>JGI24702J35022_10000019_pt1 | contig 64156 bp, 46 predicted proteins | sample TergutTh196P4_FD_35022 | JGI IMG/M metagenome (IMG submission 35022) | reverse complement strand
CCTGTATTTTCAGTGTCGTCATTGCGGCCTCCGAGCCGCAATCTCGTCGTGAAGCATAGATTGCGGGTCAAGCCCGCAATGACAAAAGTAGGGTTTTTAGAGAGCCCCGTATTTATTAATTGTCTTTAAAGGAGTTTGTAATTATGCCGATCAAAGTATCGAAAGATTTACCGGCGCACAAAATTTTAAACGAAGAAAATATATTTATTATGGACGAAAATCGCGCCATGATGCAGGATATCCGTCCGCTGAAAATAGCCATACTTAATTTGATGCCTAAAAAGATTGAGACGGAAACGCAAATTTTGCGTCTCATAGGAAATACGCCTTTACAGGTTGACGTCGAACTTCTTCAAACTGCAAGCCATACATCAAAAAATACTCCGGCCGAACATCTTCTTAAATTTTACAAAACGTTTGAAGACGTCAAAGACAAACATTTTGACGGATTGATCATAACGGGCGCTCCCGTGGAAATGCTGGAATTTGAAGAAGTGGATTATTGGCGGGAACTGTGCGCCGTTATGGAATGGTCGAAAACGAATGTTTTTTCGACTTTCCATATTTGCTGGGGTGCGCAGGCGGCTTTGTACTATCATTACGGAATTAAAAAGCATATATTGGATAAAAAGATGTTCGGCGTTTTTGAGCATAAAAAAACGGTACGGGGGCATCTGCTTCTTGACGGATTTGACGATATTTTTTACGCTCCTCATTCAAGACATACGGGTCTGGACGAAAATGCGGTGGAGCGCAATGACGGGCTTCTTATTCTCAGCCGTTCAAAAGATGCCGGCATATATATGGCGTGCGACAAAGATTCAAAAAATTTTTTCATAACAGGACATTCCGAATACGACAGAAATACTCTCGCGAATGAATATTTCCGGGATTTGGATAAAGGGCTTGCCATAGAAAAACCTGTAAATTATTTTCCCGAAAATAATGCTGATAATAAACCCGTTATAACGTGGAAAGCGCACGCCAATCTTCTGTTTTATAACTGGCTTAATTATTTTGTGTACCAAAGAACTCCGTATGATTATGTTGAAAGATAGCTAATATCAGAGTGAAGAGTTAAAAGGAGAAAAGCATGATAAAGAAAAGTTTAGCAGTATGCTGCGTCATAATGTTTTGTTTTGGAGCGGTTTTTGCCCAGCAGGCAAATGAACCGAAACTCTATAAAATAGGCAATGTCGAAGTTTGGGCAATTGCCGATTCTGTCGGCGAACGCGATCTTTCTGTTTTTGAAGGCGCCGATGAAAAGATTTTGAAAAAATACGTTCCTTCCGGAAAAGCCCCGACGGCCGTTATGACATATTTGATAAAAGACGGCGAAGAAACGGTTCTTATCGACACAGGTTTTGGAAAAGGGCTTATGGAAGGATTGGAAAAACTTAATGTAAAACCGGAAGACATAACGATTGTGCTTATTACGCATATGCACAGAGATCATATCGGCGGTCTTGTCAAAGATGATAAAATCGTTTTTCCTAATGCCGCGGTGAAAATCGGAAAAAACGAATATGATTTCTGGCTTTCCGACAAATCGGCGGAAGAGTTTCCGTCAAGGCAGGAAAATTTTGATATGGCAAAGCAGACCGTTTCGGCATACGGCGATTCCGTAAAAATTTTTAATTATGATGATATGGTAACTTCAAACATAAAAGCGTTAGATGCGAGCGGGCATACTCCGGGCCAAGCGGTTTTTTTACTTGAGTCCGGTGAAAATAAATTGTTATTTATCGCGGATTTAATTCATTGCGCCGACTTGCAGTTTCCGAGGCCGGATATAAGCGGACGTTTTGACATTGACGCCGAGAAATCAGCAAAAACCAGAAAACAATTTCTTGAAAAAGCCTCCAAAGAAAAACTTTTGATAGCCGGCACGCACCTTCCTTTTCCCGGCGCGGCAAAAGTGAAAAAGGCCGGAAAAGGATATAGTTATACGACAGAGAAATAACGGCGGAGAATAGCGAATGGAGAACGGCAGCTGCAAACGGCAAGCGCCGGTTGCTGTAATGACAACTGTTTTAAGGACGCGGCATTAAAGTAAATTATAAAGAAGGAGCGTGTTTAACAATGATTAAAGCGGCAATAGCAGGATACGGCAATATTGGAAAATATGTTTTTGAAGCTTTGATTTGCGCGAAAGATTTTGAGATTGCGGGAGTAATAAGCGAACATGCCGACTCAAAAAACAATGCAGAATTAGCCGGCATACAGATTGTAAAAAAACTTTCCGGACTTAAAATAAAACCTGATGTCGCTATTCTTTGCAGACCTTCGCGCGATATACCGGAGATTGCCGAAGAGTGTCTTAAAAGCGGACTAAACACCGTAGATTCGTTTGATATACATCAAAATATTGCTGCGGTGCGCGAAAAACTTGATAAAGCGGCAAAAGAGTCCGGTAAAGTCAGCATACTTTCAGCAGGCTGGGATCCCGGATCGGATTCGGTTGTGCGCGCTCTTATTGAAATCGCAGCTCCTAAAGGAATAACATATACAAATTTTGGTCCGGGAATGTCTATGGGGCATTCCGCAGCCGTTAAAGCGATAAAGGGCGTAAAAAACTCTTTGTCAATGACTATACCGTCAGGCGCATCCGTGCACCGCAGAATGGTTTATATTGAAATTGAAGACGGTTATAATTTTGACGAAATAGCAAAAAAGATAAAATCCGACGAGTATTTTGTTCACGATGAAACGCATGTGATAAAAGTTGACGATGTCGACGCTTTGAAAGACACCGGACACGGCGTACATATGGTAAGAAAGGGCGTTTCAGGAAAAACGCATAACCAGATATTTGAATTTAAAATGAAAATAAATAATCCGGCTCTTACCGCACAGATTCTTGTCGCGGCCGCAAGGGCCTCAATGAAACAGCAGCCCGGATGTTATACTATGATAGAAATACCGATGATAGACATGCTTTACGGAGATAAAGAAGAATTAATAAGAAAGTTAGTATAAGCCTGAAGTTATCTTTCAATCCGCAGGGATGTTGATTTTATAGCAAACTAACTTAATATAGTCCCATTTCTCAGTTAAATTTTAATTTCTTCGGGTATGCGCGTCATAAAAAAATTAAAATTTCCTCGAAAATCATTTCTGATAAACGAGACTATATTAAGTTAGTCTGCTATAGTAAAAAAATAGCATTGTAAATAGCGGGCGAATTATTTAGCGCGCTTTGCGAGCAGCCGGATATTGCGGCTTTGCCGCTCCCAAACCGCTCTCTGCCGTTACTGAAATTCCGTCATATTGCTCCAATATCTTTTAGGCATGAGCGTCATGCGGCATTTTGGATTTTCGCGTCCTTTAACGGCGATTGTGTCATAAAACATCTTCCATAAATCCCTGTAAGCCTGCTCTTCGGCGTCAGCTTTCGGAATATTCACTTCGTCAGATTCTGAAATAACGTATCTGCCTTTGGCATAAGCGCAGATAAATTTGTTGGTTTCATCATAAATCACAAACTTTTCGTCCGGCATTCTTTCGGCGAAATGCCGCGCAAGAATATGAAGAACGAAGTTCTTCGGTTTTATTTTTGAAACCAGCAAACCTTCGTAAACCGAAAAACGGACAAATCCCGTAAATTTATGCGCTTCGTGCGTCATTTGTTTTACGGCTTTTGTGAGAGTCAGCACCGTATCGTTTGCAAGCATATTCATAACTTTCGGTCCGGTTTTATATCCCAGCCGCATAAAATCAAGCATATGCATTTCTTTATGTTCAAGGCATGTCATCAGAGCGCTTTCCAAAAAAGGCAGCGCTTCGCTTCCCATTTCTTTCGGTATGGATTTCCTCACGCGTCCGGCTTTTTCTGCATCCGTCATTATGCGGTATCGCTCAAGCAGACCGGGCTGAATATTTTTTTCGCTTACGATATCCGCAGGTTTTTCTTTGCGCGTGAAACTTTCAAATACACAGCATAAAAATCCGTCAAAAGTTCCGTCGTAATAATAGATTATATTGCGATTAATAAAATTTGCCATTGCTGCTATATCAAGGGGACGGAGGAAGTGACATTAATGTCATTTCCTCCGTCCCCTTGATATGTCCTCCGTTTAAAAGTTTTTCAGCTTCAATAAAATCCAGCTGTTTCGGGTAATTCATGTCTTTGTACATGTCAAACTCTTTTTTCGACATCAAAGATCTTAAAATATTATCGTGTTTTATTATCAAACCGTCATTTTTTTTGCCTTTGCATGTGACAAAATACTGCGCGCGTTTTAAGACAACACCCAATTTTTTTAATGACAAAAAATCCAAAGTGTTGCAGCGTCTGGCAACTATTATTCTTTGAGCGCTTCTCACGCCTATGCCGGGCACGCGAAGGAGTTCTTCATACGATGCCCTGTTTACTTCCACAGGAAAAAAATCCGGGTGATTTACCGCCCAATTGCATTTGGGATCCATGAACGGATTAAAATTCGGCGAATTATCGTCTAAAATTTCACTTGCGCCAAACTTGTAAAATCTCATAAGCCAGTCAGCCTGATAAAGGCGGTGTTCCCTGAGCAAAGGCGGACTGGTATCCAATGACGGCAGCATAGCGTCGTCAGACACAGGAATATAAGCTGAAAAGAAAACTCTTTTGAGTTTATATTTTTTATAAAGGCTTTCCGTAAGTTTTAAAATATGACTGTCGGTTTCCGGCGAAGCGCCTATGATCATCTGCGTGCTTTGTCCGGCAGGGACGAATTTTGGAGCCTTTTTATATACGGTTAAATCCCTGCAATTTTCAGAAATGCTTTCTTTTATGAAATTCATCGGCGCCAGTATGGAGTTTTTACTTTTGTCGGGCGCTAAAAGAGCAAGGCTGCTTTGAGAAGGCATTTCTATATTTACGCTCATTCTGTCGGCAAGCATGCCGAGCTGCTGTAAAAGTTTATTGTCAGCTCCGGGAATTGCTTTAGCGTGAATATAGCCGTTAAAATTATATTCATTGCGTAAAATCATTAAAGTGCGGATCATAAGCTCGCAAGTGTAATCCGGATTTTTTATTACGCCGGAACTTAAAAACAGGCCTTCTATATAATTGCGTTTATAAAATTGTATGGTCAAATCCGCAAGCTCTTCTGGTTTGAAAACAGCTCTTTTTATTTCGGCATTTGATTTTCTGTTTAAACAGTACTTGCAGTCATATATACATATATTTGTCTGAAGGACTTTTAAAAGGGATATGCAGCGCCCGTCAGCGGCAAAACTGTGGCATACTCCGGCAAGGCATGTGCTCCCCATGCCGCTGCTTGCAGCAGAATTGTTTGCTACTCCGCTTGAAGTGCAGGCTGCGTCATATTTAGCAGAGTCCGCCAAAATTTGTAATTTATCAAAAATTTCCATTTTTATTCCTTAAAAGCATATATTTGTTTTTAGAATACAAATGTATTATATTTTTACTGGTTTTGCAAGAAGTATTTTTAAATACAGATAATAAATAATAGAGAATAGAGAATAGAGAAAAAAAAGGGCGGTCTTTGTCGTATCTATTCTCTCTTCTCTATTATCTGTCGTCTTCTTTGCTTTTTCAGTCAATAAAACTTATAATAAAGACAAAGTGAAAAGAGAAGTTTGGAGAGCTTTACTCAGCTCTTTGCACTCCAAACTCCACGCTGCAGTTAAAGGGTATTGAATGAACGCTTTTAACGTCAACCTTAATTTTAAACTTTCCAAAGAAGAAGCGCCTGAACTGGGACCTAAAATAGGAAAGTGTATGGCATTTGCGCTTGCGGTTATTTTTACAAACATGATTTTTGCCGTTTTGGGAATAATCAGATTTGTACGCATTGATATTTACGGCGCGTATAATATTTTGTTTTTTGTATTGCTGCTTATTTTTGCGGCATTGTTTCCGGCAGCGATATTTTTTTTCATACAAAAATACGTAATTATTGCCGTTACAAAAGCCGGATATAAAAAAATGACTCCGTTTTTTAAAACGGTTTGTTTTGTAATAGCCGAACGGTATGCTGCTGACGACAATTTTCAGGAAAAAATAAATAAGGCTTTTGACATAGGGGCTGATGCCGGCGTTATTTATGACAAAAATGCTCCGTGGCCGGTAAAAAAGGCAGTCAGTTTTTTTATAAACCGCCTTCCGTTTGTGGATTTTTTAAAAAATATGTCGCCCGGAATAAACAAAAAAGACATCCGCGCAATAAGCGAATGCGTATACGTTCAGATGAACGATTATGCAGTAAACAAACTTTTTCCGTCGAATAATTTAAAAACGGTTTTTGCTTTATATGCAGTAAATCTGGCAGCGCAGGTTTTGCTGCTGTATATTATTCGTTAATTTTGAAATAGGGGGATTGCTGTGAAAATTAAATTTACATTGTTGTTTGCGGCGGCAGTATGTCTTTCTTCGTGTTCCGGAGCAAAAATTGCAAACAATAACAGCGCAGAAACGGGTGATTTGCAAAAAATGCTTGCGGCAGCCGAAAAATATAATAATTCTATGATATATGTTCATCCGAAACCTTTTCCGATTTATGATGCCGGAACGGAAGAATGGGTTGACTACGAAAAATACGGAGAGTTTCAGAATTTAGGAACAAAAGATTACAAATATGCTGTCAAAGATATCAAAGGTTTGAGAACGGCTTCAGGCGAAGGCGTTTATCCCAACAATACCAGCGCCCAAAATTCGCCTGATTACAAAAAATTTAAAAGTGAAAATAAGCTTGACGGCTCGCACTGGAATTTTGTTAATACGGACAACTATCAGCTCGATTTTTATAAATGGTGTATTGCCGCCGAAGCTCCTGCGGTAAAACTGTACTTTGCCGCTTATGCTTTGGACAAGGCCGGAAATTACAAACATGCCGTAAAAGCTTATTATGCCTGTTTGGTTTTCTTTCCTTCTTCATACGGATACACCAAGTATAAAACCCCGTGGTATATAGCGCCGGTATGCATTTCAAGAATCAAATATCTCACGAGAGAACATCCGGAGATAGGCGTTAAACTTGTCGGTGAAGAACTAATCGCGGAAAACATATATGACGCTGATGTCAGAAATGACGTCTTTTATGTAAATCCCGGAAAACTTGTGCCGAACACGGCAAAGGATTTTGAAAGGAAGCATATCGATCTATCGAAAACAGGGATCAAGAAAATTTCAGGGCAGGGAAGAATAAAACTTGTTGAGTATAATAACAATCACTTCCAGCTTATGCTTGACGATAAACCTTATGTTGTAAGAGGAATAACATACGCTGTGAATCTTGTAGGCCTTACGCCTGAAAAAATAATGAAAATGACTTTCGGGCCTGACAGTTCCGGTTTTTCCCCGGAACCCGGAGACGTAAATGTTACCAGCGCTTGGACTTGGGACGACTATAATAAAAACGGTTTGCAAGACGCTCCGTTTGAAGCGTGGGTTGACGCCAACAGAAATGAGAAGCAGGGCAAGAACGAAAAAAATGTAGGCGATTTCGCTTTGATGAAAGAGATGGGCGTAAATACTTTAAGGATATATCATTCGAAAGGATTAAATAAAGACGCGCTGAAAGCGGGTTATGAAAAATACGGATTTATGTATCTTATGGGAAATCTTATAGGGATGTATGCGATAGATAACGGAGTCGGATGGGAGGCGGGAACGGATTATTCCGATCCCGTATGTCAAAAAGCCATGATCGAAAGCATAGAGCAGATGATGAAAGATTTTAAAGACGAGCCTTATGTGCTGGCATGGGTGCTGGGCAATGAAAATAATTTCAGCTGGCTGGGCTCAAACAATGTTCACGGCAATCCGGAAGTTTATTATAAATTCGCTAATGACTGCGCGAAACTTATTAAATCTTTAGACCCGCAAAAAAGGCCGGTGATCATCTCTAACGGCGAAACTATGTTTATTGATTATTTTGCAAAATATTGTCCCGATATAGATATTTTCGGAGCTAATATTTACAGAGGCGAAGCAGGTTTCGGAAGTTTCTGGAATGAAGTCGCAAGACAAAGCAGCAAGCCGGCTTTGATAACCGAATACGGATGCCCCTCCTACGCTAAAGACTGGACGACCGCAAGGCGGGAAGAAGGTCAGGCTTCTTATCACAGGGGGAATTGGATCGACATAGAAGAAAATATGGCAGGCGCGGAAGGCGGAGCGGGAAACGCTTTGGGCGGAGTGATTTTTGAATGGTGCGATGAATGGTGGAAAAATGAGGGCGACTCAGATCCGTTTAAACATGATGAAGTAAGTAATGCCGAAATGCCTTTTATGGACGGTTACGGGTATGAAGAATGGTTCGGGATCGTCGGCCTCGGAGACGGAAAAGATTCGACGTTTAAAAGACAGCTGAGAAAAGCGTATTTTACGTACAGAGATTTATGGAAAAAATACAAATAGATGTAAATAAAAGAGAATAAGTAACAGGTAATAAGTAAAAGGTAAAGGAAAGCCGTATCCGCATAAAAATAATATGAATATATATCTTTGCCAGAGGGGAAATAATGAAAATTAAGTTTATGTTGTTGATTGCGGCGGCAGTGTGTCTTTTTTCGTGCTCGGGTACGAAAAATACTAAAGAGCCGGTCGAGGATGAATACCTTACGGCTATTTTAAAGGCGGCGGAAGATCATAATAAAACCATGGTTTATATTCCTGCGGAACCTTTTACAATTTATGATCCCGGCACGGATGAATGGGTAGATTATGAAAAATACGGCGAATTTCAAAATATCGGCACAGACAAATACAGATATGCCGTTAAAGATTCCGAGGCTTTAAGAGCGGCATCGGGAGAAGGCATCTTTCCCAATACGCAAAGCGTTTACGAATCTCCCGAATATAAAAAACTGGCTGAAGAAAATAAACTTGACGGTCTGCACTGGAATTTTGTAAATACGGACGATTTTCAGGCAAATTTTTACAAATGGGCGACTACAAGGGAAGATCCCGGCGTAAAACTTTATTTTACGGCGCTTGCTCTTGAAAGATCCGGCAATATCAAACACGCAATAAAAGCTTACTATGCCTGCCTTGTATTTTTTCCTAAAGCCGTCGGCTGGACAGAATGGAAAACGCCGTGGTATATTGCTCCTGTCTGCATATCGAAAATTAAATTTCTTACGAAAAAACATCCCGAGCTCGGCATAAAACTTGAAGGCGCGGATATAACCGTACACAATGCTTTTGATAATGATATAAGAAATGACGTTTACGAAATAAATCCGGGCAAACTTGTTCCGGCGGACGCGAAAGACTTTGAAAGACAGCATATCGATTTAAAAAATATTCCAGTCAAAAAAACAACCGGAACCGGAAAAGTGAAACTTGTGCAGTACGAGAATAATCATTTTCAGCTTACGGTCGACGGCAAACCTTATGTCGTAAGAGCAATGACTTATAATCCGAACAGGGTCGGCGTAAGACCCGTAGGCGAATTTAACAATATAAAAGATTTTTCTTTTGAAGATATAAATAATAACGGACGCATTGACGGCCCGTTTGACGCATGGGTCGACGCCAACAGAAACGATATGCAAGATCCCGACGAAAAACCCGTAGGCGATTTTGCTCTTATGGAAGAGATGGGCATAAACACTTTAAGGCTTTATCACGCGCATGTGCTTAACAAAGAACTTTTGAACGAAGGATATGAAAAATACGGATTTATGTATATGGTCGGCAATTTGGCGGGGATGTATGTTGCCGATACTGGTGCAACGTGGGAAGAAGGCACGGATTATTCTAATCCCGAACACAGAAAAAAAATACTTGAAAGCGTTAAAACAACGGTAGAAATATTTAAAGAAGAGCCTTATGTGCTTATGTGGGTTTTGGGCAATGAGAATAATTACGGCGATGCGGGTTCCACCAATGCCGACCAAAAACCGGAAGAGTATTACACGCTCGTCAATGAATGCGTACTGCTTATAAAATCGCTTGACTTGCAAAACAGGCCTGTGGCAATATCTAACGGCGATTTGGCTTTTCTTGATTACTGCGTTAAATATGCTCCGGATCTGGATATTTTCGGGACAAACGCCTACAGAGGAGAAGCGGGTTTTGGCAATATATGGAAAGACATTATGAATAATTTCGGCAAGCCTGTCGTAATCACGGAATACGGATGTCCCGCGTATGCGGCGGGATGGTCTATGGCGCGCGCAGAAGAAGGACAGGCTTCTTATCATAAAGGAAATTGGGAAGATATTGAAGATAATCTGGCGGGAGTCGCAGGCGGCGTAGGAAATGCTTTAGGCGGCGTAATTTTTGAATGGAGCGACGAATGGTGGAAAGCGGGAGGAGATTCAGACCCGTTTATACATGCGACACACTCACAGATGGGCGGAGCTTTTCTTGACGGGCGTGCATATGAAGAATGGTTTGGATTATGCAGTCTTGGTGATGGCGCGGACAGTCAATTCAAAAGGCAGCTCAGAAAATCTTATTTCATGTATAGGGATTTGTGGAGAAAGTACAAATAAAAAGCAGGCCAAGCTTTTAATCTTACATTAAAACGCATAATAAGCTATAATACGCATTAAACAGTAAAGAAAATGCAATGGCAATGAAGAATTTATAAATTTTCACGGCGCGAAAACCTAAAATAAGTTACGGCATCGCCGGAGCACGGACATTTTTAAATTTTTATTATTGTTAATTGTTTTTAAAGGAGATGTTATAATAAAAGAAGATGAGAGGGTGAGATGATGAGAGGATGGGTAACGGCTTTATTTTTCTCACCATCCCATCATCTGTCGTTAAAAGGAGGCAGCATGGAAAGTTTTAAGACATCAAAAATTATGCTTTGCGTTATGGGCGTGCTAATGTTTATTCTGGGTTTGGTTGCTCTGACGTTTTCAAAAATTACTTTGGCGGCGTTTGCTTTAATATTAGGAGGCGGCTTTGTTGTTGCCGGTATTTTTTGTTTGATGTCTTTTGTTTCGGAAAAAGAAATTCTTCAAAATCCAAATTGGGTTTTAATTGAAGGAATACTTAATATATTTTTCGGGTTTTTCCTTCTTTGGAATTTGGGGCCGAGAATAGTCGGCGTATTATATGTAATTGCTTTTTGGATGATGTTCAGCGGGATTTCAAAATTTGCCGCGTCTTTCAGTTTAAAAAGATTCGGCGCGGATAAATGGTGGCTGGTTTTAGTAAACGGTTTGCTGGGTATTTTTACTTCTTGCATAATAATGTTTTTTCCATTCTTCGGAACAGGTTTTCTGACGGTTTTGGCCGGTATGTATTTGATGATTTGCGGAATATTGATTTGTGCCGAGTCCGCTACCGTAAAAATTCAGGATTTGAAAGATTTGATGAAGTGACGCGTTGTAATTGAGAATTCTTTACATTGACAGCAAGGCTGATATTTATGCCTTGCTGTTTTTTTTGACGGCGGGATAATTAAAATCCGCCGCCGAAAAGGAAGGAAACGTCGCTGCTGCCGTCGTTTAAGTTTTGCGTGTAATTAAGTCCTATGGGAAACGGGATCCTCCACAGATGATATGATACGATTATTCCGGCGCCTCCTTGGTTTTGGGGCGGCCCGTTTTTATTCCATAAAACGGCGTTTTCAATGAAAGGCACGACTGATAAAACGCCTGTTTTATTTTTTACCGGACGCCATACGAATGACATTCCCGCTCCGATCGCCTCGTCGCCTCTAAACTCGCTGGAATAAATTCCCTTGCCGCTTAAAACATCCTTTGATTTTATTTTATCGTAAAATGAAGATTCAAAATCTTTCGCGGCGGCAATATCCATAAAGAAAACATTTCTTGATTTAAACTCGACATTGCCGGAAAGTTTCAAAGAGGCTTTTGATATTCCGAAATCAGAGCCGGTATGATCTCCGCCGCTTTCGTAAGTTAAACCGGCAAAATAACCGAATTTCTCTTTAGGAAGTCCGGCAAGTTTGTCCGCTATGTCCGAAAGGCCGATTCCAAATATAGACCCGAAACCCGCGCCTCCGCCCCCCGGTCTCATATTTTTATAACTTCTTATTCCGGCGCTTAATCTGTTGTGTTTTCCTTTGTCATCCGGCATATCGTTTCCCGAATAATCAATGTCCGACGTGCGAAATCCCAATGTGAAACCTGCTTTTTCGTAAAAAGATCTGCTCCAGGAAACACCGAGGGAATTGTCCGTAACTTTATATTTTTTGATTGGCTGTCCAAGCCGGCCTTTGTCCGGTTCCGAAGTAAACAATCCGGAAGTATTGTATGAACCGTTCTTGTATTCGTATTCGGTAAACTCCATGTCGCTTAAACCGAAACTTATGAAATCATTTCTAATTCCAAATCCCGCCATAGTTGAAAATCCGTCGCTGTTGCCTGCCCCGAATAAAATGACGGTTTCGCCGGCTTTAAATAAATTTGCTTCTATTAATGCCGCAGCGAATGTGCTTTTTTTGCCGCTTGTTCCAAAAATCATCGGGAAAATATAAAATCCGTCCTTTGCGTCTATGTCTATGTCTACGGTGTCATCGTCATTGCCGGCGATATTAAAATCTATAGACTTAAAAACTCTCATATCGTGCAGGGCTTGTCTGGCTTCGTCGTAATTTTCCTCAAAAAACACGTCGCCTTCGCGCATGAGAAATTTTTTTCTTACTGTTTCAGAATCAATGCGCGATGTTTTAATGTTTATGTTTTTAACGGTTTTTCCGTTAAACCCTGCATTATCCTGTGAAAAACCGGACGAATATAAAAGTAAACATAATAAGGATATAATAATCTTTTTCATAACAGTCCGTATATTTTCTCATTTATGGAAAAGAATATCAATTCTTTAGCGCATTCAGGTTGCGAATGTATTTTTATGTCAAATTTAGTAAAATTACAATAACGACAGATGTTATAATAAAAGAAGATGAGAGAGTGATATGATGAGAGGATGGGTAACGGCTTTACTTTTGCCTTTGCTCATCCTCCGATCATCTCACCATCCCGTCGTCGTTAAAAGGAGATGGCATGTATTTAAATCTGGCTGTTTATTCGGTAATTTTCGGGATTTTTTATACTTTGCTTTTTTTGTTTCTTCATAAAAGCAGAGCTTTAAAAGTTACTTTTACATCGGTATTTTTCTTCACTGCCATAATGTATTTCATTCTTACTTTGCTTTTGGGTAAATTTGTAAATATATAAAAACGGCGGAACCGAAAAATTGTCTGTATTATATGGGGACATAAAATGTCTTTTGAAAAACTTGATCTTCATCCGATTTTTAATAAAGGCGGACAGATAGACGGAGAATTGAATAGGATTTTAAACGCCGCATGGACTAAAAAACTGGACTTTATAGAAATTATACCCGGCAAAGGATCGGGGCAGTTAAAAGAGAGAGTTCTGAGATTTTTTAATCAAAAAGATATAAGGCGGAAATATTCGCGTCTTGATGTCGATAATAAAAATTTCGGAAGAATATTCGTATATTTTAACTGGAACAAACTCAAAAGGTAAATATTATGCTTGCAAGGCTGGTCATAAACGCAGCCGCTATTCTTGTTGCCGTAAATGTGGTTCGGGGGATCAGTATTCCGTCTTGGGAAATTTTGATAGCGGTCGTGATAGTCATAAGTTTATTGAACGCGATTCTAAAACCCGTTCTTATCGTGATCACTCTTCCGATAAATATTCTTACGCTCGGATTGTTTATGCTGTTTATAAACGCGTTTATGATGTATCTTGCGTCAAAGCTTGTGAACGGATTCCATGTCGAGGATTTTTGGAGCGCTTTTTGGGGCGCGTTGATATTTAGCATAGTAAGCATATTTTTAAATATGTTTATCGGCGGCAACAAAAGCCGGAAGCGCAGAGATAACGGAGAAAATATTTGAATATTGCGATTGCGGAGAAGTATAATATTCGTAATGTGTAATTGTCTTTACAAGGAGTAAAAAATGATAACAAAAGAATTGATTTTAAGAATTTTTTCGGCGGCGAACATTTTAAGGTGGAACGACCACATAAGACCGTTTGATTTTTTTGAACTGGATAAGCAGGCTCATAAAATGATAATCGCCTATATCGTCGCGAAATTTGAGGAAGAGGAAGGAAAAAAAATTGACTGGATAAAACTTATTGAAGGCGGAATATTTGAGTTTTTCCAGAGAATAATGCTTACGGATTTAAAACCGGAAGTTTTCCACGAACTTATGTCCAAAAAAGAAAAAGAGCTGAACAAGTGGGTCATGGAAAACCTTGAAAATGATTTAAATGCCTTGCGGCACGGAATAAAGGAGAGGTTTTCGGAATATTTTTCCGATCCGGATTACGCGCAGCAAGAAAAAAGAATTTTAAGTTCTGCGCACAGCCTTTCCACAAAATGGGAGTTCGGCATAATTTATCCGTGGAACGCGATGCTCTATGGTATAGAAAAAACAAAGCAGGAAATAGATGAAGCCATTGCCGCTTTCGACGATCTGTCCGGAATAAGAAAAGTGATGATAAATAAAAAATATTACGGCTTTCTTGATTTGTGCGGACAGCTTCGTTTTCAGCAGAGATGGGCGCAGGCGTACAGAATTCCAAAAACTACGGTTTTGGGGCATATGCTGACCGTGGCGATTTTTTCCTATTTGTTTTCAAACGAGATGAACGCGTGCAGAAGCAGGATGTATAATAATTTTTATTCGGCTTTGTTTCACGATTTGCCGGAAATTCTTACGAAGGATATTATCCGTCCGATAAAATCTTCGATAAGCGGATTGGAAGACATAATAAAAGTTTATGAAGAAAAGCAGGTAAGAGAAAGGATTCTTCCGTTGATCCCCGACAGCTGGCACAGGGAAATGGTATATTTTATCCGCGACGAATTTGCCGACAAAATAATTGAAAACGGAGAAGTAAAAGAGGTTAAAAACGCTTCCAAATATAATTATGACCAGTATAATGCCGTCGACGGCACGCTTACGGCTTCATGCGATAAGCTTTGCGCGTACATAGAGGCTTCAATGGCTTTGGAGTACGGAATTAAGTCGGATACTTTAATGAAATCTAAACAGGATTTATACGATAAATACGCGGTTACAGATAAAAATAAATTAGACTTTAAACAGCTTTTTGATTATTTTAAATGAAAAATTTAAATAAAAAACAAAGTTTAATTATTGCGGCGGCTATGGCGTTTTTTTCTGCGGCCGCGATTTTTGTTTATTTAAAACAGCTTAGGATTGAAATGACATCCGAAGCCGGACTTGTCGCCGGAACGGTGATAAACAGAGAACAGACGTATTTTAATGCATACGGGGAATTTATTGCTTTGGAAGAACTTCCGAAAAGCGAGGCTCTTCAAATCAGTTTGGAAAAAAATAAATATTTTACTTTGATGCGCATTGAAGTAATTGAAGATACGGTCATTTTACATGCAAGATGCACAAAAGGATTTTTTAAAGGCACCGAACTTTATGCAAAATACAATAAACGCGACGGCATGACGGAATACGAAATAAGAGAAAAAACTAAAATCCCTTTTACACGGCTGTTTTTTCCCGTTTCGTAATCGGAACGAAGTTCCCGTAATTCGTAATTGCCGTTAAAACCCTTCTTCCTCGATTGTAAGATCTATTCTTTTTGAGTCGGGAATGGCCTGATCGTAATATTGTTTAGGGGCTGTCCCTTTTATAAAGGCTTCCAAAAATGCTCCCGGGGTTTTGCTTAATGCGAGCAATCCTGTCTGGGGGTCTACCAGAGCCCAGTCGATATTGTCAGGCTGGCTAAAATCAACTATAGGTTTTCCGGCTAAAGCTTCTTTCATAAATTTTGTCCATATCGGGCAGGCTAATGAACCGCCGGTAACTTTGTCTCCCAAAGATATTGAACGGTCGTCATATCCTATCCACACGCCAGCCGCAAGCTGCGGAGTATATCCTATAAACCAGACGTCGCCGCCTTCGTTTGTGGTTCCGGTTTTTCCGGCGCACGGCCTGCCGAGATTTTTCGCGTGCCATCCGCTTCCTCTTTCAACTACAGATTTAAGCATATTAGTCATAACGTAACACGTTTGGGGAGATAAAACTTCTTTTTGCTGCGGAAGATTTTGTTCTAAAATACGTCCGTCTTTATCGGTGATTTTTGTTATTACGTAAGGAGTCGTTTTTACGCCGCCGGAAGCAAATGTCGAATATGCCGAAACCATCTCCTGCAATGTAACGTCGCTTGAGCCCAATGCCAAAGAAAGAGAGCTTGTAAGCGGAGTTGAAATGCCGAGATTTCTTGCCGCCTGAATGACTTTGCGCGGAGTGACCTGCATGATCGTCTGTATGGCGCATGTGTTTATGGATAATGCCAGAGCCGTTCTTAAAGTTACCGGTCCTCTGTATTTTCCTCCGTAGTTGACGGGAGTCCATATTTTTTGAGTATCCGTAAGATCCGTTTCGGACATTTCTTCGGCTATGTCTTCCAAAGCCCTGATATCTCTTGAAACCAAATCCCATGCGGCGCCGTTATAAACGAAAACCATCGGTTCGTCGTCAAGCAATGTCGCGGCATTGAGACCCGCTTCAAGCGCTGCAAGATAAACAAAAGGTTTAAAAGACGAGCCCGGCTGGCGTTTTGCCTGCGTTGCGCGGTTGAACTGGGTTTCTTTAAAATCTCTTCCGCCGACCATCGCTCTTATTGCTCCGGTTTTTATATCAATGGCTATGATGGAACCTTGAACTTTGACGGGCTCCTTGCCGGATTTTTCAAATGCTTTGATCCTGTTCGCGTCGAATTTTTCCAACTCTTCCTCAAGCGCTTTTTCCGCGGCTGTCTGCACCTGCATATCAAGAGTCGTGTAAATCGACAATCCTCCTCTAAGCAAAACGTTTGTCCCGTATTTCGGTTCAAGCATTATTCTCAAAAATTCGACAAAGTAATGTCCGGATTCGCGTTTCGGCGTTTCTTCTTTTACTGGGAGGGGGATTGCCGCAGCTTCCTGTTCCTGTTCCGAAGTTATGTATCCGAGCTGCCTCATTTTAGCCAGAACAAGGTTTCTTCTTGTTTGGGCGGCTTGTGTATTTTTAAAAGGATTATAATAATTCGGCGATTTCGGTATCGCGGCAAGCATTGCGCATTCCGCAAGGTTTATATCTTCAACATTTTTATTAAAATAAACTTTTGAGGCCGACTGGGCTCCGTACGCGCCGCTTCCGAAATAAATCTGATTAATATAAAATTGGAGGATTTCATCTTTTGAATAATCTTTTTCAAGCTGGGTGGTAAGCAGAAGTTCTTTTATTTTGCGTTTCAATGTTTTTTCGGGAGTTAAAAATATCGTCTTGGCAAGCTGCTGCGTTATCGTCGATCCGCCCTCCGCGACTTTTCTTCTGAGCGCTATTCTGGAAACCGCGCGCACTATGCCTTTAGTCGAAACGCCCCAATGATAAAAAAAGTCATTGTCTTCAATGGATATAAAAGCGTTCTGCAGGTCTATGGGTATTTCGTTTATGGGAACAAGCATCCTTCTTTCCGTAAACAATTCGGCGATTAAGTTATTGTCTTTGTCGTAGATTTTTGTCGAAAGGTTCGGCGTATAATTTTCAAGCTGGCTTATTGAAGGCAAGTCTTCCGTCATTTTTTTTAAAATTCTCGCGCCGATAATTATGCACAAAGGCACGGCTATCAGGAAAAATAGAAAAATCAATTTTTTTAACGAAATTTTTGCACTCATTTAAATCTCCGGTTAGAAATAATGTATAGGAATGATTATATTTTAAATTGAAGAAAGTGTCAAAAAGGCAGTGAGCAGAGTGACTGCTAACTGCCTTTTTGATTTGACAATCAATGTTGTAATTCCTACAATCTCATATTATTTGGTTGGTCTAATATATAAATGAGGAGCTTTTATGGAAAAAATGCCTGAAAAACAGACTGAAAGCGCATCCCCTGCGCCAAAACTTTCTAGGACGCGTCTTATAATTTTGTGTTCTTCTGCAGCCGTCATACTTTTTGCAGCGGCGATTTTTTATCTCTCTAAAAAAACTCCCTCAGGCTCTGCGCCGAAACCGGACGCGCAGGAAACCTATTCCTTTAACGCTGTTGTCAGAGCTCCCTCTCCTTCAAAGGTATCTGTAAACGAAGACGGCAATACATCAGTTGAAAAACCCGATAATGTGACGATTCAGTTCAAAAGTTTATACTATGGCGTTCCCTCTCCGATAAATGAAGAATATGCCGCTTATCCTGATAAACTGGACGCCCTTATCAACATTACGCCTGAACTGAGAGGCAAGTGGAGCGCTCGCGGCAACACTTTATATTTTACTCCCGAGAAAGAATGGATGGCTGCGCAAAAATACAAAATAAAACTGGATAAAGCGCTATTCAATCCGAACATAGTAATAGACAAATATGGCCTTGAATTTGCTACCGCGTCCAACGAAGCTTTTATAGACAGCCTTGCGGTTGTCCCCGTAGGACAAAAACGGCAGCTGGCGCTTAATGCGCGCGTGCGTTTTAACTTTCCGGTCGACCGTGACGCCGCACAAAAAGGCGTGAATCTTACCGTAGATAAAAAAACCATTTCCCCAAAGATCAGTTTTGACCAGTACAACAGAATAATGTTTCTCAATTACGAGCCTGTCGTGCTTACGTCAAAAATGCAGAACGTGGATCTCGGCGTAAAATTTGACTCCATGAATGCGCAAAGATCTATGCAGATAGATTCCGTAGATAATTTTTTTAATATAAGAAGAGTTGAAGTTATCTCTCCGTCGGAAATAGGCGCAAACTACAGCTTAAGCGTTGAATCCACCGACATTCTTAACACGGAAACTCTTTTAAGCAACAGCAAAATCAAAGCATGGGTTTTGCCCTACGAAGGCGGCCAAAACTGGCAAAATGAAAAAATGGAAGACGTGCGCGCCGCGCTTAAAGACGCTAAAGCGCTTAACCTTGAAGCAGTGACCGGCAATACGACAAATCCCTTCTTCAAAATAGCCGACGATATGAATACCGCCAGCCGCTCCTATTACATATATGTTCTGTTTAATCCTGGCATGGAATCTGAAGGCGGTTTCTTAACCGACGATAAAAAAGAATTTGTGACGCCTGTTGGCAGGATGCCCAAAAGACTGCAGATACTGGGCTCAGGCTCTATAATACCTTTAAGTTCGGAACATGTACTTAATTTTGTTTCTCAGGGTTTAAGTTCCGTAAACATAAAAGTATCCAGAATTTTGCCGGGAAGCGTTAACCATCTTGTGGCGCAAACCAGCGGCGATATCAAAGATCCGTATTTCGGTTCCAGAAGCAGAAGAAATTATTATGATTACGATTATGAAGATTCTTCGGAAGATGAATATTATTACACCGGCAGCCCGTTTAATGAAAACGACATTGCAAGTATTTTCAGCAAAAAGATCTCTCTTACCGATACGGGTTTAAAGCCTAACTTTTTTACGCTTGATTTAAAAGAATATTTTAAACGCGGCGATTTGGGAATATTTTTGGTGGACGCGTCTTCTTCAGAAGGCGTAAGCCAAAAAAGATTGATTACCATAACAGACATCGGGCTTATGTATAAAAAGGAAACGGATGGAAAACTTAAACTGTTTGCGCTTTCCATAGTTGACCAGCAGCCGCTTTCCGGCGCAAAAGCCGAACTTATATCGCGCAACGGCACAGTGCTTAAAACCGAGTATACGGGCAGCGACGGCATCGCGGTTTTTGAAGTGCCTTCGTCTTTGGGCGCTGAAAGAAAACCTGTCGCTTTTGTGGTAAGCAAAGGTTCAGACTACGCGTTTATGCCGGTTGACAAAAACGAGAGGGAAGTAAGCTACTCGCGCTTTGACACCTCCGGCGCGGGCTACGCCCAAAAGGACGGACTGGACGCTTTTATTTTTACTGACCGCGGCATATACCGCCCGGGCGATCCGGTCAATTTTGCGCTTATAGCAAAAAACAGAAACTGGACATCTACTGCAGGACTTCCGGTAAAAGTTACGGTAAACGACGCGCGCGACAAAAACGTGTTTAGACAAACGGTTTCTTTGACCGCGGAAGGATTTAAAGATTTCAGCCTAGAGACAACGGCTTCTTCGCCGACCGGCGAATACAAAATCAGCGTTTACGACGAAGGCAATCAATATATTTCCGGCGAAACGTTTAAAGTTGAAGAATTTAAAGAAGACAAGCTTAAAATAAATACGAGTATAGAAGGCGCTTCAAGAAAAGGCTGGCAGCCGCTCACGGGTCTTACGGGCAAAGTAACTGTTAAAAACCTGTTCGGTACGCCTGCAACCGGAAATAAGGTAAATATAAAAATGCAGCTGCGGCCGACAAACTTTCGGTTCGGGCAGTATAAAGATTATTCGTTTTCTGACGTTATACGCAGTAAAGCCGCCTTGCGTTCCGTAGAGGATACGTTTGAAGACGAAACTACCTCCGAAGAAGGTACGGTTACAAAAGAATTAGACTTAAGCAGTTTTGAAAAGGGGACATACAGCCTTACTTTCTGGGCGGAAGCTTTTGAGCAGGAAAGCGGACACAGCGTTACGGCGATGTCTACAAGGCTTGTCTCGCCCAACAAATATATTGTGGGGTATAAAACGGACGCGGATTTAAGTTATATGCCGTATAATTCCAAAAAGACAGTAAACTTCATAGCCATAGATCCGGAGCTTAACGAAATAGAACCCGGCCAGTTTAAGATAAGAATTCTTAGCCAGCAGTATGTGTCGGTGCCGGTCAGAGACAGGTACGGAAATTCTTTCCGTTATCAGTCCGTATTAAACGAGTCTCTTTTCAGCGTTGAAGATTTTGATATTAAAAAAGACGGTTCCGTTTATAATTTGCCCACCAAAAATCCCGGGCAGTACGCGCTTGAAATGGTAAATAAAGAAGACGAAGTTGTTATGCGTCTTGAATTTTTTGTCTCAGGCAATGCCAACATAGCTTATGACCTTGAACGCAATGTCGAACTTAAACTTAACCTTGAAAAAGACACCATTGAACAGGGCGGCGTATTGAAACTTAACATAACCGCGCCTTTTACCGGCACCGGACTTATAACCATAGAAAAAGACAAAGTATACGCATACAAATGGTTTAAAACAACAACCAACAGCGCCGAGCAAAGTATAAAAGTGCCGGAAGAGCTTACCGGCGGCGCATATGTCAATGTTTCGTTTTTAAGAAGCATGGATTCCAAAGAACTTCTCGCAAATCCACACAGCTACGCGGTAGCTCACTTTAATATAAAGCCGGTAAAACATATATCAGCGATCACGCTTGGAACGCCGGAACTTGTCAAACCCGGCGACAGGCTTGATATTTCTTACAAAACGTCAGCTCCGTCAAAAATTATAATTTACGGCGTTAACGAAGGCATTTTGCAGGTGGCAAAATATAAGCTGCCCAGCCCCATATCCTATTTTTTTAGAAAAACCGCCTTAGGCGTAATAACATACCGGATGTGGGATCTTATTATGCCCGATAACAGACTTATAAAAGAAGTTTACGGCATAGGCGGAGACTATGAAGCCGCGATCGCGCTTTTGGAAGCCGGCTTGAACCCGTTTGCAAGAAAAACTGAAAAACCCGTAGTCTTTTGGTCCGGTATTTTGGATGCTTCGCAGAATGCGGGCGTTTACTCTTACGATGTACCTGATTATTTTAACGGGCAGATCCGCGTTATGGCTGTTGCGGCGTCGCAAAGCGCGGTTTCAAGCGCAGACAGAGAGGTATTGGTGCGCGCGCCTTTAATACTGTCGGCAGGTGGGCCTGTAGCAGCCGCGCCGGGCGACACGTTTAACATCGGTTTAAGAGTATCAAACAATAAAGAGGGCACTAAAGACGGCAATGTCAGCGTTAATATAAACGTGTCCGACAATCTGTCGGTGATAGGCGCAAAAAAGCAAAGCGTGAACGTGCCTTACGGCCAGGAAAAAACCGTGTATTTTAAAGTGCAGGCCGGAAATACGCTTGGCAATGCGACAATATCTTTTGATGCCGAGCTTGCAAATCCCAAAGAAACCGCTTCCCGTAAAATCACTCTCAGCGTGCGTCCCGCAAGCGCGATGCGCGTGACGATAAATAACGGTTCAATAAAAGGCAGCGCAAAAATAAAAAAATTTGACTCAAGAGAACTCTATGACCAGTTTTCAAAAAATACGATAGCTCTCTCCGCCAACCCGCTTGTGGTGGCCGGAGGGCTGGGAGCGTTTCTTGAAAAATTCCCGCACGGCTGCACGGAGCAGATCACAAGCCAGATATTTCCTACTATAGTTTTCTACAAAGTATCCGGCAACGAAGGCGGCGCGAAAGAAGCTTTCGAGCGCGTGGTTGAAAAGCTTAAATTCAGACAACTGGCAAGCGGAGGATTTTCGCTATGGGACGGCGGAAGCGAGGTCAGCGAATATCCTTCTCTATACGCCTTCCACATGCTTACCGAAGCGGATGAAATGGGCTACAATGTTCCCAAAGACATGAAAGCCAAAGCTTTGTCATGGGCTAAGGAATATGTAGACCGCAGTTCTTTCAACGGGCGAGACATAAGCAACACGGCTTATGCGCATTATCTGATAGCCAAAAACGGCGTTGTTATGACTAATGCTCTTATGAACTTTGAAGACTGGCTGAATAAAGATGACCTCAAATGGAAAAGCAGCGTGACCGGGGTTTACATGGCCGCGGCTTACAAACTTCTTAAAAATGACGCAAAGGCTTTAAGCATAATAAAAGAGTATAATGCCGAAACTTCAGCTTACAGATATTATTACGATTATGACTCCAGTTTTTCAAGAAACGCCAAATACATTTATATTGCAGGCTTATATTTTCCGGAACTTATGAAAGAACGGAAAGCGTCCGACATAATAAAAAGCCTGCTTGAAGACATTAGCGCCAAGCGTTATAATACGATGACATCGGCGTCGGGCATGCTTGCGCTTTACGCTTATTCAAAAACTGACACCGTCAAAGACGGCGACATTGAAGTGCGCGCGAACGGACAAAAGTTGACCTTAGCCAAAAACAGCCTTGGCATGCTTGAGGCTCCGTTTGGGCACGGAGTTAAAGAGTTTGAAGTGAAATTAAAGGATAGTTCCGCTAACATCTATTACGTCATCACGCAGCAGGGCTTTGACAAAGGCGAAGTAAAACCGTCAGCAAACGGCATGCGGATATCGCGTGCTGATTCGTACATACTGAGCGACGATATGCAGACAGCGCTGGGGCGTACTTCTCCGCCAAAGAAAGACAAAGACAAAGGCATACTTGGCGATGAGATGGAGATTACCATAGAAACGCGTTCTTTAGGCGAAACAATAACCAACGTGGCTATTACGGATATTTTACCGGGCGGTTTTACCATCGTGCCGGATTCAATAAATTCCTCCGGCGGCGTCACGCTTGACTACTATGACATAAGGGAAGACAGACTTTTGTTATACGGCTCCGTGTATTCTTCAGGCGGACAGTTTAGCTATAGAGTTAAATTTACCTCCGAAGGGACATTCAAAGTCCCGGCCGTAACTGCTACGCCGTTATATGACACGTCGATAAACGCGTCCGGCGCGGAATCTACCTTCACGATAGAAGGCAGAAATTAAAAATGCTCAAACTTTCGGGCAAAAAATATTTAAGGCTTGCCGCCATGCTTTTGGCGGTATGTCTTATTTTTGCCGCGGTTCGTTTTTGGCCGCGCACGAGCCTGCTTTACAAATATTCTTTTTCAAAATCTTTTTTTGCAAGCAATGGGGAACTGCTGCGTTTTAATGTTTCGCACGACGACAAGTACAGAACGTTTATTGCGCTTAAAGAAATACCGCAGATTTTTCAAGACGCGGTTTTGCTTTACGAAGACAGATATTTTTATTATCACCCGGGAGTAAACCCCTTTGCGCTTATCAAAGGGTTTAGAGAAACGTTCATAAAAAAAGGCCGCAGGCAGGGCGCTTCTACGATAACAATGCAGACGGCACGGATCATTTATGATTTAAACACCAAAACTTTGACCGGCAAACTTAAACAGATTTTTTTAAGCTTCTGGCTTGAAATGCGTTACTCTAAAAAAGATATTTTGGAAGCCTATCTTAACCTTGCGCCTTACGGTTACAATATAGAAGGCGCGCCTGCGGCCGCGCTTACTTATTTTAAAAAACGCATAGCGGATATAAATATAGTGCAGGCTTTAACGCTGGCCGTGATACCGCAAAACCCCAATCAAAGGCGTCCCGACACGCAAGACGGTTACGAAAATATGAAAGGTCCGCGCAACGCGCTTTACAAAGAGTGGTTAAAAAAACATCCCGAAGATAAAGACAAGGAACATTTTATAACAATGCCGCTTGAAGCGTACGGTCCGCAGCACAGACCTTTTTACACGCCGCACCTTGTAAATTATCTTGATTTCAGAAGCAATTCAAGCGAAGTGTTTTCTTCAATAGACCTGCCGCTGCAAAAACTTTATGAAGAAAAAATAGCCGAATATTTAAACCGCAATGCCTCAAAAGGCATAAATAATGCCGCTGCAGTGCTGCTTAATACGGAAACTATGCAGGCGCGCGTTTTAGTGGGCTCGGCCGATTTTAATAATGAGGATATTTCAGGGCAGATCAACGGCATTACGTCTAAAAGAATGGCAGGCTCGGTGCTTAAAAGTTTTATCTATGCCATAGCTCTTGACAAAGGGCTCATACACCCGATGACGCTTATGAAAGACACTCCGCAGTATTTCGGAATTTTCGCGCCTGAAAATTCCGACAGACAGTTTTCAGGCCCAGTGTTTGCAAAAGACGCCCTTGTGAATAGCCGCAATATTCCCGCCATGGCGCTTGCGCTGCAGATAGGCCTTGACGAATTTTTGGATTTTTTGCGTCGGGGCGGCGTAAGCCGGCTAAAAACCGCCGACTATTACGGCATAAGCGCTGCCGTCGGCAGTCTTGACATAACGCCGCTTGAATGCGCGCGTTTATACGCCGCCGTTGCAAACTATGGAACTCTCAGAGAGATAAGTTTTACAAGAGAGCCTTCTGCATCTTCAGGCGAGCGGATACTTACGCCGGAGGCGTCTTTTATACTTTTTGATATGCTCTCATCAAACCCGCCGCCCAAGCCTTCCCTCAAAATATATGACAGTTACTCAACCTTGGTAAAAATAGCATGGAAAACCGGCACTTCATATTCCTTCAAAGACGCGTGGTCCGCCGGGATCTTCGGCGATTATGTGCTTGTAGTGTGGGTGGGAAATTTCTCAGGGCAAGGCAACCCGCATTTCTGGGGCAGGACTGCCGCCGGAGAATTATTTTTTGAGCTTGCCGGCATTACGGTCAGAAATAAACCCGAAGAAATTTTTTTACCGATGTCATCAGAAGGGCTTAATGTAAAAGAGGTGGAAGTATGCGCGACAACAGGCGATCTGCCGGGCAGGTTTAGCCCTAAAACGGTCAAGGATCTTTTTATTCCCGGCGTGTCTCCTATAAAAACCTCCGACGTGTACAGGCAGGTGATCATAGATAAAAAAACAGGGCTTCGCGCAAGCAGGTATAAAGAGGGCGAAACGTATTACAAAGTTTATGAGTTCTGGCCTAAAGAAATTTTGCTGTTATTTGAGCAGGCCGGCATAAAAAAACAATCTATTCCGCGTTACATGCCGGGAATCGACATTGAAGAGATCGCGCTCAGCGGTTTTGCGCCGGAGATCATTTTGCCCGTAAAAGACGTAATTTATTATGTGGACGCCGCTGATCCTTCGCGCAAAATAGCGCTTAAAGCAAGCGCCGACGCGGATGCGCGCAGCCTGTATTGGTTTATAGACGGCATTTTTGCGGGCAGCGCAAAAAACGGCGAAAGTTTATTTGTTCAAATACCGCAGGGAAATCACAAAATCCAGGTGTCGGACGACTTGGGACGCCACGCATATTCATACATAACCGTGACGCTTGAAAATTAGGGTGTGTCGTCTGACCCGGAAGGGCTGCGGCAGCTGCGGGGATAATTTCGCTCTAAAAGATTTGTTCGCAGATTAGAGCGCTGCAGACAAAGAACACATTATAGAACCGGAAATAGATACAAAAACACAAAGTTTAATTAATTTGCTAAAATAACCGCAGCCGCCGAAATAAAAAAGACAGATATGGAGGGTATCATGCTAAAAATGTACACTGCGCACACTCAGGAAGCGGATAATCAACAATTGGCCGTAGACGAGCTGACAAAACAGATTGACCTCTCAAAACTTCAAAAAAATTCCATCGGCATTATTACGTTTCATTATGACTTTGCAAAGTCCGGAATCATAGAAGAAATCAGAAAAAAACTGCCGTTTGAAATTATAGGCATGACGACTATGGCGGGAGCGCATACGTCGGGACATTTCGGAACTTATTCGCTTTTTTTAACGGTTTTAACAAGCGACGACGTTGAGTTTTCAGCCGCCATATCCGTTTCTTTGACTCCGGAAAATTATAAAGAAGCCGTCTCGGATGTTTATAACAAAGCCCGCGCCAAGTTCAATGAAGATCCTAAATTTGTTATGACTTTTGCCCCTTATATGCCGAATTTGTCCGGCGCCGATATGACCGTAGCATTAGACGCTGCCGCCGGAGGCATACCGTGCTGGGGAAGCCTCGCAAGCGGAATAGGAATGGTATATGAAGAATGCAGGACTTTGTTCCAAGATCAAATAGAACAATATTCCATGGCTTTGATTTTATTTTACGGAAATATCGAGCCTGAATTTATTTTTACGTCTATACCGGAAAAAAATATGAGAGACAGCGGCGTTGTCGTTACGGAATCCGAAGGATGTGTTTTGAAAAAAATAAACGACATGCCGTTTATGGAATATTTAAAACAAATTAACATTGAAATTAACAATGAAAACTGCACTACGCTTCCTTTCATGGTCTACACGGAAGGAACAAGCGAACCCGTGTCCATCGGAATTTACAGAATTTATGACGATAGCAGTGCGCTTTTTGGAACGCATCTGCCCGTCGGAACAAAATTGGTTTTAAGCCAAATTGACACCAAAGGCATACTTGAAACTGCGCAAAAAAGCGTTGAAAAAATTCTTGCGTCGGGAAAAAAGAACGGAGTATTTATGTTTCCGTGCGTGACGCGTTTTATTATGCAGGCGCCGGACCAAAACGGAGAACTTAAACTTGCGGCCGCTTTGCTTGCGGAAAAAGGAATTCCGTACGTTCTTGCATATTCCGGCGGAGAAATATGTCCTGTTTTCGACAATAACGGCAAATTGCGCAACAAGTTTCATAATTACAGTTATTCGTCCGTAGTTTTTTAACGGCAGATACAAATGGAGTTTTCTAAGAACCACGTTTGTGTTACCCTGCTGCTGAAACAAGGTTATATACTATAAAAGCGGGGCAGCTAAGGAATTCAAATGAGCGGTGATTTTAAAGATTTGCTTAAGGATAATGCGAAACCGGAAAACCTCGAAAAAAATTTGAGGCGTGAAATTCTTCATTTGCAGCGCCTTTTGGCGCAGGAAAAACTTATCTCTCAAGTCAAAATTAATCAATTTGCGGCGCAAACTATGGCTCAGCTTGAACGTGAAAGGTATTTGCGCCTTATGCTTGCAAACAGCACCAATATAATGCTTTTTTTAGATAAACAAAAACGCATTATTTTCAGCACCAACAATTTTTTGACCCTCACCGGCCTTGAGAAAATGATAGCAATAGGCGGATATTTATTGCAGGAAGTATTTAAAAATGCCTGCTGGGCAAAAAACTTTTCCGTCATTATCGACGAAATTATCGCATCCAAACAAAACCAAGCCCATTCATGCAGCATAGATTTTGCGGGCAAAGGAAACCCAGCAAGATATAATGTTTCTTTTATACCCATGCTTAACGACGATAACGATATGGAAGGAATTTTGATTTTATTCAATGACATAACGGACATTGAACTGGCAAGAGAACAGGCGGAACATGCTTCACGCGCAAAATCCGACTTTTTGGCAAATATGAGCCACGAAATACGCACGCCTATGAACGCTATTATAGGAATGACTTCTATCGGGGCATCCGCCGAAGATATCGACAGAAAAAATTATGCTTTTGGGAAAATCAAAGACGCGTCTTCTCATCTTCTCGGAGTTATAAACGACATTTTGGATATGTCTAAGATAGAAGCTAACAAATTTGAGCTTTACGCCGTTGATTTCAGTTTTGAAAAGATGCTGCAAAAAACGGTCAATATTATAAATTTCCGCGTGGATGAAAAAAAACAAATATTGCGGGCGGAGATCGATCCGGATATTCCGGATATACTGCTTGGCGACGACCAAAGATTAGAACAGGTTATAACAAACCTTCTTTCAAACGCGGTTAAATTTACTCATGCCGGAGGAGAGATAAATCTTAACGTTCAATATCTGGGCGAACAAAACAGCCGCCACGGCATACAGGTAAAAGTTACCGATAACGGCATCGGCATAAATAAAGAGCAGCAGGCAAGATTGTTTTCGTCTTTTGAGCAAGCCGAACGCGGCACTGCGCGCAAGTTCGGCGGAACGGGATTGGGGCTGGCTATTTCAAAACGCATTGTTGAAATGATGGGCGGAAAAATTTGGATTGAGTCGGAATACGGAAAGGGGGCATCTTTTATTTTTAATGTCTGGCTTAAATCAAGCGATAAAGCGCAAAAATCTTCCGAAGCGGCGATAAAATTGAAAAACGTAAAAATATTGATCGTAGACGGCGACGCAAAGACAAGAGAACAGCTTTCAACTTTAATAACCAGAACCGGTTTGACTTTTGATATTGCAGACAGCGGGCAGGAAGCGCTTAAAATTATTGAAAAAAACGGGGCTTACGACATTTATTTTATAGACTGGAGCATGCCGAAAATGAACGGCATTGAACTCACAAAGAATATAAAAGAACGTTTTGGGATTTCATATGTGGCGGCGATGATATCTTCGGTTGACTGGAGTGACATTGAAAAGGAAGCAAAAACCCTCAGCGTGGAAAAAATTTTACAGAAACCTGTTTTTCCTTCTATGATTTTGGATTTGATAATGGAATATCTGCAAAATAATGAAGTAGTTTTTCAGCGCTCGGACGAAGCTGACTGTCAAAACGATTTTACCGGCCTTCAGATACTGCTTGCCGAAGACGTGGATATCAACAGAGAGATAGTTTTTGCCTTGCTAAAACCTACGGGAATTAAAATTGATATTGCCGTTAACGGCAAAGAAGCTGTTGAAAAATTTTATATTGCGCCTGAAAAATACGATATGATTTTTATGGACGTTCAAATGCCGGAAATGGACGGATATGACGCTTCAAAACAAATCCGCGCGATTGCAAACCCCAAAGCCAAAACCGTGCCTATTATCGCCATGACGGCAAACGTATTTAAGGAAGACATAGAAAAAAGTTTAGCTTCCGGAATGAACGCCCATGTCGGCAAACCTATAAACATCGATGAAGTGCTGTCAATAATGCGTAAATATTTGCCGCTGACACACCTGGCATAACAAATCTTAGATTTTGATAAAGTTATGGATAGTAATAATTATGTCTTTGCCGTTGCCGTATATCTATGCATATATGCATCTGAGCTTTGCCGCACAAAGTAAATTTTTTTTTGATTTTGCGAAGTAAATTTGGTAAAATCCGCTTATATTTCAACAATTTTTAATAAATATAATTATAGAGAGGTGCTTTATGCAGGCTGTTATTATGGCGGGCGGGTTCGGTACAAGATTAAGGCCGATCACATGCAGTATTCCAAAACCTATGGCGCCAATGGCAAATAAGCCGATGCTTTGTCATATTATTGACCTTCTTAAAAAACATAACTTTAAAGATATGACGATGATGCTGTATTACCAGCCGGAAATAATCACATCTTATTTCGGCGACGGAAAGAAATTTAACGTCGATATAAAATATTTGCGTCCGGAATCCGATTTGGGAACCGCCGGAAGCGTAAAATACGCGCAAAAAAATATTGACGATACTTTCATAGTCATTTCCGGAGACGTTTTAACGGATTTTGATCTCACTAAAGCCGTAGAATACCATAAAAAGAAAAAAGCCGCGGCCACAATGGTGCTTACGAGAGTGAGCAACCCCTTGCAGTTCGGCGTCGTTATTACCGATAAAGACGGTAGAGTTGAAAGATTTTTGGAAAAGCCGTCTTGGGGAGAAGTTTTTTCTGACACGATCAATACCGGTATTTACATTTTGGAACCGGAAGTTTTCGATTATATCCCCGAAGACAAATCATTCGATTTTTCTAAAGATTTGTATCCGCTTCTTCTCAGGGAAGGAAAAGCTTTATTCGGTTATATCGCCGAAGGATACTGGAAAGACATAGGCAATCACGACGAGTACAGGCTTGCGCAGTACGATATTTTGGACGGCAAGGTAAAGATAAATCTTGACGGAAAAAAAGTCAGCGTCGGCGAAAAAGAGATCATTGCCGGAAAAAACGTTTCAATCGGCGCAAATGTCGAGGTTGACGGGCAGGTGCTTCTGGGAGATAATGTCGTCATTGAAAACGGCGCTAGAATTTCGCGTTCAGTCATAGGTTCAAATACAAAAATCGGGGCGGGCGCGGAAGTTTTGGGATCGATCCTTTGGGATAATGTTTCGATCGGCACGGAAGCAAGGCTTAAAGAAGACGTGATCGGAAACGGCACTAAAATAGGCGACAGGGCCGTTATTCAGGTCGGAACTATTGTCGCCGACGAATGCAGCATAGGCGCCGACGCCGTAATAAGAACAAATTTGAGAATATGGCCCCACAAAATAATTGAAGCCGGAGCCATACTTTCAAGCAGCCTTGTCTGGGGCGAAAAGTGGAATAAAGCTTTGTTCAACGCTTACGGCATAACGGGGCTGGGCAATATAGAGATAACTCCGGAATTTGCCGCAAAGATAGGTTCGGCTTACGGGGCTTTCATCGGAAACGGGGCTTATATTATAACTTCGAGAGACGATCACCGCGCCACAAGAATGATAAAAAGAGGCATAATTTCCGGGCTTCTTTCCGCAGGGGTTAAAGTCGGCGATTTAAGAAGTTCGCCGATCCCGATAGTCAGATATGAAATAGGCAATGAAGGCGAGGCCGGCGGGATCCATATCAGGCAGTCTCCTTATGATCCGCGTCTTGTGGATATAAAATTTTTTGACGCAAAAGGCGGCGATATTTCCATAAATCAGGAAAAAGCCATTGAACAGCTTTTTTTCAGGGAAGATTTTAAACGCTCAAATATGAACGATGTCGGCGAAATTACGGTGCCTCCGAGAGCGGTCGAGTATTATAAGACCGGCTATTTAAATACGATCAAAAAAGACAAGATCCAAAAATCCAAACTAAAAATAATCATAGACTATGCGTATTCTTCGGCGTCGATGATATTTCCGGCAATACTCGGAGAATTAAACATTGACGTTGTCGCGCTTAACGCGTTTACCAATTCTTCAAAAATTACAAAATCGCCGGAAGAATTCAATAATTCGCTGAGCCAGCTTTCCGACATTGTAACGACCTTAAAATCAAACGCGGGATTTTTAATTGATACCGGCGCCGAAAAACTTTTCTTGGTTGACGAGAAAGGAAAAATAGTTCCGGATGATTTGGCGATGCTTATATTTGCTTATCTTGTGATGAAAACTCATAAAAACGCTACTATAGCCGTTCCCGTAAATGCGTCTTCGGTTATTGAGGAACTTGCCGCAAAATTCGGCGCGAAAGTAAAAAGAACCGCGACAAGCCCGAGAAATATTATGAACGCGTCCAATGACAAAGACGTCGCTTTTATAGGCGACTGCATGGGCGGATTTATTTTTCCGGAATTTCAGCACGCTTTTGACGCTATGTACGCCATAGGAAAAGTGATCGAAATGCTTTCCGAGGAAAATCTGTCTCTTAGTGCAATAAGCCGCGAGATACCGTCTTTTGAAGTTTTGCATAAGGCCGTTCCCTGCACGTGGGATAAAAAAGGGCAGGCCATGCGTAAAGCCATAGAAGACGCCAAAGGCAAAAAGTCCGAACTTATAGACGGCGTAAAAATATATTTTAACAACGGCTGGGTTCTTTTGGTGCCTGACCCCGACGAAGCTTTCTTCCATATCTGGACCGAAGCAAAAGATAAGTCGACCGCAGCGGGTTTTATTGAGATGTATACGGAAAAAATCAAGTCTTGGCAGGAATAGAACGGCAGGTAAAAGGTAACAGGTAATAGGTCTCTCTAAAAACCATGTCTACATCATGTCCCGTGAAAACGGGAATCCATGTTTGCCATAGTCGTCGAGAAAAAAGCAACGTGGATTCCCGATAGAGGCATTCGGGAATGACAAACAAGGGTACCCGTAATAAGTAAAAAGTCACTGTTGTTTTTTACCTTTTACCTATTATCTTTTACCTGTCTTTTCAGGAGTTTAACTGTATGATCAAATTTGGGACGTCCGGATGGAGAGGGATTATTGCCGAGGAGTTTACTTATGAAAATGTGAGGATCGTTACCCAGGCAATAGCGAAGCTTATAAACGAAGAAACAAAAAAAGCTTCGGTGATTATAGGCTATGACACAAGATTTATGTCTGAAGATTTTGCGAAAACCTGCGCGGAAGTGCTGGCAGGCAACGGAATAAAAGTTTTGCTTTGCAAAAGAGATACGCCTACGCCGGTTATTGCTTTTGAGATAATCAATTCAAAGCTTGCGGGCGGCATTAATTTTACGGCAAGCCATAATCCTTACAAATACAACGGCATAAAGTATTCGCCGTCATGGGGCGGTCCGGCTCTTCCGGAGACCACAAAAAAAATTGAAAAATATTGTATGTCGCTGAGCGTCAAAGACGTAAAAATAATGCCGCTTGAACAGGGCGTCAAAAATAAAATTATCGAAATGCATAATCCCCGCGCGGCTTATATGAAGAAAATAAAAGAGCTTGTGGATTTTAAAGCGCTCAAAAAAGCCGGTTTGAAAGTCGCGATTGACGTTCTGCACGGCACAGGGAACGATTATCTTGATGCTCTTCTTGACGACGCGGGCATTAAACATAAAACGATAAACAAAAACAGAGACGCGATGTTTACTCCGAACGGAGCGCCGGAACCTAATGATAAAAATATCGGAGAGCTTTTTCAGCTGGTAAAAAAAGAGTCGTATAAACTCGGACTTGCGACTGACGGAGATGCGGACAGATTCGGAATTATTGATTCTAACGGCGATTTCATAACGCCCAATCAGGTGCTTCCGGTTTTGCTTTATCATTTGAATAAAACAAGAGGCTGGAAAGGAATTGCCGCAAGAAGCGTTATGACAAGCCATATGATTGACAGGCTTGCCGAAAAGATCGGCGTACATGTCATGGAAACGCCCGTGGGTTTTAAATACATCGGCGAAATAATGGTAAATAATCCCGGCAGTTTCATAATCGGCGGCGAAGAGTCCGGAGGACTTACCATAAGAGGACATGTCCCCGAAAAAGACGGTATTCTTGCATGTCTTTTAATGGCGGAAGCGGTGGCGATGAATAAGAAGTCCGTAACAGCCATGCTCAAAGACATAGAAAAAATGACGGGAGAAGTTATAACATCAAGATTAAATTTTCATCTTCCGGCAGATACTATGGACGTTTTCAAAAATACGCTTAAAGAAAATCCGCCGGAAGTTTTTGCCGGCATGAAAGTCCGGAAAAAAATTATGCTTGACGGCGATAAATTTATTCTTGACGATAACACATGGATAGGTTTTCGGCTTTCGGGAACTGAACCCGTCGTAAGAGTTTACGTCGAATCCGATAATCAAACAAAATTAAATAAGCTTCTTAAAGTGGGGAAGGTGCTGGTTTATGGAAGATAAAAAACAGATCAAACAGCTTCATAATGAAGTTAAACAGAAAACGGCTTTTAAGGTAAGAATAGGAATTCTTCTTAGAAAATATTTGGCCACGGGGTTGATTATTATTATACCTCTTTGGCTTACTTTTTTTGTAGTGACCATTCTTTTTAACTGGATAAGCAATTTTACTTTTCCGCTGCTTGCTTATTTTATTTCAGACAAAGCCTGGGCNCAGATGCTTGCAAAAGNGATAAGCTTTTTCGTGTCTATCGCCAGCATTTGCCTTTTGGGTTTTCTTACAAATAAAGTTATAGGACGGAGCATATTAAACTATTTTGAAAAGCTGATAACCAATGTTCCTTTGGTAGGCGTGGTATATTCTTCCGTAAAACAGGTTATACATTTTTTGTTTGGCAAAGATAAAAACAAGAGTTTTAAAAAAGTCGTTTTAATTCCGTATCCCAATAAAGATACTTATTGCGTGGCTTTTCTTACCGGAGAACAAATAATAAACGGCCAAAGGCGCTTGTGTGTTTTTATGCCGACTGTGCCTAATCCCACGACGGGATTTCTGTTTATGTATAAAGAAGAAGATATAATTTATACGGATTATGCTGTGGACAAAGCGTTTCAATTTATGATATCAATGGGCGTAATAAGCATAAATGAGCACATAAAACGCACGGATATTGAAAAATAAGCTTTGAGGAAATAATATGGGCAAAGACAGTTTTTTACCTGCCGCGGGAACCAGAGACATTGAACCTGTTCAGGCTGAAATAAGAAATGAAGTTATACGTAAGATAACGTCGTGTTATAAAAAATACGGTTTTAATTCCATAGAGACGCCTGCCATTGAAAAACTTGAAAATCTTACCGGCAAAAAAGGCGGCGAAAACGAAAAATTGATTTTTAAAGTGCTAAAGCGCGGAGAAGAGTTAAAAGAAGTCCTTAAAGAAAAGCCTGAAGAAAACGATTTGTCCGATCTCGGGCTTCGTTATGATCTCACAGTCCCTCTGGCGCGCTATTACGCGCATTATAAAGACAAACTTCCAAAACCGTTCAAAGCGTTTCAGATAGGAAATGTCTGGAGAGCCGAAAGACCGCAAAAATCCAGATACAGGCAGTTTACGCAATGCGATATTGATATTATCGGCGATCCTACGCCGAACTGCGAGATAGAATTGATTTATGTAACCTGCAAATCTTTGCAGGAACTCGGAATAAAAGATTTTGAAGTAATAATAAATGACAGGGTGATTCTGAAAGAAATAAGCAGAAAATGCGGTTTAACGACCGGCGAAGAATACCGCGATTTTCTGATTGCTTTAGACAAATTGGATAAAAGTCCCATTGGCGATATTATTGAAGAGTTAAAAAAGAAAGGTTTTACGGAAAATACGTGTTTAAGCATACAAACTGTTTTCGGCATATTCGCCGCAGACGGAGCTGTTGATTTATATGAAGGAATTAACGACGGTGATTCCGGAGAAAAATATCGGAAAGCATGTAAAGACCTCATTATGATAATATCCTCCGTCAAGGCTCTTTTGAAAGACGTGGATATCAAGTTTGACCATAAGCTTGTGCGAGGCATGGATTATTATACCGGAACAATTTATGAAATTAGAAAAAAAGACTGGAATATATCCTTTGGCGGCGGCGGACGTTATAACAATATGATAGGAAATTTTTCGGGGCAGGACGTTTCCGCCTGCGGTTTTTCATTGGGGTTTGAAAGAATAATCGACGCTTTTTTTTCAGGCGCCGATACGGCGGAAAATTCCGGCGTGAAAAAAGCCGCGTTGATTTATTCGTCAGATAAAGATAATTATTCCGATGTGATTAAATTGTCTGAAACCTTAAGAGATTCATATGATATAGTTTCAATTTTTGACCGCCAAAAAAACATGTCAAACCAGCTTGAAAAACTCAAAAGCATAGGTTTCACGCACTGGGGAGTTTTTAAGGGCGCGCAAACCGAGATAAAGGCAATTGACAAAAACGGCAGAGAATAGAGATATAGATAAAAGGTAATAGGTAAAAAATTTTGGTGTTTTCGCTTTGCGAAAACCTAAAATAGGTTTCGGCAAAGCCGAAACACAATACATATTACCTTTTATCTATTATCTGCCTTTTACGCGTATTGCGGCAAATACTTCTTCGCCAGTTCAAACATTTCTTTATGAGACATTGAAGTTGTTCTTCCATCTTTAAACAACAAGTCTATCTCTTCTTTGATTTTAACTATTGGAGGGTCGTTCTTATCAAGTTTGTTTTCGGTGTTTGTAAGCCCAGGCATTTGGGTGTTGACCCAGAACGCAATTCCTGCAAGGCCGGCTCTGTCGGTTATTTCAACTTCAGGCGGTCTGTTAAGAATTGTCTGCGTGTCAAACACATTATAAATTTCCTGCTCTTTTAAAAGACCGTCAGCGTGGATCCCTGCTTTTGTCATATTAAAATTTGCGCCTACAAAAGGCTGGTTTTTTGGGATATCGTATTTAAGTTCGTTTTTAAAATATTCGGCAATTTCCGTAATTGCGGAAAAATCCATTCCGTTTGCAGTTCCTCTGAAAGCCGCATATTCTATTGCCAAAGCTTCGACAGGGGTATTTCCCGTTCTTTCGCCTATTCCTAAAAGTGAACCGTTTATTGACGAACATCCGTACAGCCATGCCGCTACGGAGTTGCTCAATGCCCTGTAAAAATCATTATGTCCGTGCCATTCAATGTATTCGGAAGGAACTCCGGCATGATGCGTAAGCCCGAACATTATTCCGTTTACGTTTCTCGGCATTGCGGCGCCGGGGTAGCTTATGCCGAATCCCAAAGTATCGCAGGCTCTTATTTTTACCGGCATTTTAGCTTCTTTAGAAAGTTTCATTAATTCCATCGCGAAAGGCAGCACGAATCCGTAAAAATCGGCTCTTGTTATGTCTTCAAAATGGCAGCGCGGTATAATCCCTTCCGAAAGGGCTGCTTTTACTATGTCAAGGTACATATCAAGAGCTTCTTTACGCGTCTTTTTGAGTTTTAGAAATATGTGGTAATCCGAACATGAAGTCAAAATGCCGGTTTCTTTGAGATTCATTTCCTTAACAAGCTTAAAGTCGTTTTTATTTGCTCTTATCCAAGAGGTTATTTGAGGAAATTCAAAACCTTTTTCCTGACACTTTCTTACGGCATCCTTGTCTTTCTCAGAGTAGAGAAAAAATTCGGTCTGTTTGATTATTCCGTTAGGGCCGCCGAGTTTATGCATCAATTCGTACAAGTCGGCTATTTGGTCTGCCGTAAAAGGGTCCATCGCCTGCTGACCGTCGCGGAAAGTAGTGTCTGTAATCCAGATATTGTCAGGAACATTCATCGGCACTATCATATTATTGAATCCTATTTTAGGAATTTCCGTATATTTGAAAGTTTCCCTGAAAAGATTCGGTTCCTTTATATCCTGAAGTTCGTAATGATACTCTTCAGGTTCAAGAATATTTTTCTTTTTGTTAAACGTAAGCATGTATGGCGCCTCCTTAAACTATATGTATATCGATCATTAATTATACCTATTCCAGAGAGTTACTTCAACTAAAAAATTGATTTAATACTCCTATTTTGATAAAATTATTGTTCAGCTTTGCTGAAAAATTTAAAAGACAGAGATGATTATTATGGCAAAAAAAGACATTCTTTCGATTTATGATTTATCCGAAAAAGAGATAAAATCATTACTAAATAAAGCTTTTGAACTTAAAAATAAAAGAAAACATCTTACGGAACTTACCGGCAAAACATTGGGTTTGGTTTTTGAAAAACCGTCCACAAGAACAATGGTCTCTTTTGCAGCCGCCATGGTGCAGCTCGGCGGTTTTCCTATTTTATTAAACGCTCAAAATTTGCAGCGTAAAAGAGGGGAATCGATACACGATACTTCGCTCGCTCTTTCAAGATACCTTAACGGTATTATGATAAGGGCGTTTAAGCACTCCGACGTTGAGGAGTTTGCGAAATGTTCTTCAATTCCCGTGATCAACGGTTTGACAGATTTTGAACATCCGTGCCAGATCCTTGCCGATATTATGACAATAATGGAGCTTCATAAGATAAAAACCGCAGAAGGGCTTAAAAAAGTTAAGATAGTTTTTATCGGCGACAGTAATAATGTCGCTAACTCGATGCTTGCGGTGTCCGCTGTTTTGGGGCTGGACTTTACTTTGATATGCCCCGAAGAATATGCTCCGGAAAAAGCATTGCTTAACAAAGCTTTGGAATATACCGCAAAAACCGGCGCGGAGATAAAAATAACAAGCGACGTTTCAGCCGCAAAAAACGCCGACGTTCTCTATACCGATGTATGGATTTCAATGGGAGCGGAAGCCGAAGAGAAAAAGAGGAGAAAAGTTTTTGCGCCTTATCAGATAAACGCCGATCTCCTTAAAAAAGTTTCTTCAAAATGCATAGTTTTGCATTGTCTTCCTGCCATAAGAGGCGAAGAGATCACAACCGATGTAATGGATAAATACGAATACAGCATATTCACTCAGGCTGAAAACAGGCTTCATGTACAAAAAGCCGTATTGCTGTATCTTTTAAAATGATAAAGCTTTCAAAAAATACATTCATAAGCAAACACAGCGTTATTACCGGAAATGTTGAGCTTGGCGAAAATGTTTCCGTGTGGCCGATGTGCGTTCTGAGGGGAGATGCCGACCGCATAGTAATCGGCGGCAACTCAAACGTGCAGGACGGTTCCGTGATACATCCTAATGTCAAAAAGCCCGTTACAGTCGGCAAAAACGTCACGATAGGCCATAAGGCAATAGTTCACGCGTGCACGATAGGCGATAATTGTCTTATAGGCATGGGTTCGGTTATTTTGGACGGCGCGATAATAGAAGATAATTGCATAATAGCTGCGGGATCGGTAGTTCCTCCGGGTAAAATAATGCCTTCGGGCAAGCTTGTGATGGGTTCTCCGGCAAAACCAGTACGCGATCTAACTGAAAAAGATTTTGAACATATAAAACATAATGCTTTAGAATACGTTGAACTTGCACAAAAAACAAAAGAAGCAAAAATCGATTTTATCTGACTTTCCTCATTATGAAAAAAAATAAATATATCATCGTTTTTGTCACGGTCCCTGATAAAAAGACGGCGGATAAAATAATAAAAAACGTTTTAGAAAAACGCCTTGCGGCATGCGTTAATATTATCAAAAATCTTGATTCTTTTTATTGGTGGAAAGGAAAAACAGAGCATTCGCAAGAACTTCTTTTGATAATGAAAACCGTTAAATCAAAGTTTTCGTCTTTGGAAAAATACGTTAAAGCCGCGCATCCCTACGAAGTTCCCGAAATAATATCCGCCGAAATATCCCTTGGCAGCAAAGAGTATCTTGATTGGATAGAAGAATACACGAGAAAGGCAATTACAAATTACGAATTACGAATTACGGATAAACGGCGCTAATGTTTTATTTTTTGCCTTTGTCGTCGATTCGTAATTTGTAATTTATAATTCGTAATTTAAAATGAAACAGGCATCCTATTGGAATAGGCAGGGCAGCGGCGTTTTTTGCAGGCTTTGCCCGCAGGAATGTATGATTTCCGAAGGGCAGTTCGGTTTATGCAATGCCCGCATGAATATTGGCGGAACTCTCATTTCAAAATCTTACGGAACAATTTCCGCGCTTAACGCAGATCCCGTCGAGAAAAAACCTTTATATCATTTTTACCCCGGTTCAAAAACTTTATCATTCGGCAGTTTCGGCTGCAATCTTAAATGCAGTTTTTGCCAAAATTATGAAATTGCGTCTTCAAAACCTGAAGAAAAAATTAAAATTTCTCCGGAAGACGCCGTGTATTTTGCAACTGAAAAGAATATAAAACTTCTTTCATATACTTATAACGAGCCTTTAATCAATTACGAGTGGGTTTTTGAAATGTCCGCGCTTGCAAGAAAAAACGGCATGTGCAATATATTGGTCACAAACGGCTATGTAAAAGAAGAGCCTTTAAGCAGACTTGCGGGTTTTATCGACGCGGCAAATATTGATTTGAAGGCTTACTGCGATGAATTTTATCATAGAAACTGCGGCGGCAGTCTTGAGCCCGTTCTGAAAAGTATTGAAATTTTGCATAAAGCGAAAGTTCACGTGGAAATTACAAACCTTGTTATAGACGGCGAAAACAGCGGCATGTCCGGATTTGAAAAAATGATTGATTTTATCGCGGGCATAAGCGATGAAATCCCTCTTCATCTGTCAAGATATTTTCCCTGTTATAAGTTTAATATTGCGCCGACTGAACATAAAACCTTGTTTGATTTACATAATGCGGCAAAAAAGAAGCTGAAGTACGTTTACTTGGGGAATATTGACAGCGTTGAGCACGGGTCAACATATTGCAAAAATTGCGGTTTTTGCATTATTACAAGAAAAGGGTATAATGTTACGGTAAATTGTGAAAATCCGCGCTTTTGTCCGGAATGCGGAACGGGAAACAACATAAGGGCTTGAGGTGTAGAGGCGCGGTAACGGCAGCAAGGAGCCGGGCTGTTGATATACTGTTGATAAGCGGAAAACTAATATGAAAAACAAAAAAATAGTGCTTGCGTCAGCGTCTCCGAGAAGAATATCTTTGCTTAAAGAGTGGGGGCTGGATTTTGAAGTTGTTCCCAGCGGAGTTGATGAACATACCGAACTTGTAAGGCCTTCGTATATAGTAAAAACCCTTTCATTTAAAAAAGGCAGCGATGTGGCGTCAAAAAAAGCAGGAAGCCTGATTTTGGCGGCTGACACTATAGTGGTATTAAACGGAAAAATCGTTGGAAAGCCGGAGAATGAAAAAGAATCTGAAATTATATTAAGAGAGTTAAACGGCAGTTTTCATAAAGTTTATACCGGCGTGACTATAATAGATAATGTTTCGGGAAAACAGTCAATTTTTTATGACTGCGCGGGAGTTAAAATGAGAAAACTGCCCGAGAAAGAACTCAGGCAGCTTTTCGGAAAACATATGGACAAGGCCGGAGCCTATGCTATTCAGGACGCCGATGACGGCTTTGTTGAAAAAATTTTCGGCGATTACTATACGGTAGTAGGGCTTCCTTATATAAAACTTTTCAAAGAATTGCTCAAATTTGATATAAGGCTTAAAAGAAGAAAGTAAGACGATAAGCGGCATACGCAAAAATTTTTGTCTTTGCTTATCCTCTTAGCTATGTCTGTTTAAAGATATTATCGTTTGTAATTATTTTAGCGTTTTTCACGATGTTCATAAACCATACGTTCAATATCCCGTTCACTTTAATCTGCATCATTTCATCTCTTGATATTTCCGATCCGCCGGCCGCGGCAGCTTCATATTCTGAATCGCTTATCTTGACTGCGGAAGCCATAGTTATTTTAACTTTTTCTCCCGCAATCTGCTTTTTTCTCAAGGTTTCATATTCTTTAGGCGACAGCCTTATTGAATTAAGAAAAGCATAGTATATGTTCGGGTCAAACTGGTTTTGGCGGTTTCTGAACATTGACATGCTTTGAATATCATTTTTTAATTCTGCGTCGGATACCGTTATTTTATACTGCTGCGCCTGCTGGTAAAAAATTTCATCCTGAACAAGCGATTGAACGGTTTTTATTCTCATTGCCTCAAGCTGTTCCTGAGAAGGCGACTCTTTTGTGGAGTTTCTGTACATATCTGCAGTTGAGTTATATAGCGAAGAAAAAATTTTTACCGGAATTTTTGTGCCGTTGACCGTTACGGCAATGTCAAAATCTTTTGCTGGACCGAAAAGATATGCTCCAAAGCCCATGAAAGTCCCGCCTACGAAAGCTATAATTGTCACGATAAAAATCTTACGCATGTGTTTTCTTAAAAAATTCATCATTTTGTCTCTTCTCCGTTTTTGAATAGTTCGCTTTTTCCTTCAAAGGCAGCGCCTTCGGCTATTGTGAGAATGTTTGTTTTTATATCGCCTAACATTTTTGCTTTTGGAAGAATCTCAATGCCTTCGGGAGCTGTTACATTTCCTTTGATTGTTCCTCCGATCATTACTATTTCCGCTTTGATATTGCCTTCTATTACGGCGTCCGCGCCTATTAATACCCCGGCAGTCGTTTCAATATTGCCTTTGATTTTTCCGTCAATTCTGACCGTGCGGTCGGTTTTGATATCCCCTTCTACCATTGCATTTGTGCCGATAAGAGTCTCTACGCTGTCAAGCAAACTTTTTGAATTTTTTTTGGTCATATCTATTCCTTTCTGATTCCGTATAAAAATAATCCGTTAAATACGAAACAGGATTTACTGTTTTACCTTTATAATGCACTTCATAGTGAACGTGAGTGCCGGTAGCCGAGCCCGTGCTGCCCATTTTTGCGATAATATCGCCTCTTTGTACGTACGCTCCGGATTTAACCAGAGTTTTAGCAAGATGCGCGTAAGCCGTTCTATAATTGTATCCGTGATCCAGAACTACTATATAACCGTATCCGGACTGCCATCCTGAAAAAATGACTTTTCCGCTGGCAGTTGCTTTTATGGGAGTATTTTTTTCATTTGCTATATCAAGCCCCGAGTGAAAATCTTTACTTTGGAAGAACGGATGGTATCTGAAACCGTAAGGCGATGAAATTCTCCCTTCACACGGCCAGCCTCTCGGGGTTGCCATAAACAGCGATTTTTGCTGCTCTATGTGCGACATTATTTCGTTATGGCTGGTTTGTATATACTTAGAGTATTCATTAATTTTGTAGGTTTGTTCCGAAATAAATTTTGAATCTATTTTATTCATGTTTCCTGAAATTATTACCGAAAGGGCGTTTGCCTGCGTTACAGAAGGCCCGCCTTCGCCTAGATCCGGATGTATGTCTTCTTCAATGATTGATTTTTTTGAATTTAAAGAAAGCAGATGACGTATCCTATCGTCATTGATCTGAACTTTTTCTATCATATTTTTTGTTTTTTCAAGCTGGTTTGCAAAAAACAAAAGCCTTATCTGCATAATTTTATTATCGGCTTTTGTCTTTAAATAATCAATGTGCTGGCTTGCCATGTATCCTGTCCATACGGTCATTGATGTCCAAGAAACCATAAGAACGCAGAAAAACAACAATGATATGCTTAATTTGATCGGTTTTATTTTACCGTGCGGAATAAGCATAATTGTTATTTTTCTTTTAACTTCTTTTTTAAATCTTGAAAAGATAGACATAGCGTACTAAAAATGTTACCATTAAAAAATAATAGTGTCAAGGGAAAATTGTAACGGAAGAATAAGCTGACAGTCAATAGATTTCATATCTGAAAACCCTGCAATCCTTTTGTTTACGCACATGGTGAAAGCGGTAAAAGCCAGCTAGAAGCGGATAAAATTAAAAGCTTGTCAAAAAAACACTTATTAAATTTTTGAAATATACCCCGCGGACTTTCCGCAGGGAACCGTTTAGCCGCCATCCTGCGTACTGCGACTGCGCACAGCACAGGCCCCGCGCACGGCAAGCTGTGCGGAGGGTCATTTAAATTTACCGAATTTTTAGACAGCTAAAACATCACATTTGGTTTGAAGTATTCATTTAGTTTTTTAGACCAATATAAAAAATTTATATCACACAAACTAAAATTGATTTTAATATGATTTTTCAGATAATTTCTTATTTGTATATATGGCAACAGTTAAAATAAAAATATTTTTTATTTAAAAAAAGTTTATTTGATCTAAAATTATTTAAGTTTTCGGCGATATTTTCGTTTTCATATAAAATCCTTATAAGTTTTTCAAAACAAAAATTCAGCAGTTCGGCAACGACCTTGTCTTTGCCGAGCTGCCAAGCTGCCTAACTTCCGAGCCGCCGCCGTTCCGATTTGACTTTTAGCACGATATTTTATATTATGTCCGTCATGCCGACGTAGCTCAGCTGGTAGAGCAGCGGTTTTGTAAACCGCAGGTCGTAGGTTCAAACCCTATCGTCGGCTTATCATATATAAACCAAACTCACGTCTAAAAAACGGGAGTTTTTATATTTTACGATGACAAAACAGGGTTGTGGTTTTTGCGATTTCAAAGATTTAGACAGATTTTGAAGATTAGAGTATACCCAAATCATAGGGAGAGTTAAGCAGGTTTTTGCGCATAAAGTCCTGTGGTTTAGGCTATGGGACTGATAGTAGGGCAGTATAACCTATCCGGAAGCCTCTTTGGTGCGTTTTTTCACTTTAGTTAGTACTCAATTCAGCCCCCACAAGTCAAATATGGTGTTAAAAGTCATCTACGTTCAGTTTAACACCTTGACAATACCCACGCATTAGTCCTTACTATGTAACAATCTTACAAAAAACACATTTTATCTCCGATGCAGAGAGTTATTCTCCTGACTTTGTCCTTTTAGCTCCCCGATGATAAAATATTTTGATTGCTACACATCAGCGACGATAAAAGAAATTTAAGTCTATTGTTAAACCAGTATAAAACATTAAATTGAGAGCTTTTACATATATTTTTAGTTTGATTTCGCTTTGTTTTAAACACACTCCGACGACAAGTAAAAGTTTAAAAAGTATATAGAAGTCGTTTTTTAACACATTTTGGACGCAAATATTTGTTTTTAGCTCCCCATTCAAAACTCTTTTATGAGTGATTTTATGCGTTTTTGACCGTTTGGGGCAAAGTCAGGAGCCGTTTAACAGTATATCGGTCAATGAAGAAACAGACGAAATTGATTATCATGACGTCAAAAAAACTTATGACTTCAGTGGCGTATATCCGGATATGAAACAGGTTTTTTTATCAGCAGCATTTAAAGAACAGTCAACGACAATTCTATCCAATCCGTTAATCAAAAAGTTTTTATTCGGACAAGACAAAGAAGTTGGTTCACTGACATTTTATACAACGAAATATTTTAAAGAAGGTGTCAAACGCCAACTATTTGAAATCAATTCGGCATTTAAGAACTTTATTGGGATTATCATGCCAATGCACGATCCCTGCCGGACAGAATCAGATGCGGCAACATTTAAGATGTTTGATATAAAACTAACGGCAGGAGGCGTAGCAAAATGAAAAACAAGAAAGTTAAAGTATTCCGTATAGACGGCAAGAAATATGGCAACTTCATTTATGACGGTTGCCATAAATTTTATCTTGTAAAAGATAAAAAAGAACTTGAAACGATAGACTGCAACGACTTGATAAGAATGGACGCGTTGCCAAGTATCTGGCGTAAATCTTGCCCGTTACGGTTCATAAACGAATACGGAACACTTAAAACGATAATCCCGCAATATTCGGGCGTTCACGAAACAAGTAAAGATGTATGTGAAAGAAACCTTTCCGCAACGGTATAGCGTGAAAATATTTCACGACAACTGCTTTTACTGGCCGGGTGCGCTCGCAGAGGTTTTTGAGCAAGTTGAAGGCGATGTTAAAATATTTAACTTCCTAAAATGCTACACAATGGTTAAAAGACTTGAGCAGCCGCTACCCGATTCAAAAGACAAGTGCATGGAAGAGCTTGAAGTTCTCAAAAAAGACGGATACTTTATGTTTGCCATAGACACCTATATACACGGAGGCATCGCGTTATCGTTTGCAGGTAGAGGTATGCAGTGTCGGTTCGATTCGGGCTGCGCAGGATATATCTGCATAAAAGGTAAAGACGAAACCGAAGCATCAGCGAAGGCAGTTGTTAAAGGTTTTATCGCCTTGTTCAAGCAAGCCGATATTGGTGAGGTGTATGGATACAGGGTTTGCGATATTGCATGTGAAGAGATAGATCCATGTTGGGACTATCTTGACCGGCAAGCACATGGCACAAGAAATAAAAGACAACAACCCGGAACTTACAGATAACCAAATCAAAGAAGCCTTTGACAATATTAAATACTGAAGGGAGAGAAATAACTTTATGCAAATGTTGGAAAGGTATATGATGTATGTGTTAGGCTGCTTGCCGCACAAGGAAAGGAACGAGCAAAAGAACCACGCTAAGCGCAGTGGCGGAATCCGAAATTGGTTATGCAAAACCGCCGCCAAACTGTACCAAAAGGTAATACCGGGAGCAAGGAGAAAACGATGTCAACTAAAAGGCTAATCAATAAGATTGTTTTCATTGGCGCGATCCATGAAAATAAAGATGCAGTAATCATTTTCATAAGGAAAGCCGGAACACCGATAGAGGTACACAAAGAGCGGATTATGAGCGTTATTGAGCGCGAGGGTGATGTATCCATTTTCAATTACTTGGTTGCTAACCATAGCGGAAACCATGCGGCTAATGACATAGAAATATCAGCCCAAGAGCTATTACGGTTTAACAAAGAAATTGCGGCAATCTGGAAGCATGACCTCCGTAACGACCTTTACGACTGCTTGCTTTATTACATCAACGAATACTACGGCAACGGGGATAACGCTGGCAATATGTTTGATGAAATAGAGAGGTTCTTAAGCGAAACCAAAGGAATAACAGACGCAAACGGAGGACTACTACCAATTCCAATCGTATTAAGAAGCGGTTTCTACCTCAAAACGTGCTATCTGTAAATGCCATTCTTTCCAAGATAGCCGGATTTTTGGAAGTTTGCCCGCTCACCCCACTCTGCACCACCCCGTTCACGGTCACAGTTGCGGCATCTACGGAGGTATATACAACGAAAGAAAACATTTGTTCATCTAAAATAACGAATTCCACTTGTCCATGCGACGCCATCAGCTCGTTTTTAAGAAAATACTTAACTATACAGCATCTTAACTGCCGGCAATGCCATGCCGGAAAAATAAAGGAGAAAAATACATGAGACAGACAACAAGTGAAGCATCAACAAAGCATCAGAATCAGCAGAAAGTATCTGCCCCAAAAGGACGTATGGATAGGCCATTCAAGAGCCGCAAGCCAGCCGCCGCAGATGTCACAAAAGAAGTGGAAATCAAGAAAGGCATAAGGCCTTGTAGATGACCCAAAAACCAAGCGTATGCGCGTGATTTTCGTAGAAAAACCGAAGCCTGAAGTTAGGTCAACTCTTCTTAAATTGGGCTTTCTTTGGGACCCTTTTCATCGCTTGTGGAGAAGGGTGTTTAACCCGAGAATCTTCAGCTGGTTGAGGGGTTATTTGAAAACAATCTAAAGGGGCGGAGCCAATGAAACATTACCAACGGCTTGTCCGGTTACAACCTGACTTTGCAGGTATCTTCTACGCCTTCAGTGACAAACAATTTAATGAAGGTATGCTGGCCAATGGCTACACGACATCTCTCAGTTAAGGAAAGACAACTTGGGCGGATTCGGTTCGTCTGAAGCCTTTGCCAAACGGAACAAGTTTTACACAAGGCTTTTTGACATCATCGCCAAATGGTGTACCCCTGCCGAAGTCTTTGCGTACGAGGCAGCCAATCACGAGTGCAGTTATACCGGTGATTACACCCCCGCCGCAGAAATCGTTTTATCGTTTTGGGACAACAAGGAAACGGCGCAGCTTCTCGCAAGCTATGGGCATTATATTGAACCGACAGTGCTTAACAAATACCTTTCACAAGGAGAAGAAAAGGCAGTTGCCAAGATTGCTGTCGCGCTTGTTACCATTGCGGCTGAAGTTACAAAAGTTGTCAAAAAAGTAGCAAAAGTTAGCAAGTAACACATGTTGGGCAACTATGCCAAAGGAGATGTGTATTATGAAGCTGAAGTTCAAAATAACCAGCGACAGGGTGCGATGATTAGCAGCCATTTGTATGGATTTGTTAAAAATCTTGTACAATTATTTTCCTCGCGGATACGGTCGCGAGCAATGGGGAGATGATGACGTTTACCCATTCCGTTAGTTGATACCGCTACATGTCCTGCGCCGCTTAATTGAGGCGCAGGACTTAGGAGTTCCTGTCTTTCTATTGATTTTTCATACTAAAACCAATGATTTTATTCAGCCATAATGTAATGAACTCCGGCATTAGTGTCGTTGGCGCTGGGATGGCTTAAAGAATGGCAATCTTTTAGCGTGAAAAAATATCGCAAATTTTTCACAATAAGTTGCGAATAAGTTCACTTATATAAGGTATAATATTGTTATATTATAAGATAAGATGTCCTAAAACTCTTGAGAAAAGATGAAAGTCGTACTATGCTCTTAACATAGTGAGGCAAAAATAAGGCGAGAGAAATGACAGAAACGATCAAGGTCAAAATCATCTCAATGCTGATTTTAACAAGCCTAATGTTTAACTTGTTCTCGTCCGGAACAATGTTAAATTCTGTCATTGGGCTGGATACTCCGTTTAAAGCCGCAGTAACCGCAGGATTTTACACTTATAATCCTCTTAACTTTTGCGAAAGCATATCAAACAAGATAGTCGCTGATAAAAAAGAAACCGCTAAACAAGAAAAACAGAACAGGCAAGAGCCTTCCAATAATAAAAGTAATTTTGCGATTATAAATGCTAACAGCAGCTCATATCAAAAAAACTTAACAAGGAATTCGTCACTTCCAACTGTTTTAATCGGGAGTCCGAGTTTTTCATCGTATGTTCCGCTTGGAATTGCGAAATCAATGAATAATTCTGTTTCTACTTTGATAGTATTCTTTTTGTTGACGTATCTTGCAATTCTGTTTAGAAAAGAATGGCTGATGTTCGCGACAGACAGACTAAACCATTACCCATATACTTACATAAAAAATTTAAAAACGCAGTTTGGAAACATTTTTACAGTTTCCAAGCTGCGTTTTTTTCTTTTTCCATTAGTCGTCTCTTAAACGTCAATAATAAAAAAAGACGCTGGATTGCCACGAGCCTTTGGCTCTCGCAATGACGGCATCGAAAAGAGGAACCCTTATGAAAACAATCTTAAGAAGTATCCGAAAATCTTGGAAGAAGCATGTTGCGGTCTTTGTGGCAAGCGTGTTTAGCTTAACTGCATTTGTTCCCAACGGAATGGCTGCAATACTTAATGCTCCGCCTGTTGCTATGGCGAATGTTTATGACGCGTATAAAGCGTCAAACGTATTGCCAATGTCGCTGGGTAAAATAACGACAATTAACGATAAGCAAAGCCCTACGGTAATAGTAAATATACAGGACTTGCATTCCCACGCGGACACGCAAAGGAATATTTATAAGATTATAGATTTGATAGCCCAAAACTATAACCTTTCAGGCGTATATACGGAAGGCGGATTCGGTAACATAGACGTAAGCTGGATAAATACGATACAAGATCAAGAATTCAAAAAGACAGTAATAGAACAATTGTTAAGCGACGGCGATTTAACGGCAAGCGAATATTATGCGATGACGGTTAAGGATCCCTATCCTGTAAAAGGTCTTGAAAACAAAAGAATACATCAGGCCAACATAAAGAGACTTGCGGACCTCGAAGCCAATAAAGAAAGATACGAAAGAGTATTAAATAAAATAGACAAAGAAATAGCGATTTTAAATAAGCTTTATACAAACTATAGAAGTGTCCGCTTCAATAAGACGCTTGAGCAATACAATAGCAATAAAATGACAGATGGTAGATTGTATAAATTGTTAGAAAAGTATGTTGAAAAGATAAGCGCAAGCCCTGAAAAATATAATTCAATAACAAGAATAGATTTAAACGATTATCCGAATATTCAGTTCTATCTTAGTATGTCGCATGCGTCGGACAGAACGGATTACAAAAGATTAACAAGCGAAATACAAACTTTTGTGAACACGTTAAAAAGCGTGTTGCCTTACAGCCAATACAAACAATTAGTTGATGAAACAAACAACTTTTCTGATACCGAGAAGATGACGCATTTTATAGCGGAATACTTTAAGGCATATCCGGAAAACTATCCAAAATACCGCGAATTAAGCAAACTCGTAAAGATAAACGAGTTGGTAAAAGCGTTAAACCCGGTGGAATTGATAACGGAACAAAGAGAGTTGACTGAAAAAATAAAGTTTGCGTTATCTTATGACAATACGGAAGCCGAAATAGCGTTTATAACGGACTTTAATAAATATTTCAGAGATTATTTAATGGCGTCACTGATGCAGGACGATTGGACTTACGTTAAAGCAAACATAGAGCAGTTTAAAGAAATATTCGGCAAATATGCGGCATACAATGCCTTAAAAGAAGTAGAAAGCGATTTAGCCGAAATAACCGAATACTACGACGTAAACACCGACAGAAACAACGTCTTCCTGTCAAATTTGTCGATACCCTCGCCCCTTGAGGGAGAGGGCAAGGGCGAGGGGTTGCCGTCTGCCGTTAAAAACGATGTTTCTTTGATACTCAAAAATGCAGATAGCATAAAAATAGTAATAACCGGCGGATACCACAGCGAAGGTTTAAAAAAGTTATTTGCGGATAAAAACATATCGTCAATAGTCATAACGCCTAACGTAACATCAGACATCAAAAAAGCGCAAGAAAAATATATGGAAATAGTAAAAGAACAAGCAAAATTTCCGGCAGAGGCGCTTGCCGCTATTTTGACTTCTTGTACTCCTACCGCAAACCAGATTGCAAAAATGTTTCAAGCGGCAGTAAATGCCGGATTAACCGAAGAACAAATAAAAAATTTAGCCTTAAAAGCAAAAAACATTAAAGTGGAAATAAAGGACGGCGAAATAAAAATAGACGGTGTTTTAAAGCGGGTAAATTTAGAACCGCAAAAAAACGGCGCAGAAATTAAAGATTATTCTGACGCGCTCAAAGTGCTTGAAAATATAATAAAGACTTTTAGAAGTACAAATAAAAGGGTAAAGGCTTTAAGTATTGTGGGTGAACTGTTCGCCAATGCTCCGTTAAGAGAAGATGGCGCAATTGCTTTTGCCGAAGAAAACGGCTTATCGGAAGCCTCATTGTTTGACATCCCCGCTTCAAGTTGGACGCATTACCTCGAGTCGATACAAAGGATGCTGTTAAATGAAGAAATTTTACGTATAGGCGGAAAAGATACTTTCAAAATAAATTCTGTTTTAAAAGATATTGAATTTAGCGAAAAGCTGGCGAAGAATGAAAATGACGCTTACAACGCGGATGTATTAGCTAATTCAGAAGATCCTATGGATGAGAAAGTTGAAATTTACGATATGAATAACAACGAGAATAGTTCTCCTTTAACAGTTAAAGATTCCGGAATAGCTACAAATTTGGCAGGCGTGTTTGCTCTTGAAGCGGCAGTCAACTATTTGCGTGCTGCGTCGGGCAAAAGAAGAGCGCAAAGCATAAGCGATATTTTAAACGCCATAATCAAGGGTAAAATTACCGTTCGGGAAAAACAATTGTTAATGAGATTTGCAAATGCCACTTGGAAAACAGCGCAGCCTTTCAGAGCAAAACCCGGCAAAGGCTTTGGAAGCAGAATTTTAGCAAGCGATGTATTTATAGCTTGGGACGCTCTGCCTGTGGCGGAACAAAATAAAGATATGGTTCAGATTAAAGCGGCTGCCGAAATGTTTTTTGAAAAATTGAAAGATATTGCGCCTGAAAAACAGACAGAAGCAATAAATTCTTTGTATCAGGATAAAGAGTTTTTAGAAAAGGCCGCTATTTATGCCAACGACGCGTACAACAGAAGTGAAGGAACAGATTACGCTATGTACAACGAAGCCGCTGCGGACGATTCTGCCGGCTTAACTAACAAGGATTCCGGAATCGCCACGAATCTGGCGGGTTTTTATGCGCTTGAAACGGCAATCGGATATTTAAGAGTTACGTCAAGGAAAGGTCAAAATTTAGAAAAAATTCTTAGAGATATCGCCATAGGAAATATAACGGATCAAGAAAAACAGCTGCTAATGAGATTTGCAAACGCCACATGGAAAATAGCTCAGCCCTTTAGAGTGAAAAAAGAGGATAAAAACGGAAAATATGACTGGTTTGGAAGAATAGACGGTAATAAAAATTTTAGAGTTTGGGATTCTCTGCCCGAAAGAGAACAAGACAAAGACATGGTGCAAATTAAGGAAGCCGCAATAAATTTGTTGTACGGGTTATTTCCTGATTTTTCAATTGGTTCTATGGAAGCCGGCGCGTTGTTAAATGAAAAGATTGTTGCCGCGCGCGCCAAAGGAAGAACATATTCGTGGTCTGATAAAATTTTTACAATGCGCGGCGAAATCACAGCAGAACAATTGGCAAAAGGAGACTTTAACGGCAAAACGTTTAAAAGCATCATAGATTTTACGGCTTTTTCCGGGTCGGAAGGCGACATAAAGAATTATCTGGAAGAAATGTGCAAATCGTTTGGCAAGGAAAATATATTGATCGTTTGCGGAGCAGTAAATTCCGGCAATTCTGTTAATGTTATTAATGTAGCCGAAGCGATGGGACTTAAAACGATGGGGATAGTCTCGCTTGCAGAATTACAAAAAAATACGGGCAATATAAGACAAACCGATTATTATTATATTGAAAAAGAATCGGATTCAAATCTTGCCGATAAAATGGAATGGACTGCCCCGGTGATATTGAGCCAAAGCGAAAAAGAAACTTTGGAAAAAGTAAAAGATGCTTTACAAGACATTGAATTTGCAGAAACAGCCGCGGCTTTTATAGGTAATGACTACAACAAAAAGAATGGTTATCCCGAAAATCCTGTTGTTAAAGTAGGTGATGTAAACGATAAAGAGTTAGATGGGAAAGACGGAAGAAATCTTTTCTCAATAGCTGACGAAAAAATAGCTATGAACCTAGCTGGCTTTTACGCTGTTGAAAGTGCAATAGGTTTGATTGCCGAGCGTACAGGCAAAACTTTTTTAGACATTTTGATTCAAATTCAAAACAGAACATTGCCGGAAGAAGATATGCTTTTAATAAACCGCTTTGCCAATGCTACTTGGAAAGCAAGTCAGCCTTTTAGAGTAGACAGAGATGAAAAAGACAAAAGCAAGGTAGTAGGACGTGAACGAATAACAAAAAAGAATTTCATACCTGCCGCCATGCTTTCAAATGATGAGCTTAAAAAAGATTTTGACCAAGTATACGCCGTAACCGAAAAACTTTTAAGCATAGAAAGTTTAAGAATGGCTACTACTAATGAGGAACAATTAGCAGTAGTTAAAGGACTTCTGCAAAGCGAACAGTTTGCGCGTGAAATGGCAGAATGGTTAGAGGGTGCTTATCACAGGGGTCAGGGAAAAACTCCGCCGGCGTTTATAACGAACGAAGACACTTACACAAAATCAGGCATGACGCAAAATCAGCAGGAAATAGCAATGAATTTGGCAGGTCTATATGCTGTTGAGAGCGGTATCGGTTATCTTGCTGAAACGCAAAATAAAACTTTTAACGAAATTTTACAAAGCATAATTGACGGTTCTATTTCAGAAACAGATATGCTTGTTATAGCAAGATTTGCCAATGCCACTTGGAAGGCAGGACAGCCGTTCAGAGCATTAAACAGAATAACAAGAGATACTTTTAGACCAGCGGCTATGTTAATCGCTGAAGAGCTAAAGAAAGATTTCGACCAGATAAACGCAGCTGCTGAAGTTTTGAATATGAAACTTACTAGCGAGACATCATTAACTTCAGATTCCACAATGGAATATTATAAAACTAATCCTGCAGGAAAAAAAGCTTTGGCGAAGGCGCGTAGTTCTGAAGCAGGAAAACAAATAGCAAAAGAAGTTATGGATAATGATAGAGTATCCAGCGAATACAAAGAAGCCGTAACAAAAGATCGCATAATAAAAGAAATTCTTGCTCCTAAGAAAGAAAAAGGAATTATAGCGGAAATAGCGCAAGCGGTAGCCGTCGGAACAATCACATTGAAGCAAATTTTAAACGGCGATTTTTCCGCTGCTTCCATTATTGGCAAATTCTTATCTGGTCATAAAGGTTATGAAGGTTCAGAAGCTGAATATCGAAAAGGATTAGCTTACATAATAGGAGAAACATTAAAAGCAACTAATAATAGCACAGTCATAAAAGTTCTTGCTAAAGCAAGTATTGCCCCACATGCGTTATGGAATAAAGAAAATACTGATAAGGCTTTTATTAAAGGGGATGTTCGCGGAATTCAACAAGCCGAAGCTATTACAGCTATGTCTCCGATAGTCCAATTGGCAAAAATTGGAATAATAAGTAAACCGAATCAGGTTAAAGCAGTTGTTCCAAATTTTAACGACCCCGACAGTTTGTTAAAGTTGGGGTTAGTGCAGGAAAATGGAATGTGGTATTGCCCAAATAGAGAATGGTTCCCGAAAGCGATATCAAAAGATGATATTATTCTCATATATGATATTGATAAAAAAGATATAGGTTTTTGCTCAAAAGATGAATTCGGAAGTATTTACGTTGACACAGAAAAGTATACGAAAGATGTTATTGAGTATGTTAATCCTTATAAGTTGGAAGCAGGACAAATGATAGATGCTACAAAAAGAGGTTCTGGACAAGTTTGTTTACTGCCAATCGGTTCCATGATACAAACAAACGAAGGATTAGTGGAAATAGAAGCTGGAGATATTATAAGTGTTAATGAAAGAGAAAACAGTTTGTATAAAATGCCAATAAAAAATCTTTTAGGCAAATATACTGCAGATCCTTTAAATCCGGCTTCCGGACAATTATTTGAAAAATTGACTGAATTTGAGAAAAAAGCAACCGGATTATCAGCTGAAGAATTAGCAATAGAATATGTCGGTTTGATTGAGTATATGTATAATTTGAATAGAGGACAAAAATTGTATGATTTGCTATTGGATAGTGATGCCGGTCAACCACAAGGCATATTAACTTTGCAAGAAGAATATGCATTGGCAAATAAAATTGTCAGAGAACTTGAATCAAAATATTTGAGCAGATTAGACGTGTCTAATTTTCAAAAAGCTTTGGAAATGTCAAGGCAAATGTTGAAAGAAATTAACAGAGATGAAAAATTAACTCAAATTCAAAGAGATATGATAAAAACAGCAATAATGGCTAAATTATTGCCAAAAACAAATGCTCATCAACATTTAAAAGGTTCTGCCTCTAAAGAAGTGGTAATGGCTTTAGCCCGTAAGAAAAATTTTACTGCCGAACAAATCAGAAATTTAGAAGCGGCTTATAGTATGGCAGAGCAGGGATTTTCTAATTTAGATGATTTCAATAAAGCGTATGGCACTATTGGCTATGTAATTAGAACGGCTGACGATTATAAAGAAGTTATAAACGGCATTATATCCGATGCTGCAAAACAGGGGCAAACTATTGTTGAAATAAGATGTGCGGTAGATAGTCTTAGGAGCAACGATGACACTCCATTATCTAAGGAAGAAGGCGCAGAAGTTATTTTAAACGCAATACGAGAAGCAAAAGAACAATTGAGATCACAAAGAATAGAATCCCCGATTGTAAGTTTTGTCTTTTTGGGATACAGAGGAAAAGATTGGGATAAGAGCATAAGTGCAGCTGAAGAACAAGTTGATTTAGCAATTCAACTGGCCGAATCTGGATTGTACAATGATATATCTTTTGGTTTTGATATAGCCGGACCGGAAGATGCCGGTCATCCGCCAAAAGCTTTTTCAGGTATTTATGGCAAAATAAGAGAGTATAACGATAAAGTAAATAAGGGCAAATTGAAAACTCCTAAAATAGGGATGACGATACATTCCGGCGAAACTCCAAAATTTGACGGAGACATACTTAACGGGAAATATGTTGAAGATTCCGGAAGAGAAGGAAATCTTTCAATACAAGAAGCAATAGATTTAGGAGTAAATAGAATAGGACATGCTGTAAGAGCAATAGAAAATCCGGACGCTATAAAGGCGTTAAGAGAAACCGGAACTACAGTTGAAATCTGCGGGGTTTGTAATATACTGTCAATACCCATAAACACTGAAGGGCTGGGACTGCATCCCATAAAGAATTTTATAGACGGGGGCGTTCCTGTTACTATATGCACGGATAATAATGCTATTTGCGCCAGTGATATTACTATGGAATACTTAATGTTTTTAATTACAGGACATGATTCGTTTATGAATTGGAATAGCGTTAAAAAGGTCGCAAGGCAGGGAATTATGTCGGCATTTATTTCAGATGCTTCAAGAGAAGAAGCTTTAAGAACTTTTCAGAAGAGAGTCTCTTTAATTGAAAAATTGATGACAGATATGAGTGTTGTAGAAACGGATGAATTATCCTCAAGAATACAAAGCCAAGAAGAACTCGGTGCAAGAATTGCAAAAATTACCGATAAATCCGGCAAAATTTCCGACAGTCAGGAATATGACAAAGAAGCTATTCTTTCTTTTCCTATTACGCAAAGTATGGTTAATGACTTAAATAACGGGCTTACTATAAAAGAGGCATTTGCAAAAGCGGGTATCCCGGCTTTTGTAGCAGAACGCTTAGGTCTTGCTGATAATACGGAATATTCTGCCAAAGATTTTATAGTCGGTGGCGTTATTGCAGCTCAACCTTATGGAAATAGAATAGAAACTTATATTCCTACTGAAAAGGCATTAAAAACAAAATATCAAAATGACAAAAGACTGACAGACTCTGCGTCAATAACAGACAGAGTTACAAGTAGTGAAAGATTTGCCATAGTTTTATCTAAAGATGAAAATTCGGATATAATAAGGCAGTTGATACAAGAAGGAAAAATACAAGGCATATTGCCGCAGGCCAGCGTAACTACAAGAATGATAAAAACGTCTGAGCTTGGCTATCCTGTTGACACTGAATTAATAATTCACTCCCCTTTGGGAGATACTCAGACAAAAAAAGCTGGAGTTGACGCATACATCGTCATAGAAGATATGGGAAATGGTAAATTCCAATATTATATGGTACAGGAAGATAATGGACTCCCTGTAAACTATATACTAGCAGATACTGCTGTAGCATCACAAGTAAATGTACCTGCTGCAACTACAGCAGCAGAACTAATCAACGATAACATAATAGTTTCCACATTTCGTTCAATGATAAATTCTTTGTTAGGATTCATTACCTCAATGTCCGGTAAAACTGCTGATGCTGCGTATGTTATATATACGACAAGCGAAAAGTTAGAAAGCGACATTGAGAAATACGGTTCTATCGCCGGTACCATTTTTATTGTCAATGATAAAATTGGCGATAAATCTACCAATATGAAAAAAGACGGCGCTCATATCAGAGAAATAGAACAGGCAAATAAGAATATCAGGGTGTTTTCGGCAAACGGCCTTTCTCACGGCGAAATAAATAAATATTTGCAAGGCAGCAGAGTTTTGAACGGAATATCAAGTTTCATTGTTGCCGATACAGAGAACCCGACAAGCATAAGTTTTGAGGGTAATGACATAAAAGTGGGAATCGGTTTGATAGAAGAACAGATACAAAAAGGAAATCTTGAAAACTTTAAAGCTGCGCTTTCAGAGATACAAAGAAAATGGCGTAACGCTCAGGGAGACAAGAACATTCTTAACATCGCGCACCTTGGTTTGGATAACAAGACAGCTAAAGCTGTTATAGATGCTCTTGCAAAACAGAAGGGCGAGCAGCAGGTAAAAGTTATGTTGAACGATGAGCAACTGAAAGCCCTGACAGAAGACAAAGTAAAAGAGTTAAGCCAGCTTGGCGTAGAAGTGTTTTTAGACGTTAAGAATATGAGCAATAAAGATTTTACAGCAAAGAAAGCAGGGTATATATATATGCGTATCAGCGGCGTTTTAATGAACGGCAGTTTGATAGATTTAAACTCCGGCGCACAATTGAACGCAAGATCGCTTTTGACGAAAGAGGACTTAAATAAGAAATCTCTTGACCAAATATTAAGCGATAACTTCCAAGGATACAACATAATAGGCATAGACCTATTAAAAGAAGAGATTGTTAAAGCCAGAAACATTTTAGGGAATAATAACATATTGACCGTCGCAATCGGCTGGCTTGGAAAAACATTTAACTTGAAAGAAATAACCGAGCAAGATGCCATAAATATAGCTCAGCAATTGGAATGGACGGAAGCGTTAAGAATTGACGGAGATTTAACGGCAGACGCGGCAAGAAGCAAAATGGAAAGACTTCTTGAAGCGCAAACAATGCGCGGACAATTGACCGGGGATGCAAAGACTGCGTATGAAGAAACTATCATAGCAAAGATTCAACTTTTGAACGCGATAGAACGCAGCAGAAAAGACGGACAAACGCTGCAAATAGAAAAAGACCCCGGAATGCAAAGAACTCTTGTAACATTGATGAAGAAAGCTCAGCAGCTTGATAAAACCTTTAATTTAGCCGATTATCTGGACATAATGACTCTTAACGTCAGCTTGGACAAAACATTAGGCGCAATAATAGCGGAAGCGCTGGAAGATCTACCTGAAAACGCTACCGAGGAAATGAAGAAAGCGAAACTTGACCAGATTAAACAGGCGATAGCGGTTATAGTAGATAGTTCGTTCATACCTGTAGTTGCTTTTAAAACAAATGCCAAAGACGAGGCTAAGAAACAACAAGCAAGAATAACAGGAACAAGAGCGATGTTGTACGCCGCATAATTTTCGCGGCAATCGCGGACTATAATTAGCAGTAAGAATCTCCAACTCGGCGAGCGGAAGGTTTATTTGCCGGGTTTTAAATGAGAGTTATTTTATTTATCAGCGTTAAAGCAGTTCGCTCTTTTTGCCCAATTAAAGCCGCTGCCTTTCGTAATTACCGCGACATTGATAGATCCCTCGGAAGCCCCGAAATTTGCTTATTAAACGCCATTGTAGTCTCTAACGCTTCCGCCATTACGGCAAGATCATATATTTCTATTTTTTCTGCTATTTCAAGCCAAGAGGCCATATGAAATCCTGTTTGAAATTTCATTGAATCGGCTAATTCTTTTTTCATTTTTGGCAATAACTCTGTACCTGCTTGATTAAGATAAGGAGAGCAGTATTAATTTGCTCTAAAAATGACTTAAACAAAGCAGGAGAAACCCCATCGAATAAGGTCGAAAAAACATCGTTTTGGGCATTAGTAATGATCTTAACTTCAAAGTTTCCTACTGCAATTCTTGCTTCTTCGACTTTCTCATAAATCAAGTTGCTGACTGAGTCGTCGTGTAATCTAAGATTTATTAAAGAAGGATAAATTTCATCTTCCCCAAAACCCGTTATTATTATCCCACTGTAGTTGCCAGAAGGCATTTCTTCGTCGATTTCGAAATGTTCATGTTTTTTCGTAAAGTTTATGAAATCGTCATAATAGTCGTGTAGTTTAGGGGAAGTTTTTCCGTTCAACTGTTTTTTATATGCTTCAATATGTAGCTTTGGATAAATACATAAAAAAGGAGCGTTGCCATACGTCATAAACCCTACAGAGTCATTATTAACTTTAAAGAGCATCCATATAAAACGGCGTTTTATCTTATGGCGGCGCTGGGTCTTCGCCCAGGGGAAGCATGTAATTTGCCAGTCGAAAACATAGATATGGATAAAAGAGTTATTCACATTCAAGCCAATGGTAATTGGAAGCCTAAAAATGCCACATCTAAGCGTACTTTACCCTTCGATGCAAACCTACATAAATATCTGAAAACTGTTTTGAAGCGAAATAAGGGCGCTTATTTATGTTCTTATGAAGACGGGCGGCAAATGAATGAATCAGTTTTGTCGTCAATGGTACGAAAATTTAAGAAAGAAATAGAAGAGAAACATAAAGGATATGATTTTAGTGGTTTTGGGGCTAAAGAATTGCGTCACTATTATGCCACAAGGCTAAAAGTGCAAGGCGCACGTCAAAGCGCAATATCACTGTCAATGGGACATTCCAATGAAGAAGTAACCCAGCGAATAGAGGCAATGCGCTCAGAACTGGAAAAGTTCGACTTAGGTATTGATGTAATATACATAAGCACATAATAAAAATATTAAGTGCAAGCACGACGAATGCCCAAAGTATGCCCAAATTAAATTTTGGCGTTGGAGTTAGAACCCTATCGTCGGCTTATTATAAATCTTAAAGTCGGTCCAAAGACCGGCTTTTTTTATTGTGTAAGCATTTTTTAGTGTTTACAAAAAAACATTTAAAGGTTATTATTTACGTGTAATTTACTTAAATTAAGTAATAAAAAAGATTGATTAATTAATCGTTTTTTAATACTATTATCTAATGCTTTTTATGATGAAAAAATGAAAACAAAAATTCGTTTTAACCTTAAATTTAAATTTATATTGATGATAGCTTTTGTTATTGTGTTTACGGCAATAACTCTTACTTCTTATTTTGTTTATTCCCAGAGAAGTTTGTTAATAGGTTCAACGGAAAAAAAAGGGATGGATATAGCCAAAAGGCTTGCCAATTCCAATGATTTAAACATTTCATCGCAGTTTTCGGATATTCTTAAAAATTCCACGGAAAACGCATTATACGAAGAAGATGTTATATATTCAATAATATATGACAGAAACGGCGAGATTCTTGCGGAATCAGGGATAATAGATCTCGAAGTTAAAGATTATTTATTTTACAACAAGCCGACAAGTTCCGATATTTTGCTTTATGATAAGAAATTGATGAAAAGAAACAGCTTTAAAACCAAAAAAATCGGAGAAGTGTTTGAAGTTCTTATGCCCATGGTCACATATGACATACTCCGCGCTAATATCGGGGCGTCGCTTGCGAACGATTATATGAAAGAAGGCGATGACAGCGGCGAAATTGTCGGTATTGTAAGAGTCGGCGTGTCGCTTGAAAGAATAAATAAAGAAGTGGATAAAATAACGAAGTCCGCGATAGCGCTTACGGTAATAGTTATTATTGCCAGCATTTTGCTTTCTTTTTTCCTTATAAGAGTGCTTTTAAATCCTATCAAAGAACTTGCTCTCGGGACGAAAAAGATTGCCGCGGGAAATTTGTCTTACAGAGTTCCTCTGACTTCCAGCGACGAGCTTAGCGACCTGGCGGAATCTTTTAACTCCATGGCCCAGGATTTGAAAAGTTATGTTGACGAACTTAACAATGAGAAGCAGGATTTGATCAAACTTAAAATAATGCTTGAACAGCGCGGTAAAGAGCTTGAAGAAACTTTGGATAAAGTGCAAAACATCCAGCAGGAACTGCTAAGGTCTGAAAAGTTTGCCACTATCGGACGTCTTGCCGCTTCCGTCGCTCATGAACTCAGAAACCCCTTGGCAAGCCTCAAAAATATATCTTATTATTTGTCTAAAATGGGTATTTTTGAAGATATAAAGGCGAAAAAAATGCTGGATATGCTTTCTTCGGACGTATCCAGGGCGAATAAAATCATTACCGATCTTCTTGATTATTCCAGAGCGAAAAAACTTAATAAACTTGAAATGTGGATAGACGAGTTTATAGATAAGGCAATTTCAAACGTTGTCTTGACTCCGAATGTTGAAGTCATAAAAGATCTGGAACGTTTTAAAGCGGTTGTTGATCCAGACAAAATGACCCAGGTGATCATAAATCTTATTTCTAACGCGCGAGACGCGATGCCTGACAAAGGCACAATAACCGTTTCATGCAGCAGGAAAGGCGCTTCTTACGAGATAAAAGTAGCAGATTCGGGAATAGGTATGAGCAAAGAAACGGCTTCTCATATTTTTGATCCGCTTTATACGACAAAACTTAAAGGAATAGGACTCGGTCTTTCGATAGTAAAAGAAATTGTGGATGCCCATTTCGGCGCCATTACCGTTAGCAGCGTCGAAGGAAAAGGCACTGAGTTTACAATAACGCTTCCAATGGAGTAAAAAATGAATTCGGAAAAAAACTTAAGCATTTTAATTGCGGACGATGAAGAGGGGTTGAGATTTTCTCTTGCAAGTATTCTTGAAATAGAGGGATATTCCGTGCAGACGGCAGGCGACGGGCTTGAAGCTTTGGAACTTGTTAAGAAAACCGTTTTCGATATAGCGTTCTTCGATATAAGAATGCCGGGAATGAACGGAGTCGAAGCGTTTAAAAAAATTAAAGAAATAAGCCCCGGGACCATAGTAGTGATGATGACGGCTTACGCAATGAACGATTTGATAAAAGAAGCGATAAAAGAAGGCGCATTTGCGTGTATAAGCAAACCGTTTGAAATAGAAGATGTTCTTAATGCCGTAAAAGATATAAACTCAAAGAAAACGGGTCTTGTAATTTCCAAGGACGGAGAAACAAAAGATTTTTTGATTTCTAATTTAAAATCATCAGGTTTTATAGCCGTCGAAAAAGACAGTTTAGAATCGTCCGATGATTTTATTATAAGAAGAGAGCCGGAACTGATTTTTGCAGCGGAACCTGAGCAGAATTCTTTTTCTAAAATAAAAGAAACGGCGCAGAAGATGAAAAAGTCGACTGTGGTTGTTGTTACGGCGGCGGAATGCAAAGAATTTGAGAAAATAAAAAATATAAAATGTCTGAGGCTGCCTCTGAGCAAGGGCGCTCTTTCCGAGTTTTTTTTAGATTCCGGCAAGAAAAAGGCCGTTCTTATAAGCAGCGAGACGATATGGTCAAACAACCTGAAACTTGCTCTGGTTGCGAAAGGATATGACGCTGTTTACTGCCCTTCGGCAGAAATTTTTTTTGCAGGCCAAGATATTGAAAACAGCAGTTATATAATATGCGATACCGTGGAAATTCCGGATATAGAAGGTTTTTATAAAAACGTAAAACAGAAAAACGATAAAGCAAAAATTATTTTTGTGTTTGATTTTGAAAGCGCTATAAGCGAAAGTCTGAAGAAGCATGATATTCCGGTTCTTCATAAGCCCTTTGATGCTCATGACCTTCTGGCGGAGATGGAGAAAGCGTAAAAAACGGCAATTAAGAATGAAAATTGAGATATTTTCCTTCTCAGCCCGCGCGCTTTTTTGATCCGAAACACAAACATTCTTAATTTTTAGCTGTTTTTAAAGGAGTTGTCAATGAACGATAATTTGGCTATTGTAAAAATATTTCTTTTTGCGGCGGCTGTTCTTTCGGCTTTGGCTGCCGTATATTCCGGAGTTATTCATCAAATTTTAGGTTTTTCGGCAAGCGGAGTATGCTTTATATCTTTTTTGATTTTAGTTTTTTATAAGCAGGCCGACGATGCCGGCGAGTATGACGGGTACGGACATTCGCATAAAAAGTATAAAACTTATAAACGGGATCTTCCTCCTGACCCGACGCCGTATGTTCCCGCGCAGGAAGTCAAACATGAACCCGTAACGCAGTTTAAAGCCATAAATATCGGCGGAAATTTTCAGCGCAAACAAGAAGGAAATTTTTCAAAAGAAGAGATCATAAACGAGAAGATAAAAATTCTTAACAAATTTGCTTCCGTCGCTTCGCATGATTTGAAAAATCCTCTTTCCAGCATGAAAAATATAGCTTATTATTTTTCGAATTCGGTTAAAATTGAAGGCGAAGTTCCCAATAAAATGCTTAAAATGCTTTCCAGCGAAGTAAACCGCATGAACAATATGATAGTTGAACTGCTTGATTCCACAAGGGTAAAACAGCTGAACAAAGGAAATAACGATTTAAAAGCGCTTATAAACGAAGTAATCGAAAAATACAAAGAGGATAAATATTCTTTTGATACGTCTATTCAGGAGCTTTATATTTACGCGGATCCGGAAAGAATTAAGCAGGTTTTGTCGAGTATAATACAAAATGCCAAAGAGGCAATGCCCGACGGCGGCACTATGTCCGTTAAAGCGTATAAATCCGCTAATGAAGCGTTTGTCGAAATTTCCGATACGGGTATCGGCATGGACAATGATACTCTCGCTCAGTGTTTTGATCCTATGTTTTCCACGAAGCAGGCAAAAGCCTTGGGTATGTCTCTTACGGTGTCAAAACAAATAGTTGCAATGCACGGAGGAGCGATCAAAGCCGAAAGCTCTTCAGGGAAAGGTTCAAAATTTATTATTAATCTTCCTCTTGCAGTTTAAAAATGGAAAAAAAAGTTTTTACTACCAACAGAAAAGCGTTCCACGACTATGAAATACTTGAGAAAGCGGAAGCGGGAATAGTATTGTCCGGTTTTGAAGTTAAATCCGTAAGGCGTTCAAACGTGAGTCTTGTTGACGCTATTGTGCGTTTTTCTTCGGGAGAAGCATACGTCGATAATATGTTTATAGCTCCGTATGAGCGGATGTCTTCGCACGTTTTGGATTATGACGCAAAAAGAAAAAGAAAACTGTTATTGCATAAATCTGAAATTAATAAACTGAACGCCAAAGTTAAAGAAAAAGGGTTAACCGTGATTCCTCTTGAAGTTTATCTTTCGCAGCGCGGCATAATAAAAATGCTTGTGGGTTTGGCAAAAGGCAAAAGATCTTACGACAAAAAAGAAAGCATCAAAAGAAAAGATATGGATCGCGATATGGCCAGAGAAAGAGCGGAGAGATGAAAAAAAGCAATTGGGTCAAAACCTATCTAAAGTGGTGTCATTCCCGTGAAAACGGGAATCAATTTTTGTCGTTATCGTCGGACATATTTAAAAGCAGCATGGATACCCGTTTTCACGGGTATGACAAAATTGGGTTTTTAGA
>JGI24702J35022_10000018_pt1 | contig 65756 bp, 87 predicted proteins | sample TergutTh196P4_FD_35022 | JGI IMG/M metagenome (IMG submission 35022) | reverse complement strand
TGTGCTGCTAGACGTGGATGCCGTGTGTCACGCCACGGTTCGCCTTTTATGCCACCGTTACGGTTTACTGCCTGGGATAGACACGGGGAGTCTATACACGGACTAACAGATGAAAACGGCACACCATATTATCTGAATTTTGATGATGTATGCGGTGACGACTGGGATATAGTTGTCGAACCGAAGCACACATTGCAAATGTGTTCAAGTTGCGGGGCTCCTGCCCGTTCGATGCTGTCGGAGCGTTTGGGATATTTCTATTACTCCTGTGAATCGTCGCACCATTGCTTCAGAACACCAGACTGTAATGATGAGGATACCGCAAGGGAATTGTGGAACAAGAGGATGATTGAAGGTAAAAACAAATAAACATTATGACAACATTATTTTTCAAACCGTTACGAAAATACGGAGGAATAACACCGGAGGGATCAAAAGACCCTGGTGTTGCAATAGAGACGTATGTGCTTGACGCAGACGTAGATATAGATTTTTCACTCCCGTTACAGAAACAATCAAACATTGTAGGCAAGATAGAGTGGGAGTGCTGTCGACCGCACCAATTTGATAAACCGGAAATGGGGCTGTTTTATGTGTACCTACTCGGACCCGATACTGGAAGTGGGGATAATGGGCGGTCAGCAGTCGGTGACACATATAAACTTGCGGATGCCGAACAATACATTGATGACGTTATCAATAAGCGTAACATTAATATCGAAATGTGGAATTATGGTCACTGGAAAACCAAGGGTATTTTCAAGGAACTGACCAATTACAATTATTCTGGAGACAAGAAATATTATTGTGCAGTCCATAAAGATGAATACTATGGTTACAAAGACCGATACGAGTCTACGTTAGAGGCGGCTATTGAGGCCGCACAAAACGAAAAACAAAAGGAAATTGACGACTTGCAACAACAACTCAATTCAATATCGGAGCAGTTAGCGATGTGTCAAGCGATAGAAATTAAGGTCAATTTGGAACAGGAGAACGAACAATGAGTAAAAGACCAGAACACATTTGTCATACGTGCACCCATTTTGGAGTCAGAACATGTTGTGATAAGGTCGTGTGTGCCGAGCAAAACTGGGATGACAGCACGTCATACGATGACACATATGGTGGTGTTGAGAACTTTTTATGGGAAATGATACCGGACAATCAATGCGACGATTGGAGAAACGAAATGGAACCAAAACAGAAATGGATAAAAGGTATGCCTGAAGCCGATGGGTGGTATTGGGTTTACAGCGGATCAGAACGGCTGGTAGTAGTCGTTAAAGGAGGTAAGTTATTCCTTCGTGAAAATGACGCGCCACCGTTAGGGTATCCTCTATCGCTATACGAAGACGCATGTGAACTTTGGTTTATGCCTTGCGATGTGCCTGAACCGCCACAATAAAGGAGACGAACAATGACGAAAACAAAAATAGAATACGATAACATACCAGAAATGATAGAATTACTTAGGCTGGCCACAAAAAGGTACTTCCATCGTTTAACCAGTAACAATAACGCCAAATCAGGTTTTGAGTTTGAGTTTATCGTTACAAATGAAGCGTCAAAGCCATCCAAGGTAGAAATTCTGAACATATACAGGATATGCCTCAAAAGATACGACAAGGAATGGTCTGTGCACCTTTCTGACAGAACCGCAGAAAATATTCTGACCAAAGAATTCACGGACAAAGAGGCATTTTGCCGAATACTTCACGATATAGAAACAATAGTTGATACAGATATAGTCAGAGCACAAAACAAAGAGTGGGGTTATACGTGAGCAAAACCACGACCGAAATAGAGAAACTGTTGCTGTGTGACCACTGTGGTTCGTCCGACATAACGCATAGACGTCACAGGGGTCATGGTCGAGCACGGTATTTCATAGAATGCTGTCAATGCGGGATTCACACCAGCGCTTATAGTACCTACACCGAAGCCAGTGCCGCTTGGAACCGCCAAAGAAAGGAAAATTGACATGACGAAAATTGCAGATCAGACAAAGTGGACTACTGAAGCACCAAAAAATGGATTGTATTGGCTTCTGCTCATGGAAGGTCAGGGAAGCGTATCGGCATATCCTATACTAACACTTAAGTTAGTGAGAATCAGAGGACGTGATGATCGTACGAGAGAAATTCTCTTTTATGAGGAGTATAATAACCACGGGAAGGTTTTTAAGGACTTTATGACTGAGCAAAAGATTACTTCAAGCACACTCCGCTTTGGAAAAAGCTTATTGCCCCGGCGCCGCCGGAGGAAGGAGAGATATGTCTAAAAAATTAATAATAGAGTTTACATTTGATGAGGATGAGTGGGACGACTACTCAGACGTTGTTCCTGAATTAGTATGGGAGGACGTCGGATTTGATCTGAAGCACGGGATGAGCATGAAGATACTCAGCTCAGAAGGTTTTGCAGAGGAGGAAGGAGAGATTAAGTTTTTTGATCCCGCTAAAAATAATGAGTATATTTAAAAAGAACTGCTGTGACGGAATATATTGTTCGTATGACGTGCACTTCACAAAGTTTTGTGATAATAAATGTGCTCATTGTGTAGATAGGAATTCAATCACAGCTAATTCTGGTAAAACAGATTGGAAACGAACAGTGTGGTTGATATACAAAACCTATCCATAACATTATCGAAGAACACCTAACAGGAGTAATCCTGCTTTACACCCTCTACCGTTTATGCGGTAGTAGGGTATTTTGTAACCTTTAACGCTGCTCCCACTGAACCTAAAGGTACGGTTTCCGCAGCTAATATTTTGATGAAAAGAATATCGAATTGGTGGACGGCAATGTGTTTGCGGATTTATAGAGCGTCCAAGCTGTCATCAGTGGATGGCGGACACTGTGGAGACACAGGCGGTGGCGGTGGCGGTCATTGCGGATAGTTGCTCATGTGCCATGTGTACAAGTGAGTACCAGAGTCCGTTGTTCCTCGTGGGTGGCGGACTCGGTTGAATTAGAAGGAATAGAATAAAGGAGAGACAAATGTTTGAAGTAGGAAAAGATTATTATCAGGTTTGTATAGGTAAGAGTGACATACAGATTAAAACCGTTAAGTGCCTCACCATAACATGGGTCGAGAACAAAGAATACCTTCGTATCAAATTTCTTGACTCTGACGGCAAAAGTGATTTCTGGAAAGACTGCACAGAGGATATGCTGGCAGGCAAAAGTGGAATTTTCCTCACTAAAGCAGCTGCTTTGGAAAGTGTTATCGACCGACTACAACAACGTATTCAGAGCGACATAGCTGAGATACTGGAGTACAAAAAACAAGCGAGGGAGTTACGTGAACAGGAGATTCGCCATGAGTAGACACGGTTTGAAATGCTGTTCTGTGGTTGCAGCGGCGGGTATTGTACTTGTTTCATTGGGTGTTTTAGGTTTAGCGACTCCGCAGATAAATGCGGCTGTAGGAATAACCGCTGTTTTAATCCTTTTTGGATTAAATGTTGCAGAAATGGGGGATCACGGTGATAGCTAGCGGAGTGTTCCTAGAAGAATTGAATGGAGAATCCAATGACAACGAATAAACACACACCGGGACTGTGGTTCTGGAGCGATGTCTATCGCACTACTTATAACGAACCAACTCTTTCGTTAGTTGGATCGCATAGTTATGGTATTTTATCGTGCGACGGCATGGCAAATAGCCCAAGTAAAGCCGATGCTCTCCTGATAGCCCAGTCCCCTGAGTTATTAGAAACGATAGAGTACATCGCTGATCGATTATCCAACCCTCCATCTGCCTGTCGGTCGCCAGAAGAACGGTTGAACGAATTATTGGAATGGATTGATGGGGAGATTTTACCTATGTGTGAACGAGTTATTGCCGAGGTGAAGGGAGAAACATAATGATTGTAAAAGTTATACCGAAAGGCGTTGAATTTGAGGCGTTTTATTACAAGAGTGCAAAGGATGTTGTCGGGCTCCGACGTTTTACGAAGGCGGTGTCTTCTAAGGTTATGCAACATGGCAGCGCAGTGCTAAATTTTCCAGCTATGTCGCCAACCGGAACACCTGACCACATTGAATTATTTGTTCGGACTGATTCATACGTGTTTTGGGACTGCGACAATGAGCAATGGGTGTCGACTCCCGCAACAGTATTCCGTATTGACTATGAGGTGATCACATGAATGTAATACACGTACAAGCACCGAATTTTGCGAGGTTACAGGAACTTATTCAATTAGTGTTGGATGATATTCCTAATATGGAAAAACGCTTGGTAGATATCAAGTATGTTAATGAATTCTGTGCTTCAGTTATATTTAGAAAGGTATCAATTAAGGAACAAAATGACAAAACTGGAAAAGAAACAGGCTAAACAAATCGAAAAACTATTAGAGTTCTGCGAATATGTGGTGGAGAATGTTTGTCATGTGTCAGACGATTGTTTTGACGGGCTGAATTGCAAAAACCACTGTTTCCCTTGCTTTGTAAAAAAGGGACATAAACTCATAAAGAAAATCAAAGGTAATTCGACATGACTAAACGGTGTACAACCATTAAGGGTAAGGCGATGACTTGCCCTTACTGCTCGCATAAACACCCGTTTTTGTTGGTGCGAGAATCACACCAAGGCAGAGAACGATGCGAAAATTGTCAGAACGAGTTTTATTGTGAATGTAAGCTGACGTTCACGACACGAGCGTTGCGAGATTATGAAAAAGAAGAGTTGAAGGGGTCAGATGATGAAGACTAACCCCTTCCGCTAACCACTTAAGCAGTTATAATGGCATGAACGAGCAAAACTTTTAGAAATTATGGAAGACACCGCTTTCCAATGGTCATCCTTTGACCCTCGATTTAAGACACCATTTGATCGTTCGGAGTACGACTCTCCCGAAGAAGCCGACATCCGTATCAGAACGGAGGACGGCGAAATTGCGTGGGATATGAGCACGCCCGATCAGCATGGTCCGCCGATGCGAAAGATACTGGTAGGCATCTACGCATCAGACGATGGATTCGTTGCCGGTAAATGGGACAAGAAACGGAAAGATCTTGTTGGCTGCGCTACAGTCAAAGACTGGGAGTGGGATCGGTACGGCAGATTTGACGCGGATGAAGAGTTCACGGAAGAACGCGTGCTCGCCAGACTTGAGTTGGAATTAAAGATTATCAACGAATACAACAAAACAAATTGACACACTCACAAACCGCACCGACGGTATAATTGAGGTATGGGCTTATTTGCTGACTGCTCGCCTTGGGGTGAATTTTTGGTGCGAAACTGTCTTGAGCAGTCGGCGCGTGATATACGCGGTGTTCTGATTTTACGGGACCTGAAGATACACCATTACCCCAAATCTGAGGAAGAGCTTCCTGAAAGTGTCAAAATGAAACTTCAAGACTGCCACAACACTGATCGCCTGGCGGTAACTACTTAATTTACTCTCGCGCGAGAGCATCTTTAACTACAAAAAAACTATGGAACCCTACGTAAAACTAGCGAAGAAGGACTGGATCCGCGAACTCGACAATTATTTGAGCTGCGACTATGATCCTAATGACGGGGAATATCTGCCGGATTCACCTGAGGGACAGCTAATAGACGATTATGTTGAGTGGGCAAGTAAAAACTACGACGGACAAGAAGTACCTGCTGCCTCTGATTTATCAAGCTGTTACAGTTGCGAAGGCGAATTCTTTGATCGCCAGGAAGAATTGGAATTATGTAATTTATCCGAAGATACAGATGAAGCGTGGGACGCTTATTGCGAAGAGCATAAGTGCATTTTCTGGAATAGCAAATTCGCCTGTCTCACTGACGGCTACTACGAAAACATACCGGAACTCAAACAAAAATACTCATGACACAGATTACAAACTTCACCAAAGTTGACCAGATTCTGCTTCACGGATATCTGGAGAAATTAGATGGAACCGAAGATCAAGCTGAGCGTGATAAAATTGCTAACGACATGATAGATTTTGTGCGGACAACGTGGCCGCAAGATGACACGAAAAGTAATACTCAGAGCGATATGTGGTTGTACTCATGCGTGTTCGACTGTTCTGACGGCGTGTCTGAATGTAATAAAAGATATGATTTTGAATTGCAATGCGTTAATAATTTAGAGCGTACCGTACGTTACAGAGACCCCGGACTATACGTTAAATTGGAGAGTCTGAGTTGTACCTGTAAAAAGTTCTTTACTGTTTTCCATAAAGGTATCGATGAACTTCCAATTAGTAGTAAGCTGAAGCTATTTGAAACCGAGCAAGAGTGGGAAGTCGGCGAAGATTGTCCATTTGAGGTTTTGGTGTGGATAAACGGCAAGGCGTATAATTACAAAGAGTGGCGTGAATCGAAGAAAGTTACCGGACTAACATGCGTGAAGCAGATCAGACGATGAGTGAGCGTACTTGGAGTCGCGAAGTACCAACTGAGAAGGGTTGGTACTGGCTGTACAACGGACACGAACGAAAGGTCGTTATCGTGGATGGCGATAAGCTATATACTTCAGAAAAGAATGCAAATAAAGGATGCGGCTACTATCGGTTTAGTCAGTTTCCCGGAGATAACTTAAAACAACTATACTGGATGCCATGTGAGCCGCCGGGTCTGCCGCAAGAAGGATCAAGTGCTACCTAATAGTTGAATAAAAACATCAACGAAAAAATGAGAGTAAAAGATTGGTTATGGGTGGGCGTGTCTCACACATGTAAAAAATGCCAACACCTCGAATATGGCTACTGTACTGACGGTCCTGAAGGTGTTGGTAAACAAGGAGATGGATTTGAGACAGCACAAGAAGCTTTCGAGGCTATCTTCGATGAAATTATGCAATGGTATCGTGACGATGAAGACAAGGAATTGGATCAATGGGAAGAGTTTATCGCTCTGCATCCAGATTTGAAACTACATTTACCTAAAAGGAAAACAAAATGACAAAGTTCGATAGACAATACTGGCTTCAATCCGCCGAGGAATCATATCAAACGCATCTTCGTCTAACAGCCAATCAATATGATGAAGTGCAGCAAATACTGCATTGTCGTGATTATTTAGCGAGACAATGTGAACGTATGTGTGACAAGCTACAAGAGACTCAACGTGAAGCCGTAATTGTCATACAGAAATAAGGAGACATATACATATGCCAAATCACATCACAAACTATTTAACGATATACACTGAAGAAACCAGTCTAAATGACATTCTGGATGCTATAGCGATACCCGTGCCGGATGATTGGGCATATGGCAATTCGACAAGTGCGCCTGGCAGCAATAAGTTGACATGGGGGCGATACACTATTGATTTTAACTCTATCGTTCCCACACCTGACGACATTTATGATGGTGATCTTTCTCTTGAGGAGAAAGAGGGGTTAAAAGGGAGAGATTGGTTTACGTGGAACTGTGCTAATTGGGGCACAAAATGGAATGCGTATTGGTGCGCCAAGGACGACGAAAATCGACTGGTGTTTCGTACGGCGTGGTCGAATGTGGAAGGCTTGATCGAAAAGCTGTCGCAAAAATTCCCCAATGCTACATTTGAGTACAGTTATTACGATGAAGATTTTGGGGCGCAGGTGGCAAAAACACAATGGCGAAATGGCGTGCTGTTAGACAAGCAGCGTCCTGATAACTTTTCCAAGGCGGCGTATGAGTTGATTTTCGAGATGACGGGCTTGTCCGCAGAAGATCACTGTATGCGGTTTGATGACGCAGAGGGAACTTATGTTTACGTGGAGTAAAAAATGGAAATAGCAATATCAGTTGCATCACCTGATATAAGAAAACGTTTGTTAGCCGCTGGAGCGGCACCCGAATCGACTGAAGAGTTTATCCGGGATAATACCGGATTTGATGGTATTCTTACCGTGCATATTGTGCCGCAAGACATTAACGCCGGTGAAATTGTTGCGGTAAAAATACGAGACGACGAGCCTATGTTTACGCTGTACGCTACGACGGCTATATCAGATGCGAAGGTAGAAGAGCCTGGCCTGCTCAGCTATACAGCAGGCAAACCGAAGTACACACCTGGTGAGTGGACGTTGTATAAACGTAACTACGGCAGCTTTGACATTATTATCGCGAATGACAAGGGACAACCAATTAAATCGATAGCGTGGACCAGTCCAAGGCAGAACATGTCAGTTGACGAAGCTTATGCTAATGCTCGATTGATTTCTTGCGCTCCTGAACTTTTAGAGATGTTGGACGAAATAGTCGAGGTAATGTGTATGACGTGTAAGCATCCGTGTAATGCAGCGTGCGATATAGTAAAGCGGTGTAATTATCTTATTGCTAAAGCGAAAGGGGGACTAGATGCCGAAGAAGGCGACAAAGAAAACAGTTAAAAAATTAACCAGGAAAAAAGTAGATACAGATATAGACTTTACCAGCAGCAAGCTAAACTATGCTGACATTTTCGGTAAGGCTGTAGAAAACGCCGCTAAAAAAGGCGGCAGTAATGATGTTACTAAGTTTGATGCAGGACTTCGGTCGGCGCTAGTAGGGGTTCCGTTCAACAATCTTGCACTGGAAGTATGTTTCAGTGAATCGGTGTTAGGGCTGGGCCGCTTCTTGTGTTTGGATGGTCTTTCTGGCACTTGCAAATCCAGTATAATGTGGCACCTGTGTAAAGTGATCGATCAGTCCGGCGGAGCTTCGTGTGTTATTGATACCGAACATAAGGCTACTGAGAATCTTGGACAAGGTATTGTCGGTTACGACATGTGGCCTAAGATCAATTTTGCCTCACCTGAAACATTTGAGGAAGCGATGATGGTAGTAACTGGAATGGTGAATTTACTTAGGAAATCACCGCACGGTAAAACAACGCCGCTGCTGATTGGTATAGATTCTATCGGCGGCGCTCCTACAGCCGCCGAAGTTAAAAAGATCGATAAAGAAGGAACCGCTGCTCGAGGTTATGCTGAAAATGCGCTACTCGCAGCACGATATATTAACTACGCTACAAGTAAAATCTCTGACTATCCGATTATATTGGTCGGTGTACGCCATGAGCGGATAGTTGAAGGTCAGTACGGCAAGACCAGAGAAGCTAAAGGTGCAGGTGAGTTAGGCTTTGCTGCGTTTGCTACATTTAGCCTTACAAAAGTCACCGATCATGACCTTGCCGGTCGTGCTGGTCGACAACTGCTCATTCACTTAAAGAAGGGTACAGATCCCGGCACTAAAGTGCCGGTAACAATGTGGTGGAAAGAGGAAATCACACCGGAAGCTGAATCACTTCGGCACATCTGGTTCGACTGGGAACAGTCGGCATTTGACCTTCTGACAACACATGAAAATAAGTATCTGGCAAAACGTAAAATTGCAGGACTCAAAGACGTTCTTGGCCCAATGAACGCCAATAATAAAAAAGTGATTTGTAAGCCTTTGGGACTTACGGTTGCTGCTCCGCCTGCGGAACTATGTAAAGCGCTTTATCACCCAGACAATAAGAAAGTCTTGGACATGGTTCGTGCGGTACTTAGTATTCGTGTTGGGCAAGAGTTCAAAGCAGGAGAAAACTTCGATAAATTAAAGGAAAAACAAAGAGCCCTCATTCTTTCAAGGAGATCCCATGAAAAAACAAACGAAGAAAGCAGTCAAGAAGACTACGAAGAAAACAGTGAAGAAAGCGGTGAAGAAAACAGCTAAGACGGTAAGACGATCTGACTATTACGTATATCGTAAAAACGTGACAATCAACACGCGGTTTAACGAAAAAACAAGCGCAGTTGTTGTTCTAAAAGATAACTTTGTTTGGGGCTGGTATTTGCCGCCCGGCTATAAATTGCTGCCGGTTTATCTTGATCACCGCGGTAGATTAGAGGTTCGATATAATGATGCCAATTCTCACTTAGTTGAGCAGGCTTACAGGAGTTTAGTCCGCGACGAAGGCAATATAAGATTAACGGACATTGATCTGGATAAAACCATCGTCATGGTAATCCGTAAATCAGGACTAACGGACTGCACTGTGTGCCCAGCTGAACTTGATCTGGATGTAACAGGTATTCATTTGGCAGGAGAGCCCTATACCAACGACGCTATTATGTTCGTTGTGAACATGGCTGCTGCCGCTTTAAATGAAACGCAAACGCACTAAGAAAGCGAAACCGCAAGTACCAGGTAACAAACTTAAAATTGCTCATACAAAAGAGAAAACCTCTAAAAAAGATGACGCATTTGACAGTTACTTGCGGTCTCAGTTTGAAAAGGTAGGCGGTCCGTGGTCAATTAAAGAAAGCGGCACGGCTACTACAAAAGTTTACGTTATTGCTAATAAAGACGGACAGGCTATATGCTCTACGCGTGATAGCGATATTGCAGAAACTTTAGCGGTAATTCCGCAAATTATATGTACTTATTTGCACGTACTGGATATCGGGCAAGCAGATTTATCAACCTATGAATCGCAGCTTCGTAAAGAAGCTGTTCAGGGGCTATATTCTACTGCCTATTTTGCAGTACAAAAACACGGCCGTCTAGTGCCCGAACCAGCAACTTCAAACAATTAAAAAGCATGCAAACATACGTAACTGAAAAAGTAACGCTAACATTGATTCCAAAAAGTGATTTACCTGATTTTAATACTAAGCCCGATAAAGTAACTGCACGTCGAATACATAAAATCGAAAAGGATTTGACGAACTTCTGGGAAAAATTATGTTCAAGCTACTTATCCACCAAGCTGTTTGAGCAGCAAGTGACTAATGGCAGCTCTGATGACGATAACGATGATGCAGCGAATAAAGTTTCTGAACCGCCTGATTACACCCGCACAACCGAGGCATGGTTAAATTATCACGCAGACCTGTTAACCGTTTCTAGCAATATCAGGCGGTTTGTGTATCAGCTCGACGTTGAGCATTTAGAAACCGGCGTAAAATTCAGACGCTATTACTGTGATGGAAAATCTCAAATTTGCGAATCGCTAACAGAAACTTTTAATAAAAATTTGCTGATATGAAAAAAGAAAACACAAATACTACTAATACTACACAAAGTGAAATTTTAGCCAAGATTGATAGTGTCACTAAGGAATTTCTAAGTTTGGTGCATAATAGTGTAAATCAAGCTTACGTGAATGGGCATGATGCCGCTATAGATCGAGTAATTGAGTATGTGAAATCGCCAAAAGACCTACGTCTTGTATGGAGTGCTAAAAATAAAGTACAGAAAACGGCACCAGTTGCTGCTCCAGTGCACAGTAAAATTAGCGGATATACTATGCGTCCGCAGGCTGACCGCGGTAAAAGAGGTACTCTGACTAAACCCCGACGTATGCGTAAATTCTTTATATTTGAGGAGTTAGGGATACCTCTCGGTGCCGAACTGCAATTTCGCCCTGACCCGACTATCACTGTGAAGGTATGTGATAAACGAAAGGTAATGTATCGCCGACAGATCACTACACTGACATGTTTGTCAAAGATATTGATCCCAGTATACCTTCCGCATCGCAAGACGGCCCTAGCGTGTGAATTATGGGCGTATAATGGGGAGTCTCTACGTAAAATTATGAAGAGAGTTTATCCTAATAATAAAAATGATAAAAAATGAAACCGATATTCTTGGTCCAGTATTTGCTACACACGTTCTTCCGAACTATGCCGACGAGCAGCAATGTGTCAAGGCAATCTTAACTGGTGCGGTAGAATATCTTCCTTGGCAGATAGGCGTTCAGCCGAACGATCTTATCGACATGCCAATCTGCGCCGGGCATATCTATGCCGCGCCTCAACTCAGAGGACCGACACCGGCTCCTGTGATGGTAGTAGGTAAACTACCGCGTCCCTGGGACTATGAGACGAAGGACCGCCCAAACTCTGTAACACGGTGTTTCAGTCCTGATACCCCTGCTGGTAGGTTTTTCTACGATACAGCAATAGAGTTGGGCGCAGATCCGGCTACCTGGTATGTAACGTATTTATTCAAGACGTTACACCCGGAAGATGAGACCAAAGGTTCACGCTTAAAGGCGACTTGGCTTACAGAGGCGTTTCCACTTCTGAAACACGAGGTGTCTTTAGTCGGTCCGTCGTATATTTTGGTCTTTGGTGCTGAGGCTGTGAAATCCTTATTTGGGCATAAAGCCAAAATTACTAATTTAACCGGCACTGTATTAGAATATCCTTATGTTGATGCTAACGGACATGACCGCATTGCAAAATGTGTGGCGTGTACAGCACCGCAGGCAGTGGTAAGATCATCCGACGCTTCTGAAATGGCGAGATACAAAACCGCCTTTCAAATGTTCGTAAATCTACTAAATGACATCACTCTTACAGAGACTTATAATCATTTAGAAATTAGGACAATTGACGAGTGGCGGCAGTTTAAGGAAACGTTAAAGGAAGAGTGTGTAGACGGTATTCTGGCAATAGACGCTGAATGGAGCGGTCAGCACCCTCAAAATGCGGACTTCTGGATACGAACAATACAGTTCAGTTGGAAACCTAATACAGCAGCAGCTCTAGTTGTCAGAAATGCTTTTGGTACGCCGCTATTCACTGAAGAGGAACTGGCGGAAATCAAGTATGACTTTTATGACATTTGGATGAATCACACTATTTGCGGACACTATCTGGACTCCGACGTGGAAGCACTCGTCGGTGAAGGATTTATACCGCAGATACACGACCTTCCGTATATTCCTACAAGTGCTGCCGAGTACAAACAGTATATCAAAGAAGGTCAGCCGTGTTTATTCGATACGGCTATTGCAGCACATGCATACTGTGAAACGGATGACCATAGTTTAACTGGGCAGTATATGCTCAGACTTCCCAGTGTACCGCGTTACGACAGCGTAATTACGCAATGGAAGAAAGACTACTGTAAGTTACACAAGATAAAAGAGAAAGAACTTAGCGGATTTGGAGCATGCCCTGATGAAACGATTATCTATTACGGCTGTTATGACGCTGACGTGACCCGCAGACTAGCCCTATTCTATATGGAGCATTTGTACAAGGATCCGTACGGGCTAGACTGCTGGGAAGCGTTCAGCAACAGTATGCAGCAGTGGCCTGCGTTTCTGGAAATGAACTGTACTGGATTACTGGTGGACCGAGGACGCTTAGACGACCTAATGAACTTATACTCTAAAGAAGCTAAGCGTTTACATGGGCAGTTGGAGCGTGATACGCTGTGGAAAGGGCTGAACGTCAACTCGTCGTATCAGTTACGTGAATTGCTTTTTGGAGAGAAGTATAACGGAGCCAAAAAGACAGTACCTAAAACGACGGATAACAAGAAAGTCAAGAAAAGTGATTGTTTGCGTCCTGAGGGTGCCGTTACTCTTAAACTTACGCCGCTGTACACAACAGACGATAAACCTTGGGATAAAGCCACAGCGGACCCAAATAATACGCCAACTCCTTCGTGTGGGTCACGTTCACTGTCAATGCTGGCATACAAGTACAATCAGATATATGAAGAAAAAGGTGATGAACTTGCAAAATTTCGGGCTAACATATTAACCAACCTTCGCAGTCTCAAACTCCTGAATAAGGCTTTGAGTTACGTGCTTAAAGGCAGTGTCACGAGTGACGATGGTACTGAAATAGAGCGAGGATTGTCATCATATATTTGTGACGACGGTAAACTAAGAACGCACTTATACTGTACTTTGGATACTGGGCGGGCTGCTTCAGCCCGTCCTGCTATGCAGAACATCAGTAAACGGCGTGAAAAAGATTACAAAAAAATTGTAGGCGATAAATACATCGCTCCGCTGCGGAGTATTCTTACTGCACCGGAAGGGCATATGCTAATTGCCGCTGACTTCCTTGGTGCTGAGTTATTTGCCTGTGCCGTACTATCCGGTGACGAGAAAATGCTTGAACATGTTCAGCGTAATCAGTTGCCGGAGGATGATCCGAACTTCTACGACATTCACAGTCAGATAGCGGTTTCTGCGTTTAGATTGGACTGCGAGCCTACAAAAACCGGTCTTGAAAGTATCGGTAAGGAGCATCTTAGAATAGTCGCCAAGTCTGTGATATTCGGCATGATGTATGGCCGCGGTGCTGCAGCAATTGCAGAAGCGGTACGTGAAGAACATGTGTTTATTTCGGTTGAAGAGGCAAGGAAAATCATTGAATCGGTTGCTTTAACTTACCCAAGGGCTATGAAGTTTCTGTCTGAGGCCGCAGTTTCTGTGAGAAATCCGGGATACATTATCGGCGTATGCGGCAGGCCTAGGAGAATACCCAGGTGCGGTCATATGCCTGACGATAAATATGCTGACCTTGAGCGTATATTTAAGAATTTTCCAGAACAGAACTTTGTAGCCGAGGCCATGCGTATGGCGCTTACAAACCTGTACAAGTGGCGATTTGAACACGAAGACGAATATGAACTCTGCTTGCAAGTGCATGACGAAGTGCTTTTGTGCGCTCCGTACAAGCATGTACCGCATATTGTAGATACAGTATTACCGGCATGTATGGTACAGGGGGCGCAGGTGTATGCCCGTGACCTGCGCGGTAACGTTATTACAAACAGAGGCCCGTACTCTATGGGTATCGATGTATCGGTAGGTTTCAAATACAGCGAAGGATTGAAAAATTGGCGAGAACTATGCACTTCAACTACACAGTAGAAAGTAAACAACCCACACGCTAAAGCGTGGGGCTTTTAGCCCTTGTTTACTAGATTAAGTTTAACGCCCGGTTTGTCCGGGAGACAACTACGTTGATTAGGAATAAATAGGTACTTCAGGATGCTTGTTCTAGTCCTGAACACTACGGTTTACGGTTAAAAGTTCCAATGGGTAAGAACGGTGCCATAAACATTAAACCCTTTTCAACATTATCGAAGAACACCTAACTCCGTAAGGAGATTTACAATTATGTTAGTTTATGTTTTGAGCAAATCTGGAACATCTTTGATGCCCACCGCTAGAAATGGTTGGGTGCGAAGGGCGTTACGAGACGGCAGGGCGAAAGTTATTTCCCGCTCACCGTTCACAATCCGGTTATGTTACGATTCTACCGAGTATGTACAGGAATGTACCTGCTCGGTAGATGCAGGGAGTAAGTTTGTTGGATTATCGGTAACCACAGGAGAGAAAGAAGTTTATGCAGCTACAGTTCAGTTGAGGGCGGATATTGTAGATTTGTTGTCAACAAGGCGGGAACTTCGTCGTTCACGCAGGAACAGAAAAACTCGTTACCGGAAGGCACGGTGGCAAAACCGTAAAAAACCAGAAGGTTGGCTTCCTCCGTCTGTTAGATGGAAGGTCGAAGCCCATAAGAGGGTAATTGCAAAGTTACATAAGATTTTACCCATTAGTAAAATCATCGTTGAAACAGCACAGTTTGACAGCCAGAAAATTAACAATCCTGAAATATCCGGCATTGACTATCAGATGGGAGACCAGTTAGGCTATCAAAACGTCAAGGAGTATGTTTTAGTGAGAGACGGGCACAAGTGTCAGGTGTGCGGCAAGGGCAAGATAAAACTTCATGTACATCATATCGAAAGTCGTAAGACAGGCGGAAATGCACCGAACAACCTTGTTACTCTATGCTTGGAATGTCATGATGGTGTTCATAATGGAACGAAACAACTCAAAAAGAAAAGAGGGCAATCGTTCCGTGATGCAACACAAATGACCGTGATGAGACCCACACTGTTGAGGGAATTGAAAGAAATATATCCTTATGCTCAAGAAACCTTTGGGTATATTACGAAATTTCACAGGCAACAGGCTGGTTTAGAGAAATCTCATGTCAATGATGCTCGGTGTATTGAAGGTAATATGCCGACTGTTTTGACAAAGCCTTACCTGATTAAGTTTGTCAGGGCTAATAATAGACAGTTGCACAAATGTACAATAGCCAAGGGCGGTTACAGAAAATCTAACAAGGCGGAGAAATATGTCTTTGGTTTTCGGTTGTTTGATATGGTTAAATATCAAGGACAAGAATGTTTTATATTCGGAAGACGGTCTTCCGGTAGTTTTGATGTGCGATTATTAGACGGGACAAAAGTTAGTGCCGGCATTTCGTATAAGAAACTAAAACTGATTAAGAAAAGTACAACAATTTTAACAGAACGCTGCTCCTCCTGAATCTAAAGATACAGGTTTCCGCAGCTACTATTTCTGATGATTTCATGTCGCTGGCATATCCTGATAAAATAGGTCAGCTTGTAGAAGGCTATATTGACTCGGCAGCAATACCTCTGAAAATTGGTAGAGTTATACCGCAAGAAATTTTGATAGAAGAACCAGTAACCACTAACAAACCTTAATAAACTATGGCAATTACAAAAACACCGGTTAGAAAAGTACAACCAACACCTCAGGCAACTTTGCCGATGAACCTTCCAAAACCCAGTATTAGGCGCTATGTTCCGCCCGCTCCTAAGACCAATAGTAATTTTCAGGATCGAGCCAATAAGTGGATAGATCCCAAAGCTCTTGAAGTATATGATCCTTTGCTGCTCACTACTGTACCGGGAGTTTTTGCCTGGATCCCCATGCCGATGTTTTCATCACAAGAACCGGCAAAATTCTGTGACACGAGATATTTTAGCGATAATACGCAATTTGATGAGTGGAGTTACGGCATTTCGCTGGTAAGGCGTGCCGGAACCGATATGCAGAAGGTTATTACTTTCTGCCCCTATAAAGAGGACGCCGATACTTCAGAAGAGTTCATCAGCAGTCCCTATGCTACGCTGTACCACTTTGTGGCGAGTATGAACAGAGACAGAAAATTCTCTGAAGCCAGTCCTTGGTGGTATTTGCTTGAAGGCGATAAGAAGGGCGGTAAATTTCGCGGTATGTATCTTCCTCCGATTAAGACGTACTTCTTAATGATAAGTATTATGTTGGCGGCGGTAAAGAATACCTACAATAGGGAAACCAAAACCCCGACTAATGTTCAGGAGATTTATTATAATCCAGCAACAATTGGTAAGGGTATAGCCGCAAATGAAAAACTGACCGTTCTTGCTATAAGTACCCAGGTATGGTCTGATCTTGTGAAGGTTATGAACACCCGAACACCTGATGGTAATTGGCTATATCCCGATGTGTGTAATCCTGACCAACTGGCAGTATTCTACGCATGGGCGCATAAAACCAATCCGAATAGTCCGGTTCCGGGTGTTGTGTCGACTACGAAAATCGACGGTATGAGCGGTACTGTTGCCGGTCAACTCTTTGATGTGAACGGCAGCGGCAATATAATCGGCGGGCAGTTCAAACTGCCACCGTATATGTTGACTCCGCAGAAGACACCTACTAAAGAGTATTTTGATAAGGTGCCGATGCACGTAGGCGAGACGGTACGCCGTATGGATGATTTCACCATGATTAAAGAACTGGCAGCCGCGTTTTCAGACGCAAAAGCCATCTTTGATTTGGCGTTCAAGCAGACTGACTACGAGCAGTACCTCGATGAACCGGAGATTAAATCCATTTTTGGAGCAACTCCGCAGAAGTTTATTTATGATTCCAGCATCTTTACCGGTGCGCCGACCCATCATCAGGTTGTACAGCCGCCGCCTGTATCGCAGCAACAACAGTTCGATTACGGTCAGCAGGCTCAGCAACACGGTCATGCCGTGCAGCAAATAGTACATCATGGCGCAACAATGCCGCCCCCGCACCCGTACCAGCCACCGCACGCTACGCAGGGTTATACACCGCCTCAGCAGATGCCAGTTCAGCCGCCAGTACAGCAAGCGCCTGCACCGCCGGCCTATACGAATCCGTTCCCTAACATGGCTGATGCGAAAGCAGCGGCAGTTAGTGAGCCGATTTCCGAGATCTATGAAAATGATGATGGTTATGCTACTGACTACGAGGGTAATCTGATTCTGGACCAGTATGGTCGACCGCAGCTCGCAACTGAACTTGCTGCGGCGATGGATCAGCCGCCTTGGGTGTAGTGTTGGAATCTGGCTATCGATGGAACCGGCCTATATTGCCGGTTTTCATCTTGTTTTGAAGGGACTGCGGCTGTTAGTCCTGTTGTGCATGGTTGTACGCAAAAGTGGTAATCACTAAGCCGCAAAATTAACTTGCAAATATAGGAGAACACACAATGCAAGAAATAAAAACAGACGCTCAAAGAGCATGGGAACTACATTTATACGGCAGGGATACTCAGCAAATTGCTGTCGAGCTTGAACGTACTAGTTTGTGGGTGCAGCGCGCACTCCGAGAGCAGCGAGCCAAATACCCTGCATCAGTGGAGGACACTGCGGTAAAGAAATTTATTATGGCTTTGGCTCAGGCCGGCCACGGAGCTAAAGCAATTAAACGCCGCATAAAACAGGTGTTTAACCGCACCATGACACCTGCTGCAATTATCAAAATGGGAGCCAAAGACGACTTTCCAAAACCGAAAAAGCCGGTTAAGAAGACGGCGAAGTGCTGTAAAAACAAGTGCAGCAAGAAGGTGACGAAGAAAGACCTTCGCAAGAAACTTCCCAAAGCACCAAAAGCGGTCAAGTCCGTCTGCGTTACCGCGTGCGGTAACAAGAAGGCCGTTAAGAAGGCGGTCAAGAAGTTGAAGACGCAAGTCGGCTCCGGACCGAAGAAGCAGCCGAAGAAGTGCAGCGGACGTATGGTCGTCTATGAGCTGCCTCAGCAAGTTTTCGAATCATGGGTCAATCACATGGCAACAATCGGCATGCACCGCGACACAGCCTATAGATTAGCAAATATGCTGCGTAATTTATTGCTGGACCACGGTAGGTAAAATGCTATGAATGACCCGGTACGGGGAACCTGCCGGGTCATTCCTTAACGGCAATCAATTTCAAGGATGTTCAGCGATGTCACATGAAAAACTAATAAAACTCATTCAGGCAGCGATTCAAAGTCTTAAAAACTGGCAACTCTTTACCAGTCAGATCTCAAGTCCATATTTTCTAGGTGGGCGTGATTTAATCACATTGTATTTGGTGGTTGCCGAACAGGTTGCGAAACTCAACGATGTACCAAGTACAGAGGGGCTCATCACCGCACTGTATGAGCGCATATGTCAGACCCAGGAACTAGATAACGCTGAGTGGCAGTACCTGTACAACCTGATAGTCAGCAGCCCGTCAATTCAATTAACAGAAGCAGAGGTGGCTAAATGGAGCGGTGACTACATTATCAACCTCAAACATTCGCAGTTAATTGACGAAGTAGCGGATTTACCGCCGGAGGAATTGCGGTCACGGTTGGCAGAGTACACGGCAGATTTAGCGAAAGCTGAGGGGTCTACGCAGTTTACAGAAGATGATTTTGACCCGTTCTCTGACGAACAAATAAGTCTTCGTTCTAAAGTCGTAAACTTCACAAGAACAGGCGTTTCCTTTATTGACAAGTACATTGGCGGCTTTTCCGGCAGGGAAATGTACTCCTATATCGGACCTTCCGGTGCCGGAAAAAGTGCAATGGGAGTGCAGATTGCAGTATCCTACGCTAAAAAAATGTCCATTCGTTACAGAGAAAGCCTTAGAAAAAAGCCGCTGGGAAAGGTATTTTACGTTACCACTGAAGACGGAATGGTGAAAATCACTGACCGGATGGTATCCTGCCTGGCTAAGGTTCCGCTCGCAAAACTGAGCGGAAAAGACCCTACACCTAAGACAACAGCTGTGGCAATGTCTGAAAGAGACGTTGACATCTGTAACGAGTGGTTCGGCGGGGTAATGTCAGGTGAGGCGGAACGCGAACACAATGCTCAGAAGTTAATAAGACAAACTATCCGCATTATCGACCTAACCAACCCTAAAATCAGAGGTATTGCCGAAGATCCCGTAGATGTAGTGAGGCTTGTGGTCAATAAAATTCTGGAAACAGATAAACAAGAAGGAAGAAATACCTACTGTGCTCTGATAGTAATAGACCACACAGCGGATATTATTTTTGATAAATTAAGTAGAGATAAGAGTAAAAACAGTAATTTGTGGCTGGCAACTCAGAATGTACCCTCCCAGGTCAGAGATACACTTGCCTTTGCGTTCAACTGCCCGGTTTGGGTTATCCATCAGGCGAATGGAGACGGTAACAGAAAGAAATCACATCAGACGCTAGACCACACAAACGCTATGGGAAGTGGAAGCTGGGCAATGCACTTCACTAGCGCCTTCAACATATCCCACATAGACGAAGCAACCTCAATGGCAATTCTGACATGTACAAAAGCCAGAGAAAATAAGAAACTCCCCCCTACTTATCTGAAATTGATAGGAGATGTTGGAACTCTGGTAGAACAAGGAAATGCGGTGTTGGTAGATAACTCTGATGAAAAGAAAAACAGAAAAACTAAAACATCTGAAGATACATACACTGGTACCAGAAGATATAGAAAGAAAAAAGAGGAACCTCTGGTAGCAGATACATGAGTGGAACCTAGAGAATCTGAGTAAGATAAGGTGTTTATGTAAACTGAGGAATCTGAGTCATCAGATGAACAAGAGGAAAGTGTTACTTTTGAGGAAATCGATTTTAAGGCACCTAGGAACGACGCTACTGAGTTTTAGTAGTTTCTGGGTACTTTTGTTATCTGATGACCTAAACGTGTCTGAGAATTGAGCTATGGAGTTCCTGAAGTATAGAAAAAACAATTTCTGAAAACGATTTTGGAGGCAGCCCGACAGGGCTGACGAAAAATCGTTTTCCATTCACGTTTTTCCCGTTTTCTAACTATCTAGTAGTATATCTAGTTATATATCTAGTTTAAGGGAAAAAAATCCCCATGTTTTCTGGGCTCAAACGAAACGCATTACTATACATAGCCTTCGGTTTACTATACATAGCCTGCGCATTTACTACATATAGCTTTTACGTTTACTACACGTAGCCTTTTAAAATACCCCCGATTTACTACATATAGCTTTTCGATTTTTAGTCGTCGGGGGTGTGTCTGGTTTACGGAACAATTCCATTGTTTTCTAGGCTCAGACGAAATGATTTACCACACCCTTCCGACGATTTACTACACCCTTCCGACGATTTACTATACCCTTCCGACTGTTTACTACACCCTTCCAGCGGTTTTTAACCGTCTTTTAGTAAAATTATGAGTATGGACTTTTCATTAGTTTCACTGGAGGCCAGACCAGTCGCTAAAACCTGGGTTCCTTCGTATCAGTCGTCACTTCTGACTGCCGTTTCAGCCGTCCCTAATCTGGCAAGTGACAATTCAGTCTCTGTAGAGATAATGGGCGAGCAGATTATGCTTACCAACGAGTCAGGTAAAGACTTGGAGTTTAGTTTGGCAGATAGAAAATTATTTGATTTCATCATGTGTTGGTTATGTCGGTTTAACAGTCAGCGGCATAATGATGACCTCAATGACAGTATTTTGTTCATGTTAGACGAGTATTTGACCGTTATGGGTCTGACACTGAGCCATGAAAATAGGTCATATTATTTTGACCTAATAATTGACGGTTTGAAGAAGTGGAGCAAAATTAGTTTAACTGACGGCGTAAGTGAAATTACTACTCTTGTGTCTAGGCGTGGAGTTGTTGGGTTTGCACCGTCGTCTGTCGATTTAACTGTTGCTGAGAAGCGGGCAGAAGCTAGAGACGCTATTATAGAGGGGAAAGCGTGTTTTGGTGTGCGGTTTGATAAGTGCGTGCTGGAGCATCTAGATAGCATGAATAGACGGCTGATGCCTTACTATGTTGGACTATTTAAACTGGTTGAAAGAAATGAAAACGCATATAGTATTGCGCGTTACTTGTTATTGAATTATTCGTATCGAGCTAGTCATCAAGGACCAAGATCTGTCGTAGTTGGGGATTTACTTGCTGTATGCCCGGAAATGCGTTCCTCACGTAATGACAATTTAAAAAGGCAGTTTGAGGCAGCGATGAACGCCTTATCCAGGGAGGATAGAGTCACTAAATCCGGCGAGCGTGTACCGCCGCTTATTAGATGGTGTTATAAAAACAAAAAGAAAATGCTTTTTGAGAAGTGGAAAAAATCTGAAATTTTGTTTGAGTTAGTCGGTTATGATTACGACAACAATCGTCTCGGTAGCCTGATAAAAAAGACGAAAGCATTGGAATTTGCAGGAAATAAAATCATTGATGTCTGATGGCAAAAACCAAAATAACCCCCAACGATTTCATTAAGCAGAAATTAGGTGTTACGCCTAAAGATATTCCGGAGTTTGACGCAGTTTTGCCTCGCAGACGTAAGCCGGTTGTTCAGGTGCCTGACGATTTTGCTGATATTGCCTGGAAAACATGGTGTCAGGAGTGCAAATGGCGTGGTCATCCCAAGGGTAAGACCAGTATCAATGTTCTTAGGAAACTGGCCCAGGACTACAGTGTTTCTGATATCGAGTTATACGTTCGTGCTTCTATGCTTATGGGTGTGAGGCACACGTATTCTGAGTTGAATTACTTCAAGTTTAGCCATCTGGCATCTGAGGCATGCCGGCAGGCGTATCAAAATTATTTGGACGGCGCAGAGCATTATGTTAAAATGAGTGTATCGCGTGTCGGCGGTCCAATATCTAAACTTTTGATTGCGTTGCGGAAGAAAGCATCGGGAAAGCCGATTTTAGTGAATGCTAGTGCTGAACGCATTAACACATATTTGCTTGCTTTATCTAAGAGTGTTGCGCAGGAGTGCATGCGTTATTCTGCTATTAAGTCTTCAGGGGTGTTTGACTATTTTTCGCGAAATGATTTTGCGCTGGTTAATGCGTATCTGACTGAGTTTACGCAATTTATCTACGGCGCTGATTCGGCAGTGATTTATGTTGGCAGAGCTACTTACTGACCTGTTCATGTTTTGAACCGAAGCAGTGATTACATTTGAGAACCGTTCAAGCCGTAGATAGTAGGTATTGCGGGACTATCTGCGGTTATAAAATCAACTCCGCAAAAAACAGAAGAAAGGTTACGTTATGAAACTTGAGAGAAAACACTATTGTTGGTTGGCGGTTGCGTTCGTTGTTGGACTCGTATGCGCCTTGGGCTTGAGCAAAGCTCACGGGCAGCAGATTATTGTTGCTCCGTCGATTCAGTCTGTGGCTAGCGTTGGTCAGCCGGTTACGCTTACGCAGACGAGAATATGGCGCCCCCGCGTAATTGTACCGCGTACAGTTGTGCAATCTACGGTGGTTGCTCAGCCTTCGCAGGCTGTTATGACGTTTGAATCGCGTCCTGCGCCGCAATACAGAGTCGTAGAGGAGCCTCGGGAGCCGTTTGTGATTCGCGGGCTTTTTACTGATAGAGTCCGTGTTCCGAGAGGAAAAACATTGAGCGTTGTCTCTGAATAGAAATTATTGGTGCCGGAGCATGTCCCGCATTTGCGGGGCTGTTCCGGTCAGCTCTTAAACCCCTCTAACGATATTAAATCTATGAAAAAAATTCATATCTTATTTATTGCCGTGTTCTTTATTTGCAGTGTTGCTGAAGCACAATTATCATATCCGCAGTGTGACGAAGCTGAGTGTTCGATGGATGGACCGAGAAATTGTGCAGTGTACATGAGTCTATCTCCTGAAGAACAGGCGTTTGTTGATAAACTTGATGAACTTCGAGCTAGTAGGAACTTACCGTTTCTGACGTTGGTTGATCAGTTGGTGACTGATAGTCGAAGATGGTCGCAGCATATGAGCCGGGTTAAGAGACTTTATCATGGCGCTTCTTTTGAGAATTGTGCTCGCGGTAGAGATGACGGCGATGGAGTTTTTCGTATGTGGCGCAGTTCTCCTGGTCATAACGCCAAATTACTTAACGCGAACGATAGATTTATGGGGGTTGGTGCTGAGGGTGTGTGGTGGACATACAGAGCACTTTCATCAATGGACGCTTATGTTCCCGGCAGAAACCCTGAATCCGACCTTATCAAGGCAGAGGATCAAGAGACAGTGCAGCCTGAATATAAGGTGGTGTACAGGCGTGTGAGCGGACCGCTTGGCATCTTTGAGCGAAAGGTGGCAGTCCGAGTGCCGGTAGAAAACTAACAAAAGAGCCATGTCACGACAAAAATTTGAACAGTTGGAATTTTTAATTCCTGTGTTTTACAGGCCAGAAAACCAAAACTATTTATGCGTACCCGATAATGAACCTCCGCCTTTGACGGGTAACATTAGCAGTGTACGATTTAATAATTCTTGTAAGCAGCCATCAAGATGTTATTACGGTGTTTCAAATGTAGTTTTCAGGCGTATTAAAAAGACGTTAGTGCTCCCTTGTGATGTGCCGAGTGCGCAGGCTTACTTTATGTTGGCAGCCTTTACTACGTCGCATAATTTGTACGTATATACAAAGCCCATGGTTAATACGCCTGAGTATAGATCGGCGCATGCTACATTGACCACTGCCAATCCGGGCGGCATTAGCTGCCGCAATTGGGACAAATGGTGTGAAATTACGATTGGGGAGATAGTTGAGAAGCTATGTTATGCCGATATTATCAGTAATATTATACCTTTTAAAGATTTTTTACCAACCGTGTTAAAGTTATGCCCGTAAATATCTCAAACATTCGTTTTGGTTTTGCTTGTAATAGCAGCAGTACCCATTCAATTATTGTTTTTCCGGACAAAGTCACATTCACAGATGAAGATGTACCGGAATTTAACGAATATGGTTGGCAAGATTTTGTTCTGGCCTCTAAAGAAGCGAAACTTGGCTACATTGGCACCTTATTGCACCACGCTGTTTGGCAGAATAAAGTACCGCTTTATATCTGGGACTATTATGTTCAGAGTTGGCTGGACAGCGTTAAAGTTGAGAATGGTTGTTATATTGATCATCAAAGCAGGTTGCCGCTTCCGAAGTATCTCGGTTCAGATTACGTCAATAAGGAGTTCTTTGATGAATTGAAGGCGCACCTGTTGGGGGATAACGTAGCCATTTTCGGCGGGAATGACAATTCAGAGGGTGGCTTTCGGGTTACGGACTTGGGATCTGACGGCCAAGAGAGCAATGTGTCTGAACTAATGGATGTTGGCTGGGAAACCGCTCGCAAAGATCCTATTTATGGGTATTGGCTCTTGTTCAATCGTAAATCTGGTACGAAGTGCCGTTTTACGTTTGGTGATCAAGATATGCGGTATTCCTCGTTGCCTGAATTGGTGGACATTAAAATCACCGACTATTGTACGAAAGGGTGTCGTTACTGTTATCAGAATTCTTCTGTTGACGGCGAGCACGCTGATTATAGGCGTATTAGTACGGTTTTGGCGGCATTGGCTGATTTGCAAGTACCTGAGGTGGCGTTGGGCGGCGGTGAGGCAACACTGCATCCAAACTTTCATGACATACTTAGAGAAGCAAAATTGCTAGGAATTGTCCCCAATTTTACAACTAGGAATTATGATTGGTTTAAGGATGACAAAAATGTCGCTGTTTTTAACGAGTGCTGTGGTCGGGTGGCGTTTTCAGTTGATCACTCTTCTGACATTCACAAGGTAAAAACTTTATGTGATTATCACGAATTTGATTATTGGCGGTATTGTTTGCAAATCGTTGATAAGGTGTGTGATGTATCTTATTTGGTCAAAGAGGCACGTGGTTTGCCAATTACTCTGTTGGGATTCAAAGAATGCGGCAGAGCCGGTTCGTATCGATTTAGCGAGTACGATAAAACGCGGTGGAAGGAGAATACCTTTGATAAGATAGCCAAGATTAGATCGTATGACATTGGTGTTGATACGAAGTATCTTGAGGATCACCGCGATGAAATTGAACGTGCTGGTATATCTAAGTTGTTGTACACTGAGAAAGAGGGGCAGTACAGTATGTACATTGATGCCGTGAATGGTACTATGGCAGAAAGCTCTTATTGTGGGGAAGTAACGCCAATCAAAGCAACTAGAAATTATGACAATGAAATGTCGGACGAGATTGCGGCGTGGTTTAAGGAAACAAGTAAAACAGTAGCCGATAGATAGTTATGTTTCGTTTAGTATGTGCGGCAGATGTGCATGGTTCCGGTCTTGCGCTTATGAAAATAGGCGGTATAGCCCGTGAATGTAAGGCTGACGCGATTTTACTGGCAGGGGATATTGTAGTTCATTCTGTACTAAATTCCTTTGTGGATTGTTTGGTGGATGTTTCTACATACGCTAAAGCACCAATTTTTCTAACGCCCGGTAATCATGACTTTTGGAAACCTCAAAAGCACTTTACGTTTCAGTTTTTAGATGAAAATGGCGGCGAGTGTTATGTAAATCAGAACAAATATGACGGCGTGAACTGCCTGATAGACGGTTCAGCGGTCATACAATCAAAAACGTCAGATAAAAGATTGAAGGTGCATGGAACTCCGTGGTGCCGCCGGTATGGTGAGTGGGCGTGGATGAAAAGTACAGAGGATGAGCTTGCAGAGCGTTTTGCGTTGATTCCGTCTGACACAGATATTCTGATTTGCCACAGTCCGCCGTTTGGTTACGGTGATCACTTACGTGAAGAGGGTCGCACGGGCTCTGAAGCTCTGACACAGGCTATACAGGCACGCCCGAATTTGAAATTAGTGGTGTTTGGGCACAATCATGCTGATGGTAGGTATAGTGGTCGTATCGGCGACACTGTGCTTATGAACGTTGCGTGCCATAACGACAAGTATGATTTTGTGCCGGAGGCAATACAGGAAGTTATCGTAGAGTGCTAGCTCCCCCTTGCGCCTTTTTGGGTTGTTGATAAAATATGCTCTGAATATTCAACAAACAAAAAGGAGCAATTTTATGTCAAAACAGAAGATGGCATTGCTGGACAAGCTGCCATTGCAGTACAAGAAGCTCGTACACGAGCTGGACGACATCGACGTGATGTTGTTGTTAAAGCACTTGCCGAACCACAATTCGCACCGGGAGTTGATTAATCTGGTGGAACTGGGTATCGACGTAGCTGCACGGAGGCAGGAGATCGCGCAGAAGGACTTGGACGTTACCGATCCGCACCGTATGCCGTACGGCTCTAAGATTACTTCGACCTTCTCGGCTGTTCTGGGTATTCCAGAGTCAACAATTTCTCATGTTACCCGTTCCGTAGAAATTATGGGCGGTGATTACTTGAGGCAGTTGGCTCAGGCGGCTCAGAAACAAGGTATCAAACTCACTTACAGTCACATACGGGAACTTAACCGTATGCCCACTGACGATTTTGCTGAGCATCGGCAGGGCATTATTGACCGCATATTCAGCGGTGATATTGTTACGCATCGTCAGGTTACGGAGGAGGTCGATAAACTTCTTGGTGTGGTAAGGCGAGTTGAGGCGGTGTATTACGACAGTGAGGACGTTGAAGAACCGCAAATTACATCCAAGGCAGAGAAGAAAGCATCTTCAACTGCTCCGGTTAAAGGTGATGCGCTCGGTGATTTACCGTCTGACACTGACATTGACAAGTTGTGTGTGCAATTGGTTGACCTCATTCAGCAGGTGGACAAGAAGTTTGACCGTATTGAGGAGAATATACGGAACTGGCGTGAGAATGTAGCGTTTGAGACGCTTCAGGATATGTGCATGGATTCGCTAGACGCGGCCAGTTCGACTGTCAGGGAGTTCACGCACAGGATTACGGATATTGGGCTGATACTTGACGATGCTATGCAGGTTGCTACGGCAGCTGCCGTAGAAGTCTAAATTTCACTTTTTTCGCAGTTAGGCACGGCTGTCTGGCTGCGAATTTCTTTAAAAACTCTAACAATTTCCGAGATGGGAAAACAAAACAAAGATAAATCATATTTGGTGTTATCCAGAGCAGAAGATCAAAAAATATTGATTGGCGACGATATAGAGATCGTTGTATGTAAAATTACGGAGAAAAATGTACGAATAGGTATATCTGCTCCGGCGAATGTATCTATTGTGCGAGACGACGCTAAACACTTAACTAAGGCAAAATTATGACAAAAAAGGTAAGAGTAAGAGATAAAAATTCCAGTGCACAATTTACTACGATTACAGATTCTGTAATTACGTTATTTCCTCAAGCAGTTAAACTCGCTGCTGGCTGGGTCACTGACCCGGAGGGTGAAGAGATGCGCCAATTTCTGTACGACCGCGGTGCTACCAAAGAAGGGCTGCTTGAGGCGGTTAGGTTTTATGATAGGTATTTTACTGATCTTTTGAGTAATGACGTTAAACGCGATCCTTATGAAGCGTTTCAAGATGCTGACCTTAAGCCTGATGATCCATCATTTATTGCTTTTCAGAGTGTTGTAGCGGCTTCAGTTATGTCTTTATATCATGACATTGTGGTAGATTTGGTAGGTGAGGTGGCTGACTATAGTGATACTTGTATTAAGAATTGTTTAGATTTTTTTGAAAGCAGAACAATCGAGGATCATGATGGCTGAACATGTTTGTGAGTGTTGCGGCGCACCTAAAAAGTCGCACGAAGAAGAGGGTGTGTTGGTTATCGAGGCATGTGAAGTGTGCGAGGATAACCAAGTAGAAGAAAAACAAAAAGGAGATCTTGAGGATGATTAAAGAGAGAGTTGATAATGCTATATCGTTTGCAATAAAAGAATGTTTTGGCGGGCACACCGACCTGAATATTGAGATGATTAAGCGTATTTGCCCTGATGCGGCAGCTGTTATAAACAGACTTGCTTATGTTTCGGAGGAGAGGCGCGATATGGTATGCAGTCTGCAACATCAGGTCGGTGAGTTAAAGTCGTCAGTGTATCTACTGGAGCGTAGTCTTGGAGCAAAACTGTCGTCTGAATATGTACCGCCGCGGAGTTCTCTATCCGGCGATGCAATGACGAAAGAAACAGATATGTCCTTCTTAGAGGCTATGAATGCTTTGGAGAGAGGGCACACTGTTAAACGTAAAAATGGTAGCTGGAAGCATAAAATAGATGAGAGCGGATGTATAGTAATGTGGCACGACGAAGATGACATAAACAAGCATGTTAATTTTCCGTGCGCTGATGTATATGCTAACGATTGGGATATCGTCAAGCCGAGCATAGATACAGTTGAAAAACGTAATTGGGCTGAGGAGAAGCTTAAAATTGTCGATGAGATACATACCGATGTAACACAGTACATTGCGTATCGTGAGGACTTTGAGAATGAATGTGCAGCAACTGACCGGATGATAGAGGGCATTTGCAAAAAAGCAGAGCAGCTAAAACAGTTACAAGATGAGCATGTTGCAGCCCTGTAAAACACTATGGAACATATCTTTGCTTTAATTCATCAAACTGATAAGGACGAGTATGATTTTGATCTAGTTGTTTTTGAGCGTTTAGCTGATGCGTTGTTGAATGTTCAGGGTAATTGTTTTGTGCGATGGTTAGATATTCGTCCGATGGCTGAAAAATTTTACACACGGTTTGACAATGGGGAGGCCGGCATGCCGGATCCCGAGTGGCCGTATCACGGCATGATTGAATGCGGTGTTGAACTTGAGCATTATGGCGGCAGTATCTTGGTTTGGGTCAAGGGCAGTGATAATGTGTGGTCGGGCTACGACAAGGACGATTACGACGAGTTACAGGGCGACATTTCTGCATTGCAGCCTATAAAACGATGTCTGTAAATCCGACAATGTTCGACCTGTACGGTGTGTCCAGTGATTTGGAGTTTGCGTTATTATCGGTCGGCTACGCTAAATGTCAGAGCAGGCGTGATAACCTTAAATGGGCGTATCTGCCCTATAGCAACAGTCTTTATGATGATTGGTACGTCTGGCGGACATCACTGCTTGATGAGCGGCCTTGGACACCTACTTTGACTAAGAATTATAGGGGCAATACATGTATTGCGGATGTGGATGGTTCGTTGAGGTTGTACAGATAGCCTGATTTTTCTTGAAAATAGGCTTGCGCTACGGCGGCTAAGCCCTATAATCACACGAAAAGACACTCTCGCGCGAGAGCAATTTCACAAGTACACTATGTCCATTTTTGACGAAGAAGTTTTAGAGGTACATCCGGTAGAGGATTCAAAGGAGCTAAATCTGGCAGACGAGTTTTCGGAGCCTGTTGCGAAGAAGTTTGCGTTTATAGGGTGTGGGGCTGCCGGCGGCAGGATAGTCGATGAGTTCTTCAAGAAGGGCTACCGCCGAGCTATGGCGGCCAACACCTGCGAGCAGGATCGCAAAGGTCTTTCTGCTGATCTTGATTTTGTAGATCTTAGTATTGGCGGAGCTGGTAAAGACCCGTCCAAGGCACGAGAATGTGTTTTGAAGCCCTCAACTAGGGTACAGCTGCTCAGATATATTGAGGAGATTTTGGGTACTGACTTTGAGTATGTATTCATCTGTGCTGGTCTTGGAGGCGGTACTGGTTCTGGAATGGGTCCGGTTATTTTCAAGTATTTGCAGGAGTACATCGAGTCTAAGGGCATGAACGCCAAGATAGGATGTATTCTATCCTTGCCGATGGAGCAAGAAGGGAGCCGTGTAGCGAAAAATGCTATTTATGCGTATGCTGAGTTTTTGGTGCTTAATCCTACTCCGATGGTTATTATCGATAACGCCCGTGTCGCCAAGATTCATAACTCCAGTTACGCAAAGCGTAATTCTGATGCTAATAAAGGTGTGGCTAATCTGCTTCATGCGTTTAATACGATGGCTGCAATGCCGTCTGAGCAGACATTCGACAGTTCTGATTTGAGTCAGTTGTTGGATAGCGGCATGATTACTTTCGGTGTTTCCGGCGTTTCTAACTGGGAAGAAGGAAGTGATGTAGTTGCTAGGGCGATTATGGACACCTTCCAATCGGCAACTTTGGCGGACGTAGACATTAGCAAGGCAACGCAGGGAGTATGTATTGTGGTTGCTGGTGAGAACGTGCTCAACACATTTAGTACTGAGGAGTTGATGGGCGGGTTGGATTTGTTGCGTAACAGCAGCAAACAGAAGGACATGCTTTTGCATCCTGCTGTGTATGTGAACGAGGCAAAGCCTGATTCGATGCGTGTGTATGTTGCTCTTGGTGGGTTGAAGCCCAATAAAGCGGTGTTTGACAAGTTGTCCAGAGTCGGTAATGTTGATATGAAGGTAGAGGAGCCGACGATTAAGAGTTCCTTGGCTAGATTTTTTGGTTTTGAATAGCAGTTAAATGTCCAGTACGAACAGAGGAAGAGAACAGAATAGTTACGGGTACTATTGTACCCCAGTTGTAAGCGTGGTTAATTTTTTGAAAGAATTTGAAAAAGTAGTTTTACTGGACTGGAGTACGATTTGTATTCTTGATCCGTGTGCTGGCGGCGACGATAATAATCCTATGTCTTATCCAGAAGCACTTCAACGTCATTTTGGTAACGGTTTAACACCGTGTATAACAACCGTTGACATACGAGATGACAGTAAAGCCGCTATAATCGAGGATTATTTGGAGCATGAGGTAGATTACGAACCTGACCTAATTATTACCAACCCACCCTTTGCCCTATCGCAACCTATCGTGGAAAAGGCTTTATCGGACGTGAAGGATAATGGTTGGGTGGTCATGTTGTTGCGGTTGAACTTTTTTGAGAGTGCTGCTCGTAAAGCATTTTTTGATAAATTTCGCCCAGTGTATGCTTTTGTTTATAGTAAACGTTTATCGTTTACCGCGGATAATAAAACCGATTCAGTTGCCTATATGCACGCAGCGTGGCAGAAGGGCAATCATCCGGATTTCACTAAGTTGAAAGTTATTTAATGGCCGATCTCAAGCGCCCTATTTCGTTAAAAGAGTTTGCCGACAATATGCCTCCCGGGATTTTACACGATCCTAGCGTGGGTAGGTATGTTTTTGGGTCTAGAGTTGAAGATACTCTTCCATATCTTGTTGAACCGGGTGCTGATGCCGCGGTTCGGCCCGAGGAAGTATTGAAAATACCTGTTACTCAACTGGCATCAGTATTTACTTTTGATTTATCGAAAGAGGAACATCTTAAAAAGTATCAGACGTTGGTAAATGCGACTGCTTGCGGATGGCATAAAACTGTTTTTGTAGAGCGGCATTGGGACGATAAGACTAAGAGTATGCATGTTTATATTGAAGTGCTTAATAGATATAGGGTTATTAAACCTCAGAGTGAGTATGACTCCATTTATGAAATGATGAAAACAAACACAAAACCTAGACCCATCATGTAACATGCGTCGAGGAGGAATTTTAGATTCAAGAAATTATTTAAAGGCGTTAGTTTTGCTAAAAAAGTACGGTATTACATACCGTGATATTGGTTACGGTTTCGACAGGTACTACTGGTACAGCGGTTTATACCGTGTGTCAGGGGATACAGGTCATTTAATTTATGCGTTCGATACGCATATGCCAATTAAAATCAGAAATTTAGACTATCGGGAATGTCCAGCAAGTATGCGTATTCGTTTGTAAGGAGATCAATATGAATAATAGTAAGTCGAAAGGAAGTGCATTTGAGAGAGAGATTGCTGCTACGTTATCGAAGTGGTGGTCGAAAGGAGAGCGGGATGATATATTTTATAGGAGTTCCAGTTCTGGTGCCAGAGCTACTGGCAGGGCAAAATTGAACAAGGCAACGGCTAATTCTGCCGGTGATTTGTGTTATTTGGATGCTGATGGTAAGCCGTTTATAGATTACTTTGCTGTAGAGATTAAGCGCGGTTACCCTGATTTTGAGATACAGCGGATATTAGACAGAGAGGACGGCACGAAGCTGTCACTTCTTGAGCAGTGGATACAGCAGGCGGCTAAATCACAGGAGGATGCTAACGCTTGGTCTTGGATGATAATTGCCAAGAAAAATAGATCTAAGACATTGGTAATCTTACCTTATGTCGAGTTTTGCATGATGTATGATTGGACGAATATAGAACCGGATGAAGCAAACATTCACATAGAAATAGGCAACATTTTAGACGTAGCGTACATGGCCGAAAACCCAATCGAAGAGTCAACCAGTGTTATATGCTTCCTGTTAGACGAATTCCTAGAAAAAACTAAACCAGACGCAATACGAACTTTAGTCGAAACCGTACAAAAACCCAAAGCAACAAACAGTCACATCTACAAGTTAAAAGTCCGTCAAACTGCGTGAATATTCAATTTTCGTCAGAATCAGAACAATTGTTGATATAATATATTGCACTATGTCAGCAACATCGATTTTATTTTTGGCAGCATCTTACGGAGAACATCCTATGGACACGGAAGGTCCGCTGATGGTGGATGATTTGCGCTCTGTAAGTGCTTGCCTTCTCAGACCTGGTGTTTCCAGGGATGAGTTTCTTACCGTGAAACATTGGGTATTAGTTGATAGCGGAGATTATGAGGATCTCTGTGCAACCTTGAATAGTTGGTGTTTCCAGAGCCGTCAAGCCCCTATTATTTTGGGGTTTGACGGTTTATTCTTGATCCGGCGTATCGCCGGAAATTGTGTTCGCAGGGGTTTTAAATTTATTCCTGCTGTGTGGTGGTCAGGCTCACAGAGTCGTTGTTACGATGTTACAAGGTATTTGTGTGCTGGTGAGATGTTGGAACCGAGCGAGTTGTTGCGGTCTCTTAAAATACCTGCGTTACCGGTTTATTTACCGCATAAGGATCCTAAACAGGACCTTGCGTACATGGTGGAGTTGGCGGATAAACTTAATCTTGTAAACGAACGGCTTTCAGTTGATTTAGTGGGTCCGGTTGAATTGCCGGTTCCTAAGACTGAAGTTGTTGCTAAATCTGTTCCTAAGAAATCAAAAACAAAAACGTTGAAGGCTGTTGTTTAGCCGTAAATACGTTAATCAACTTATGTCAAAAAAGCAAAAATTTTACCTTATACATTTCGACACCGGAAGTCACGATGAGTTCAGATTATTTTCTTCTAGGGGCGATGCCATATCCTTTATTAATCAGATTATGTCTGAGAGTGGTCACGATTGGGAGGCCGAAACTGATACAAGTTTAGGTCGAAAGCACATCTGTTGGAGCCGTGTCGAGTTTGGTCAGTGGTTACACTTACGAACTGTGGTGCTGGATAGTACGCAGCCGATTGTAAATCCATTTGCTAAATCGGCAGATAATAACACAACCCTTTAAATTGTATATTCTATGTATTCTTTTTCGCAAGCCAGATTAGATCACTGGAACGTTAAATCCAAAGTTGTTGAAGTTTTCTGCGGTGAAGATAAGGCATTCAAGTATCACTTGGTGACTCTTCCTTTATCTGTTATGGGTGATTTGGAAAGTCACATTAACGCATATTCGCCTGTAAACGGGCTGCTTTATCAGTGGAACATTTTATCGGATAAGTCTGCTGACGCTGATGTAAATCCGATGTTAAACACGAAGTTTATTTTTATGCTTGATAATACGGAGTGTTTGGAGCCTTATTTTGGTATAGAAGACTTGTTGACTTATGGTGTCGGTGTTCTTAGGCGGGGAAGTTATGATAATCTTGCAGAAGAGTTTTCGCAGTCGATTCCTGGTCGTGTAATGTTCAGTTTGCCGCCTATTATGGGCGGAGTACCTTACCGTGCGGGGACGTTGAAAAAGGGGCATTTGGCAGCCGTGTTTTCTAATACATCTGCGGAGTCTATTGAACTTGATGTATATTTACGGCATACCGTAAATGTTCATAATTTGTGATCGGTGCGGAGGGCTTAACAAAAGCACCGTAAATTTATAGACTTTAGACTACTAGATATAAGGTGCGTTGCCGAAATCAATTTAAGGTATAATCGTTGTATGCAAAATTTCAAGTATAAACTCTATCATAAGAATAAGCGTAACAGCCGGCTCGGTGAGTTAATTGTTACGTCTAACTATATTTGGAATTATGCTTTGACCATTCAGAAACTATCCTATCGAATCTACGGTAAATATCTGAGTGTTAGTCAGCTGCAGAAGTTTATCGCTAAGAAAAGGAAACGCAATTCTTATTGGATGAAGCTCAACAGTCAAACTGTGCAAGGTGTAGTACAGAAACTTGACGAATCTTACCAAAGATTCTTCAATAAGTTACAGAAAGCACCCCCAAAGTTCAAGAAGATTAGACAAGGTGGTTCAATCCGGTTTACCCAATCAGGTTTCAAACTGGAAGATAATAAATTCCAGATAAACAAAGTGGGTACATTCAGGTTTCACAAATCCTGTGAATATTATAATGTCAAACAAATAGTAGTTAAGAAAAGTGGTGATAGATACTTCATCTGTATGAGTTGCGATATTCAGCCAAAGAAACTTTCACGAGCCTGTAATGGGACGGTTGGTTTAGACTTTGGATTGATAACCTTTGCAACGAAAGATACAGGTGAGACTATCGCATCACCACGATTTTTATTCCAACAGGTCGATAAATATAGAAGTTTATCGAAGAGACTTTCCAAAAAGCAGAAAGGTAGTAATAATAGGCGCAGAGCGAGGAAACACCTCAATAATTTTCATTATCATATCTCTTGCCAGAGAGAGGATTGGCAGTGGAAGTTAGCCCACGAGTTGTGCAAATCCTACGATGTCATCTGTATTGAAGATTTGTGTTTGAAAGGATGGATAAGACTTTGGGGTCGTAAGGTCTCTGATTTGGCACTTGGTTCATTCATCCAGAAGTTGCAGTATATCGCAACGAAGTACGATACTAGAGTTGTCAAAGTAGTTAGATTTTATGCGTCTAGTCATATTTGCTCTGCATGCGAGAAGAAGTTGGACAGAAAACTACTCAAAAGTGAAAGGTCATGGACTTGTCCGTGTTGCGGAGTCAACCATGACCGTGATGTAAATGCCGCAATCAACATAAAGAGGCAGGGCATTGCCTCTCTGTGCGATGTAAAACATACACAACGTAAGACCTTGCGTAAAGCAAGGCGGTCTGTGGAAGCACAAGGAATCCCCGCCATTTAGGGTGTGGAGTATGTCAACACAGGTTGGGCTTTGCGTTCAAACGAGCCGCCGCAGTTGATTTCGGCTCTCCGCAGCGGTCAGGAGGCTCCGGTTGTTTTTGTGCTAGTGGCAAAGTCTGGTGTTAGCCAGCCCCGACCCTACACGGGTAGTACCGGCGGATGTCAATTCCGCAAACGCGTAGGGTAGCACAATTTTTTATTGTGGCGTGGCGTAGGTTAATTTGATGCATATTAGTAATTCACTCTAACTTTTAAAAACATAATGAATTCACGTAGAAATTTTATCAAGTCAGTTGCTTTGGTTGCAGGTGCATTTCTAGCCGGTAAAAACGGATTATCGATTAGCTCGGTTCGCGACAACAAGTCTGAGATAGTTGAGTCGCCCTTTCGGGTTACTGAAACGATGCGAAATATTCTGAATTATGATCGTTGCGGAGATGAGTTTAACGTTTACTGCTACTTGCCTGAGGGCAGTCCGCATAGAGCATGGTGTGACAGTTTTTGTCGCAGCATTGGTCCGGAGGAGTTTAGGTTATTTACTGCTTATCTCGAACCTTGTCAACGCGACTTGCAGGCTTTCGAGTATATGACTCACGTTGTTGGCGATGATTTTTATCACCCGGTTACAGGGTTGGCGTTTCTAACAGCCAATCCGTATGAGGTTATTTTAAAGATCAGGCAGAACAGTGGTGCAAAAAATGTAACGTATACTGCTGATGGTTTAGGAAATGTGCTTCCGAATATCTGTGCTGATTGCTATCTGTTGAGCACTCATTTTCAGTGTGAAATGCGGCAGAAAGGAGTTGAGGTGCGCGTTGTATACAGATTGTCAGGGACTAAAGCTGCCGACATGATTTCAGATTGGCGCGGATTTCCTGATGTTGATTTACCCTGTGTGGAAAGTGTGTATGACTATTTCAATACCCCATGTACGTGTCGGGATGCGGTATGGTATGAGAGTTATTACTCGGATATTCACAGAGCGCGTGGTCTGCACATACCTAAGAAGCTCATAGCGTGAAAAACTTTGTTCAGGCTTTTATTGGTGGTTTTGTACAGGTTTGGACTGACATCAAGTACGCCTGCACAGATAAATACTACTATCGCTGTTTTGAGGCTAGGTTTGGTGTAGACACCTTCAAGCGGTTGCGAGGCGATCCGTCTCGTTTTTCCGAAGAATACAGCTGTGAGGAATGTGACTCAGAATGGAAGCGTAATAATAAGACCTGGTTGTATCTGGTTCATTTACAGTGTATGCGCCTTTATTACGCTTTTTATCCATCGATTATGTTGCTTTTTGATTTAGTACGAGCAACGTGGTTGCTCTGTTTGTCAGTCATTATTGGCTTGCTGTTAGCTCGTGTTACTATTCACCTTTTATTCTTGTAAATCTTATGAAATTCACACTATCAAATAACCAACAGGTACAGTTCGATGTCCGACATCAATACTCTGGGACGAATCAAAAAAGTCTTCAGGAACTGTATCTTATTAAACAATCTATAGAAAAGACTATTACGTCATTGCGTGTGCTTGGCGAGCTATCTGAGGGTGCTAGAGCTATCGGGCTCATTGACTATTGGACGGAAAAGCTGAGGCATGTTAAGGGTAGCATCTCCTGCATCAAAAACTGCCCTATTAAGACTAATGTGACCTTTAAGTTACTTGCTGATGGTGAAATTGTGTACAGTGCTGAGGCGTTTAGCTCTATCAGTAGGCCCGATGCCTGTGACGGTAGACACGATAAAGGTGTTGGCCGTTATGCAGCGATCAATCGTCTTTTGAAGAAGTTGGTAAATGACAAGGTACTGGACAAGTACGCTAGGTCAGAAGTTGCGGATAAACTTCTGTTCCGAGTCACTAAAACTGCGTAAATCACATGCAAATATTTAAGGATAAGATTGATTTTGCCACGGTTTTGGCTGTATTTCACGTTACGGTATTAGTGGTAGTTAGTTTTTACGCTGGTTACGTTTACTGTGATGAGCTATTCTCATGGAGAGCGATTCTTTTATTTGTGCTTTCAGCTATTATGTTGGGGTACGTAGTGTGCAGTGTAAATTATTTGCTGTTACAGTATAAATGTTTAGTGGCGATAATACGCGTAAGTGATGACTGTGTTGCTAAAATGGCGGAGGGCATTAAACTCAAAGATGACCTGATTGACGAGTTTGAGGAGCTGCTTATCACTGGGCAGGAGATCAGGATGCCGCCCGACTATTGGTCTAATGAGCGTGTTGCACGAGTGAAAGCGCGGTTGGACAAAAAGGTTGAGCAGGGGCTTTACATAAAAGTTGTTATTCCTGAAACGCCGTTGCTGCCTTTTGAGGAGTGGTCGTGAGACGATGTTTTGTGATTGTGATTAAGACGAAGAAGCGCACCGGGCCATGTTCTCCCCGGACTGGTGCCGGTGCGCACTCTGATTCACGAACAAAACGCAACCGCACAAGGGAGTCAAAACGCCTCAAAGCTGTAAACGATAGCTTGCGAACTTTCCGATGATATAATAGGTCATATGCCGTTTCCCGTGCAACATAGTCAACCTGCAGTGCAGCCTGACCAGGAGAAGCCGAAAGCCAAACCTAGTCCTTATGTGCTGTACACACTAGCCGATCCTCACCGCCCTCCTTATTGGCGGTATGACAGGGTGAAGTATGTTTTGGGCAAGAGCAGTGACAGTCAGGTCTTTATTGACGATGACGATGTTGCGTTACGGTATTTCTACTTGTTCTGTCAGTCGTTAAATGCGGTTAAAACTCCGGAGGAAAAATACGAACTTAAGAGAAGGTTTCCGGGTATCTATGATGCTGTATATCTGAGAAAATATACGGCTCTGGATACTTTGGGTCTTCTTGAGGGTTATATGCTTACGGATATTAACATAGCCTGGCTTGCAGACAAGTTTAGTCTTTCCCCCGCTACTGTGGCTTGGTATGAGCAGCTTTATTTTGATGTGTGGTCCAGACGAACCGCAAATAATTGGATAGAGACTGAGGTTATACGCACTAAGCACTATCCCGGACACAGCGATTTCAAACAATCAGCTATATGGAACCGTGCTTGTGCGTATCGTATGTTTGGGTATCACGGCGGCATTATTGCGCTTGAGTTATTTAGTACCGGGTTTCTGACGACGGATGCGAAACCGAACCACCGTGACCTCGCAGAAACGTTTATTCAGAAGGCTTTGGAGATTAGCGTATCTAACGAGGGTGCTCTTATGGGGCATTCACGTAGAGCCCTCAATAAGACAGAGGGCGAGTTCATCAAACTTGCTTTGGATTTAGCGGCCACTGCCAGGCAGACGGGTAACATGGACGTTATTCAGAACGTACAGCGGGCACTGGCCGGTGTGATTCCGTTGGTTGGTGAGGATGTGAAGGAAGAATTATCGAAGTTGCAGTTGGAGGCGGAAACTGTGGATTTGTTGGTTGGAGCCGCTGAACTCAGACATCAGGAGCAGACAAAGTTGAGTTTGGGGTTGGAAATGTCCCCTGAGACTAAACTTTTGGTTAATCAATTCAACGAAGAGAGAAAACAGTCACAATAGTCTGGAATTTTCGATTATAATAGCGTGATGAGGTTTGCACGGCGCGGTGATGGCACTATTGTAGCGCTTGAGAATTTTACTCTTAGCGACGGAACTGTGATTCCGGCGGGTACTGCCGGCGGTTACATTGAATCTTCCAAGAATCTGTCTCAGTTTGGTACAGCCTGGGTGTTACCTGGCGGTTATGTTACTGGTAACGCGTATGTATCAGGCGATGCACTTATAGGCGGTTCTGCTATTATATCCGGTGACGCGCGTATACAGGGTAAGGCGTGTGTTGAATCTGGTGAGGTTTACGGCAATGCTAGAGTGGCGGATGAGGCTTATATTACCGGCGTTAATACTAAGATATACGGTGATGCTGTAGTGTATGGTAATGCTACGGTGTCGGATGGTGCTTATGTATTTGAAAAAGCGCGTGTGTATGGTAATTCGCTTGTTTCCGGCGCGCAGGCACGTATATCCGCTAGCGCCAGGATTTTTGGCCATGCGTCGGTGTATTGTTTAGTGACCTGCACTAATATTCTGTATTCGCCGAGTGTTTCTGGGTGTGTTGAGACTGATGATCAATCTCAGGTTTTAGATAAGGCTCGTGTGTCTGGTTGCATAATACTAAAAAACAGCATACTTGACGGTGACGCCGTTCTTTATGGCGATTTGTTGATCGAGGATCAGCACATAAGTGATGCAGGTTATGTAACCAATTGTCCTGAGACGAAGTGTTGTCCGGATTGACATGTAAGCAATCTGGAATAAACTGAGTTTCATGGTGAAGGAATTTTTACAGCCAGGTATAACCAATGCCGATTTTGAGGTTAGGGAGAACATCAGTCTCCAAACTGTTGCTATTGGTCAATTATCGACTCTAAAAGAGTTTCAGGATAAGCATCAGCAAGTTTTTTTTACACCTGCTCTTCCTTATGTCTGGTTTTACGAAAATCATATGACCTATGATCCGTTATTTTCAGACTTACCGGATAAGTACACGAAGTACATACGCAAATTATCTTTACTGCCGTTGGACATAGTCGACGGTTTCTACGGCAATCAACTATATTGGAATAAAACATTATGGACTATACACGCAGACTTATGGGAGTCGTTTTGTAAGCTTGTAGGCGGTAAGGGGTATTTTGATACTAAGCGTAGATTAGTTGTTTTGTTTGGTATGGGGCTGTGTAATGTGGAGGATGTACTTGCCAAAGTAAAAGGCAGGCAATCTGGTTTTATTCCTGTTGCTCATATTGATATTCATACAAATGAGTATTCTATTGTGATGTCGGAATCGGTGAATACGGCGACGCTATCTCTTGCGCGGACACCGCCGGACAGACAGTTGCAAAATTTTGCTGAGAAGTTTTTTGCATCTGATAGTGCGGCGGTTAATGATCTGGCTTTTAAATACAGAGGAGAGCGGAAGATAGCAGAAACTGAGATATGTACGTTATCCGATTTGAGCCGGGCACAAAAGAAAAAATTTATAGAGTTAAAGGAGTATTATGCACAGGTATTTGACGGTCGAGAGGCTACTCCTTCAGCATCATGAGTGATAGCGATAAATTAGAACTCCTGCAAAATTTAAGCAGGGATACAGTTGGCAGTTTATTTTCGCATGCGAAAATGTTCACGGAGAGGCCGCAGTTGGTCATGCGGTGGCACGTTTGTGTGTCTTCTCCTCTTATTGGTCAGAGGAATTTTTCATTTGATGATTTTAATTCCTTGCGCAGGGAGTTGACTAAGTTAGGAAGGTTGACGCTTGGCAGTATTTACGTATATTACGGCTATGAATTACCTGTAACATCTGATGCAAGCGGTCACAATTTGTTTGTGGTTGATGTGGACGGTAACGAAGTGGCGATTACGGAGGGCTGGAATGAGCGCAGGCCGGTTAATAATGGAGCGTTTGGTGTATCTGCGGAAAAAGTTAATCTTGATGATCTGATCTAATGGCAAAAAGAGCGATAAAAACCGATATTTCTTTGGTTGGGCAGCAGCAGTCCGAAAAAGAGGTTGAACCAGAGGTGACGTATGATATTACTCCTGAAGAGTGGTATAACAGTTACCTTCCAGAGAGGAAACGCGGTGTTAGTGTTGGTCGATTAGCCGGTGACGGCAGTGTTAAGGTTGCGCCTGTTGAATTAAGGTCGAATGATGACATCATTCGATTTATGTTTTTGAACGGCATGATTAAGGATGATGTCAATTCAAGGGAGTATCGTGACAAGTTGTTTGGCGGCGTAGGACAGTCGTCTACAGACATCAACATAGCCACCGCTACGCCTGTTCCAGCTAAATCACCTTATCAGCCGGATCCGTTTGAACAGGAGTTAGATGCGGTATTGGCGCATCCGTCTAAAATGTTGGACACTCCAACTCTTGCGCCTTCATCGGAGCTTTCTGCATCGTATTCGCCTTCGTTAACCGCTGTCCAGAAAAAATCTGTTAAGGAAAAACGAGTACCTGATTTTAAACCTATTCAAATGGAGTGGTTACAAGCTAAGCCGGTTGAACCGCACATTTTAGTGCAGTTTTCATCGGATCTTGGTGATTTTGAGACATACTACCACCGCATTTTTGAGAGTGAGGCTATTTTATATTTGGCGTTTGATCGGCGTTGCAAGTTTGGCAGGTTCGTTCCCAAGATGGGTGCGGGTGCAGTTACTATAACTATTGGCTCGGATCAGTTCACAGGCGTACTCTGGACTGCCGGTAAATTTGAGGTAGGTGTACTTGAGTTAACTCCTTTCGTTATTACAGGCGCAGAAAATGTTGAGGATGAGCAAACTAACTACTAGCTATTGATGCCTGATCTCAAAATTCCACAACCGATTGCCTTGCCAAAGCGCAGAAAAGGCTGTGTTGAGTGTCAGCAGCGACGCATGCAGGTACGAAATTCTGCTAAACGTGGAATATTTATACCTAGTCAGCGAGTAGCGGTCGTACCCGATGCGACGGTTCAGGTATTATGGTACAAGGTGGGGCGTGGTAGTTTGGGGTTAGGCGGGGTGACGGGCTATAAAGGTTTGGTTGTGCCGCCGGATTCTGTTAAGGGTTGGAATTTTATTAGCGCTCATGCTCCTTCTGCTATAATGATTAGTTCTACGGAACCGATTAGATTGGCTGGGTTTTTTAATACTGGTTGTGCGCCTGTTAGTTCGGCTGTATTTTTTGCAAACGGTAACTATGTCGGACAGCTAAGGCAGCCGGGCATAACTACCGATGATCAGTTTGGCAGTTTTACACTGGAGCGCGGTGAGCATTTATTGGAGGTTATATTAAATGAGTCAAGTAACACGGAAGCCCAGACAATCTGGGTCTATAAAAAGCAAAACGGTCATGAGTGAAGTTGAGGATATTAAAGATGCAAAAGAGTCAAAAACCGTGAAACAGCGGCTGTCTCTTGCACGTATAAAGGCTGAGTTAGATGGTAGTATCTTTGATCTTGAGGAGCGGGTACAGCATTTAGAGCAGGCGGCTAATGTCACGCCTAGAAAGCGGTTAAATCTTCCTACAGCAGAAGATTTCAAGTTCTTTCTAGCTAACCATCTATATTGGTTGATGATGGCCATCATATTGTTGTACGGTGCCTACTGTATTATTAATTCAGATATTGTTCAAAAGTGGTTTGATAGACCGCCGGTAATTGACAAGGACGGTAATAGTGCTGCTGGTTTATATGGCAGCATTACCGACGTGAGTAAGAGGTATTCCAGTAGTTTGACCGGTCATCCCAGCGGTTTGATAAGCCGGCTTGAGAGTTTATCGGTAATGATTGACACTTCGGCTAATCCAATGAGTGAATTGAGGTCTGTTATACAGTTTGAAGAGGCTAAATGGCGTGATGCCGTTGGTGAAAAGTTTCGTATGGAGTATAGTGCAGGTGCAACACCATCGGCGCTTGTCAAAGGAATTATTGACGGTTTGAGGTGATAATCATGAGTGAATCAACTATCACAGCGTTGGATATAGCTTATTGGTTTTTAGCGAAGGCAAAAGACAATGATAAAAGTTTAAGGCACATGAAACTGCAAAAGCTCGTGTACTACGCGTATGGATGGTATCTTGCTTATTATGATGAACCTCTTTTTCCCGAAACAGTTTATGCGTTTCGACACGGTCCTGCGGTGAAGGAGATCTATGATCGTTTTGAGTCTTTTGACCGTGATTCTATTGTGGGCGAGGTTATCAGGAAAAGTTTTGATGATAGCGTAGAAAAGATTTTGAACGATGTTTGGCGTGGCTATGCTCACATTACTGAGGACAAGTTAAGAGAGATAACAAAACGTTATAGTTCTTGGCGGGAGGCGCACTGTTCTAATGCGTGGCTCCCTGTGATGTCCGCTGATTCGATTCAAGCGGACTTCAAAGTTATGGCTGAAAAGTACAGTTGATCTATCACTGTAACAGTTGAAATATCATTTTATAAGTTTCCTCTTTTGGCAGCATTGCTCGTTCGCACGGTTGATTTTGGTTGTTCACCGTGGCAACCATTATAACATCGGAGATGAGATCGTAAAGGATAAGTCCTTTTAAGGTGATTTGGTAAGGAAATGCGCCTTCTGATGCTAGTGTTGGCCGTAGAAAACCATTTAGTTCGAGAATGTTACCCATCCATTTCAAGTCGGGTTGTTGTTCAAATAGTTCATCAGCGGTGAACGATTGTCCTTCTTTTTTCCAGTTAGCGGTTATGCGCAGTAGTGCGATAGCCAGATCGAGCCATTTGTCAATTTTGTATTCTGATTTCAGTCTGTCCAGGTCTACCATAAGTTGACTATCGGTCATTCCATTGAAAATCTTTAGTTTTTTGCTACAGTGTCTGTATAGGCTTAGCATTTTTTGGCTTGGTTGGTTGAGTTTTTTCTGATTATAGCCGCCGGCGGGCTGTTGACAAGTCGATAAAATTTAGGTAGATTTACGGTAGATATTGTTGAAGGGAATTTCAACTTTTAATCAATGGAGGTGAGTTATGGAAAAAGAAATTGGAGAACAGGCGGGTGAGGCCGAGCGTCGGCGTGATTCCGAACCTACTTGGCAGCCCGCGTTTGATGCTTTGTGGGTGCTGTTTTTACTGGGGCTTTTAACTTGGACGGCGATGTGTATCTTTTTTGATTGGTGGGGGAAGCTTTAGATTGCGCATGCTAGGGGAATTATTCCCTTAGTTTTTTTTAGCGGTCAACTTATCGGCTTTGATATCTGAGACTGTTACCGTATGCTTCCATAGAATCATTAAGTGTCTGTCCCCATGAGCGGTTTTTACGTTGCTCCTGTTGTTCGAGCTTTTTTTGCTGGTCATTTAGTATCCGTTGTTTAGTTTCTTCCGGTTGCAGGTTGACCCAGGTGCGCATCTTATCTGATGTTGTAGACGCAGTAAAGTATTGGTACCATGTTCGCTCTGGAGAGTAGTTGTGCCAGGTGTAGAGTCCTGGGTTTTGGTTAAATCGATGGTTATCTGCTCGATCTAACATGTAACTTCCTGCTTCTGCTCCAAGTGTTACCCAGCCTACGCCCGGAATAAATCGTAGTCCAACGGATTTTCCCGCATTTAACAGTGTTGACGGTATCCGATTTTGAAACGGCTTAAATACAGGGGCAATCATCGGATGTTTAGCTAGCCCGCTTGCAGCAGACGGAACTGTTGCGGCTGTAAATGCTGCCATTTGTGTGTTTCTATGGATATCAGTGTTTTTAACGTGCGCCGCTGGTCCAAGAAAATCATTATTGAATTGGTTGACTGTGAGCGTATCTTTTGCATTTTCGATATCTTGGCGTATGTTATGTGGTGTGTTCGCGGGCAGTTGCTTACCGGTTGCTAGTGTGTTAAGTGCTGTCGCCTTTGCAATAGATGTGTCAGGATGGGTCGTACTCGGGTCAGGTAACGGTGGAACAATTTTACTCGTTGCATCTATTAGTGTTGCAGCGTTTGCTCCTGCGCCGCCGGGTGTCGCAGCGTAAGCAAGATCCGCGCTGTCTCCTGACGCTGACTTGAACCGTAGACCGGTTTTACATCTGTGCGCGTGACGTTTGTACGCTGCGGATTTAAAGAGTTTTGGTTCACTATCGTACATTTTTTCACTGTCGTCGAACATTGCTGCCAGACCAGGATAGTCACGCTTAAACTGCGCTAATTTAGCGTCAGCTGCCATCTTTGCAAGTCCGGCGCCAGGCACATATCCCGGTGGGTACTTTGGATTTTTCAAAATCCAGCTTGTCAGAGGTATTGTACCAAAACCGCTGTATTCAATTTTCATTGTCATAATCTCAATTATAACTTATGTTTTCGTCGACTTGTGCTATAATGCTGGAAAACTTCACGGAAATTATCATGTATTTATTCGTTGAGCCTGACAGGTTACCGGAGAATCGAGCAAAAGAAGAAGGGCTGATTGACTTCGAGTTTTATTATTGGCGGTATGTTAACGATTTCGTGGGGTATATGTATGCGTTTCGTTTCAGGCATCCCATAATTTATTATTTATGTTACAGATACCTGATTGCAAGGTGTTTAGACGCAAAATACCTTTTGGATGTGCAGAAACATCTTGCTGAGCGGTCAAAAAGTATACCTGAAGATCGCGGCCGTAGTTCTGGTGTTTTACCGGGTGATTTGTGTGGTTGGGATGAGTTCGCGCTATATCATCCATACCTATTTTTATTCGTATATCTTTTTAAGTCTTCGAAGCATTTGTTGACCTCTGTAACTAAGAAAGTCGGCAGGTTCGTTAAGTCGTAACCAGCCGCTTGTGGCATTTTGTACAAGTTCTGGGCGCAGTATGAACTCGTTTGCAAAAAGCAGTTTATGCCACCAAAGTAAATTTTGATCACATTGCAAGTGTTTTGGGCCTAGATCGTTTATCTGTTCGACTGTTAGTGGGCTGTATGCGTTTGGTTTGAAAATCTTGGATATATTTTCTGGATGATTGAGAAAATGGTCAAAGATCGCCAGCATAATTTCCTCGTTAAATTGCATCATGTTTCAATTAATCGGCTCTTTTTGCTCTTATATTGAGTTATGGTTTTTGACCGTCGATTATGTCGGTTATAATAGATATAGGAAACTCACACTAATCTTTCACGAACCATGGCACTTTTCAGAAGACGGCGGCAGCAAATTGAGATGTCCGAGGCGGCGCTTCGCCGCCGAAGTCAGAATGATCTTATAGAGGACGGTCTCATCGTTAACGGGTGTGTAGAGTTCGACGACTACGACGAGGCGCTCTGTGAGTCTATGGGTGCTGATACAATCTCTATGTCCGGCTGGGAGCGCGGCGGCGATATGCCGATCTTTGCTTGGGATGCTGAGTTTGAAAAATACTTGAAACAGAGGCAGGAATTACTTGCTCGTGTTAATGCTGCGGGGTATAGTTGGCTTCCTTGGGATGTGTTAGCGCATTTGCCGATTCAGTTTAAGAAGAGTAATAAGTTTGCTTTCTCGCAAGGGGGTCGTCCCACGTGTTCAGGACATTCGGCCGCATTCGCAAGCAACATGTCCACGCTAATAAATCTTGCATTGGGTCAGGCGCATCTATATAACCCCGCCAACCCTACCGCTGCGTGGCTCTGGTCAAAGAAAGGGAGTTATAAGGGCGGGCAGTGTTTAACGTTTGATCAGCGGGTTTATACTTCAGTTGGGGCTAAAAAAGCCGGCGAGTTAGCTTTAAGTGGAGAAGAGTTTGTTATTTTATCGTATTCCAGGCGATTAGGGCGCGTTGCGGCTAAAAAAGCGTATGCCACATATTCTGGCGTGAAGGAGTGTGTTCGGGTAACGACAGACAAAGGCGTATTCGAGCTTTCGTGCGATCATCCAATGATGTTAAAAACAGGTGAATTTGTTCATGCTGTTAATTTAAAGGTTGGTCAGAGTCTGTTCCAGGTGTCAACATCAAAACATACTGACGGGTATATCAGGGTTGGATTGCATGACAGAAAGAAAGGTAAGGCCTACATGCATCAATTAGTGCTTGGAGACGTTATGGGTTTTGATTTGTCTGATGGTGTAGTACATCATAAAGATGAGAATAGATTAAATAACTTGGAGGAAAATTTAGAAATTGTATCGAGAGCTGAGCATTTTTTAGGTCATGTAGGTAGTACTAAACGTTCTTCCACGGTTTTAAAAATGTGGCATCGCGTAGCAACTGATTCAGATTTTGCCGAGACGTATAGGCAAAATAGATTGTTACGATCTAAACAAAAACAATTGGATGCTGCGTATAAAATAATAAATTTAGGTTATGATATTTCTACTGAAGGCAAGTATAGAGCAGCTATTGCCAAAGTAACTGGTAAGTCGTCAAAAACTGATAGTTTTGCTGCGAGATTAAAGCGCATATGCAAGAATTTTGGTTCGTACGATAATTTTGTGTCAGAGTTGGCTGAAAATAATCATAGAGTTGTATCAGTTGAGCCTGTAGGTATAAAACCAGTTTATATGATCTCCGTGCTTGATCCTGAGCCGGACGATAAGCGACAGTGGAGTGAGCACAATTACGCTATCGTTCCGGAGGGTGTTGATAGCTATTTTATGAACGGTGTTTTAGTTGCTAATTCAATAATGGCGGTCTCCAACGCAGTAAACGTTATCGGCAACTTCCCGATGTCCGTTATCGGCGAGAACAACATAACTGTACCGAAGGACTACATGGATTACCATGAAGAGGCGGCAAAGCATCAGTCCGGTATTTGCTTTATGCCTTTGGATAACATGGTAGATAGAGTGGTTGAGGTGTGTAAATCCGGTCTTGCGTTATTTCTCGGTAACACAACAAAGGTTGCAGATAAATGTGCCGGTAAGAACGGTATGCGTATAGCGACTTTATCCGGTAAGTGGAATCACTCAACTTCGATTGGCGGGTATGTATTTGACGGCGGCGAAGACTATGTGTTTTTCCTTAACTCTCATGGTCCCAGATACAAAGGCGCTGATAAGTACAATGCGCCGTCGGATGGTGTGTGGATGAATAAGCAGATTCTTACGCAGTTTTTATCTACGGCTGCTAGATATAAACATCCGGCAATCATCATACCGGAAACACCGGTGGTGCAGTGGGATAGTTTTGAACCTATTGTGAAGGCTCCGCTGGTGCTGTAGGCGCGTGCCTTAAAAAACCATTCTTTTTATGGTAAGAAATAGTGAGGAAAGTATTATCGTTTTGAACTTTCCTTACTGTTTTAACAATTTGAAAGGAACGTATCATGAAAACTACACCACAACCACCGCTGTATCAGCGGGTGCTTGCCCTATTAGTGGGTTCGATACTTGCCTATTTTGTTGTTTTAGGTCTTATTTGGATTGAGCAGCAAGAGCCGGAGTCCACCTACAGCGTTACCGTCTCTGATGAGTCTTTGGAAGACAGAACACTTTTCCACAATTTTACCGAGGGTGGCCGATCTAAACTGACAGAGAGTCCTTGGGTAGGCAGTGCTGAGCGTCAGAGGCAGTACGAGCGAGGTCTTATGTTTGACGGAACTGACAAGCCAACTGGAACGAACATGCGCCATCCGTATGAGAGTACAACCTTTGTACCGAATACTGGAGGCGGCGGTCCGTACATCAGCGGCAATTAGCTAGCACAACGCTAGATGGTGGGATCACCAGATTTGTCAGATTCTCACAGTGAGGGTCTTATGGTGAATGAGGCAATTCTGCCCAAACCAGTGGTTATACTGGCACGGTAATATATCGGGGAGGTTCCGATACGCTCTGTCCCGTGGGCGGTCATTATACGGAAGAAAAGATATGACGAACTACACACAACTTACTATTTGGGCATACGAATTTATGTCCAATTTTCACAATGCGGTACACAGCGTACCGCCAAAGATGAAAAGGCAAGCAATAATGTTTGCCTATGCCTGGATCCAAGACCTGGACCGTAGAGGTTTAAGGTCAGGTCAAACATCGGATATAGTCGAGGACTATATCCAGACAAGGGGATGGGACGATCCCGAAACCCTGGAAGAATTGTCAATGAATTTTGACTGCTGTACTGACGAAGAGATAATATATCTCTTAGATGTCCACGAAACAGTCCAGGAACAAATGTTCTGGAATGAATGGAAACGGGATAAGACCTTCATTATTGAAGGAACAGCAGACAAATTGCTCAGGGAAGAGCAAGAATACTGGCAACACCAACAACATCTATGGAACACCTTCCATGGACAACAATTCCGCATTGAAACATCAGAGGAATACGAAATCCGCACTGCTAAAGAAGCTCAAAAGAAATGGAATGAGCGAGCAGTTTGCCGGTTTAGATCGCCATATATGCTATACGGACTCGGAATGTCGTGGGAGGATTCCGAAGCACTTCTGCGAAACAAATATACACAATAAAACACCCAATGCCCGTCTCTGACAAGACACCCGTGAACCTACGGGTCAAGCACGCTACGGGCAGCAGCTTTGGCTGCTCTTTCTTTTAGCTATGTTGACTTTGTAGTCAACTTGAATATACTTAATTTTAACTTTAACTCTGAAATAAATCATGCCAAGAAATACAAAAACGTATGTTGAGGAGCGCCTTGAGAAACTCGAAGGAAAGGTAAACGACATTGTGGATGGTCTGCCTAACTTTATACGTAAAATTGCGAATGAAGTTTACGAACAACGAGAGAGAGCTGAACTTGATCAGAAGTTGTTAATGGATATTGAGAAGGTGCTGTCGATTATTCATAGGGATAAAGATACGTCCGGGCACAAAAAAGAGGGATCGAGTTTTGATCTATTGCAGAAATTAAAAATCAAGAAGGCTTACGATGAGCGGCGGGCACAAGATGCTGCAGAAGGTCGGGAGCGTGGCGGAGAGTGAGCGGAGCTCATGCTTGACATTGGCGGGTGTTTGAGGGGCTGTTTATAGGGGTGGTTGACTTGACAAACCTCTAAAATTTAGGTAAATTTGCGGTAGATATTGTTGAAGGGAATTTCAACTTTTAACCAATGGAGGTGAGTTATGGAAAGAGCAAATTACGGTTTTACGTTAATTGAGCTGCTTATTGCATTAGTGCTTCTGGGAGCTGTTTTGGCTTATAGTCACAGTTGTTTCTTGGAGTCCCGTAACGCTGGACACCGTGAACGTATGGAAGTGATGCATAAATTGCTTCAGGAAGAACCAACTAAACCTGAAGAAGGTACAGAATCGATAGAAATTGCTACGCAGAAAACAGATTTAGAAGAGTGTAGCAACTAATTCTGCAGAAGAATTTACCGCACAGTAATGCGGTTTTTTTTTAATTATTAAAGCCCTCAGGTAGTGTTTGCGGTAGTGACCATAAGCTCGAATTCATATCTGACTGCGTGAATGGTTTATGATTACGCATGAACTTTTTCCATACCTGATTGTAGTCTTTGTAGTTACTGGCATGCCCTGTAAGATTATTTCTCCAAAAATCAGCAATCTCTTTTTCTGTAAGTTGGCGATTTTTTGGTGCGTGTTGATTTAGTTCGAAATGGTCTCTTGCTGTGCGAGACTCATTCTGTAGGTAGTTTTGCGAAAACCTTAGTCCTGGCCCACGAAACCGAATATTATTCACCGGATTCCAAAAAGTAGTACCGTATGTAGTACGGTGCGCCCCTTCGTGAAACATCTCATTTAGACTTGATTTTGTGGGCAACTGTATTGTGTTCCATAACGGGCTATATTGCGGATTCTGTAGCTTTGGGTTAACGCGGATAGACGGGTAACTCAGATGCTGTGTTCTTTTGTTGTTATGCATCGCGTCAAACAATGTATATGCATCTTCACGCTGTTGCGGCGTTAAACCACTAATATTCATTGGTTTTCCATTTCTCCAGTGTGCATTGTTTTCATCTGGGTTAGCCGCACGCCTGCCAGCTAAATCTCTAAGTGGCGGCCCATGATTTAAATAATCAACACCTAAAAGGCTACCGCCCAAAGTTCCAGCTCCAAGACCGCCAGCTAAGGCAGCCTGTCCCAACGGAGATTTTACAAATTGAGGACCTCTATAGGTGAAAAGTTTCTTTTTTATAGTTGGCAATAACGTCTTAAGACTAGCGCCAGCGCGTAAAGCAAGCGGCATAAAACCGAGCTTTTCCAACTGTTTGTTACGTGAATCAGCCACCAATTTAGCAATACCCGCACCAGGAACATAGCCCGCTTTCTTAAGACGTTCGTTGCAATCAGGGTTCAATCGCACAAATCCAATACCTGGAATAATTACACCACCGGCTAGTTTAGCAATACCCGCACCAGGCACGTATCCAGGTGGGTACTTTGGATTTTTCAAAACACATTTTGACAGAAACTCTAGATCAAAACCACCACATTTGTAACTCATAATTTCATTATAGCACAGGTGCTAGACCGATTCGGGCTATAATTGTAGGTATGTCTACACCTCCTCCTCAATTAAAGCTTAGGGCTTTCGACGACACTGACGCTCTTCGTGAAGCCGTATTTTCGTCGGTCTTTGACACTGCGAGCAATTTACCTCCGGCTCAGAACAACCGTTATACTTTGAGTATTTCTGACGTGAGTTGGGGCGATTCTCCGGAGTATAACGCTCACGACATACACCAGGCTCGTCTTCAGCAGAAGTCTTTAACGCGTAAGTTGCATGGTGTATGGACTCTGTCTGATACGCAGACTGGGAAGCCGATTCAACGCTCCAAAAAACTCTTGGCTCATGTTCCGTATGTATTGCCAAACGGCGGTATTATGGATAACGGTACGATGTACTATATAAAGAGCCAGCAACGGTTGAAGAATGGTATTTACACTCGAATGAAGGAGAACGGAGAGTTCATTTCCAATGTTAATGCGGCTTCGCATGAAGGTCCTACTCACGCTTATCAGTTTGACCCGAAGACTGGTAAGTTTAGCATGGAGATTAGTAAGAACCACATCCCGCTTTACACCTTTCTCAACGCGATGGGCGCTACTGACGAGGAGTTAGAGGCTGCGTGGGGAAAGCGTGTGTTGGACATAAACAAAGCGCAGGCAAAGGATATGAACATGAAGAAGCTTTACGACAGGTTTGTCAGGAAGCAATATCATAGGCCTGGCGACAAGGATAGCGATGAAATAATGCGTCAGCGGATACAGGAGCAGGCTAAGGCGATAAAGTTTGCCCGTGAGGTTAGCCGAACGAATTTAGATATTGACGACGATGTATTTGACAAGCGGCATGTTATTGCTGCTTCGTCTAAATTGATGCGGCTGGCCAGAGGAGAGGTGGATAGCGACAACAGAGACGCTATGCAGTTTCAACGGTTTATGGGACCTGAGGATTTATTTGCAGAGCGTCTCAAGCTAGATGACGGCAGGGTCAGAAGGCAGGCTCTTAATAAATTAACTTTTCTCTCTAAGAATAATCCTGACCTCAGTAAGATACCTCCTGGACTTCTTACGAAGCAGCTTAATGCGGTTATTACTCAGAGCGGTCTGGCTTCACCTGCTGAAGAGATAAACCCGTATGACATGTACAGTAAGCTGTTTAGCGTTACTCGAATGGGCAGCGGTGCGATCGGCGATGTGTCAGCAATTCCGGATTCAGCGAGGGAAGTAAACAACACGATGTTTGGGTTTATTGATCCTTTGCAGACACCTGAATCGTTACGTGCCGGTGTTGACACGTACATCAGCAGCAGTGCTCTTAAGAGTTCAACTGGCGATTTGTATGTACCGGTAATCAACGCTAAAACAGGTAAGCAGGAGTACAAGAATCCTGTGGAGTTAGCCAAGTCTCGTCTTACGCTTCAGTCGGAGTGGGACAGCGATGCGCCTAGAATTGCGGCATTTGACAGCGACAGGCAGCCACGAATGGGCATTAAGCGGGATCAGATTGACTACATAATGCCTAATGCGCAAGGTGCTTATAACGCTTTGTCCAATCTGATACCTATGATTGGGAGTGTTAAAGGTCAGCGTGTAGCAATGGCGGCTCGTATGCTTACTCAGTCGCTTCCTTTGGAAGGCGGCGAAGCACCTCTTGTTCAATCGAAAGTACCAGGTACTGAGGATGAGTCTTATGAAGACCGTGTGGGCAGATTTGCAACGGTGAACTCTAAAGCGGATGGTGTTGTTAAACGTGTTACGGATGATTCTATTGTGGTTGATACGGCCGACGGTGAAAAGACATATCCGATGATTAAGGATAGTCCTACGAACCGTAAGACGGTTGTATCGCACTCTCCATTAGTGCAGCCTGGACAGCGTATAACAAAGGGTCAGGTTCTTGCTAAGTCTAATTTTACTGATGATACAGGTGCGTTAGCGCAGGGGTTGAACGCTCGAGCGGTTGTTATGCCGTGGCGCGGCTCTAACACGATGGACGGTATTGTGATTAGTCAATCGTTTGCTGACAGGATGAAGAGTCAGCATGCGTATCAGCACCGCATAGATTGGACTGACAATATAAAGCAAGGTAAGAACACGTTCATTGGTGCGTTTCCAGGTATTTACGATAAGGATCAGTTGGAGACGATTGATGATAACGGTATTGTCAAAGTTGGTACAAAGGTGAGTCAAGGCGATCCGCTTGTTCTTAAGGCGGATGTTAACACGAAACCGGTTGACCGCATACACCGCAAGGGCGCTAATTCACTGATGAACAGTGCGCTTGAGTGGGATAACGAGGATCCGGGAGTAGTTACAGCAATACATACGGATAAGAACGGAGTTAACGTTATTGTGAAGTCGCTACAGCCGATGCGCGTCGGCGATAAATGTTCGAACAGATACGGAAACAAAGGCGTTATAAACGAGATAGTGCCTGATGATCAGATGCCTATGACTCCAGATGGTCCGGCTATGATCTGTTTTTCGCCAATATCCAACATTGGAAGAGTTAACCATGCCATGCTCCATGAACATGTGCTTGGTCGAATTGCGAAGAAGTTAGGCCGTCCTATAAAAATAGAGTCTTTTGATCCGAAGAATCCAGATACGGCTGAGTACGTGATGAAATTGGCAAAGGAACACGGGATTAATATTCGTGATGCTGTTACAGATCCAGAGACCGGTAAACAAATTACTGGCGTTGATGGTAAGGGAATAGGTTGGGGCTACGGGTTCATCCAGAAATTGCATCATAGTGCCGAGGGCAAAGAATCTTCGCGTTCATTTGGTCGGTATACAGCAGATGGACAACCTGCATCTGGCGGTGAAAATGGTGCAAAGAGGGTTGCGCTAATGCACACAAATGCTCTTGTATCTCACGGTGCGTATAACGTGCTTGCCGACGCTCGTAGGATACGCGGGGCTAAAAATGATCTTTTTTGGGCCAGTTTCATGCGAGGTTATACGCCACCGGAGCCTGAACAGCCTGAGATGTTCCACAAGTTCATGGCGCATTTGGAAGGTTCAGGGATTCATGTGGTTCCGAAGGCGGGTAAGTTTAAAATGATGGCACTTACCAATGATGACGTTAAGGAACTGGCCGGTAATCGTGAGGTAAAAAATAGTGAAACCATTAAATGGGAAGGCGATAAAAAAGGCATAGCTAATGGGCTGTTCGATCCGAAGATCTTTGGTGAGTATGGCGACCGGTGGGGTTATATTAAGCCTACTCAGCCTGTTCTAAATCCGGTTATGGAGGAACCTGCACGGCGTATTCTTGGTCTTACGCAAGCAAAGTTGGAGTCAGTGATTGCTGGTCGTGAGAGTATTGGTGTTCACGGTACTGGGCCACAGGCCATACAGAAAGCGCTTTTAGCGGTGAACGTAGATCAGGAGATATTGCGTGCCCGTGCTGTTGTTGCTGATGGAAGAGGTACTAAGCGCGACGAAGCTATTAAACGGCTGCAGTTTCTCAAATCCGCTAAAGACAACAAGCTAACACCTGCGGATTGGATGTTGGACAGAGTGCCTGTTATTCCTCCGAAGTTCCGGCCGGTATCTGAGATGACGGGTTCCAAGACGGCACTTGTTGCGGATGTGAACTACCTGTACAAGCAGTTTATTGATCATAACGATTCGGTTAAGGAGTTGGAGCGGCAGATTGGCGATGCTGGCGAGGAGTATTTGCAGTCGTATAACTATTTCAAGCAGATTACCGGGTTAATGGATCCGACTCATCCAAAGTTGGTACAGAAGCGCGTGAGCGGTTTGTTGAAAAATGTATTCGGCGATGGGAGCAGCAAATACGGAATGGTGCAGCGAAGTTTGCTGGGCGGCGGTGTGGACAATGTTGCCAGGAACGTTATTACCATTAATCCGCAACTTGATATGGATGAGGTAGGCATTCCGATAAATTCGGCGTATGAAATTTACAAGCCGGTTATTATCCGTAAGTTGGTGCGCGGCGGTGTACCATTGATGCAGGCGCAGGACATGTACAATAGTAAGGATAGGCGTGCAAAACAAGCGTTGCTACAGGCAACAAAGGAACGACCCGTAGTCGTAGATCGTAGTCCGGTTTTACACAAATACGGCATTATGGCACTATGGCCCAGGTTGGTAAAAGGGGACGCTATGCATATGAATCAGTATGTTTCGTCTGGGTACTCGATGGACACGGACGGCGACGCTCTTAATTTTCAAGTACCAATCAGCGATGAGGCGGTAGATGAGGCTAAGCGGTTAATGCTTCCGTCGCAAAATTTGTTATCGCCGTTGAACAGGGAGCCGATGTTTACAGCTCTGGAGGACTGGCAGCAAGGTCTCTACGAGGGGTCGCGAACTCGCAAGAAGAAAGGTAGAGCGAAAGTGTTTGCGACGGTTGAGGATATGAAGCGTGCTTACAGGGCTGGCGAGGTTAGTTTGTCAGACGAGGTTGAAATTTTAAAGAAATAAAAAAAGGTCTAAAATGCTACTTGACATTACTTGTGTAGTACTGTATAATTTATTTTGAAAAATTTAAAAAGACTTCACAGTATGTTAAACGCTATGGCCAAGTATAAGACAGTATCAAAAGATCTTTTGTATGATCTGTACATAACTCAACGTCTACCACGCAATCAAATCCTGAAGCATTTAGGTATTTCAAGTAAAGTGTTAAGGACCGCTCTTTGTTATCATGGTATTTCGAAGAAGGATACAGCTATTTATAAAACAATACCTAGGGATTACCTCTATGATCTGTATATTACTGAAAACTTATCGCAGGCGCAGATCGCAGAGCGATTGGGTGTTTCGTCTTGTGTAGTGCAGCGAGCGCTTGAATATCGCAACATTAAAAAAGAAATACTTTACCAGGCTATTTCAAAAGAGTACCTTTATGATCTTTATATTCGTCAGAATCTATCTGTTAGTGAGGTAGCAACAATACTTAACACATCAGTGTCAACAGTATGCAAAAGTGCTAAATATCACGGTATAGTTAAAGACGGTGAATTGGTTGTGACCGGACGTAGGAAAACGTGTTTAAAAAAATACGGAAAGGAGAATTTTTGTCAAACCGATATTATGAAAGAGAAGACTAAAAAAACGTGTCAAATACGATATGGCGTTGATCATATTTGTCAGTCTGCGCACATAAAGAGAAAAATCAAACAAACATTTCAAAAAAAATATGGTGTTGATCATCCGATGCGCTGTGCGGATATTAGGGATAAAATAAAGCAGACAAATTTACATCGTTACTGTGTTGAAAATGCTTTTCAAGTAAAAGAATTTCAGGATAAAAGTAAGCAAACAAACAAGGAAAGGTACGGTGTTGAGAATGTCGCACAAAGTTGTGCGATCAAGTCAAAGGTGCGTCAGACAAATTTGCAGCGTTATGGTGCTGGTTGCTCATTACTAAATCCAGCAGTAAACCGTAAGGCTCGGCAAACATGTTTAGAGCGTTATGGGGCTGAGCACCATGAACAGCAGGATAAAAGTCAACAGCAGATATTGGTTACAAAGGATGAAGATTTATTTGAGCGATTTTTAATAAGTGTTCAAGAGATAATGCAGAGAAAGCCTACTTCGTTTGAGGTAGCCAAAATGCTTAATTACTCACATGCGTATGTTTGCGCTTTACTCAAAAGGTTAGACTTTTATAAATATGTTGAGCGTTTTCGTTCGCAACCTGAAATAGAGTTATGCTCTCTTTTTCCGACAGATTATACTAATATAAAAAACGCTGTAAAAGGTCATGAATTAGATCTGTATTATCCTGAACAAAAATTAGCAATTGAATTTAACGGGCTATTTTGGCACAGTAGTCCGCGATTGGAGCAAAATTATCATTACAATAAGTATCTAGCTTGTCAGGAATCAGGAATTCGTTTAATACAGATATTTGAAGACGAATGGGAGTTTACTAGAGATATTGTAGTTGACAAGTTGAGCCATATTTTTGGCGGTTCGGCGGATAAACCTGTAGTTGGCGCGCGTAAGTGTGCAGTTCAGTCGGTTGAGCCGAGCATAGCTCGTGGATTTATGGTTAAAAATCATATTCAGGGGTTTTGTCGCGGGCGGCATATTGGTTTGTTTTATGCGGATATGCCAGTGGCCGTAGTCACTGTTAATAAATCTCAGCTATCAAGGGAGGGAAGTAGTCCGCAAGAAGGGCTGGAGATTAGTAGATTCGCAACAGATATTACAAAATCTGTTCCAGGTGCGTTTACTAAGCTGGTTAATTATTTATTGACAATGACCAACAGGCTATACAGTTATGCTGATTTAAGATGGGTTGACCCAAATAATAACATTTATTTAAATCACGGCTTTCAATCATATGGTATTGTAGAACCGGCTTATTGGTATTGGACAGATATGGTTCACGTCGGATTTGATACTGGTCGTAGATACTACCGTTTTAATTTTACAAAGAAAAAAATTCGTCAAAATTTTGGAGAGTTTTTACCTCCTGAGTCCAGAGATTGGACTGAGAAGGAGATGACTGAGTGTCTTGGTTGGTATCGTATTTATGATGCGGGTAAGATAAGTTATGAGCTTTTGAAAAAGTAGCAGTATGTTTAAATTTTTTAAACGTAAGGATTCGACTGCATATGATAAGCCGTCATATTTTATTGACAGATTGTCTGGAGGTTTGATGGGTGCGTGTTTGGGTGTGTCGCTATGGATACTGCTAGCGCCTTCAGATGATGCTCTTGTATGTTTACTTTTTCCCGATAGGTCGTGTAATAAGCCAAAGCCAGAGATAGTACTGTTAGAATCAGTATTGCTACAGTTAGAACAGTTAGACGCCAGGTTAGCCCGACTAGAGTGCGAGTTAGGCGCACAATCTGATCCGTCAACCCTGCCATAGACATCTGCAATTTGCAATCCAGAATCCATCTGGTACCGGTGACGTTTCGGCGATAGACTTCTGCGCTCATTTTCAGGCCATCGGCAGTTGTGCAGTGATGGTACTCAAATCTATATGTTAGGAGTCCGGCCTGGTGCAGTTCGTAAAGGTTTTTTGATGTCAGACCTTCGATGTTCAAATCTTCAAGAGAGACCTCTTTTCCTGTTGGAATTTGCTCCAAAACGTTCAAAATAAATTTTTCGTCCATTGAGTGCTTTTCGGTATAATGGTTTCAAAACTTTAGCCCAAAAGGTGGACAGTGAAGAAGGAAAAAAAGAGAGGAAAGACAGGTGTTAGTCCGCAGCGTGTAGCTCTGATATTTGAAGAGTTAGTTGATGTGCTGGGTTTTGATTGGTTTGTACGTACGGAGGTGGGTGAGTTACGAAACAAACCGGTCATTTATGTCTACTGCGACTGGTTGCCGGATAAGGATCTTACGCATAAGAGATGGGCTACTCTTGGTGATTACGCGCTTGTCTATAAATTGGAGTGTTCGTCCAAGACGTGATTGACACCCTTCAAGTCAGGTGTTAAATTTAACGGTGATTTGCGGTACATAAAAGTGAACGGAAATTGTTCTGTTCCTATCTGATGGGGGTGTATTATGGACGGTAAAATAAAGCCGTGGAGTATTGTGTGGTTGTGCCGTGAATTGTTTGCCTGTATTGGTTATGGTACTTTGTTATTTACGGTAGCAGTGGTGTTTCCTTTGGCGGTGATCACTGGCGATGGTCCTTTATTGATTTCGGCATCAGCGCTAATTGTAGGCGTTGGTTTGATTGCTGTGGTTGTTTGGTGTTACGGTTGGGTTACAGCCGGGCACACAGAAAGACCTATTTCTGAGAGAGCCGGTTGGAGTAAGGTCACAAAAGTGCTGATGAGGTCTCTTATTGGATTTCCTGTTGCTATGGTTTTAATGTTGCTTGGGTTAGGTGCGGTTGAGTCTGTTGCAGAGATTACATCAGACATCCGTAGTAATCTGTCTTGGGTGTTTGTGACGGCGGTTATTGTGGCGCCGCTATATGTGATAACTTCACTGTTGTTAAGTTTTACGAACAAAAAGGCAGCCAGATTCGTCAACATAGTAGGAATCATTGTTACGGTTATTTTACTGATTATTGCCCTGATGTTTCCTCTTTGTGCTGAAGTTGTTTTTTAAGAAAATGAGCAAAAGCACCGTAAACCCTCGCCCTTTAGGGCGTAGGATATAAGGTGCGATTTTGGTTTTTATTGTTAAAGTACCTTTGGTACAATAACAGTTGTTGGGATACCAACATTCGTGGAGACTTAGTAAGACTATGTCCATTATGTGGGTAGCAAAGTTGATGAAGCGAGAATAATTCTCTAATTTAGAGAAGCTTCAGGCTTTAGCCTGAAGAGTATCACGTCGTAGTGTGGTAAAATAACTATCATAGTTAACTTTCACTAAAAATCATGAAGCTTTCATTCAACAGTAAATCCTCTCCGGTTAAATTTGCTCAGATTCCAGCGGCTGGATCGTGGCGTGGAAATCCAGATATACGGGCAACTCAGCAAGCACAGCGGCAAGCGCAGCAAGCGGCTGCACAGCAAACCAGGCAAATGCCGCAGCAGCCGGCATCAAACCCGGCAATATCGAAGCCAAACAGTATTGGGCTTTTTGGTAATGATTTATCCCGGTATTATGGCCTGCGGTGATTTAGCGGTTAGCCGTTAATCTGGATAGTTGTGGTGAAGTAGTTTCTTGGCAATTCCAGTGCATGATGGCATCCCTTGTGCAGGCAAGGCGTTAACATTTCCGTGTGTTCGTTTCCTTGCGCATCCAAATAGGTAACAAGGCATTTAGCCGGTGCGTTATTTTTTCGGACTTTGTGCCCGCATCTTGCGCACACCCAGTAATCGTCTATAATGGCTGTCATAGATAAGCCATCGGCACATTTTTAATAAAACCTTATGAAACGAAGAGATTTTCTAAAAGCTACGGTATTGTCGGTTGTGGGGCTGAGTACGCCCTTGTTATATTCAGCAGAAATGTTATCTGAGCCCGAACCGGACCGGTTAACAGACTGGGAGCAGGTGCGTTGGTGTAACGTTGTTAATTCTGCTGTATCTACCGGCTATATTGTAGATCTTGATTTTTTCCAGATGTCTAACGGAGACATGGAGGTGACTATGAAAATTAACCTTGGCGGTCCTCCTGAAGATGAAGTAACTGATGCCGATAAATTGCGTGAGCAGTTATGTCACGTGCTGGTTCATCCAAAATCGAAAGTGAATCGTGTAAACATCACACGCGTAGGTAAAACGAATGCGTTCGTATATGATGTGTCGATCATTATCTCGGAAGCGTTTGTGAGTGTTCCGCTAAGAGGTACATTGATTTACGCGCGGCACAAAGGTCACTGGCTTCGCGGTTGACAAACCTCTAAAAACCTGTTAAATTTGCGGTAGATATTGTTGAATGGAATTTCAACTTTTAACAAGGGAGATGTGAAATGGAAAAATTACCGCCTGTTCCTGAGCCGCAGGAGATTACGTTGGAGAATAAGGACGAATTGCTAGCTGCTGTAGAAGCTGCTGCTCCGCAGGGTTATATCTCTGGAACTGATACCCCGCTTGTGTGGGATGTTCTCACTGATGGTTTTTTATTTCGTCCGCGAGTAGAGCCGTGGCCAAAGTGGGTGTTTCAGCAGTTATATAAACTGTCCAGTAAAACGGCCGTTAATCAATCTGATTAATCTTTAAGCCTTGTCGATTAATACGACGTATGGGGCTATGTAAACATAGTCCTTTTTTTAGCTTGTTCAATCATTTTAAGCAGTTTATTTACCGCTATTCGATCTTGTATTGGCAAGTGCGGGTATTGCTGCAGTAAATCAGTGAATATTTTAGTCAGTTGATTTGCTTCGACTTTTGATATTCTATCGCGTTGAATTTGTGCTGATAGTATGTTTAATTGTTCAGCGCCAAAGTATCCTGTATCTTTGTCAAGCATAGATTTAGCCGCCGCATCTTGTACAGATTTGCGTGTAATGCCCGGTATTTTGGCTTTACCCCACTCTGGGGCATATTTGTAAGCTTTGGCGTTAGCATCTAACTCTGCTGCTCTATTTTGGAGTCGGTTAAATAGCGGTAAGTCATCTTGATGATGTGTGACTTTAACTGATTTGTTCAGGCCTAGTAAGTGAGTGCCGATATCAGGTTCTTCAACGCTCGCTAATCGTGCTCTAACTCTTGTACCGGTGTGTGGCAGTTCATGCGGTATTAGCGGTAGCGTTTGTTGCGTGGGTTGATTTTTAGCGACAAGCATTGTTCTCATTTCGCCGGGCGCGGGAACATTATGTTCTGCGCCGTCAGTTCTACGAAAAATACCTCGTTGAACAGTTGTTTCCGTTTCCGGGAATCCTCTGCGTGGACTGCCGGTTTCTAGTGTAATTGGTTTGTTTTTGGGTAGTGGAATAAATCGAGAGATTTCTGGGTTGCTTTTGGCGTATTGGTAGGCTTTCTGCACTTCGGGTGAGTGTACGCGGTTATATTGAATGTCGCCAAGAAGTCCTCTACCGGACGCTAAATGCCTGGCATGATTTGCCGGAGCATCCATGAAGTGCCACGCTGACACATTCCCGGTAGCTGGAATGTTCCCTTTGTTTTGATTTATGAGAACGTCCCGGAAGTGGTTTGGGCGGAAGTCCACGTCAGGAACGTTTCTACCGCCTGACAGCTGTTTGTACATCCGCTGAGCTTTTTCGATGCCTTTTGGTCCACTGTTTGAGAGAACCTTGAACATCTGGCCCATTCTGTTTGCTTTTTTGTCGGCGGCAAATTTTCCAAATCTCAATTTCATGATTAATTTCAATTAAACTACGCTATGCATTCATAATCTCAATTATAGCACAATGGTCAGACCGATTCTGGCTATAATAAAATTCATGGCAACAGTAGGATCTATCTTAATAAACAGTGAACTTCCGCCGGCTTATCGTGACCCCAGCCGGGTACTTGATAAGAAAGGATTGAAGAAGTTATTATCTGACATTGCAAACAATGACCCTGACAAGTATCAGGAGATACTTGGTAAGTTGGGTCGTATGGGCGCACAGTTTGCACAGCGTTCAGGCGGATATAGTTTAGCTAGTGATTTACTGGCAACACCTGAAATAACTAAGAAGCACCGCGCAAAATTACAGGCCAAACTTAAGTCGATCTACGATAATGATGATTTGACTCCGCAGCAGAAGGATGACATGGTGATGGATGTTACGATGTCTGCGACTGAGAAGATGCGTGAGGAGTTATATGAAAAATTAACTGACGATGAGCATCCGGCTGCGTTAATGATTAGGTCAGGTGCAAAAGGAAATCCTATTGCATTGTCAGCGGGTGTGGGTTTTGATGGTTTGTATGAGGGCGGTAATGATAGACCTATACCGTTTCCTGTATTACATAACTACTCTGAGGGTCTTAATCCATTTGAGTATTGGGCTGGTTCGTTTGGTGCGCGTCGTGGTGTAGTGGATGTCAAACTCGCTGTAAGTGATGGCGGCTTCATGAGTAAGCAGCTGGCTCAAGTTGCACACCGAGGTGTTATTTCCGGTGATGATTATCCTGCCGACTATAAATTAAAGGCTAATTTAGGATTGCCGTCTGAAACAGACGACAACGATAACATAGGTCGTTATCTTGCACATGATGTTGGCGGCTATAAGAGGAATACTCTTATAACGGATTCTGTACTGAAGGATTTACAGCGAAAGAAAGTCAAAGATATTCTTGTTCGGTCGCCTATGGTAGGTGGACCTGGAGATGGTTCGCTGTATGCAAAAGACGTAGGTATGGGAGAGCGCGGTAGGCTGTATGTGTCAGGGGAGAACCCATCTATGACAGCAGCACAGGCGTTATCAGAGCCTATTAGTCAGTCTTTACTTTCGTCCAAGCACTGCCTAGCTGAAGGTACTTTAGTTAGAATGGCAGATTTCTCTGAAAAACCTATAGAGCAAATTAAGCCAGGTGATTATGTTTTAGGTATTACACAGTACCGTATTGCAAAACCTGCATTAGTAAAGAGTGTTTTTGATAACGGTGTTCAAGATTGTAATGAGTATATTTTTCAGGTAGATAAGACGCAGCAAACTGTCAGAGCTGTCTGTACAGATCAGCACCGTTTTTATGCCCGTATTGCACGTTATTCGAAAAAATCCAATAAAGATTACGTTCGTAATAAGTCTTTGTGTATCGGCCTGCCTTGCGATGAATACTCTGTATTGTCGGTTGATGGCGTATCGGATTTTGTAGGAATTAATGAGCCAAGAGCGTTATTGTTAGGTTTACTGCTGGGTGACGGTTGCTTTGTTCGAAGTGTTAACGGCGTATATTTTTCGTGCCATGATGATACTTTGGTTCCTCAGTTACAAGCTTATATGTATACGCTGGGCATGAAAATCACGGAGCTAACTGATCATTACGGGTATTATCGCATTTCACGTTTATTTAACAGTATTACGGATCGGTGCCCACAAACTGGTCAAGTTGTGTCATCCGAGCGTAACCCGATAAGAGCATGGTTAAAGGAGTTGCGGTTATATGGTGCGAAGTCATATGAAAAATTTATACCAGAGTGTGTTAGTGAGTGGGACAAAAGATCCATAGCTGCTCTTATAGGCGGTTTGTGGGTAACTGATGGTTGTGTCTGTGTTACTAAGTCAAAGAATTTAGAGTTATCTTTTGGTTCGACATCTGAGCAGATGGTCCGACAGGTGCGTAAGTTGCTAGAGTTGCGTTTTGGTATTCATAGCAGTAAAGTTTACGAGACTAATTCAGGTGGAAAACGCACGTTTTATTCTATTTATATTCGTAAACAGAAAGACATTGCAGTGTTTTACAATGAGATACCTTTATATGGTGTGAAGCGTGAAAAGTTGAAGACGTTTATTTCGGATGCGTCGGTTAAAATGTCTAGCAATAAGCGTATTTATAGGCTTGTAGAATCAAAGCCAGTGGGTGCATTACGCGTGTATGATATCGAAATTGATAATCACACACATTGCTACGTATTGGCTAACGGTTTGATTACGCATAACAGTGGCGGTGTTTATGGGGGTACGTCAAAAGGCGTATTAGGTTTTAAAGCGATCAACAACATGCTTCAATCGCCGAAGCATTGGGAGGGTGCCGAGCATGCTCAGGATGACGGTAAGGTTACGTCGATCAAGTCAGACGAATTAGGGAATCAGATAGTCACTATTAATGGTCAGGAGCACATTGTACCTCACAGTCATAGTCTCAAGGTAAAGGTGGGCGATACAGTCGAAGCTGGCGATGTCTTAACTGACGGTATTCCTAATCCTCGTGAGATGGTTTTTCATAAGGGTATAGGTGACGGCAGGGTTGCGTTTGCTAAAGCCTTTGGTGCAACATTAAGGGAAGCGGGTATCAACACCACTAAACGAAATGTGGAGTTAGTTACGAAGCAGCTTATAGATCATGTAAAAATAACGGATGAGCATAACGATTATTTGGTTGACGACACTGTGTCTTATTCCAAATATGAATCGGAATATGAACCGAGGGAAGGTTCGGAAAAAGGAAGACCTGAATACTTTGCGGGTCAGTATCTTGAGCAGCCAGTACTGCATTACACTATCGGTACTAAACTTCGTCCTTCTGTTCTTGCTAATCTCAAGAAGTATGGGATAAATGAAATTGCGGCGCATAAGGAGCCGCCGAGGTTTACGACAGAGTTTGTTCGTGCTATGGCTAACGTTTCAAAGAGTAGCGATGTTTTTGTCAGAATGAGCGGAGCCTATCAAAAACGAAGTATATTAGAGGGCGCTCAAAGAGGAATGTATGCGGATCCGTTCGGCCCGAGTGCTTATTCTGCCGTTGTAGGCCGCACTGATTTTACAAAGCAGAAACCCGGCCAGCCGAAACCTATTATTCAAAGTATATTACCCAATCTGCCGCAACAACAGGTTAGTATGCCTGCTAGTTCGGAGCCGGAGGATATGTCTTGGTTTGAGAGGGACGGTTGACGTGAAGTTACTGTAGTTCGCATTTAATTATCAAAAAGCACCGTAAAACTTCAGGCTTTAGCCTGTAAGATATCAGGTGTGTTGTCGTAGTAAACAAAAGTGGTATAATAACTAACGATGCTTAATTTTCGATACAGAATTAAAGAGCGAGATACAGAACAGTTGGAAGTTCTCGTGGAAACCTCCCGCCGTATCTGGAACTATGCCCTGATGCTGCATCGAAAATACTATGAATGGATAGGTAAAACGTTACC
>JGI24702J35022_10000017_pt1 | contig 65864 bp, 54 predicted proteins | sample TergutTh196P4_FD_35022 | JGI IMG/M metagenome (IMG submission 35022) | reverse complement strand
AGGCAGGCGGGACATAGGGCCATCCTCTCACAACATGATTGTCATTGGAAGGCCCCAGTGGCGGCCTGTCGGGAGTCCTGTCTGATCCCTTGTTCAGCCACATGTCCATACTTAACGCACCATTGTGCGATTAGTCCGGATAGGTGCGATTAGTGGTGCAATGGGTTTGCGAATTTACACAGTTTTGGCGGGGGAAAGTCGGCCAAAAATTTATGTTACTCAGAATTAGCAAATTTTTGACCAGGGATTTTGTATTTTGGCTTTTTTTAAGCAGAGAAAAAAGTGTACCCTACCGCAATTCTGGAGCACTTAGCCTTAAATAACGTGTTAGATTAAGTATTATACTATACTAGCGTAGTGAACGAGTGCCACCGGTCATGGTGTCGCTGCAGCAGCATTCCCTCCCGCGTCGGCAGTCTGGGCGCGAAGCCGCCCGATAAACAGTGCGGTTGAAAAGACAGCCAGGTTAAACAGCATGATCAAGCCAAGGCAGACAAAATACTGGCTGAGCGAGGCAAAGCTATAGTCATTGGCCATAACCACATGGTCGATTGCTTCTGAATACCAGTAGCTAGGCATGAAACGACCCACAGTCAGCAACACCCCGTCTAGGTAGTCCGAACCCCCCATCATGATCCCGCTTAGGAACATCACGGTCAGCGCAATGATCACGACAAAGCCGTTGGTTGCCATTTCGCCTAGGTTGAACTGGCTGAGCAAAAAGCCAATTGCCAAGGGCAGGAGCGAGTAAACGAGGGCGGACAGCATTATCAAGAAAGCCGACATTGGGTTAGTGGCAATCAAGTCCCAGCCCCCGATAATCGGAAAGAGCGACAGTAGGCAAATAAAAGCCCAGGTCATGAGCACAATGACCATACAAGCAAGAGCTATCTGGCTATTCATGGACATGCTCGACAAAGGAGCGGCCAGGCCACGCCGCCTCAGCTCGCCCGTGTAGAAATTGGTGAAGACCAAGGCAACCAAGACAGCCACTCCCTGGGTGATCGGATATGCCGAGAACTTGAAGAAGAAGGGCAGAAGGCTGTTGCGGTTGATCTTCTCCCCAGTTTGAACTACCTCGACTGGGACACGCAGCTCGGCAGCCTGGCTGGCCTTATCGAAAAGCACGTCGTTTGGCAGGCCGGGGTCAAGCATGGCATTGACCCGCAACGCGTTCAGATAACTGGTGACCATCCCGTCAATCAGCATGCCGGATATGGCTTCGACGCTTACAGTGCCCTGTAACTCCGGACTCGGCAAGCCTGACCGGGCAGCGCTCATAAAAGCCTCCTCGTAGCCAGACGGGATCATCAAGATATATGATACGGTGTTTTGAGCAATGGCATCTTGCATGGCCCGCAGGTCGTCCTCAAGCTCGATTAGCTGGCAGTGCTTGCCTAGATAAGCAGTCAGGCTTTGCGACAGCCCGCTGTGGTCATGGTCTATCACCGCCAGCGGGCGCTCGGTTGACTGAAAAACGACCTCTGCGCTGGTATCTGTGCTGTTCGCTCCAGTTACCACAAAGCCCAAGAAGCCAAACAGGACGATGTATATTAGCAGGTACAAGGGGTACCGAAAAACCACTCTCATAGCTGTCTTGAATACCGACATTTCCTTATCCTTTCATTGTGGGGCTAGTGTGTGGCTGGCGTTTGGCGAGCGTGGGGCTAGCGTGGGGTTGGCGTGGGCAAGCACCTTGGCAAGGCCTTCGTTACAGGCTTTTGTACCTTTGTCTTCTCATGATCAATACGCATGCCGTAAAGAAGCAGGCTGCGGCTACTCCGAGCACGGTCAGAATCTCGATCAGCCGGTCGTAGGTGTCATAGTAATATAATGAGGAGAAGGCCTCGGATATCTGCCTGGCAGGGTTGAGCATAGAGAGGTGCGGGTATTCACGTGCCACATAGTCGCCTAGCTTTTGGCTTGCTGGCCCATAAAGCCCAGCAAATATACAAAAGACCGTGGAAATGACAGCCACCAGTCCGCTTTTGACGTTCTCGGCGATCGGCAGGGCTGCAAGCAAGGCGCCCATCGACGTCGTAGCGAGCGAGCTGACACCAAGCACGACCAGGCAAGCAGCCTCCTTGCCCCCAAAGCTGGCGCCGAAGCCGAAGCGGACATAGGCAAAGCCCAGCACCACGCAAACGAAGCTGATCAGCCAGGCAGCCAGCAGAGTCGGGCCAAGGGAGCGAAACCAGCCTTGTCCGCCAAGCGCCCGGCGGGCGCCAAGCGGGGACGACTTTGCCCGCCATGTATTGGTGGCCGACAGTCCGAAGCTGATCATTTGCAGGCAGGAGAAGGCCAAGACTGCGTAGTAGTAGCGTAAGGAGTCGCTCGGAGGGTTTTCGACCAAAGGCCTTTGCTGGACATAGGCCTGCTCTTTAGCCAGGCCCTCCAACAACTTAGGGTCTGCCAACAAGCCTGGGTCCTCAGTCACTGCGGCAGCGATGATTTCGTAGTTTTGCAGATAGCGGTCTAGTATGCTAATAACAATCGACTGCTTGACATTGTCGACAACGTCCAAGCCGGCGGCCTTTCGCACGTCCATAAAATAGTGAGGGATGCCCTCCTCGTCAACACGGATATATCCGTAGTAGTCTCCCCTGACCAGCTCGTCTATGGCTGCTTGCTCGTTTGGCACATAGGTAGGCAGAAGCAAGGGCTTCTCCCCATAATCAGCACTTGAAAGCGCCTCGACGACTTCGACGAAATGCCCCTGCCGGGTGTCGGTATAGTTGCTGTCCCATACCACAATGACCGGGATAGGCTCAAGCGCATAAATCTCGTCGAGGTTGTTGAACATCGAATAGAAAAGGGTCATCAGTATCAGGGGGAAGGCCATTGCCCATAACAGGTTGCTACGGTCGCGGACCAGGATGCGCAAGGTGTAGATGAATGTGGTCGGCATTTCAGTCCCTCAATTCTTTGCCGGTGATCTCGAGGAAGACATCGTTTAGGGTCGGAGGCTCTGAATAGACGCGCCCGTAGGCTATTTCATTGGCCTGCAAGACGTTGAGGATCTCGCTTAGGTTATGGGTCCCGCGGGTGCAAGAGATGAGGAGGGTATGGTCTTCGAGCTTGGCGAAAGCGGTATGCGGGAGGTCTTTTACCAGGTCAAGGGCCTGATCTAGACCTGCTGTCTCTGCCAGCTCGATCTCGACCCTCTCGTTCACGCCGACCATGTTCTTCAACTCCGTATTTGTTCCTGTCGCCAGGGCCTGGCCGTGGTCCATGATCATGATGCGTGAGCAGATCTGCTCGACTTCCTCCATATAGTGGCTGGTGTAGACAATCGTGGAGCCCTCGCGGTTCAGGCGCTGGATTCCCTCGAGGATAGAGTTTCGGCTCTGGGGATCGACCGCCACAGTTGGCTCATCGAAGAAAATCAGGTCGGGCTTATGGGCGATTCCGCACGCGATGTTCAGTCGGCGGATCAGCCCTCCCGACAGCTTGCGCGGGCGAAAGCGGCGGTATTCCTCTAGGCCCACGAACTCGATCGCCTCTTCGACCAAGGCACGCCGCCGAGCCTTGTCGTCAATATAAAGGGAGCAGAAATAATCGATGTTCTCAACCACGCTCAACTGCGAGAACACCGCGATGTTTTGGGGGACGATGCCTATCCTGCGCTTCAGGTCATAACGGGTGGCCGACATCTCCTCACCAAACAGCCTCACACTGCCCTTGTCGTAGGTAAGCAGCTGAAGCATGCAGTTGATGGCCGTTGTCTTGCCCGACCCATTGGGCCCAAGCAGCCCAAAGACCTCGCCTTCAGTGATTTCAAGGCTGAAATCATCCAAGGCGAGCAGCTCCTTATAGCGCTTGACCAAGCCACTGACCTCGATGATGTTGCTGCTAGACTTAAGAATCATCCAAGACTCCTTCCTCCCAAACGGCAAGTGCTGGCACACGGTTTATACAGTGCCAGTACCAGTATTACGCCTTCGCAACCTAAGCGCCAGTGACCAGCGTCATCATTATGTGGAGAAGCCCATGACTTTTGTCATCACCTGCTTCTTAACAAGCCTTCGCAAAAGCTTATGCAACTGTATAGTTTTGGCTTAATACCTATACCCAGGCTGAATGGTACATGGATACCTGTTTGCGGTTTTGCGCGGTTTCGAAATGATAAAAAAGGCGGCTGTATCAACAGCCGCCTTGATAAGTTATCTATCAGGATCATTAAGGCAAGTTATGCCTAGGCTTCCAAGACCCTTCTCCTTGTCAGGAAACCATACGCCCCTAGCGCAGACATAAGGAACATGTAAAGCATCCCGAGCGCGAGGCTGTCGCCAGTCGCAGGGGTCGTGGTCGGAGGAATAACGGTAGTTGGAGGGGTCCTCACCCAGACATACGAAGTGTCTTCGAGGCTGTCTTTGTACTGTCTGTAGCCAGCCTTAAGCGAAGTCGGGTCGTTGCTGCCGATCGCCCTGTAGTCGTAATAGCCCTCGCCATCGTCAAAGCCGATATAGTACCTGGCAGTGATAATGCCGTCGACAGTAACCTCGACGCCATAACGTGCAGCGACACCAATGCCCTCTTCTGGGTCGGTGGCTGTGATATTACCAATGACGTTAATGACCGACGAGTTCTGGGCGAGTATGCCGATAGCATCTGCAATGATGTTCCCGGTAATGAAAGCCGTGCCGCCTTCATACTCAAGGTCGCCAGCGACAATTCCGATGACAGCTTTGATATTGCCGACTACAGTCACATCGGAGCCCTGGATGATTATGATGCCGGCTGACTCGTCAGCATTGTTACTTAGGACAGTGATGTCGCCGGTTACAGAGATAACCGATGCAAGCGTGGCAATGGCACCGTAGTCTTGGGCGAGGATGTTTCCGACGACGGTGATCGATGCTCCAGCGCCTTCAAGGAAACCGCCCCGAACGCCAATTTGAGCCTCGATGTCGCCCCTCACGGTAACATCAGCGAGACCCACTGCTACTACCCCGTAGCCATCAGCTTGGATGTTGCCATTGACAACGACGACCGTCTCAGCGTCATCTGCATAGACGCCGTTACTTCCAGCTACGATACTGCCGTTGACTGTTACAAATGCACTGCTGTAAGCCTCTATGCCGTTGTAGGCGGCATTAATGTTTCCAGTGACAACTACCTCTGTGGACGAGTCCTCAGCAATTACGCCATAATCGGCTTTGATATTGCCATTGGCTGTGACGCTTGCAGAGGAGTCAGCGTAAATAGCTATGCTGTTTTCACCATTTGCAGTGATGTTGCCATTGATTATAAGCTGTGAGTTATTATTAACGTCAAATACTTCACCGTTTGCGCTTGCTATGATTTCATCGACATCGATTCGGGCTTCACTCTCATTAATATTCATATAGCTCATAAACAAGCTATCAGCGGTGAAATAAAGCCCGCTTTCATTAACGACGTAGATATTATTCGCAGTTATACTGCTAGCCTCGATTTCAAGGTAGCCTCCGCTGAAGACGCCCATATTCTCATTGTTGACGGTCATATCCCATTCGCCACCAAGCGAGCTGAATATATAAAGGCTGCCACCGTCTACCTCTAATATATCGACCTCCAAGTCGTGGTCCCTTGTGTCGATTGTCGCATTTGTCCAAGCGCCAAGACCTTCAGTGGTCACTATGTCGTCTAGCAGGTAGATGAAGTCACCCGTTCCTAACTGCAAAGCCCTCATTGCCTGTTCGATGCTTTTGAAACCGATGTCGTTTGCGCCACCGTCAACATAAATGGCACAGATATCGTCTGTGCTTGGGGGCTTGTTGCCTAAAGTAGTAAAGGTCGAGGCAACCACGTTGGAATAGCCGATATCGTTTAAGGCGACAGCGTACAGCGTGTACTCAGTTGCTGGAGCCAAGTTATAATACTGATATCCATACCACAAGAAGCCCCAGTCAATCACATCGCCTGAATAGTCGTCAATCGCTCCATTAGCCGCAACGACCTCAGCTGCTGTCAACGATTCGTCTGGACCCTCGTATAGTGCGACGTAGACAACAGGATAATAGTTTTCATCATCAACCAACCAGTAAGACTCTACATATGTCGACCCGAACGCAGGAAAATCGTCCTCGACGGTTAGAACAGGTTCCGGAATAATCGGAATGTCTAACGTCTCAAACGGAAACGTCGTAAACCCATAGCCGTCGCCGTTTAACGAATACATAAACATAGTGTAACGGGTGTCTGGCTCCAAACCACCACAGTCAAATTGGAAAGGTATCGGTGGAGGACCAGAGTAAGTAGTTAAATCATTGTAAAAGCCATCAATGAAGCCTGTTCCGGTCCCGTTGACTACATTGTCTATCACGATACCAGTGCCATCTCCTTTATAGATCGCCCCCCAAACCTCGGCATAGTCAACCAATTCCCAATCGGTTTTGATATATGTCATACCCTTTTCAGACCAAGTTGTTTCCGTAAGTGGCACGTCTGCATAAGCGGTTGCCGGCAACGCCACAAACGCTGATAGCGACAGCATCAAAACCAGCATCGTCGACAGTATCCTTTTTTTAGTATTTGTCATCGATTTGCCTTTCCTAAACCTACCCTGGTTTACTTTGATGGATAAAAATGCGTACAAAAACCAGGGAACCCAAAGTTTCCTCGCAAACATGTTAACAAATCGTTTTCAAATGGGCAATAGTCGAGAAAGCGGGATTTGTGTAAAAAAGCAAGGCAATCTATCCCATTCAAACTGCTTCTCATGATCAAAAGCCCTAGCCAAACACCAGCCGATACCCTCCATAACCCATGGTGACTGACTTTCCGATGTGCAGCACTGACCCCAGATATAGATACGGAGCCAACAAACGCAGGTCGCCGCTCAGCTCCATCCTGCCGACAACTGCAGCATTCGGATCCTTCATAGAACGCTTGACACCGGCAGCCACCATAAAGCTAGACCTCACCTCGACCAACTTTGCCGCTTCAACCACCTCCTGTGGAAATACAAACTCCCCCTCAGTAAACAGGTTTACCATCGATTGCGCCCGAAGCACAACCCGCGTGACAACCAACTCCAGGTCAGGGTCTAAAATACTGATCGACTGCTTGCCCTCAGCCCTGTCCAAAGCCAGCGGCGCATCGAACTCCAGCACTGCATGCCCCAATAAATCCTCGCCCGCTCGATCAGACCAAAGCAGAGGCTCTGGACTTACAATCTGCGACCCCGGTGAATAAACAGACCCCGCATCGTCAAATCCATCCGCTACTTCGAGCACTTCCAAAAAGCCTGCCTCGACAAAAAATCCCGACAGACCTTCGATCATAGCGGCAACCAACAATGCAGCCTGTCTTACAGCATAGTCTCCAAACAAGGCAAGGTTTACCCCAAACATCTCACCACGCTGGTAATAGTGACTGACCGCCGACATGTCGTAATGCTCCAGACCAATCGCATACGCAGCAGGAATCGTCCCCGCATGCTCACGCCCCCGCTCAACCGTCAAATTTCCCCGGATCAGATTCGGCTTGAACACATTGGTATAAACACAAGCCATCCGCTTTGCACACCCAAGGCACTCCTCGTCTCCCCCATGGCAGTTGAGCATCAACCTCAAGCTCCGCCCAAAACTACTTCTCACACCAGCACCCAAAAAACTCGGATGCACCCCCGGACGCCTAACCCGACAATGAAGCACACATTTCACAATTGGCAGCTGGTTCATTTGCTCAGCAACCTCCTCCACCTCAACTGCTGCGACATATTATAACAATAGCAGGCGTTTACTAACATGCAACACCCCTTCTTTATATGGAGAAACCCTCGTCTGCGTTACCACAGGCTTGTCTATAAATAACGCTTGCTTTTCACACGAAAACAAGATCAACTACCTGTTTGTAAAACCCCTAAACGTACCCCAAATAGTAGGAGGTTTCACAAAAATGCTGGTACTGGGCTTGTTGATGATTGATTGAGACCTTGGAAAAGTCGTTCTGAGAGCGTGAAATAGTTTATCTAATAATGGAATGTATAGGTTTGTTTGGCAACCATGCAAACTTATATACGTATTTTCGTGCACTGGGGGTTTGACAAAGCAGTAAAAAATCCGCAGCTAAACCCTACCAAAAACAACTGAACTGTCCTATGATTAAGCAATGCTCGTTGAGCATTGAAACAAAAGCCCCAATGTCCAGGTTCTCCGCCACTGTGCATCGCCGTTCTATGATTAAGCAGTGCTCGTTGAGCATTGAAACTGGGTTCACCGCCACCGGTTCAGCCGAGTCGCCCTTGGGTTCTATGATTAAGCAGTGCTCGTTGAGCATTGAAACGACGTAGACGAGTTCGTAGCCGCCACCGTCGAATGTAGGTTCTATGATTAAGCAGTGCTCGTTGAGCATTGAAACTTTTTGATTTGGCGCCCCATAGGGGTTACGTTACCGTTCTATGATTAAGCAGTGCTCGTTGAGCATTGAAACATTTTAGTCGTGTGACCATCTTCGGCGGCCCAGTGAGTTCTATGATTAAGCAGTGCTCGTTGAGCATTGAAACTCCGTTAGGATACACCACACTCCAGCCGGTGCCGCCGTAGTTGGGTTCTATGATTAAGCAGTGCTCGTTGAGCATTGAAACTGATAGACGAGTGCCCTTCTGACGCCATAAAGCCAGCTGTTCTATGATTAAGCAGTGCTCGTTGAGCATTGAAACCTCAGGATCCTTGTGATCCACAAACCTGACTCCCAGTGTTCTATGATTAAGCAGTGCTCGTTGAGCATTGAAACCCACCAATAGTGGTCGGCAGAGATGGAAACTCAACTCGGGGTTCTATGATTAAGCAGTGCTCGTTGAGCATTGAAACAAATTGCATTGTTGGGCAACTCTATCTCGGTCCGATCTTTGCGTTCTATGATTAAGCAGTGCTCGTTGAGCATTGCTTAATCCTATATTAGACAGCCCGATTTCTAAGCAGCTCGCAATAGTTTGCTAGATCACTCAAACCAGCAAGTATCTTTGATCCTCCATGGGCTTCTCCCCAAGAAAAAGACTGGTAGAATCGCAATTCTTACATAGCGGTATCACAATGATGCTCAATACTTGCTTGCCCACATGGTAGCGGGCAGATTGCAGCCTGAAGAAAAGATCCCGAAGCCTAGTAATAAACTCGGCATATTTGTCTTTGGACAATTCAAGCCGATAAACGCTTCTTTGTACTCGCTTGCCATATTGGTCAAGCAGCTTGACGACGTGGCGACGTGCTTTGTCGTTGGTGATGTCGTAAGCAACCACCAGTTTATGAGAAGCCATTTCAGAGCTCTGCCTCTTCAAAACCAACAAAGCTTTCTAATAACAAACCACGAAGCCAGTTGGCTTCTTTGTCGATCTCAAGCTCTGGCACCAAACTCTCATTAAACTTTTTCAAGAAACGTGCGAAAGCCTCTCGACTTAAGTAGAGGCCTTTGTTTGACTCGATCATATCGAAGTCTTTGATTGTGAACTCTTTGCGGTTTGTGGCAGTGACCACAAAGGCATCCGCCTGCGAACGAAAGAGCTCGAGAAAGTCAAGCGCTAGAGAAGGCCGCTGACCAGAGATTGAGTGAAGGTAGCCTATTTGCAGGTCGAATCCTTTTCCCACAAGGGTTGAACTGACTCTTTGTTGGACCAACGAGTATGTCAAGTTCATCAGCGCATTGATAATATCTGTTGCCGGACGACGGGTACGACGACTGAAGAGAGAAAACGAATTAAGCTTGTTGAAGTAGAAGTTTGCAGCTGCTCCCTCTATGCCAAGCAATTCATTAACAGTTTTTGCATCATCAAGCTGTTCAATATAGTCTCTGAACACATGGCGCTCGGTGAATTGTATGGAGCGGCGGTTCTTCAGATAGCTTTCTTGCGCCTCAAGCTTTCTTTTGCATATGAGTTTTGCTATTCCCAACCGCTGCATAGTTTCGTTATAAGCTTTGTACTGTAACAACCGTAGTCTTGCTTTTTTATTAGAAAACGAGTTGGTTACAGCGATTATGTGACCATTTTGATCAGTGTGGATGATGTCAACAGAGTTAGCGGTGGCAAACCGTATAGCCTGCTCGGTGATCTGGGAGTTACCCATAACTACGATACTGTCGAGCATAAGGATGGGTTCCTTTGCAACAGTCAACTTGCCGTCAGAGACAACGATGCTCCGAATTACCAGTTTCGAAAGCTTGATTTTGCACATATGCTTTATTTTGTTAAATGCCTGAATGTGCCTGAACCCATATGAATTTCACATAACTTCTTGCAGCTATAACACTAGTGAGCGTGTCTGACGGTATGAGTTGATGTTATAACTGGTCAAATAGGCGTTATGTGGTCTAGCTATTTCAAGTCCAAGTATTACTTATGTACACCTTGTTATGTACTTCCAGATAATGGAGGTTGACAAAACACCAGAGGACTAGCAGCTCAACTCTTCTAAGATCATCTGTACTGTTCTTTGATTAAGCAGTGCTCGTTGAGCGTCTAGACAAACGTTTTGTTTCTTGGGTAGATTGCTGAAAGCTACATAATGATTTAATACTGCTTGTAGAGCATTGGCGTTAATAATCGTTTGAAATATAAATTTATAAATCATTAAGTTAACCATTAGTTAAAACTGTTGTACTGGTTGCCTATACAAATCCTCAAACAGTACGGGTACCGTGGTAAACTTCTCCTAGCACTGTCATATAAACAGTTATGTCAAAAAAGGTGAAGGGTTTGAAAGCATCTACTTTGAACGTGAAAACGCAGGCAGTGAGTCAGTCTGCTTCCAGTAATAAAACTAAATACGCTCAGTATTTCACACCATTAGCCGTGGCAAAGTTCATGGTAGGCATGTTTACCGAGAACAGCGTAAACAAAGTTACGGTCCTTGACCCAGGTGCAGGTGAGGGGATACTTGGGCTTTCACTTACTGAGCATTTAACACAACAGGGTTTTCAGGCTTCAACAACCTTTGTCGAGATAGATGAACTGGTCTTCAATTCGTTAAAGCGAAACGTTCAAAGAAGCTTAACTAACTTCAAAACAAGTTTGATCAATGATGATTTCATAGCAGAAGGCACCAAAATGTTAAATGCTGGAGAACAGTTTTCTCACATAATAATGAACCCCCCCTATTTCAAGCTACAACGGGAGGGCGATGTCTCAACATACCTATTGTCTTGCGGCATCAATGTAACTAATATCTATGCTGCTTTCATGTGGCTAGGTCTGAGGCTTTTAGACGACCAAGGGCAGATGGTGGCAATTGTCCCTCGAAGCTTTTGCAATGGCCCTTACTTTATTAAGTTCAGAGAGTACTTGGTTGAGCATGCCTCTATAGAGGCTATACATACTTTCGGTTCGCGAGACAAGGTTTTCTCCACAGATAAAGTACTTCAAGAAAATATCATCATCCATATATCAAAAAGAGCACAATCAAACCAAGTCAGAATTACATGTTCTGAAGACCAGCAGTTTATTAATATTGAAGAAGCTCTGTTTAGCGCTGATGAAGTGATCGACAAGACTAATCCAAATCTGACTATCAGCATTCCAGCAAACAAACCAACTGCTAAGCTGACAGACTTTGCTAAGTTCACGCTTGCCGACACAGGATTGCAAGTTTCAACTGGCCCTGTTGTAGATTTCAGGTTAAAAGAGTTTATCTCGAACGAGGATGGTGAATACAGTGTGCCTCTGCTTTACCCCTCTCATATGAAAGAAGGGCATATAGTTTGGCCTGTTGACAATTTTACGAAGAAAGGCCAGTATTATTCCGTGCAACCTAGCTTGCTAGATAATGTTGATGCGAATTCATGTTCAGACAAGAATGTATCGCTTGCCAATGGCTATTATGTCGTTATTAGACGGTTCTCATCAAAAGAGGAGCACCGGAGAATTTATGCAGCTGTGGTTGATCCGGCAATTCATGAAATCGGAGTAGCTTTTGAGAACCATCTCAACTACTTTCACAAAAAGAAACAAGGGTTCGAAAAAGAGCTTGCATATGGCTTGTCAGCTTACTTAAACTCGGCTCTCGTTGACGATCATTTCAGGTCATTCAGCGGACATACACAGGTAAATGCAACAGACTTGAGAAACCTACCATATCCTAGCGAACAACAACTCATTAGAATTGGGCGGGCTGCTATTGAAAACGCCAAACCAATTGACGAGGTTGTATGCGATGATAGCTATTGGGACCGCGTATGAGCATCGAGCAAAAGATCGACCGGGCAATTGACATGCTTGCCACTATCGGTATGCCGAGAGTGCAGCTGAATGATAGGTCTGCACTTTGTCTTTTAGCTTTGTTAGACTTAAAGCCTGAGGATGCATGGAGCGATGCGTCTTCTCCTCTTATTGGTATTACACCAATTATGGATTGGTGCAAGGAAAACTACAACAGGCAATATGCGCCGAACACACGGGAGACTTTTCGTCGGCAAAGCATGCATCAATTTGTCGAAGCAGGTGTTGCTGTTTATAACCCGGATGATCCAAATCGACCTGTTAACTCTCCAAAAACTGTATATCAGATCAGCCCTGAGTTTCTTATGATGGTTAAGTCATATGAGACACCAGCTTGGGATGAGGGAGTGCGGTTATTCAAAAAAGTGAACTCAACCTTAAATGCAAAATATGCGAAAAGCAGAGAGCAAAAATTGGTTCCTATTCGAATAGACAATGAAAACGAGTTGAAACTCAGTCCTGGCGAGCACAGCAAACTGATTCTAGAGATCATCGAGGAGTTTGGACCGCGCTTTGCACCAGGAGGAAAGCTTGTCTATATTGGTGACACTGGAAACAAGAATATCTATTTAGATCGAGAACTGTTGGCGAGCCTCGATATTATCCTCGACGAGCATGGGAAAATGCCTGATGTGATTCTATTCGATGAACAACAAGGATGGCTGTTCTTGATTGAGGCAGTGACAAGCCACGGGCCTGTTGATGGTAAACGACAACTTGAGTTAGTCGAGCTATTCTCTGATGCTCAAGCTGCTCTAGTTTTTGTTTCAGCGTTTCCTACCTTTGGTGTCTTCTCAAGGTTCTTGCCAGATATAGCTTGGGAGACAGAGGTTTGGGTTTCTGATACTCCATCCCATTTGATTCACTTCGACGGTGAAAGGTTTCTTGGTTTACATTAAAGTAATAACACAATTTGTCTACAATATGCTTTTACCTCATGTCTTAATAAGACCAGGTATCTTCAATGCCCCCCAACACTCATATGTTTCGCTATCTCTTTGTTGATAAATATAAACACTATCTTGGTTGTAAAAGAACCCGCCAATCCATGCAGGTAAGGCAACAGGACCAGCATAAAACAGATGAACGACAAACCTACCGATACCAGAAGCATTTTTTCGGATACTGATCAACTGGTTCATTAAATAAGTCGGTGTCCCAATAGTGCAGTTTACCGGTAAAGCTAACTTGATTATTGGTAGTCCCCTCAACTCTTTAAGTGAGGAGTGCATTTGCTTGGTAATTTTAGACTCAACACTATCTAACCTGTCTTTTGTCGCAACAATGAGAATATAAGAGTTATTTTTTTTAATAATATATTTATACTTTTTTCGATACCACCACGGTCGCAAATATCGATTCCATATGAACGTGAAAATAGGTGCCGTAATAATCGATATGATAGTTAGTAAAACATTAGATCCCGTCATAATGACCTCATAATCCCAATTATTGAGCGAAGTAAAGCAACATATAAAGAGTTTCGCGAAGTTTTGATTCAAAATTAACAGTCGTTGTATATGGGCTTGGCGAACGCCTTAGGAGATCCATGTCAATACCCTGCGGGTTTGTTGACAATAAAACCAAATTTACCTCCATAAACCTGCATTTTTTACTAAGTTTATAGTAGAGAGGCTCATCTGTTTCGTTATTCCACTCATCTTTAAACTCTTCTGTTGGAACTTGGTAAACGACTATTTTCGTCTCGCTGATTTTGTCCTCATAATTATTCTCATCTATTTCACATACAGAAGATGGGGTGTTAAACCCTTGATACTCGAAGATTTTTCGGACACTTTCGACGTTATCGTAGTCACCTTCAATTTTTGATGTAAAAAGTATTTTGTGCTCTCTGATCATTCTCTCTCTATAAGCAGTTTCTCTCAATAGCTTCAAATCATTATTATCATCGACCCCGATTGCCTTTTTTATCGTTTCTACTGTACTAGATTCAAAGCTGCTAGAGCCTAATATTCTGTTTATCTCCTCAATAGAAGCTTCCTCAACCATTTTTTCTAATCTATGTCTATATTGATCTGATTGGAGTTCATTATTAACGACCTCTTCAGCTTTTTTGTTTGCGGTCGTTTTTATTCCCGTAAATCCAACTATCCCTAGAATACTAAATATGCCTAAAATGATACCGGATATGATTTCTACTAGTTTAAAAAAAGAATCATTCTGATTTTGCATAAATTCACGATAATCAGATATTTCGTTCCTGATGAATTCCAAGCTTTTATCATATTCGCTTGATTCGTGTGTATTTGAAATCATTGGCATTTTTGATGAGTCTGTTGTCACTATCTTTTCGTATTTGATAGTTTCGATACTATATATATCTAGTTCTGTTTTTATATTAGTTTCATGTTTGCTACATACATTAATAGCAGGAAGAATTAATATGAGAGAAATTACTAGCAAAAAAGAAGCCCGGAACAAAATGTGTGCTCTTGTTAACTTGCTAAACATATTTAACCTCATTTTTATTAAGTATTCCTAACAGACTTGATGTATGAATTGCATGCATAAATACATGAACTCATCATCTACTGAGCGGCACCTTAGTGTTTCAATTATCAACTCATTTGTTGGAGTACCTCTATTGCTTTTGAACCAATTGAAGTCTGGATATTCCACAAGATCTGAGTAATTCTTTCCCTCGTTATCATAATCCGATAGATTTTTCGCATAATGCTCAACTAATCTACGCCTTGCTTGTTCTAAAGGCGATAACAGAGGTGGTTGTGGAAATTCGTTGCTAATGGAAGTTTTTACTGTGGGATTACCTGCTTTGTCTGTACATTTAGTATAACTCTTTATTGTTATAGAATTGACGCCTACCTTCACAGAACCTAACCCCACTCCTTTGCCCCTACCAAGCTTTTGAAGACGCTGCTTGCCATTTTTGCCACCAATAGCAAATATAAGCTCGTCTAGTTCTTTAGATGATATATCTTCAAAATATACTTTAAAATCAAATGCACCTTTCCGTAGAAGACGAACTGTATTGTTTAGCCTTGTTTGAGGCTCATTACTATATTTCTCAAAGTTGTACTTATAGTTCCAATAAACCTTTCTACCTATTATTTGACCTGGATACATGACTACATCTTTATTTTTTGGCTCCAGTACGTTATTTTTCGTATAGTAATCATAGTTCCAATTGATTGCTTTACTATTGGGTCTTTTTAAGATAAATTCTGTAGAAGTTACATTTGGTGACATCATTGGAGGGAGCGTACAAATCGGAAAGTCTTTTCCTGCAATGTCATCAACCGATCCATTATATGTTGCATCAGCAAATCGAACCCTCGACCCAAATGCTTTTATCACATTCTTTCCAGCTATACCAAACAATCGACAAGCAGGACAGAGATTGGAGCCTTCGCAATGGTTATGCTTGTGTTGCTTTTTTAGTAGCTCATTAATAGTACTAGTGAAATATTCTTTTGTCATACACGCTGGTGACATGTATCTTAAATCTTCATCTGCGTAAACAAGAATTGTTTGTTTTTTATTATATCTATCTCTGTATATATTATAAAATGATGCTGCACGCTCTGAGTTTGCTTGTGTAAAAGGCTTGCAATAGTTTTCAATAACAAGCTCAAATCGAGATAGAGCTTCATCCATTTGCTGATCATTTTCCCATTTTTTTTCTGTAGTGCTGTCTAGTAGGAAGAGAGTTAGATGCTTCTTATCTTTCTGTATCTCATTTTTGTTTTTATCTTTCTCGACATATGTCAATTCACCAGTTACATGCAGCATTGCTACTTCGGATAACTTACTTGGAGTAGATGACCCGATAATCTGTACATCAGTTGCATATAGTATTGTTTCACTCCCGATCTTTAACTCTTCATGATTTAGTACCTTGTATCTTTTATAGTAATCATTAGTATATTTACTAGGACTTTGTTTGATCCAATTATCACCACCAGGTTGTATTCTATCGTTTACTATTTTCCCGCTTGCGTCTCTTAGAATGTAGTCATCCGGATGGTTAACTCTACCAAGCTTATATATTTTTGGCTCTTCATATAAAACCCACTTACCTTCTTTGTGGTTGTATTTCATTATGTAAGGGATTTTTGGAAGGTTAGTTCGTTTATAAAGCATATTGTCTTCGTCAATAATTGAAAAACATGAGTTTGTAATTTGCTCATACACAGACCTAGCCATACCCCTAATAGAACTACCAGGTATGACAGGCACTGGTTTTTCGCTTGGAATGCTATCATTGCCGATTAGGTTTTTATATGAGAAAAAATCATAAATTCTATGCTCTTCATCTTTTTTTGTAGTTTTAAAAACCTTTGTAGTATTTGGAATGAATACCCCTGAACCCTCTAGTATTTCAAGTTTGCATTGAAGATATCCTGTATAGCTAGAATGGTGCTCTTTTTCGAATACTTTACGATCTGGATCGATACTCTCAATAGGAAAGAACGCATAAGGATTTATAATGTATTTATCAGTATTATTATGGTCTTTCAATAAATAACGTTTAAACTCATTAGAACCTGTTTGAATGTCTAGCTCGGTTATAGCTGCAATTTCAGTTTGTTCGTCTGCAGCATTTTCTATAATTGCATGTAAGTCGTCTTTGTCGCTTACAACGATATCATCGGGCATAAGTTTATCTTCTAGAGTTTTTTTAAACTCTTTCAGTTTTCGTATATCCTTATCATTCATATTCATATACCCTTCGATTTTCAAGCTGTACAAACCGATAATCGACAAACTTAAAGTTATCGTCGAGATCATTGAGGTAGTTCCGCACAAGGACAGTGATATAGCTATTCAATTTGTTATTTCTTTGGTAAGGTATTATCCCCCCAGAAATGTTTGGTACATCAATCTTATTTCCACGATCTCCTCGTAATAGGATTCGTGTTGTAGATTCTATAAAGTTGTTTTCTCTGCTTGGATTTCCCCAGAGGATATGCTCTTCGTCGAAAACGCTTTGGTGCTTCGAACCAAACAGTTCATTAGCCTCATTGTCATACCTAACACGACCATAATAGATAGGTGCATGCTCAGATGAACCAGGTGGTGTAACGTTTACTATGTGGATCTCCTTCTCATCGTCAAAGGCACGAAGCTCAAGCAACTCATTTGGTATTTTGGATATAGTATCTGCATCAATTAACTCTACTCCATCAAGCTTATAGAGTACTACATACTTACAGCTATATATTGTATTGAGAATCTCATCTATGTCAGTCGGGATGTCTATAACAGTAGAATCGATAAAATAGAACTTGTTCAACCCTTTCTTCCCGTCACTCATTGCTCTCTTCCTCCTTTATAGGTTCTAGTATTCCCCCACCGACAGAGGTCATACCACCAATTGCGACAAACCCATTAGCTAGGTCATTAATAGTGATATTCAATAAACTGACCAGTAAGGTTTTGTCTGCTTCTGATAATGATTTCCTCCACCGGATTTTAAGCTCGATTTCACCACCATATGATGATTGAGTTGTGAAAAGCTTTGTTTCGCTCGCACCTCCAGTAAAGCGATCTATTGCAGTTCGTGTTCTATTCAACTGTTGTGGTGAATTGGTAATCATACTTTCGGAAAACTCAATATTCGATTTGGTACGTTCTTTCGATACAGTATCGACATAACCAAAGACATTGTTTACAAACCCCGATGTTTGTATAACATCATATTTAGCTCTGAGCATAACATTGGTTATATGGTGTCGGAACAAACCAGCCCATGAAGTACCGGGTATGACAGGTTGGCTAGCTGCTTCATAAGTATCAGAAGCAAAAACTTTTGTGTTTAGCATCTTGGAGTCGATAAAACCGATATCGTCGTCCTGCGACTCATTTTCAGTGTTGTCGCCATCAAAGACAGAGTCGAGTGTTGCGTAGTCTCTGATCATGATGAAAGACGGAATATTAAACGAAGCGACCAGAGGAGTCTCATATAGATAAGATTTATTCAAGTAACTAATATCATATACAGTACCCTTAAAACGTCTCCAGTCAAATTTGATGTAGTCCTTGATTCCATGTAATGATCCTAGATCTATATCTCTCATTAGCACGCTCTGGAGTTCAAATGTCCCGAAACCCCTTGTTGTTTTGCCGCCTATTCTAATATCGCCTGAGTTCAAACCTTCAAGAATTGCATCAGTCAGCCTATCTAGACTAGCCACTTTTTCATTGGGAAGCTGGTTTGCGGCACCTTCAAAATTGATTTCGATGCGTAGTATAAAAGTTACCCCTGTGCTTAAAACCTGATAATCGTAAAGAGAGTTACCATCTACTGTCTTGAACTCATTTAGCTTAACCCCGTCACGTCTCTCTATTACCCATGTAGGATTTGATTGCTGGTTTGATGAGTAATCTTCTTCATCGAATGCATCGTAGATAATCACCCTGCTATCAGCACCATCATCTTTTTCATACTCTGTATAACCAAACCAATAATCCACTGTTTCATTTGGATCAATCGTTAACGAATGTGCCACATGTTTTTCCTGGATAATTAACCGTTTGAGCACATAATGCCTAAGAACACCAGCTAGTGAAGTTGCTGGGATAAATGGCATACCATCAGAGCTACGCAAAAGGTCCGAGTTGGTTGAGTCTTCACCGCCTGATCCAAGTTTCAGAGGCGAGGTTGTAATAAGCTCTGCTTTAATGAAACGTTTTAGGTTATTCACTTTCACCCCCGTTGGTGTTTTCTTTATGGAGTGCTCGCACCTGTTGGAAGTAGGCTTGAGCATATATATTAAAGAGCTCGTTGCTTTTCTCGTTCCATGCTAACTGAACAGTTTTATTATCCTTTTCTGATAAGTGCTTATCAAAAGCTACTTCAATGGATTCAGCTGCTTTGTGTAATATGTTTGTTGTATTCTTTGGTTTGTCAGGTTTATAAAAGAACTCTTTTGATCGTTGAACGAACAATTTATTGCTTTGGTCTTCTCTAGTTGCTATGTCAGAAATGTTAATGAATAATTGTTGAAGGTTTGACAAAGCTGATTTACTAACACTTAAAAGCTCGCTTTCGTTTGCTTGGCTTATCGCTAAACTGAGCAACTCGTTCTTCAACTCGTTGAACAGCAGTTGGTCTATGAGCATTTTAGTATTGTCGTTAGAAGCGTCTATTGCAGTACAATCGCTGTTTCGTGAGTAATTGGTTTTATCTGTACGATACAGATAACTGCCTTTATCTGCCTCGTCTATTGTTCGGAGAGCAATTTGCCCATATCCCTCGTTTTGCAGGTAGCCAATCCATTTGACGCCTTCTGTTTTATGAGGCCCATCATCTTTTAGATTATTCACGATTGGTTCTTTAAGGATAAGTACAGAGCCTTTCTTAAACGCCTGGTACTGCCTCTTAGGTAGCTTCCAATAACTGTTGTACCCTCCTATGGTAGTAGTTTTGATAAATGAGTCGAAATCATCAGTAACGAATGTAAAGCCTAGACCTTGGGTCTCATTGAGGAGCTCGACCAAACGTTGGATATCGGTAGTATTGCTCCCGTCTTTATCGATGAATATCACATCAGATAGAAAATGAACTAGTATCCTACTTGTTGGCTCGATATTTAAATGAGTTGCTGATTTGATCGGTTCTTTTAACTCGAACCTACAATGGCCGAACTCGGTACCTTTGGAGGTTCCAAAATCAAACTCGTTGCCTCGTTCGTTTAGAATATCTTCGATGCTTTTAATGAAGGCTTTGCTAGCAGTTATCGTCCCGCTGAACCTTTGGTTTGCAGCTGTACGTTTAAACGAATAGAACTGCTTACCTTGAGGGCTTGTTATCAGGCTGTTATGAAACGAGTATCCAGAGCTGACTTCTTTGACTACCAAGTATTTATTCGTTTTCGTCGCTTTGATATTTAGGTCTTCATTTTGATTGACCTCGGTTTCACCGAAATATACATAGCCGGAGACCGCTTGGCTTTGTGTTAACTCTGGCAACGAATGAGCTAAGTCATATGCTAAGGGATTTGCATTATTTAAGGTCTCGTTCTTCTCCATGACAATCGACCTTGGCACTGGTTGGCTAGCATGGTATTGAGCAACAGTCTGATCGGTGCCTCTAATAGGTATATCGATATAGGCGTTTGAGAATCGAGCTTCTTTCAAAACATTGTCTCGGTACCTCTCGGTATTCTGAGGGATGAATTGAGCAAATGCTCCCTGGATCATCGATCCTGGGAAGTAGTCAAGATCCTCACCGATACCGCCACCGAGGATCACATCCTGAAGCAGGGTGATCTGGTAAGGCACTGTGATGATGTCTTCTTCTAGGCTTACTTCCTTTTCTTTGTTGTTGTTGCGTACTAGTTCGAGGGTATCTACAGTGCACTGGACCTCGCCAAAACCTCTACTCTTATTCAAACCGATGCGCCGTAAGGCTTTGACTGAGTCCTCGATCAGCTTGATCTCATAATCTGTGAAATCGTCCCCTGTGATCATAGCTTTGAACTTTACAAGTCCACTATTTGGGTCCCTCTTGTTTACCACCTGCGTCGACCTCAGTGATTTGTTTTTTGCTATACCGTCAGGTGAGATCGCTGTGTTAAACCGGACACTGGTAAAAACCTCTGTTACCTTCTGAGGGCTTATTGGGTTTCCGGCTGCTAACTGCTGGTCAATATAGGCTTTTATCTCACTGCTATAGACAAGCTCAGCTGTAGAGAACCTCGCCTTGCCTTGAATGCCTCTAAGGCCACCAAAAACCGCTCCTATCAACGTCTTTTGACTAGCAAGTGTTATTAGTTCAGCACTCTCCCTCAGTAAGCTTTTCAACCGTTTGGCAGGGATTATCGGTAAACCATACGAGTCAACTGCCGTCAGCTGGTCTGCTATCCCCCTTGCTGTCTCGCCAGTGCCGCAGCACATGTCGGACTCCAACTGGATCGTGACAGTAAATGTGTGTTTAATCGGCATCAGGAGACTCCTTTTGCTCAGTACTTAAGCTGGCTTTGCTTGTGATGTCCAGCACTTCAAGAGCATCGAAGTACTTCGCGTATATGACTTTTCTATTACCATCATTGCCACTAGAACTAGGAACAACACCGTCCTTATCCACAAAGACATCTGCTAGGTCTGTTATGAATTCAGTCTGTTCCTGGTTGTTTGTCTGCTTTGATTTTTGGATAGCTAAATCCCGTCCGGAGATGTATTTACCATATAGGACTGTGTTTTGATAATTATTATTATAAGCACTATAAAGCTCTTTTAGTTTACTTCGCGCTATCCAATCATTATCTATAGCATCATGCAGTTTGACCAGCCTCTTGTCGATGAAGTGGTCGAATGAGAACTCATCATCATCTGTCTTGATCGAAGAGTGGTATGGCCTCCAGCTCAGCTGGTATTCTGGTTTTAGATAGAACCGGCTGCGGTAATCGTCGATATCGGATATCAACTCGCCATAACAGACATGAAAGTCAATACTGCTGATTGGATGATTATCTGAAGCATCATTAGCTTGTTCTACAGCAGCCTCAGCACAGTCTTCGTAGTCAATAATCCCATTTCGCTCACGCACAATTGCTTGCGCCTTAGCGTTTTTGCATAATTCCTCTGCGATATTGTAAGCGGATGAGAAGGGGTAATTGTAATTTGCGAATGCCACCCCTGCACCGACACTCAATTCTTTGGGTCTTGGCATCCCCTCAGGTACCTCACCTTTATACGAATGGAGGGCTGAAAGAAAGCTCTGGTAGCATTTGAATGCGACTTCGCTCCGGCATATGAAAGTAATATCGTCACCGTCGGCAATGATAGGGCGGAAACTTAATTCTTTTTTATCACCGGCTTCTCCATATATATAAGTGACCATTTGCTGTAATGCTTCCGAGTAGATTTTAGTGATGTATTTCGAGAGGTCACATAGTTTTACTAAATCATGGTATACCTCATGGTATAAATTCTTTGATTTTACTAAGCTTTTTATATATCTAAGCATTGTCTTTCCCATGCTATTGCCGTCAATGTGGACGACAGCGATGAACCTCTTACCATAAATGTTGGGGTCTGTATACTCGTCGTCTTCATTGAAGAATTGGTGTAACTCGGTTTTATAGACCCTGTCTTTAAACTGCTCTGTCAGGTAGTTCGAGTACCCTTCTGGATGAGATATTTTCTCTTCTGAGATAAGCCTCTCTGTTTCGTATTCGCTTAGCTTTAAGTATTGTCCACGAGAGGCTTTACGTGGCTTGGTGGTGTAAACCCTGCTTTTGGCATCTTTAGAATTACCTGGGAAATAAAGCACTGGCTCCAAAGAGTCGTTGTCCAGCTCGTTTAAAGAGAATCCCCTGGCTGTCAAGGTTGGGGCTGCCCGCTGTTTGTCGAGAGCTAAATTGCCAAACAGCTTCTCGTAGTAATACGACAAACTGTTGCCAGAGACGATCTCGACTGACCCTACATTGAGCCGAAGGGCTCCGCCGGTTTGCTCGAAGACCTTCTTCTTTAGTTCAAACGTGAACCTGCTCAAACTCTCTGAGTCTTGAAACAAGACCATAGCATTGCCCCCGCCAATATAGACAGTCCTGCCATGCAGGTTGTTATTAAAGCTTCTAAAATCCCCGACTTTATGGTGTTTCCACCCATCAGGCTTCTCTTCAAGCAATGCAGGCACATTCTCAAACAAAGCACGGCTGACTAGATACGAAGCACCAGCTATTTCTTTTAGTTTATTGGTTTGAAAAATAAAGTCTTGAATCCCGCTCAAGTCAAAAACCGCTAGGTTCATTGGTCTCCCTCCCAATATTTATTTATACGTTCATTTAAAATGCCCGGAACAAATTAGCTTATTTGCCAACAAAATGCAAGATTGCATTTCAAATAATCAAAAACTCCCCTGCATACTGGCATGCCCATATTTCCTGATGATAGTCAACTCATCGCTACCCATCCCTCCAATACCGTAAAATGTGCTTATGGAAAGAGTTCTCGACAAAGCTGTCCTTTTTGCCCTGTCTGCCTTTTTGGCAGCTTCGTTGCCATTCACCATCCAAACCATCATTGCCGTGTTGCTGGCGATCAGTGCCAGCGCCCTCTTTGATGTCGACACTATCCCCCGCCGCCTCCGTGTACTGACTACCCTCGCCTACATCTTCATTGGCTTCTTCATCCCCCCAGCAGCTATCTTCCTGCCGTTGGTATGCTACGACTGCTTTCGCATAGCAGCCTTGCTGCCAAGCAAGCAGACCGCCCGGCTTGCTCAGGCAAGCGGGGGCTTCTCCCCATATTTGGTAAGTGCCCTACGGTTTGCATGGGTCTTTCCGCTGGGGTTTTGCCTGCTCACGATGCCTGTCCAGACCGTCTTGCTGATCGGCTTGCTGTGTGTGCTGGCCTGCCTGCGGGCATGGCAAAGCGAGAGCCTGGCAAAGACGCTTGACGATTATCGGGACCGGCGGGACGAGCTTGCCGCCAGCGCGCGGTCGTTGGAGGTAAGGAACCGCGACTTGGAGGACCGCCAGACGCTTGAGCTGCAGTTGGCTACGCTCGCGGAACGCAGCCGCATTGCCCGGGAGATCCATGACAATGTCGGGCATCTGCTGACGCGCTCGGTCTTGCAGGTCGAGGCGATGCAGGTCCAGCATGCTTCGGACACAGGGATCGTCGACCAGCTAAGCGAGGTTGGGTCGACGCTTAAAGAAGCCTACGAGTCGGTGCGTTCGAGCGTTCACGAGCTGCACGAAGAGGCCTTTGACCTGCACTTACAGCTGCAGGCACTGGCGCAACAGACTGAGCAGGTGCAGCGTAGTCCGTCTGCTTTTGCGGCTGGCGAGGCGCCGCCCTTGCAGGTCAGGCTGAACTACGAGCTTCAGACCGATCCGCCTCCCCAGGCTTTCAGCTACTCTGTGCTGGCAATTGTGCGCGAGGCGTTGGCAAATACCATCAAGCACAGCGACGCCACGCTGCTCGAGATATCGTTGCGCGAGTTCCCCGGCTTTTACCAGCTCACTGCCTACGACAACGGCACTTTGGCCCCGCCCGTCGACTTCAAGGCCGGCGGCGGCATCGGCCTGGCCAACATGGAGGAGCGCGCCCGGGCCCTCGGGGGCGTGCTCAACGCCCGCTACGACCACGGCTTCAAGGTCTTTGCCTCGATTCCTAAGGAGCTCTAGATGATACGCCTGATCATCGTCGACGACGACCCTTTCATCTGCGACTCGCTTAAGACCATCTTGAGCGCCCAGCCAGACATCGAGGTCTTGGGCGTCGGCTACGACGGTGAGGAGGCGGTCGGCCTCTACCGCAGCCACCTCCCCGACATCTTGCTCACCGATATCCAGATGCCCGGCTTGTCCGGACTCGACGCTGCCGCCGCCATACTCGCCGAGTTCCCCAAGGCCCGCATCGTCCTGCTCACCACTTTCTCCGACGACGAATACATCGTTAGCGCCTTGCGCATGGGCGCCAAAGGCTACCTGATCAAGCAGGACGTCGCCACCATCGCGCCCGCCCTCCGCCTCGTGATGGCCGACCAGAGCGTGCTGGGAAACGAGGTCATTGACCGCATTGACGATCTTTTTTATGGGGAGAAGCCCGCAGATCCCGCTGCCTCTCAAGCAAGCGAAAGCCCGCTAGCAGCCCTAAGCCAACGCGAGTTCGAAGTCGCCGAGCAGGTCGCCCAAGGGCTGGACAACCGGGAGATCGCAGCCAAGCTCTTCATCAGCGAGGGAACTGTGCGTAACATGGTAAGCTCCATCTTGCAAAAGCTTGGCTTAAAGAACCGTACGCAGCTGGCTGTGCTGTACTACAAGGGGCGCTAGTTAGTGTGGCCGGCTTGGGTCAGTTTGCAACATTAGGTATCGGCTTGCTGGTCGTCTAGGTGCTCTAAGTGCCTCAACTCGCTTTTCAACTCGAAGTCAATATCGCTAAGCTTGCCCTCCAGGTGCTTGGAGTCGTCAATCATCGACTCGTCAAGGCCCTTCAGTAAGGCCTTCATCTCGAGATCGTTCCTCCAATAATAGACAAGCTCTGACAACTTCCCATGACGAAAGCGTTGCGCAGACTCCACATAACTTGTGAAAGCCTCTGCTATGGCTTTTCTCTTGGCCTTGATATCGTCGATCTGCTGGTTATGCTTGGACATCTCAGAAGCCTTCCGGGTCTGGCGACACGCCCCAAGAGCCGATTGTGTACCAGTCATCGTCTTGGTACGGCTTGTTCTCAAAGGTGCCTTCCGTGATCTTGAACATTACTGGCATGCCAAGCGTCTTCCCGGCTTTTTCTACAAAGGCCGGCAGGATGTCCAAAAGGTAATCCATGCGGGTATAGAAAGCCGCTTCTTCTGCATCCTTGAGGCTGCCGTCGTCTTCATACCTCATGATATTCAGGCAAACGATTTGCACAGCGTTAGGGTCAAAGAGCATCCCCGCACTGTTCGAAGTCAGGTTCTGGTCAGGGTATGGCAGGCCCTGTGCGTCGTACTCTCGAACCACGCTTTGGATGGTATCGGCAACAAGGCTTAGAGCGTCATCGGTGACGTCTGGAGCCTTGTCTGACTGCAGCTGCCTAAGCAAGCCTAAGTCGTCAATGCTCATCTCCTCGATATGGCAAGCCTGGATACGGATGAACACAATCTCCAGGCCAAGCACCGACCTCTCCTGATAGATGCTTCGTCTGCTTAGTGGAGCTGGTGAGAACCCCAGGTTAGAGCCAATCAGGTCATTATCCAAGCCATCCAGCTTAAGAGCAACAAAAAGATACACCTCGGCAGCCTTTTGGTAAAACGCTGCAAGATCGCAAAACGATGCAATGCTCTCCTCAGTAAAGAGCGACGCTATGTAGGAGCTGTACTCCCTGTCGACATTGTAGTAACTGCCTGGTGGCAAATACTCGTTAAGCGCTAAAACAAAGTCCGGCAAAGGCAGTGACAAGCCGTCCTTTAAGACCAGCAGGCCTTTTTGCATTGCCTCCTCTAACTGGCTAGTAGCCATTATTGGCAGGTATGGATTGCCTCTCGTGCCCTTATCCACATAATCCCAATCTACATCGTCTGTTCTTACCAGTGGCTGGTTTCGGTCTGCCATGCAGCCTCCTAGGGTCAACAAGCTTGTCGAGAGGACAAGGCTTGAGAGAATTGCATTGAATATGCGCCTGTATTTGTGCCAGTGCATCAATCAGCCTTTGCCTTGTAACTGATACCACAGTTCATGGGGAGCTCCAGGTGATGATATAAAAAATCGCCATATCCTCTGTTTGGTACTCTTGACCCCATGACGATACTGTATAGACAGGAGTGCCGCTTGAGTCGTCTATCGATCTGACCATAACAGAATGCGATCCTGTAAAACTCACATTTGGGACTCCTGGCTGTACACCTATGTACTCTACTTTCTCAACACCGTTATGTATGGCAATGTTATTCTCATGCAGCATCTTCGCTGCTTCGTCTGGCAACGAATACGTCCAATAGGTGGTAACGCTTTGCTTTTCAGTCTTGTCAGCAATGTATGTGGAGAAGAACGGGTCGCTGGGATGAAGCCCCTTATAGGGAATTGTCGATTCACCGCTAGCATTCATCTGCTCTTGCATCCGGGCGCAGTAGATATCGACCAGCAGCATTTCATAGTTCAAGACCTGTTTGCCCTTCTCGGTGCGAAAAAGCGGAAAGCCAAAATCACGCTCGAAATCCTCTGGACGAAAAAAGTACTGCTCCATGATCGAGTTGGCTAGGACTGTGTAGCCACAACCTGTGGAGTTTATTTGGCTAAGCAGCTCTCTTTGCTCTTTGTCCGTCATGTTTTTAAAAGCCTCATAGCGTTTAAGTATCGGCAATAGCTCGCTATTTCGCAGGTCACTGTTCTTAAAGTAGTCTTTAGGCCCTCTTTGGCTTCCGCCAAACAGCCCTCTTTCATCTGTATAGACAAAATCCTGCGACCTTTCGATTAAGTTCCACCATGTAGCATCGATTTGCTGCTTTAAGTCTTCTGGCCACGAGGTGTCGTATTTACTCACAAGTGACGTCCAGCCGTTGTCCCAAACCAGGCTGCCAGTGGACTTCACTCCCCGATAAAGGGTAGTAGCCAATGTGTCCGAGTCGGAGTAAAGGCTTCTTGTAGTTGTTTCGAACTGGCTCATCAGGCTAAGCTTTTCTTCAAGCTTCCTAACCAGGTTTTGTAAGTATGCAATCTGGGACTGGTTTGCTAAGCCATAAAAGAGAACAACGACACTTAAAGCCCAGTGGTACCATCTGTTGAGTTCTGCTATACGGTCTTTCAGTGAACGTATCTGCTCGTTGATGTCGTCTGAGCTGATGTAGTCGGGAAGCTCAGGAAAGTATTTGCCGATATAGTCAAAATGTGCCCGATAAACGCTTGCCAAGCAAACAGAAAAACTGACATACCCACTGGCTAAAGGCAAGTCGTAGAGCATTACTTGGCTTTTTAGGGCATCATATGCCTGACCGCTTAAAACTGTGTCAGATGCGATACTGTCAAGCGATTTGACAAGGTTGCGATGCTTGTCTTCCAATTCATGGGCACTGCTAATCTGACCCTCCAACTGCGACTGGGCCCGCTTTGGGTAAATATACATAACAGCACTCCTAAAGATTGCTCAAGATCTCAGTGCTTATTGCTGTGTCTGTGCTTGAAAAAATATCGGCTGTGCCTTTGAGCAGCTTGTTTAGATGCTCGGCAATTTCGTGAATGTAGGTATCGAGGCCCATCGCATCCTTGGTTACTTTTAAATACCCTGATTCCACTGAAAAGCTAGACAGCGTTTCGGTTCCCAAGACTGCTGAGCCGATATGCTGGCTTGCTTCAGCCAAAGCGTTGGATAAAGCTTCAACTGTTTGCTCTTCTGAGACAATCGACATTAGATTCCTCCCATTTCATATCGATATTGTTTGATAACAAGCTAAATCCCTCATCCTATGCGCTCGTTAGACATAGGATACAATTTGTACACCTTATATATCTAATTGGTTTATGTATTGACACTTTAGGACGCTGTAGAGGCTGCTTATGTCAGAGCCGAGAGATAACTACAGCACATTGCTTGGGAGGCAACAATGAAGAACATTATCAAGCTTATCCTGGTATTTATGATCGTTCCATCGCTGCTATCCGCTTGTAGCAGCAAAAACAATGACAACTCGAACGGCAACCGGGAATTCAACAACGGGACTGCATCGGGGATCGACCTGTCCAACAAAAACTCTGTAGTCATAACCGATTACTACAACGAGGACGGAACGTTTTCCAGCCTTGGCTTGGCACTTGACGAAGAGGACACTGAGAAGGTCTTGTATCTAAGCGAAGGTGACACCTTCATTATCGACGATCATATCTATTCAGTAAAAAGCGAGTCGCTGAAGCTGATCTTTTACACCCAGAACTCTCTAGACGATGTCATCTTATGGTGGCTGGACTGTGCTGACAGATGGGTGGAGAGCGGCTTTGTCAGTGAGCTTGGCTAACACTGACCAGAAAGGCTGAATTCATACTGAAAGTTTTATGCTTGGGGGTGCAGGGATCTTCTTGTTTTTGCCCCTTTTGGCACATTTTATCTATTCACTAGCATTATAGTATACGTTACCTATATGCCGTCTCAGGTCAAGTGCTCCAGATTGACGGTTGTCTGCAATTTTTATGCCTAATGGAAAAAAGCCGTTTTGCAAAAGCCCAGGTCAGAAAACTGCTTACTCTGAGTAACATAATTTTTTACCCGAATTTGCCCGAGAAAATTGCAGACTACCGTCAATCTACAGCAGGCGGTGCAAACTGTCAGCCGCACTTGTGTTTTGCGAGGTTTCAAGAAGGATTTGCAAGCGAAAGCGCATATCAGATATTTGCTATCTGTTGATTACATATAAAACAGGGCACAAACCAGCAAAGAAAACTTTATTTCATAGCGTTCTTTTATAGGTAGCATCAGGCAGTCAAGCTACCAAAGCTTGGCAAAGGCCAAGCGCAGGCGCGTGGTTGCAGTCTCCCCGCCAGCCGCACTCTCCATACCGCCTTCGCTGCCAATCGGTATGAATCCGAACTCGTCTGAGATCACGAAAGCCTGGTTGGACGAAGCAGCCTGGAAAAGGGCTTCTTTTGGCTGCAGGCCAACATTGACTTTGAAGCCCAAGGTCTCTGCCAGGTCCCTGCACAGCGTGCTGGTAGCTGTCGACAAGTCGACGACGCTGGCAAACAGCTCTCCCTCCTGCTCGAACCAAACATCCCCGGTCATGGTCAGGCTAGCGTCCATGCTGCCCTCGTCTTGGGGATTAGGCGAGGACATGGGCGAGGGATTGGGCGGGGGCATTGGTGAGGGATTAGTCGAGGGCATGGGCGAGGGATTGCACGAGGTACTGGGCGCGGGCATGCACGCGGGCATGCACGAGGGCATGGGTTTCTCCACACCTAAGACCAGGCCATCGGCAACACAAAGGTCGTCGAGGGTGAGGGCGGGAGCCTCGCGCACATCGTCCAGCGAGAGGCGCACTTCGTGGGCCGGGTCGATATGCAGCACCAAGACCGCCTCGCTGCCCTTGGTCAAGAGGTTCAGCATTGCCCATTCCAGGCGCTCATGCACCCATGCTGTCAAGGAGTTGGGGAGGTTTAGCTTGGACAGGTCGCGCATATGGCGCTGGCGCAACGGCAACACGCCGTCGTGGATGCGCCAGCGATAGGTTATCGGGTAGGCCATATTTAGATTACTTTGGCGTGCGGACGCCAGTGCTCAGTGCCTAAAGTGGCGATAGCCAGTGAAGACGACGGCGACTCCGGCAGCGTTGGCAGCTTCAATCACCTCGTCGTCGCGGACCGACCCGCCCGGTTGGATGACCGCCTGCACACCGGCTGCGATCAGCACTTCCATAGAGTCGGCAAACGGCATGAAGGCATCAGATGCTGCCACTGCGCCAATGGCTGATTCCCCAGCCTGCTCGGCGGCTATGATGGCCGAGTTGACCCGGTTGGGCTGGCCTGCGCCTGCTCCGACCATGCAAAAGTCCTTGGCGATGACGATGGCATTGCTTTTGACGCTCTTGCAGCACTTCCAGGCAAAGACGAGCTGCTGCATCTCTTCGGCACTGGGTTGGCGCTTAGAGGCAATCGTGTAGTTTGACTGGTCGGCCTCGACTGCGTCGGCCTGCATCACCAGCATGCCGCCTTCGATGCTCTTATAGTCGCACTGCCATCCCGGAGGGTTCATTCCACCTGTGGCGAGCACGCGGATCGAGGGCTTCTCGCTCAGCAGGTCGGCAGCATCGGCTGCAATGCTGGGAGCGATGATTGCCTCGACGAACTGGTCGTTCTCATAGACTGCCTCTACCAGGGAGACGCTCACGGGCCGGTTGAAGGCCATGACGCCGCCATATGCGCTGGTCGGATCGACATCATGGGCGCGTTGGTAGGCAGTCACCAAATCGGCGTGCGAGGCTATGCCGCAAGGCGTTAGGTGCTTGATGATCACCGCAGTCGGCTCGTCGAACTCGCGGGCCGCCGTCCAGGCGGCATCGATGTCTAGGTAGTTGTTGTATGAAAGCTCTTTTCCTTGGACGAATTTCGCATAGGCTAGGGTATACTCGCGCCTCACTTTATCCGGCAGGCTGCCCTCGGGCAGGGGCTGACGGTAGAAAGCGGCATTTTGATGGGGGTTTTCTCCATATCTTAAAGACGCTTCGCGGGGCAGTTCCAAGCTGAGGGTGAGGGGGAATATCGGGCTCTCCTCTGCCACCGCTGCCTGGCCGGGGCTGTTTTTGTCGGCCTGGTCGTTCAGCCATTTGAACACAGCCTCGTCGTACGTGCTGGTCAGGCCAAAAGCCTGGACCGCCAATGCCTGGCGGGTCGGGTAAGTGGTGGCTCCTTGGTTGTTGCGAAGCTCTTCGATCACCATGTCGTACTGGGAAGGCGAGGTGACGACCGTGACCGAGTCGTGGTTCTTCGCTGCCGAGCGGATCATCGCCGGGCCGCCGATGTCGATGTTCTCGATGGCATTCTGGTAGCTGGTGCCGGGCGTGGCGATAGTTGCCGAGAATGCATAGAGGTTCACCACGACCATGTCGATCAGCTCGATCCCGTGCTCGGCCGCAGCGCTCAGGTGTTCGGGGACATCGCGCCGCGCGAGCAGTCCGCCATGCACCCGGGGATGCAGGGTCTTTACCCTCCCGTCCATCATCTCCGGAAACCCCGTGACCTCCTCGATCGGAGTCACAGCGACACCGGCATCGGTCAAGGCCTTGGCCGTGCCTCCTGTCGAGATGACCTGTATCCCGAACTCTTCGACCAGCGTCCGCGCAAAGTCAGCCACCCCCGTTTTGTCGGTAACCGAGACCAGCGCCCTTTTTATGGGAAGATTGGCTGCTTGAGCCGCTTGTTCCTTGGCATCCATGCAAACTCCTTTGTCTGTAAACGTTCGCGTTTCAAAGCCTCCCCCATACATCATGGTATTCTTGCCAAACAAACTGCACATGGGGATTAGCCAAATAATAGCAGAGTGCAAAGGCTAAGTGCTGGACTTGGCAGCTAATTTGCCGAGAAAAATGGGGATGCGCCACGGGCAGCATGCTGGCGTGGCCGCACTACATCGGTGTATTTATGGGGAGAAGCCCTTGAGGGCCAAGCCCTGCTTGGCAAGGGCGCCTACCAGCTTAGCTGAGCGACCGGCGGCGGTCCCGGGCAAGCTCCAGCCTCTCAATGATGCTTCGGCAGGCCTTGCTCAAAACACCATGCGCATGGTAGCTGATATATATCAGTGGCAGATAGAAGAACACTGACCGTGAGATCAGGCTGTCCAGCGAGAAGATACTGCCGATCACAAAGAACAGGATCAAGAAAGCCGCAATCAACGAAGCCAGCAAAGCGATGATGCGCACAGTGAACGGCGGGGAGATGCGTAACAGCAAAAAGAAGCCCACTGCCCCTGCCAAGAAGACAACCATGGTCGACGTCTCTTCCGTGGAAAGGTCAAAGATGGAGCCCACCAACTGTATATATAAGGTGTTAAAGACGATCGTTATACCGGCCGGAGAGGCATGCTCGAAAATATTGGCAAAGAGCCTGTCTCTGGGACGGTTGTAGTTGGCACGCAAGGCCAAGAAGAAGGATGGGATGCCGATGGTCAAGGCGTTGACTGGGGTCATTTGGATGGGCATATAAGGGTAAGACTGGGGCAGGAACGTATAAATAATGGATAAAATCACTGAGAATATCGTGCTCACCAGATACAGCGAGGCCACCTGCTCGATGTTGTTGATCACCCGACGGCCCTCTTTAAGCACATCCACCATGGAAGCAAAGCTGTTCGACATCAAGATAAAGTCGCAGGCATTTCGTGCTGCATTACTACCGCTAACCATTGCTACACTACTATCAGACTCGCGCATCGCCAGGATATCGTTCACTCCGTCACCGGTCATGCAAGTAGTGTGGCCGTTAGCTTGCAAGGCGCTGATCAAGTCCCGTTTTTGGCGCGGGTTGACATGCCCAAAGACAGCGTACTCCTCCACAATCGAAGACAGGTCGGCCGACTCGTTGACTGTCGCCATGTTGATTGCCTTGTCTGCATTGGCAATCCCAACACGTGCCGCAATTGCGCTCACCGTGGTCGGGTTGTCGCCCGAGATGACTTTGATGATCATGCCCTCTTCGGCAAAGAACTTGAAAGTGGCATGGGCATCGGGGCGTATGGTGTCGCTGAGCAAGAAAAGGGCCGCACACCTAAGGCCGCTGGGCAGCTCCTGGCCGACGATGGTCTTGTTGCTATGCGCCAGGCACATCACCCGCAAGCCCTGGGTAGCCTGCTCGTCGACATAGTCAAGCACCGGGTCGGAGCCATCCAAGACGATGCCCGGCGATCCTAGGATGAAGCTTCCCTGGTCAGCGTATGTGGCGCCGCTCCATTTTCTATCGGAGGAGAAGGGCACGGCCCGCACGGCCTGCCAGTTCAGCGTCGACCCGAAAGTGTCGCGCATGACCTGGGCGGTAGCATTGTCGTCGCTTAGGGTGCCCATCAGCTCGGACACTGCCTGCTCCAGCTCTGACTGGACAAAGCCCTCCTGCACCTCCATTTTCTCGAAGCTCAGAGAGCCGTCGGTGATGGTCCCGGTCTTGTCCAGACAAAGGACGTCGGTCCTGGCAAGGGTCTCGATGCAGTCCAGGGACTGGACCAAGGCCATCCGGCGGGCCAGGCTTACCGCGCCCACCGTGAGCGTGACGCCTGTCAGCAGAACCAAGCCGGAGGGGATCATGCCGATCATCGCCGCCGTCATTCCTAGAACCGCGGTCGAGATCGTCTCCCCCTGGATAATGCTTGAATAGAAGAGCAGGATCCCCATAGGAATGATGACTCCCGACAAGACTTTGATAATCAGGTTCAACAGGCGCAAGAGGCGGCTTTTGCCTTTTTGGCGGACCTTGGCCTCTGCTGTAATGAAATTTGCATAATTATCGCTTCCCACCGCGGTTATTTGCATAGTCGCTCGGCCAGAGGTGATAAAGCTGCCCGAAAGCATGTACTGGCCAGGCTCTTTGCTGATGCGCTCGGACTCGCCGGTCAACAACGACTCGTCGACCTCGATGCTCTCCGATGTGACCACCACACCGTCCGCGCAGACCTGGTCGCCTGTGGTAAGCAGGACTATGTCGTCTAATACCAGCTGCTCCTGGGGGATTTTGATGGTCTTGCCGCCATTGCGGATTACGGTGACTTGGATTTGGGCTAGCACGGAAAGCTTGTCCAAGGTCCGCTTGGCACGCATTTCTTGGAAGACGCCCATGCCTGTGTTACAGATGGCCACGCCTAGGAACAGCGCGTTTTCGGGGTGCCCGACTAAAATCACGACCACTCCCAAAAATACGATGATCAAGTTGAAGAGCGTCACGAAATTATTCAGGAATATCTGCGGGATAGAAGGGGTCAGTCCCTTTTCTTGGGTGTTGACCAGCCCCTCTTTGACGCGCGACTGTACCTGCTCGTTGCTTAGACCTTTGCGGGGGTCGGGCAGGTCATGGTCGATCGCCACCCTAAGTATCGGCAGCTCGCTGCGCCCGTCTTGATGCAGCAGAAAGTCCCGCCGGCGGCGGACATTGGTATCGCTGGAGCTGCTAACGTTAAAGTCCCTGCGCGCCCTGACAGAGCTGCCGCTGCGCCTTCCCCCTGTCCTTGACGTCCGGCGGCTGCTGCGCATATCGGGGAAATAAGGGTTGCCGTGGTCGTCGATATGAACGTAGTACTGAGGGCTTTCGGCTGGGCTTTCGGCCTGCCTTTCGGCCTGGCTCGCGGCCTGATCGCGGCCGTCAGCCTGACCGCGGCCGTCAACGCCGCTGCGGCCGTTCGTGCCGTTTCGGGAGCCAGGCTCACGGCTTCCGCTGCCGACCCGGTTGACACGTGGGTCGGGCAAGGCACGGTTGACAAGTGCACCGTCTCTCCCGCGGTCGTCACGGGAATCAGGCAGGTCATGATTGCTCTGGGAGTGGCTCAAGGTGCTGATCGTCTGCTTTCTTTCATATGCCGGCACATGAAGGCAGCCTGCTCAAACTGCTATATCAGGCCAATCAATAACACAAGCATCATACCTTCTACATGCATAAATATCTAAGTGCGCCTTGGTTAAACGATGCTTTATTAGAGATGCTGCTGTTAATCTGTTTCAAACCCGACAAGTATTACAGTGGCATTTGTAATGCTTTGCCTGGCCTATATGGCTTAAAGACAAGTTGGATCAAGTTCATATTACCAGTAAAGGCACTAAAAGTTAAAGCTTCGTTTGGTAAAAGTACTGTTAGTTCAAAGTATAGACTGACACTGTGTTTTGATATTCCACCTGCTTTTTAAAAAGCCCCCGTCTGGCATGTCCCGATCTAGGATCCCGTCTGGGGGCTTTTCATAAGTCACTCTTGCTTAGAATCTTGCTTAGAAATAAATGTTCTTGATCTCGTCAAACTCATCGTAGATCCACTGCATGAACTTCTTCTCGATATCACGGTTTGCCACCATGTTCTCGATTCCGCCACGGTTAAAGGCCCATCCTCCGCCTGGAGCGATTTTAGAGACGTAATCGCGGAAGTCTGCGCGCACTTGTTCCTCGGTGGCATCGTCAGGAATGAAGCGGATCTCATACCCCTGGCACATAACTAGGTTTTTCCCGTACTTGTCCTTTATGCCAAAGGTGTCGTTCGATGACTGGACAGGATCCCAGAAAGTCACGCCCATGCTGGTCAGTTCTTCTAAGAAGGGCTCGAAGTAGCCACAGTTATGATGGCCGACCGGAATACCTACTTCGGTGAAGACGTCGTAATAGGCCCTCCAGACAGGTGCAAACAAGTCCTTGAACATCTCAAGCGAGACAAAGGGATTGCGCTCATGGGCGATGTCGTCCCCAAGGCTTGAGTAATCGGGCCTGTAGTAGTAGCAGAACTTCTTCGCCATTTTGACCGAATACTCTGAGATGTAAGCAAACATCTCTTTGACTACCTCGGGCTCCTCATAACAAGCGGACAAGCCTTCGGTAAAGCCCATCACTCCGACCAGTGTCTGAAAAACACCGGCACCGCCGGCACCGCCAGCAAAAGGCAGCTCGAAGTTATGGTTGTCCCGTGCTTGCTTCGCTGCATCAGCCCATGCCGAGTCGGTGATATCGTCTGGGTTCGGCAACTTGATCACGTCTCCCCATTTGTTGATGTCTGTCAACACGAAATCATGGGTCTTAGGCATGTAGGCATCGACGACCCCGCTAGAGTCTTTGACCGATTCGACGCCGAACATATTGCGGATGACTCCGTCCTCGCTGGGGGCAGGCCTAAAGAACGGCGGGAACTGCATGCCCCACCACAGGCTGAAGATGGAGAGGTATTCGGGCTCCTCTCCCTTGATTAGTCTGAGAAAATTCTCTCTAGTTGTTAGCATTAGCTATCCTCCATTCACACTCTCATTTGCTTGCTCGCCCGCACAAACGGGCCGTGTGGCGGCTCTGCGTCATGCTGATACCCTTGTTCACTGAACCCTAGTAAGCATCAAGCCAATACCGCTCACTTGCTCATTGTAGTTCTTTCATAGTGGAAAAGGCCAAAAAGGGCAGGCCTTGATCAATATCCATTGATTTACCCTGCTTGTTTCGACAAAATGCCTTTGGCAGCTAAAGAAAGCCAGGCTCGCCCAAGGTCTTCTCCCCATTTTATACTAGTTTAATATGATGCAAATACTCATCGGCAGCCAAGGCGGCAACCTGTCCCTCGCCAACGGCTTTGGCTATCTGATGGGGCTTTCCGGTACAGTCCCCGGCGGCAAAGACGCCTGCTACCGAGGTCGACATGTCTTTATTTATGTGGATAAACCCATCGTCCAAACGCAAGCCGCCGAGCAATGCCTCCGGGGCAATGGAGGGCCGCAGGACGAAGACTGCCTGGCAGCCGATGTCTTGCTGCTCGTTTGTCGTGCGCAGGCGGTAGCTGGCCCCTTCTACCTTCTGCCCGTCGCCATTGATGGAGACGACCCTGCCGACATGCGCCTCCACCTCAGGGTGTAGGCCCTTGACTGGCCGGGGGGAAATGAAGGCCACCTCGCAGCCGATCTCATGTAAGAAGTTCGCTTCGCTGACGGACTCGTCGTTTAAGCCATAGACCAGCACTTTACGGCCGCGAAAAAGCATCCCGTCGCAGGTGGCGCAGTAACTCAAGCCCCGGCCGAGGTACTCCTGCTCGCCACGTAAAGGCTTGCTGGCCTGCACGCCAATGGCTAATATCACCGACTCTGCCTCTATTACCCTAGACCCAGCTGTCAACAGGAACCTTGGCTCAAGCGGCATAATCGCTATCACCCGGTCATTTAGGAGCAAGGCCCCGGCAGCCAAGGCCTGGTCGGTCATCATTGCCAGGAGGTCGGCTCCGCTGGCGCCTGGGATGCCGGCATAATTGTCAATCTGTATAGCCTTGGCCAGCGGAGATGCCTCGGCTTTGTTCGAGACCATCAATACCTCCCGGTTACGGGCCCGGGCCGTCAGGGCAGCTGAAAGCCCTGCAGGGCCAGCCCCCACAATCACGATCTCATAGCTGGACGGTACTGGTTCCATGGTCTTTTATCCCCATTTTATAAACATAAAACTGCTGCTCACAGTGCAAAGCCCGTTTCAGCGAAAGCCTAGCTGTGGGCCTCGATGCCCCACTCGACGATACGGGTGTAGAGGTCCCCGGCCTCGATGCCGGCATGACGGGCAGAGTCAGGCAAGAGCGACGTTGCCGTCATTCCTGGGATCGTGTTGGTCTCGAAGATCCAGGCAGTGCCTAAAGCGTCCACAATGAAGTCGCTGCGGGACATGCCCGAGCAGCCCAAGACGCGATGGGCAAGCATGGCCTGGCTCTGGATATAGGACAGCATTTGGCTAGAAAGCCGGGCAGGGATAATGTGGTCTGAGCCGCCATCGGCATATTTGGCCTCGTAGTCGTAGAAGTCCGAGACCAGGGGGACTATCTCGATGACCGGGAGCGCCTGCAGCTCCTCGTTGCCAATGACGGCAACGGTCACCTCGGTCCCGGCGATGAAGCGCTCGACAAGCAAAGTCTTGCTGACTGCAAAGCCCCGGTCAAGCGCACTTGGCAGCTCGTCAATCGTCCGCACAATGGTAATACCGATCGACGAGCCTTCGGCGGCAGGCTTTACGACACAGGGAAGGCCATAACGGCCCACAAAGTCCTGCGCTGCCAAAAGCCCCGTCTGAGCCTCGGAGACCGCTATATAGTCAGGGGTCTGAATACCTGCGTTCCGGTAAAAGACCTTGCTCTTCTGCTTGTCCATCGCCAAAGCGCTAGCCAGCACCCCGCTACCGGTATAAGGTATGTGGAGAAGTTCCAGCAAGCCTTGTATCTGCCCGTCTTCTCCCCCATGGCCATGCAAGGCGATGAAGACCACGTCTGGCTCCAAGCCGACCAGAGCCGTAATAAAGGCTGGGTCGATGGGGTCAAGCTCGATTACCTGGTGCCCGAAGGCTCTTAAGGCAGCTGCGGCATTCTCACCGCTGTTAAGCGAGACCTCACGCTCGCCTGAGCTACCGCCAGCCAAGAGCACTATGTTGCGATATGGTGCATTGTTGCTTGAAAAAGCCTCCATGGCCTTAGGTGCTGGGAATTGAGTGCCGGCTTGGGAGGGTAGGCCAAGACTATCTTGTTTGTCTGCTGCATTCACTTTGGGCTCCTCGGTAAGAATACTTTTGTAAGCTAGTCGGTTTCTTGTACAAGAACTAAGGATAGAGGAACTACAATGAAAGCACAACGATTCGTTTATTGGCTGGTAATTCGTTTTAAAGTCATATGAAAGACTGAGGTCATAGTGGCAGACAAGACAAGTGGTGGAGACAACAATGTTATGGACTTTGTAACATTATCCGAAGGGCCAAGCGGCAGGCCAGCAGGCACCAAGCAGCAAAACGACAAAGGCGTGCCTTTGGCTGCCGGCATCAAAAGGTATGGCATCACCGGCCTCCAAGCGTTGATGGTGGGCATGGGTCAGCCGGCTTACCGCGCTGACCAGCTGATCGAATGGCTGTATGGGCGTGCTGTGGCAAGCTACGACGAGATGACGAACATACCTGCCAGCCTGCGTGACTCATTGAAAGAGAGCCAGCCGCTGGACAAGCCGGAGGTGATAAGCAAGTCGGTATCGGCAGACGGGACCCGCAAATACCTACTAAAGCTTGCTGACGGGGCAAAGATCGAGACGGTTGCCATACCGGACAGGTCACGCTTGACCGTCTGTTTTTCGACCCAGGTCGGCTGTGGCATGGCTTGTACCTTTTGTGCCACTGGTCGTTTGGGACTGATTCGCCAGCTAGGCCCAGGGGAGATAGTCGACCAGTTGGCAATTGCCAGTGAGGACTTTGGCCAAAGGGTCACCAATGCCGTGGCAATGGGTGAGGGCGAGCCTTTCGCCAATTACTCGGCGACCCTCGATGCCCTACGTCTAATGAACCATCCCAAAGGCCTAAACATCGGTGCCCGCCATATCACTGTCTCTACAGCGGGAGTCATCCCCGGCATCATGGCCTTTGCCGCAGAGCCTGAGCAGTTCAGGCTGGCTGTGTCGCTGCATTCTGCAAACCAAGCTATGCGAGACACCTTGATGCCAGGCTTGACTGCCTATAGCCTTACTGCCTTGCAACATACTTTAATATCATATGGACAGGCTGTGGGAAGGCGGGTTTCGCTGGAATACGTGCTCATCGACGGGGTCAACGACACTGAAGAAGCGGTCTTTGAGCTAATCACCTTTTGTAGCGAGTTAAACTGCCATGTCAACCTGATCAACCTGAACGTCATTGGTGCCGACCCGGATTATTTCATACCTACAGCGCCTGCCAAAGCCCGGGAAATCCGCAGCCAGCTGCGGGCTGCCGGCATCGAAACGTCACTTAGGCGCTCGCGCGGAGTAGATATCGCAGGGGCATGTGGACAACTAGCAGGCGAGCAATAAAACTGCTGGTGGCGTACAGCTGAAAATATCAGATAATATCTAGACTTTTATAGCCGAAATCGCCGAGCAGAGGCGGTCAGCAAAGCGTGACAGGGTCTCAGAGTCGTTATCGGACAAATGCACATGTAAGACCCTTCGCCCACGTTTAGCCAAAGCGGTAAAGTCTGCCCTGGCCTGGGTAGCAGCCAGCGAGCCTAGCGTCATCGTCTCACCAGGCACTTTGATGTCGTTGATCTCGTCAGCAGACAGTATCAAGTACACGCCGTTGTTAGGCCCGCCTTTATGAAGCTGGCCGGTCGAGTGCAGATAACGCGGCCCGATCTCCAAACATGAGACCACTCCTAGCCTGGAGGCTGCCCGATTACGCATACGCTCCAAGGCCTCGCGCCGGCCATAGCCCCGAAACGGCAGAAAGGCATTCAACGAGAAATAATCGCCCGGCTCGAGCGACCCAAGCAGCGTCCGTAGCAGTTGGTCAAGGCTGGGTTCTTCTCCGCCTTCTTCATAGATATCGGCAAAAGAGTTCGATATGCGCATTTCATAGACATAGCTGTCTTGTGGGGAAAACTCCAGATATATATCGTTTTCGATCTCGGACTCGCCTGCCAAAAGCTGCTTGGTGATGACCTTGGTCAATTCGACATCAGGCTGGTCAAAGGGGAAGACGTCCATCAGCAGGCTAACGAAAGTCGTTGCATACTCCCAAACCACGAAGCGCGAGAAGGCCTGGATCGGGTCGTCGATCGTCATATGCAGCTGGGGGATGCTAGGGTCGATATTGGCTATCGACTCGGCAAAGCCCTCGACCTCGCCAACGGCATAGGTAATAACGCTGCGGTCCGAGTGGGGAATCGACAGGATGCTAGCGTCGACCTCCACATTGGGCAGGATGCCAAGGCCGTTCTTACCCAGGGACTCGGCGACCATCTGCTCTATCCACAGCCCGAAGACCTGTCCGGACGGCGGCATTACCAGCGAGAACTTGTCCCGGCCGGTCAAATAGCCCGAGTACAAAAAGCTGGCCAGCTGAATGGCCGGGTTCTCTGGCGAGTCCTTGATGCATTCGGCCTCGGTGTTGGCGGCTTCAGACAGTACGGCCTCGATGTCGATGCCGACCAAAGCCGCAGGAAAAAGGGTTGATATGGTAAGCGCGGAGAAGCGCCCACCCACATCGTTTTGAGCCGTTAGCACCTTACGGTAATTGCGGTCTTTAGCCAGTAAGGCCAGCTCGGTCCCATTTTCTGTAATCGCCACAAAGCGCCCCGCTGCTGCCTCACTGCCCAAATGGGCGGCTGCGTACCGCCAAGCGACACGCTCCAGCATCAAAGGCTCGATCGTCGACCCCGACATGCTGGACACGATGTAGATCGTCCTTGCAGGGTCAGACGAGCCAAGGATATGGTTGACAAACACCGGAGACAACGAGTCCATCGTGCGAAACGCCACAGGCTGCTGGGCGCTGTTTGCCACTTCATGCAGTTTCGTGATCGTCATTGCTGCCTGCGACGAGCCGCCCTGCCCTATTAAAACCACAGCCTCGATTTTTTCCTCGTTGATCTCGCTGGCTAAGGCGGTGATCTCTTTTAGAGGCAAAGGAGGCTTAGAGGCCAAGTGGACCCAGCCCAGGCGCGAAGCAGCCTCAGCCTGCAATTTTGGGTCTGTGGAGAAAAGCGTAGGGTCTGCCGACCCTAAACGTGAAGCCGCCTTCAGCGCCAAAAGGCGTTGAAGGCAGTCGGTTTTGTTATGTTCCTCTGTTTCCATCTCAAATGGGAATTATACGTTATAAAAGTCAGTCCTCATCGTCAGAGTCGTCAATACCATCGTCTTCAGTATCGGCTTCTTCTTCTGATTCGTCGTCTTCCTCGTCTACGTCATCGGCGGTATCGTCTTCGTCGTCGTCGTCAGCCTCGTCGTCGTCAGCTGCGTCGTCATCCTCGGAGTCTTCGTCTTCTTCGTCGTCGTCCTCTGGCTCATCGTCCTCGTCAGCTTCGTCTTCGTCTTCCTCTGAATCGTCCTCGTCCTCATCTTCGTCTTCTAGCTCTTCGGACTCGTCCTCGTCGATCTCGTCGTCTTCGTCGATCTCGTCGATCTCGTCGTCTTCGTCGTCGTCATCTTCCTCGTCCTCTTCGGCAGACTCCTCATCTGGAACCTCAGCATCGGTGTCTCTGCCTCTACGCCCTAGGGCTCGTAGGCCGCGCCGCCTGGGGGTAGCAGTTTCAGACTCTTCGCTTTCATCCCGCTTCGGTTTCGGGGATACCGGCTCTTGAACCAGTTCCATAATCACAACAACGGCATCGTCACCACGCCGTTTACCGATTTTCAAGATGCGGGTGTATCCGCCTTCACGGCCCTCAAAAAGGCCTTGCTCGACTTTTGCGAAAATTTCAGCTACCAGGTCCTTGTCACCTAGCTGGGCTATCGCCAAACGCCGTGAGTGCACGTCTCCTCGTTTGGCCCAAGTCACGATGCGATCGACGTCACCGCGGATCTCTTTGGCCCTCTCTAGGGTTGTTTTAATACGGTCGTAGGTAAACAAGGCTACGACAAGGCTTTTCTTGATAGCTTTGGTATGACTAGCACTAGTTCCTAACTTACGACCACGTTTATAGTGTCTCATTGGTTTGCTCCTACTATTGTTTCAGGTCGAGGCCCATCGAATGCAGCTTCTCTTTGACTTCTTCGATTGACTTTTGACCGAAGTTACGGATGTTCAAGAGGTCGTTTTCTGAGAAATCAACCAGTTGGCGCACCGAATGGATACCGGCACGCTTTAAGCAATTATATGAACGGACGGATAGGTCAAGATCTTCGACTTGCTTGTCTAAATCACTGTTTCCCTGTGTGTCCTCAGTTGAGAAAATCGGTGCGTTTTCGCTTCTCTCGCCATCAGTGGCCAACGCAGCAAATGCATCCATATGCTGGTTGATGATATCTGCTGCCCGTACCACAGCCTCTTGAGGCGTGATCGACCCGTTTGTCTCCACCTCTAATATCAGCTTGTCGTAGTCGGTCCGCTGTCCGACACGATAGTCCTCAACTGCCAGGGTGCACCGGCGCACTGGCGAATAGAGCGAGTCGACGGGCACTAGGCCGATTGGGTCGTCCGGGCGCTTGTTCTGCTCGGCGGTTATATAGCCTCTGCCGACACCTAGATGGATCTCCATCTCAAGATGGCCGCCTTCGGCTAGATTGGCCACAACATGGTCACCGTTTACCAAAGTAAACTCGGTAGGTACCTGAATGTCACTCCCGGTAACGGTACCCGGCCCAGTTGCCACGATAGTCGCAACTGCTTCCTGGCTGATACCGTCGTCTAGGCCGATATGGGTAAAGACAAGGCCCTTGATGTTTAGGACGATATCGGTGAGGTCTTCAATGACACCCTCGATGGCTGTGAACTCATGTAAGGCACCTTCGACTTTTATGGACGTTGGGGCTGATCCTTCAAGTGAGGATAAGAGCACGCGTCGCATGCTGTTTCCCAGGGTTTGTCCATATCCGCGCTCCAGCGGGCCTACCTCGAAACGCCCTAGCTGGTCACCGATTCGCTCGAATGTGACTTCCGGTCGGATAAAATTGGTCATCGCATTTGCTCCTTAACTAGCTTTGCATCCAGCCGTTATCATTGACTATTTGGAATAAAGCTCGACAATCAGCTGCTCGCGGATGTCCATGTCGATCTGGTCGCGAGACGGAAGGTTTAGAACAGAGCCTTGCAGCTTGTCGATATCAACCTCTAGCCACTGCGGCACCTCGGTCTTCTCGTTTGAGATGAGTGCCGACTTGATGACCAAGAGGTCACGTGCTTTCGGAGCTATAGCGATTAAATCACCTGCTTTTACTCGGAAAGAGGGGATGTCAACGCGGCGTCCATTTACTAGCACATGCCCATGTCGCACCTGTTGGCGAGCCTCATCGCGTGACTTTGCGAAACCCAGTCGGTAAACAACGTTGTCAAGCCGTGACTCAAGGAGACGAAGCAAGTTCTCTCCTGTTACTCCATGCTGGCGATTAGCTAAGTCGAAATAACCGCGAAATTGTTTTTCCAATAAACCATAGATGCGCTTGGTTTTCTGTTTCTCACGTAACTGGGTACGGTACTCGCTTTCACGAGGACGCTTCCTACCGGCATCGCCTGGTGGGAAGTTACGACGCTCAAACGCACATTTGTCTGTATAGCAGCGGTCTCCTTTTAAGAAGAGCTTAGATCCTTCGCGACGGCATAGACGGCAGTCTGCACCTGTGTATCTGGCCATTTAAGTATCCTTTCGAACTACACGCGTCTGCGCTTGCGCAGGCGGACCCCGTTATGTGGGATAGGTGTGCAGTCCTGGATGCTGGCAATTTCTAGACCAGTTGCTTGAAGGGCACGAAAAGCTGTGTCACGCCCAGAACCGGGACCTTTGATATAGACAGCCACCCTGCGTACTCCATGCTCCATAGCTATTCTAGCCGCAGCCTCAGCAGCCATTTGAGCAGCATAGGGTGTGGATTTGCGTGAACCTTTAAAACCCACAGTGCCAGCACTCTGCCAAGTTATGACATTGCCGGCAGGGTCGGTAATCGAGATAATCGTGTTATTGAAAGTTGATTTTATATGAGCTGCACCCACTGCAATGTTTTTGCGCTCCGAACGCTTGATACGGGTGCGCGATTGTTTTCTGGGCATTATTTCTTCTTGCCTCCGATCTGCTTACGGGGGCCTTTCCGTGTCCGGGCATTGGTATGGGTGCGTTGTCCGTGAACCGGGAGACCGCGACGATGCCGCAATCCGCGGTATGAGCCGATCTCCATCAGTCGTTTGACATTTTGGGAGACCTCACGCCTCAAGTCTCCTTCGATATGTAGATTCTTATCTATGAAGTCGCGCAGGGCCACAGTGTCTTCTTCTGATAGATCCCTAACGCGAGTATCGGGATTGATCCCAGTCGCTTCAAGTATCATAGTAGAGGTGGTCAAGCCAATACCATAGATATATGTGAGTCCGATCTCTACGCGCTTGTCACGCGGCAGATCGACACCGGCGATACGAGCCACTCGATATCCTCCTTAACCTTGGCGCTGCTTGTGCCTAGGGTTCTCGCAGATCACTAGAACCCGGCCGTGGCGCCTGATAATTTTGCATTTATCGCACATTCTCTTGACCGAAGGACGAACCTTCATAATAGTCCTTTCGATTGTTTGTTCTTTTATTTATTTTACACGCTGCAGCCGCAAGCGCTTATTGTCCATTTTGCCTGTAAACAGGCTGACAGCCTTGAGGAGGCTGTTTTTATGCTTCACTTGAAACGGTAAGTAATCCGCCCGCGATTCAAATCATAGGGAGACATCTCAACGGTTACTTTATCACCTGGAAGGATCCGAATATAATGCATCCTCATCCTGCCTGATATATGCGCCAGCACCTTATGGCCGTTTTCCAATTCGACCCAAAACTGTGCGTTTGGCAAGGGCTCAAGGACTGTTCCCTCCATTTCGATGGCGCTTTCTTTAGCCAAAAAAACTGCTTTCTCTCAAATGCACGCAAATTTGTCGTTTCCGACAAAACGACAAGTGGTAATAATACATCAGCTACCAACTTGTTACAAGTGCAATTTGGTGATAGTTTCAAACAATCCTTCACCATATTGATTAATTCACAATGAGGCTGCCAGGCCTTTGATCTGTTCAAAACTCCGATTTTGGCGACGAACCGACTGCCTCCAGAAAGGGCTCTGGGGCGCTTTTGATCGCTATGCCTTCAATTGCGCTTTGCGGCATGACCTTCTTTAAAAAGTCCAAGCTCTCGTATAGGTTGTTCGTGCGAGTACCAAGCACCGGGTCGTCAATGAAGCAAAACCCGAAGTCGGCATACAGCTTGATTGCCCTGTAGGATGTCGGATGAGTATGAAGGTAGACTGGCAGACTGGCTGATTGGATGACTTTGCCGAGCAAAGCCCGCCCAATGCCCAAGTTCTCATGGCTAGGCAACACACGTAGGAAAGCGATTGTGTCAATTAGCCTGTATGCCTTCCAGATAAAGCAAGTGGCTACAGCTCGGTCATACTGGTCGACGACAAACGTGCAGCGCGAAAAGAACTCATCTGGATAGCCGGCATAAACATCCATAAAGTACTCGGACAGGGCGTCGCTATAGACCGGCTCAACGGCTGTTTGTTTCCATAGGCCTAGCTCGTCTGGGCGGCACAGCCGAAACGAGTAACCTTCCGGCAGCTCCCGAAAGGCATCGGCACATGGCGCCTCGCACATCATGAAAATGTTGTAGTTGGCGATCCTTTCGTAGACCTCGTCACGCTGGTAGACGACCAGCCTGTACTTATCCCCATATAAGGATAAAAGAGACTGGTTCAGTATTGTTTCAGTCTCTTGGACCGGCAAGCTGCATGAGAACTCGATGGTTCCCGAAGCAATCACCTGTTTTAGCTGGGAGACACCTACTTGACGGAAAACATCGGCCAGCTCGGCCATCGGGAGCGACTGGCTGGGCGTCGATAAGGGCTTGAGGAATGCCAGGTATGTGGATTGCCCAGGCATCAGAAAAGTTCGGCGGTCCTGATTTGAAGCACCCATTGGAGGCGTCCGTTTTCGAGGTTTATTCCGATCTCGGGCTGATAGCCACAGACGTAGAATGCTAGCCAGAGACGGGCGGCCTGCCTGCTGGTTTCGATCTCCGGGCGGTTTGGCTGGGGCGTCGCAGGCTCCTGGGGCAAGGCGATTGCGACCAAGCCTCGGTCCAGGTTGATATCGTAGCGCCAAGCCTGGCTGCTTGTCGTATTGGGCACGGCCTCACTGGACTCGATGGTCCTTATCAGGTCATATGGGATGCTAGGGTAGATGGAAGGCTCAAGAAGCAGCTCGACGAAAGGCTTGGGCCGCATATTATGGCTGTTGATGGCTGCACCCTGGCCCTGTTTGCCTGCATTCGGGCTATTGGCAAAAAGCACTTGCCAGGCAAAGGCGGCCGACAGGTCTCTTAAGGATGCTTCTGAAGTGACAGCCGAGCAGTCGTTAGGCTTGGGCGGGCTGTCTTGCTGACAATAGCAAGCTAGCCCTAAGCTGGTGGCAAAAAGCCTTGCCAGCTCGGCTAAAAAACTGGCTTTGGCGACCGAGACCGGGTCTGCTGCCGAGCTTAGCACCAAGCCATTGGGCAAATTGTGCCGGTCAAGCCCTAACTGCTCGTTTTGCTCGTCAGAAAGGCCTACTGCCGGGCATTCCAGCAAGCCAGACAAGCCGGTTGCTGCTTCTGTACTGACGAACTGTACTTGCGTATGGTGGTAAAAAGGCAGGCTCAAGCGGTCTAAAAACCTGCTTAGCTGCACCAATGCATTGCGATACTCGTCCTCCGACAAGCCTGGGCAAAGCGAGGGGTCTTTCGGAATCGCATCATATAACTGCCTATGCCAACCGGCATCTGTGTCCATCAAGCCTCCCTGAAGCCAAAAACCGCTTTAAGCCTAGTATAGCCGCGCCCAAATTGTCATTATCTGGAGAAACCCAAAAGCCGCTTAAAAAAGCTAAAACCTTCCCTGCTGGCAAACTGGTATACCGCTTCAGACTAGTGGATGCCGAAATATGAAAGCCTTGCCGGCAGGCAGTCGGGCTTGTTGGGTGGATGATGGTGGAGATGATGGGACTCGAACCCACGACATCCAGCTTGCAAAGCTGGCGCTCTCCCAGCTGAGCTACATCCCCACTAGGACAATCCAACAAAAGCGGCCAGGAGCTTTGAGGCATTGGCCGCTCCAACCTGCGAGGGAATACTATAGCGTAATTCAAAAACCCAGGCAGGCGGTAATCTAACTGTTTTTTATGGTTTCCAGTATCAGTTCGCTAGCAACCAAGATCTTGTCTTCACGCACCCGGGCACTCGAATCGTCCTTGTTGCGCCAATTCTGCGGTATGCCGTCGCTGATGCCCAGCAACGAGATCGAGCGGCTGGTGCTCTGAAGCACAATAGCCCCGTCGGTCTCAAACGCCGTAAAGGCGATCGGGGCAATCGGGACCGCCAGCTCTTGGGCAGCCTGCGAGAGCAGGCTCTGCAGACGCTGGTCTGTCCGGTTCGTTGACAGCTCGCCTTCAAGGATGGTAAAGCAGAGGTCGCCAGCCCCAACGCCCAAAACGTTCATGAAGAGGCTGCCGCGAAGCTGCCGCTCATGCCTGTTCAGGAAATATCGGGCCCCACTGTGATTCAAGCCGCTTGACCCCAGGGCAACCAGCCATACCTCCTTGTCCAACAACTCGTTGGACAGCTCTTCGATACTGGCAATGTCGTCCTCGTAAGTCTCGCCGCCAAAGGCCCCGCCCCGCCAGACATCGTCTTCTTCGTCGTTGAAGTTGTCCCACGACCCAATTGACTCGCCAGCCTTGCGGGCCTCAAAATCGTCGTCGACGCCTAACCAGCTGGCAGGCGAGTCCTGCATGTCGGTATTTGACCGGTTTCGCCTGTTACGGCCTTCGTTTGGGGAACGCGGCGCTTGATTCTCATTCTTTGGCGAGCCGGCGCCTTGGCCCGGTGCCTGAGGAGCGCTCTCAGCTTGAGTGCTGCCAGCGGATTCCGGGCTGTCGCCAGATGGTTTGGCTTGCAGCTCAGGCAGGTTTTGGAGGCGTGACTTTACTGCTGGACTGTTGCCGGCAAAGCCCTCTTCACCAGCGGTTTCGTCACTTTTCGGGCCCATGTCGGCACCATTTCCTTCACCACTTTCGCCAAAGGCTCCCGATTCCTGTAAGGGAAGCTGGATCTGTTCGGGCGGAGGCGGGAAGTTGATATAGTCCAAAGCGTCGAGCTCCTCGATGAACTGCAGGTCTGCCAGGTTGTCAGGGTTGGTCGGGACGATCAGCGACTCGTCACTCTCATCTGATGGAACCACTTGGAAAGCACGCCGGTCGATCCCGCTTAAGTCAGGTTGCGGCAGCGAGCTTCGAGCCTGTGTGGCTGCCCTGCCCCCCGCCATGCCCGGTCTGTCAGAACCGTTTGCCGCTGGGGCGCCCGCAGGGCCGCTTGGCTGGTTCAGCCCACTGGCTAGCTCGTTTAAGGCATTAGCATCAGTAGCACCAAGCAAGTCCTCGCTTTGGCCGCCCTCGAATTGGCCGCCCTCGAATTGGCCGCCCTCGCCGGATACCGGGCTTTCTGAGACAGGCTTAGGGCCTGAATCGTCAGACACGTACAAATCGATCGGTGCATCGATGGTGTCGTCTGGCGAGTCAAAGGCGCTTAAGTCCTGGTCGGCGCTAGGCCTTCTTCCACCCGCCTCGGCTGGAGTGTTGGCAGCCCGACTCGCCCCCAGGGTCTGGCCTGGGCTGGTCGCCGCGGTCATCGGGATATCGGCATAGCGCGAGCGGACGACTTCCTTTTCACCCTCGCGCCGCGCCCTTTGCTCGATTTTCTTCTCCGCATTCTTGCGCGCATTGACATACCAGTCGGGAACACCGGCGTTCTCGTCGTCAAGCGCCTCTTCAACTGCCTCCGACTGATAGGCCAGGTCCTCAAGCTCCGGGCCTGGTTCGACCGTCTGCCGGTCAAAGACGAACGGGCTTCGCCGCTCAGTGCCGGCTTGCACGAGGTTCTCAGCACCGGCGTAGGCATTTGCTGCCTGGGCTGAACCAAGCTCATCTACGGCAGATGCTTGGTCGGCGGGCCTGCTTGAAGGCTTAGATGTGGAGAAACCCTCGCCGTTGTTCCTTATCATCTCGGCGTTGGATGCTTCTAAGGACGCGCCTCTGGGGATTACGGTGCCTGAGACCGAAGTGACCGGGCCGGAAACGACGCCAGGTATAGAAGAGCTCGATGTGCCGGCCATGCCATATGGCAGCACATGCTCTCTGGGAGCCTCTTCTTCATACAGGGCGTTTTCGGCGACTGTGTTCTGGTCTTGTTGGCCTAGGTCATAGTTTTGTGGCTCGTTGGTACTGACGCGGCGGCGACTGCGGCTCCTGGTATTCTCCACATATGAGACACTCGTCATCGCCCCATGTGTCGACAACATCTCGGCGAGGCGGTAGAGGACGGCCACACCTGAGGCGTTGCAGTTTGCCCCCTTCTGAATGGGCAGGAACTGGTTGACCAGCGAGCAGACCAGGGAAATGGCAACGACCGCAGCAGCCCCTAGGGCAGCATAGCGGGAGATCGTCTCCACAAGGTCTGGCATCCTAGGGATTACTAGCAAGATAGCCGCAATTAATGCTATTATCATAACTGCATATTGTACGATCTTTAAGTACTTGACCCGCCTTGCCAGGAATGGTATCGCCTCGATTGCGCTTCGCTCAGTGTCATAATGGGCCAGCACCACCACTTTGCGCGGGCGCTCGACATTGATGCTTCCCGTTGGGACATAGCGGCCGATTACGTTCTGGCTAAGCTGGGTAGGCAATATTCGATGAAGGGGATTACGGTCGAGCAGCTCAAGCACGACGACCGCCAGACCCAAGACAATGAGAGCCAAAGCCAAAATCCGCAAGAACGCGACAAAGAAGGCAAGCACGCCGCCGATTACAAAAAGCAGGTCGGCAATTAGCAGGAACCATTTTTTAAAGGGATAGACATCGAACTCTTCGACCTGCACAGGTAGGCCGAACTCTTCAAACCGGTTGGCAATCAACTCCGATGCCTGATACTCGCTCTCAGACCCAGCTACTCGCGGCCCGATTCCCTCGACTAGCTCGTCTATAAAATTTAAAACCGACGCCATAACCCCTCCTGGTGGGTGCGTAGTCGAATGCAGAATGTGCTATTGGTGCACTCCCCGGTATCCCATTGACGAGCTCCCCCTTTAAGCACTTTAAAGTATATCGGTCGTCTGCTAATTAAATCTTCGGTACATTATAAAGCAATGGTTTAACATTGGCTTATGACCGGTATTATCCTCTAATGCGAGACATTATTTGACCGCCACTCGCGAAGGTAGGCATCCATGTCCACTGCCATGTCATAAAGCACCTTGTACTCGTTTCGCCAATCGGAGGTTTTTTCGTCATAGGCTTTGATAATCAACGAGGAGGGGTCGTCAGGAATCAACAAGGCCAAGGCCACCACCTCGGCGTCCTTCTCCCGAAACTGGTCGTTTAGGCTATTGGCCCGATCATATTGGTTGTCCAGCAGGGCCTCGTCGGAGGATATCGCCAACTGGCAGGACTCGCGCTTGGCCTCTAGGTAGGCAAACAAGGTCGAGAAGTCAGCTTCCGGGAAGATCTCTGATGCCCTTTGCAGGGCAGCATTGGCCTCGTCCAGCTTGGCTAGGGCTTCTTGGTTCAGTTCATGGGACCTGCTGATTTGGCTTGATCCGCCAGTGGTCACGCTGCTGACCGCCTCACGCATCAAGGTGTCCGCGGCTAAGATGGCGTCCCAGGCAATCTCGAACTCGACCGAGCTTTCGATGGCCACTATGTCGGCTGAGATGATCTGGATGCCGTAAAGCAGCATCTGCTTCTTATATACTGCGTCGTCGATGGCGTACTGGGCAATCTGCTGGTCGGCTGGGTCATCGAACATCTCCTTAGCTTCTCTGGCCTTAATCACCGCGGTGTCCAGCGTTTGAAGAGTATTAGTGGCTTGTACCAGCAAGTCTTCAAGCTCTGGGATAGAATCCGGGCTGACCTGGCTGGCGAGGGCCTTATCCATTGCCACAACCACCACATCGGCCTCTTGGATGTAGACGACTGCCTCGGTCAAAGTCGCCTCGGCCTCCTCTTGCCTTTGCTGGGCCAAGGTCTCCAGCCTGACCTGGGTTGTCCTGATGGACAAGGTCAAGACACCGGTCAGCACAATCAGGATGGCAAAGGCAGTCAGTACCAAAGGCCAGATCAGGATGGGGGGAAGCTCGTCTTCCTCTTCGTCGAGCCCGGCATCATAGGCTATATCATAGTCCGACCAGTCCTCGTCAATATCGTAGAGCCACCTGTCGCTTTGGCTCGACGAGCCCTGTCTGGTGTAGTACTCCGACCAGCCAGCCCCCAGCCCTCTGGGAATCCGTCTTGCCGGTGGTTCGACTGTGGCGTTCCTGACTTCCAGGCGGTCGTCATCGACGATGTCCTCTTCAATGACGTCGATGTCCTTCAAATCTTCGAAAATGCCCATCGGGGACGGTTTGTCCAGGGGGTCTCTTGGCTCGAAGCGCTGCGTTGTGCCTGATGGCCTTGGGCCAGCAGGGGCAGACGCCCTTTTTCGAGGCCTCGAGGCCAGGCCCTCTTCTACCCGCGGTTTGTACCGGATGGGCGCTCCCCCTAATAAGTCAGCCACCAGGCTGTCTATGTCTTCAGGGCTAAGGTCGTCTGTCAAGATGTCCTCAGCCGTGCCCCAGGCGTCTGCGCCTGCATCCTCTGCGCCTGCATCCTGTGCCGCGCCGATAACCGCCTCGTTTGGCATCGAGGGGTCAAAGACGCCTGGCTGCCCTGACGCGCTGGGGGCTATCGGCTCAAAAATGTCCTCGTACTCCAAAGGGTCTGAGATGTCATAGGAGTCAAGGTCGAAGTCGAGGTCGAGCGCTGGCCTCAAGCGAGAAGATAGTTCCCTGATCGAGGCATAGTCGTCGGCGATCGTGCTGTCTCTAGCGGGAGCTTTTGACTGTTCGCCGTCAATGGCGCCAGCCTTCCAGGGTTCGACGAACAACGACTCTGAATTGTCGTTTATATCTGTGGAGACAAACTCGATGACCGAGTAGTTGGTCTTTGCGCTACGCTGGCGTTTGGAACGGCTGGAGTTTCGCGAACGGCTGTTAGGCTGGTTGATCCTCCCGGCTCCAGACCGTGCCACCCTGCGGTCGCCGCTGCGTTTTTGGCGGGCGCGTGGCCCGCTTGGGCTGTCGCTTGAAGCCTCCGTCTGCCCTTGGGCTGGCGTAAGGGGAAGCGAGCCTGGCAAACCAGGCGTTTCGTCGGGCCCTGCTGTTTGCGGCAAGGCAGCATTAGGCAAAGGCCGGTTTTCTCCCGATAATTCAAATGAGTCTGGAAAGCTTCTTCTAGCGCCTCTGTTTTGCTGGTCGTCACTCATATAGGCTCTTCTAGTAAGACCGCACAGCGACCAGTGCCAAGCAAGCAGCTTCTATGCTTTTGTTGACGGTTTGCTATGGTCAAGGACGTGGTTGACCTGGCGTTGTTCCCTCCCTGATAACGCGTTACCAAATTACAGCCTGGTGCGATGTGGCTGGTGGTGACATCCCTGCTTTTTTCACCCCACAGAACACCAAAACGGAGTGTTCCCGACATTATTGATCCTTCGTTCTCTAGCTCATTTGCTACGTGCATTCAGGGCATGCTTGTATCTTTGTCGAGCGGGAGTTAAAGAGTTTAAGCATAAACAACAGCATCAGTATACTAGAATTTGACAGATATACTCACTGTGAACCCTTACATGCCCAATGTAAACCCTTACAATAACTGTGTTCAAACGAACAATATATACGCTTGAGTCAAATTCGACTAAGCCGATTTGGAGGCGAGTATGGTAACACTGAACAAGAAAGAGAACTTCATGCGCATGATAAACAGGGAGATTCCTGAGTACGTGCCCACTTACAGCTTATGGTGGGCCTTCAACTCTCCCTCGATCCTTAGAGGAGTGCGCAACGAGGACGGGACCGGAAGAGACATTTGGGGCGTCGAGTCAGTAATCGACAGTGGTGGGATCAACCCGCCTATGCCAAAGACCCACGATTTCATTTTGACCGACATCACCAAGTGGCGTGATGTCATCAAAGCCCCAGACTTCTCCGATGTCGACTGGGAGGCGATGGCCAAAGAGTCACGCGACGCTGCAGACCCGGCAAACCCCTTCGGCGGCGGGACATCGTCTGGTTACTTCCAGCCCCTGGTTGCGTTCATGGGGTTTACGGAAGGACTCAGCGCCTGCTTCGAGGAGCCCGAGGAAGTCAAGGCCCTCTTGAGCTACATCTGCGATTTTCAAGTCGAACTAGCCAAGAAGTACATCTATTACTACAAGCCTGACTTCGGATTCCTGGCTGACGACATCGCCCACGAGCGCAATCCCTTCCTGTCCCTAGAGATGTTCCAAGACATCATTGCCCCGTTCTGGCGCCGCTATTATTCGGTGTTCGTCGAGGCCGGACTGCCTATGGGGCATCACAACTGCGGCCACTTCGAGCTCTACCTTGACGACCTGGTCGACATGGGCGTGAGTTTCTGGGACCCGGTCCAGTCATCCAATGACGAGCTGGCTATCAAGGCGAAGTTCGGGACAAACCTAGCCATGTGCGGCGGCATGGAGGGACGTTTCTGGAAAGACGATACCACCGAAGAGGAAGTCCGTACCGCATTTAGGGCCTACATGGACAAAATGGCTCCTGGTGGCGGCTTTGCGGTCTTTGACTTCGTCCCCTCAGACGAGCCGATGCCCGGACAGTCCGAAGCACAATGGAGACGTTCCCGCTGGACATACGACGAATTCGAGAAGCTGAGATACAGCTACTATTGATGCTTGTCAGATTTATCGGGTAATTGAACCTGAAAACAGCGCCGGATGCCCGGCGCTGTTTTTTTATGCGTGAAAGGCCTATGCAAATAAAAAGAAACGCATAGTGAAACGCGGCTTTGCTGCTTATTTGCCAGCTTTGGCAAAGGTGGAGAAACGCCTTTCGCTCAGGCTTGTCTGGCTAGGCCTACTCTGGCTAAGCCCTGTGTTCCTTATTGTCGGATGTAGGCATATATGTGCCCTCTATATACACTGGTATTATATTTTTTTATTCCTAGCACGTTCTTTAAGGCTAAGTGCTAGAGATTGACGGTTGTCTGCAATTTTTCCGCTGCTCCAAAACAAGCTAAAACACAAAAGCCCAGGTCAGGAATTTGCTTAGCCGGAGTTACATTATTTTTTGCGCGAATTTACCCCGAAGAAATCGCAGACAATCGTCAATCTCTAGCAGGCTTGCCCTCGACTACTCGTCCACATCCCTCTTTGGCAGGGATTTAGGAGAAGCCCAGGTGTTCGTGCATGTCAACTGCACCCGCGCATCCCTCTTTGGCAGGGATTTGGAACTGATTCGGCCAGTAAAGCCTAGACAACAGGGCTTTATCGTCTAAGCAGCGCACAGCTTAGGATGCATAATTGTCAAAATAACCTTGGATAAGCACCACGGGCGTGCCCTTATCCCCAGAACCACTGATCAAGTCACAGAGGCTACCTATCAAATCGTAGTATTTTCGGGGAGTAGTGCCGAGGGACTCCCCACTTTTTGCTTTGATCGCATTGGTAATGACCTCGTTGATGTCAGCTTCTTCTGTATTAGCATTATCGCTGTCTAGCAAGTATTTGAGCTTCAACTCGTTCGGGGTCCCATCGAGCCCTGGCGAGTAAGCGGGAGAGACCACCGGGTCGGCAAGCTCCCAAATCTGGCCAACAGGGTCTTTGAACGCCCCGTCGCCATAAACCAAGGCTTCGATATGCTTGCCCGTTTTTGCCTGTATGCGGCTGATGATCTCGTTGATAAGCTCGTCGCAGTCCCTAGGAAACAGCTTCAGCATCTCACCAGGGTTCATATTGGCACCAAGCAGGCCGTACTTCTCGTTGAATCCGCTGCCGTCGACCGATTGCGTAAGGATGTCGTCCAGCCCGTAGACAGTCAGTGCACCGGCTTGTTCCAATAGCTGCTTGGACTTGAAACGGGAGTGGATGTCACAACAAAGCACATGCTTCGTATAGTCCAAAATGCGCCGGACGTCGTTGGCAAAAACAATCTCGATGTTTTCGCTGAAAGACTTGTAATACTCCACATAGTCTACCCCGGTAAAGATATGCCTTGTGTCGTACCCGAATTTCTCGCGGAACTGAGCCTCGTCCAGCACGTCGGAATAGGGGTTTACCCCAGAAGACTCTAACAGCTCGTCTGAGACCAGGCTGTTTCCCACCTCGTCGGAGGGATATGACAGCATCAAGTAAATCTTTTCACTGCCTAAGGCTATCGCTTTTAAGTGATTGCCAAAACGGTTCCGCGAAAGTATTGGGAATGTCAGGCCAATTACCCCGCCAGGGTATTTATTGCGAATGTCGGTAGCGATCTGTTCGATAGTAGCGTAATTGTTCTGCGCGCGGGCAACTACCGACTCGGTAATTCCAATGACATCGTTGTCTCTTAGCTCAAAGCCATCCTCTTTTGCTGCGTTAAGCACGCAGTCCACAACAATCTGCGCTAAATCATCCCCCCTATTGATCATTGGAGTGCGAATCCCTCGCGCAACAGTTCCCGTTGTTCTCATAAACCATCTCTACCTTTCGGGAAACAAATTACATCCACCAGGCATAAAAACGCCTTCCTAGAATTTTACCTGGTTTCATGTCAATTAATAATCGATGATAAAAAATCCACTGCTAAACTCTACCATATGTGTAATAAAACAGCATGCTCTCACAAAAGTGCGCTTGTGATAAGCCCCAAGCTTCATCGATTGATAAAAAACTGTCAGCTTGTTTAATTATCCTCGTATACAATTAGTAGTGGTAAAAGTAGTAAAACGCATCCGACGATAGGGACCCTTTATGTTTCTTGCTATACAATTTATCAGCTTCACGCCACAAAGCCTGCCTTTTATATCGGCCCTCCTCCTATTTATAATTGCCATGATAGTAGTGGTCTGGCTGCAGGCGAACTCATTTCGAAGAATTGCCAACCTGGATAAGCGGCTTGACGAAAACAACAAGCAAATCGACCAGGTACAGCAGGCAGTGCAGTTCGTCGGGACCCAGACCAACGAGCGGATCGCCGAGCAGACACGGGCAATAAACGAGCGTCTGACCGACCAGTCCAAGCTGACCCTCGACAACCAAAGCCGGCAGACAGAGTCTTTGAATACCGAGCTTGGCCGAAACCGTGACGAGATGAGCAAAGAGTTCAAGCAGGTGCGCGAGACAATGGAGGCCCGCTTGACCAGTATTCAGCAGGTAAACACCCAAAAGCTGGATGAGATGCGCGCTGTTGTAGACGAAAAACTGTCAGAGACTTTAGAAAAACGCTTCTCGGAGAGCTTTACCCTCATCAGCGAGCGGCTGGAATCAGTTCAACGAGGCTTGGGCGAGATGCAAATACTGGCCGGCAATGTCACTGACCTGAAAAACATCCTAGCCAACGTCAAAACACGGGGGAATTTCGGCGAGTACCAGCTACAGGCCCTTTTAGAGGACGTTTTTACCCCTGACCAATATGAGATCAATTTTGCCCCCAATCCACGTAGCCAGCATCGGGTGGAGTTCGCCATCCGCCTGCCTGGAGCCGAAGACGAGCCCGTCTATCTGCCGATCGACTCCAAGTTTCCCATTGAGGACTATCAAAGGCTGCTTGATGCTTATGACAATGCGGATAAGGACACGGTCAACAACCTGTATAAATCGTTGATCAACTCAACAAGAAGCTTTGCGAGGGACATTCGGGACAAGTACATAAAGCCCCCGCGCACAACAGACTTTGGCATAATGTTCGTTCCAACAGAGGGCCTCTATGCCGAATTGATGCGCGAGCCAGGCTTTGCCGACAACCTGCGCCGTGAGTTCAAGGTTCTGCCAGCAGGCCCTAGCACCCTTCAGGCTTTGATAGTCAGTTTCCAAGTTGGGTTCTCGACCTTGGCTATTGAGAAGCGTTCCAGCGAGATTGAAAAAATACTTGGTGCCGTAAAAACCGAATTTGAGAAATTCGAGGGTATCTTAGAAAACGTCGATAAGCGCCTCGAGCAGGCCCGCGGAGAGATCAGCAAGGCAACCCTTAAATCAGGGACTATTAGAAGCCGCTTGAAAAGTGTAACCGAGCTGCCAACAGCAGAAAGCGAGCAGTTGCTGGGCAGTTATGACGAGGCCGACGCCGAGGTATTGACAGTCGAAGACATCTACGAATAAGGATTGTTTGTTTCTTCCCTAGTCGATATGGTTCATAAAACGGGTCGTGGCGTAGTCGAATGTCAAGATGATGTCATCGCCTGTGGGGCCGTTGCGGTTCTTGCCGATGATCAAGCGCGCCGTTCCCAAAGGCGGGCGGTTCGGCTGCTCCGCCTCCCGCCTGCCCATAGACCGGTCAATGAACAGCACCACGTCGGCATCTTGCTCGATGCTGCCCGATTCGCGGAGGTCTGAGAGCTGTGGGGTCCTGTCCGTGCGTGACTCTACCGCCCGCGATAATTGGCTAAGCACCATAATCGGTACCGACAGCTCTTTTGCCAATATCTTCAAGCCGCGGGTAAGGTCGCCGACCTCGACATACCTTTGACGGTCCTGGCTCGTCTTGCTGGGCTGCATCAGTTGCAGGTAATCGACGATCAGCATAGCCTTGCCCGGCTCAACGTTTCGAAGCTGGCGCCTGGCTTTTGCCCTCAGCTGGATCAGGTTTAAGGAGGGGTTGTCGTCAATGTATAATTCGCAAGCATATAGCCTGCCAGCTGCCTTGTTGATCTCGGACCATTGGTCGACTGACAAGTTGGCTGTCCGCATATAGTGGCTGTTAACGCCGGCCTCTGCCGCCAGGATACGTTGGGTTATCTGCTCGGAAGGCATCTCCAGCGAGAAAAATGCTATCGTATAACCGTCCTTGGCTGCATTGACCGCCATATTCATGGCAAGCGCAGACTTCCCGATCGAAGGCCGCGCGGCGAGTATAATCAAGTCCCCGCCCCTAAAGCCAGCCAGTGCATTGTCCAAGTCGATAAAGCCCGAAGGCACCCCCACTAAATGCTTTTGGTCGCGCCCCTGCTCGTCAAGGAGGGTACTTGTCTCAATCAGCAGTTGGTCGATCCTCTTAAAGCCTGTTTGGATACGCTCCTCAGTCGCTGACAGCAGTAGCCGCTCCGCCTCACTGACAATCTCCTCAGTGTCGTCAAGCGAGCTGCCAGCCAGGCTCTTAATCTGCTCTGAGGCATCCATCAAGTCGCGCATCAACGAGTTGCGGCGGACGATCTCGATGTGGTTCTCCCAGTTATAGATAGCCATGGAGTTGTTGGCCAGGGTCACTATATAGTTAAGCCCTCCTGCCGACTCCAGCTCCCCTCTTGCCTCCAAACGGTCGGCAAGGCTGATCTGGTCGATAGGCGTTCGCTTTTCAGCAAGGTCGGATATTGCGGAGAAGATCGAGCGGTGTGCCGAACGGTAAAAGTCACGGGCTGAAATCTGCGACAGTGCCTCTTCGACGATATCGCTGTCCAATATCATGGCAGCTAGCACCGCTTGCTCGGCCTCACGGTTGTTGGGACGCTGGGAGCCGGCTGTCTCTGGAGGGGTTTCTGAGCCATATGTGTCAAACGATATATTCATTCTTGTTAACCAAGTTATTCTGTGCCAAACGATATTCAGCAGCCATTATGAACGAGGGACGGATATGGGCCATACTGTAGCCTGCTCGTTTCGTTCCTTTGCGACTGCCTGAATCATTTTACATAAAAGGCTTAATAAAAATCTTACGTTTGTCTAATCTGTTCGTTAAAGGGCCTTCATGCTGAAAAGACTGTTCATATACATGGCCTAATCCATTAGCCACATTAACACTGCGTTTCAAATAAGTTTCAGATGGGTTAACGGACTGTAGGATACCGAGGATAAACCCGACAGTTAAATTCGACTCGTTCACATTGTACGTGCACGATGAATAGGGTTTGCACAGTTCATGCATATGGTGTACACTGCACGGGTTCTTTCCTGCTCGGGTATGCCTTCTTAAAAAACCCGAGCCGTATAGTCCAAAGGAGGTGAACAATGAAGGCTTACGAACTATTATTTATTCTCAATCCTACACTCGAAGACGAAGTGCGTGAGGCCACCATGCAACGTATAGATACGACTATCGCAGCGCAGGGTGGCGAGATAGACAATGTCGATAACTGGGGACGCCGCAAGTTGGCTTATGATATCGACAAAATGTCTGATGGTGACTACACATTAATCGACTTCCATGCCGACCCTACCAAAATCGATGAAATCAGTCGTGTATTGCGTATTACTGACGCAGTACGCCGTTTCATGATTGTCGCACGCACGGATCGTGATTAAGCATCCTTTGCTAACAAGGACTAAAGGGATGTAGTATCAATTTGGCTTTATTATGGATGAAGGTGAAAGCAATGAGTATTAATAAGGTAATCATCACAGGCAACCTGACACGTGACCCCGAGCTTCGTAGCACACCGGCTGGCTCTTCTGTGCTCAGCTTCGGTGTCGCTGTCAATGACCGGCGCAGAAACTCGTCAACAGGTGAATGGGAGAACTACGCTAACTTCGTTGATTGTTCAATATTTGGAGCCAGGGCAGAGGCTTTGTCGAAAATACTGGTTAAGGGCATGAAGGTGGCCATTGAAGGCAAGCTCCGTTACTCAAGTTGGGAACGGGATGGCCAGCGGAGGTCAAAGCTGGATGTCAATGTCGACGAGATCGAGTTCCTTTCACGCTCTAACGGCAGTGAGAGCAATCCGGTGGCTGTCTCTGACATCGAGATACCGCCTGCTCCAGAAATCACAGTATACGACGAAGACATCCCCTTTTAGTATGTAGAACTATATATTATTTGATATCAATATTAAGCGAATGTACGATTATTTAAGATATTGAAGCGTTAAGGAGGTAAAATGGCTGAATACGTTCGACAACCCCGAAAAAGATTCTGTCAATTTTGCAGAGAAAACACAAAATTCATTGACTATAAAGACGCCACCTTGTTAAAGAAATACATGACAGACCGAGGCAAGATAAAGCCGAGCAGGGTCACAGGCACCTGCACTCAACACCAACGTGACTTAGCCACTGCAATCAAGCGTTCCCGCGAAATGGCTTTGGTCCCATACTCTGTTCCTGCAATCAGCAATCGGCTCGACCGGAAAAGCAGAAACTAGGAAGGGATAAAAGATGAAAGTCATTCTATTACAGGAGTTACGTGGCAAAGGTGGTGAGGGAGACATCGTCGATGTCGCTACCGGGTATGCTGTGAATTACCTCTTCCCGCAAAAAATCGCCATCCAGGCATCGAAGGGCAATCTCAAACAGCTGGAACTGCGCCGTCACAACATTGCCAAGCGCGAAGAGACCCGGCTGGACTCTGCCGACAAGCTGCTAGCGGCACTGGAGGGCAAGGTCGTGCGAATTCCGGCCAAAGTCGGAGAAGAAGGCCAGCTATTCGGTTCGGTGACTACTAGCCAGATAGCTGATGCTTTGGCTGATTTACATGATATTGTCATCGACCGCAAGAACATCGATACCCATCAAGCGATTAAGACTGTGGGCGAGCATGAGGCTGTAGTGTCGATATACCGGGAGATAAAAGCTGTGATCCAGGTATTGGTCGTCGATGAGAGCCTGCCTGAAGAAGAAGCAGTAGCTGACGAGACTGCTGACGCGACAAGCGAAGAAGACTCAGCTGCACCAGTAGACGAAGACGGTACTGGCTTTGTAAGCGAGCCTGTCGAGGCTGAAAGCGATTCGGGCGAAGAGGCTAGCGAGGCTACAGACGACTCAAGTGACGAAGGCGAAGTCGATGGCGAAGCAAGCGAAGAGGCTGAAGAAGCCGCTGAAGACTAGTTTGCACGCCTAAGCCTTGATGCTTATTTGACAAACAATATGTAAAGGACAATCAATGTCGCCACCAGGAACACCCAAGTGGCGACATTACATCCCATACGGTGGTTAAGAGCAGTATGGATCAAACCTTCGGACAGGCTTCGCCTTTGCCGGTGAATCATTGTTCCCACTGGCAGCCGAGGTATAGATGTGTCTTTGGTCAGGTACCAACGCCCTTTGCTCTCCAAGACTCTGACGAACTGGCCCTGGTCAAGCTGAAGCTCCGGACGCGACCCTAGGGCAATCCGGGTCGTGATGCCTTTGACGAACTCGGCTAGGGCTGTTTGGACCTCTGGCTTGGTACTGTCAAACGCCAACCAGGCAACATCGCCTTGGAACTGCCTCTCGTTTGTGTCATAGACGCTAAGCGCCATCCGGCATTCGACTTGCCATCCCATAGACTCCAGGCTGTTCAGCTCGGCTATCGCAGAGCCAGATACAGTAGCTACTACCCGTCCGTCCATGCCCAGCAGCTCGCGTTTATCCCCATTTGCACGTGTTGGGACAATTGAGCTGACGATTCCCTCGATGCCCACAATGAAGCGCCGGCCTTCCTCCCCTGCCGGCGTAAAGCGCGAATAGAAGCCCCTGTAGCATTCGTCGACCTCTGGATGGCTGGTGTCAGCCGCCGACTCAGGCGGGCTGTCTGGCGGCAAGTCCTCGGTATCAGGCTCCGAGTCGGGCTGCTGCTCGTCACTTGGCAGGTCAAGCGGCGTTTCGGCTGCTTCTTTGGGGGGAGGCTCGATTAGCGACGTGAAACCAGCATCGCCCAATGGGTCTTGGTAGCTCTTGGTTTCTTGCGAGGACAGGTCGTTCATGCTAAAAGAGGACTCCGACGACGATTATCAGCACCGATACTGCTATCCCCGCTGTCAAGGCTTGGGCCTTTAGCTGGTTCGACCTCAAATGGGTACGCCCTTGGCCCCTATAGCACCGCGTCTCCATTGCTGCCGCCAAGCGGTCAGCACGACGGAACAGCTTCACAAACAGGGGGATGAGCACAGGCAGCCAGGCCCTTCCTCTTTTTATCGGCCCCCCTTTGTCAAAGACTGCACCCCGCGCACTTTGGGCTACCATGAGGCGCTCGGTCTCGTTCGCTGTCAGAAGTATAAAACGCAAGGCAATCGAAAAAACCATAGCAATGTCTTCAGTAGGGACCTTCAGTGCAGCCAAAGGATGAAGCAGGCTGACCAAGGCATCGGACAGGGCGACCATCGGGGAGGTAAAAGTCAACAATGAGGTTGCGCTGAAGAGCAAGGTGATGCGCAAAGCCAAGAACAGCCCCCTCATAAAGCCATAGGCTCGAAAGCCGAAACCGCTGACCAGGGGGATAAAAGCTTGCTCCAGGCTATCGTCTAACAAAGCATGCCAGGGAGACAAGGGCGGGACATTGACCGTCATCGGCGAGAAGCCGAAGCCGTTTGCCAGTATGGTAAACACCAGTATTGCAACCAAGGGGGCAAGCCCCCGAAGGGCCAAACGCACTGGTACCCGGCCGATGTTGTACGTAATCACTAAGACCACTGCATATATCGCAATGCCTAGCCAGGTCCTGACGAGGAACAATCCTGTTAAATAGCACGACAGCAATAACAACTTGATTCGCGCATCCGTCCTATGCAATAAAGTCTTGCCTGCCAGGTAGTTACCGATGGGAGTCACATTGGCCAAAGCTTGCCTCCCTCTAAACGGTAATGCCTCTCCACTCGAGTAGCAAACTCCTCGATACTGTGGCTGACGACCAGGACTGCTGTGTCCCTTGCTAGCTGGTCGTTGATTATCTTGTGCATAAAAGCGCGGCCCATAGCATCGATCCCAGCGGTCGGCTCGTCAAATAGCAGCCATTTCGGTTGCATGGCCAATACGCCAGCAATTGCGACCCGGCGCATTTCTCCCCCAGAAAGGGCGAATGGGGAGCGGTCTTTAAAGCTTTGGAAGTCCAGCCCGACAGACTCTAATGCCCAAGCCACCAATTCGTCCTCGTCTTCGTAAACGCCTTCCAGGCTGTCTTTTGCCTGCGGGGCTTGCCTCTTGGTGCCAAAGCCTTCCAACAAGCCTAAGTTCTTTGGCCCGAACAGGATGTCCTCGGCGACAGTCGTGGCAAAAAGCTGGTCTTCAGGGTGCTGAAAGACCAAGCCTACCTGGCCGGGGGCGACGGGGACAAGCGTGTCTGGGGCATCGGTATCGGGCCAGACGAAAGCAACGGTGCCTTGGTCGGGCTTGAGCAGGCCGGTTGCCACGCGCAACAGCGTCGACTTGCCTGCCCCACTGGCTCCGCTGATCAGGGTATATGTGCCTGGCTGCAGCGCCAGGCTCAGCCCTGTCAAGACGCTGACGGGCGGTTCGGGGTAGCTGGAATAGCCGAAGTGCACCTTGTCTAGATATAGGCTTTGCCCAGCGGCAGGCGTCGCCGAATGGTCTTTTAAAGCCGGCTCTTCCAGCGGGACGGCCAGCTTCCATTCGTTTAGGCTGGTATAGTCGGCCAATAGTTGCTGGGGGTCACCGCGGTAGACCATTCTGCCTTCCGACAAGACGATCGCCTCGTCGGCATCACCTACCAGCTCGAGGTCGTGGGTAATATGCAAGATACCGTGCCCAGCGGCGCGCAGGCTTCGTACCGTTTTGACAAATTCTTTGCGGGAGGGCTCGTCGAGCATGGACGTCGGCTCGTCAAGCACCAGGTACTGTGGCTGCATGCTCAAGATACCTGCTAGTACTAACAATTGTTTCTGTCCACCTGAAAGCGTGTTGGGATCGCGGTCGCTTAAATTGGACAATCCGACAGCTGCCAGGCTTTGCTCGACACGCAAGGCGATCTGCCCAGGCTCGATCCCGAGGTTCTCAGGGCCGAATGCTACTTCGTCTAAAACAGTCGAGGAGACGATCTGCTCGTCTGGGTCTTGGGAGACCAGGCCTACCCGCTGGCGAAGCTCCCAGAGCGTGTCAGTGTCACGGGAGTCGATCCCGTCTGCTGTGACACGGCCGCTGGTCGGCTCCAGCAGCCCGTTTGCCAGACGGGCCAGCGTCGATTTGCCTGACCCGTTCGCTCCCAGCAAGACGGTATACCTGCCAGGCAATACTTGGAAGCTCACATCGTCCAATGCTGGTTTTGCCGAGTCGGGATAGCTAAAGCCTATGCTAGTAAAACTCAGCATCTGCCCGTCTTCCGGGTGCTTTAAGGGTGTTGCCTTATCCAGCGATGTCCCAGACATCATTTCTATCGACATGGGCTTCTCCCGATACTTAGTAATCTAGTTCGAGGTCGGTCTGGGCGAGCGCGTCACTGTCGAATTGGATAAAGAGCCCACGGTTGTAACGGTCTAGAGCAGCCGCTGCAATCATAGCGGCATTGTCTGAGCATAATTCCAAAGGCGGGAACAACAATTGGATACCGGTAGCTGAGAAAGCCTGTTCGTAAGCTTCTCGAAGCGCTTGGTTGGCAGCCACCCCTCCCCCCAGGCAGAATGTCTTGACCTTCATTTGCTGGCAGGCTGCAAGGGCCTTAGAGACTTGGACGTCAATGACAGCCTGCTGGAAAGAAGCAGCCACATCGGCCGGGTTGATCGCAATCCCAGCTTCTTGCTGGTTGCGGATCCAGGTGATGACGGCTGTCTTCAAGCCCGAGAGCGAGAAATTGAAGTCGTTTGAGTGCATCAGCGCCCGCGGGAAGCTGATTGCCTCGGGACTGCCTTGCAAGGCGAGGCTGGAGATGACCGGCCCGCCCGGATAGCCAAGCCCCAAAGCCTTGGCGACCTTGTCGAAGGCCTCGCCTACAGCGTCGTCGAGAGTCTGGCCCAAGACTTTATAGACCGCCCAGTCATGAACATAGACAAGCATCGTATGGCCGCCAGAGAGCAGGGAGATCACGAAAGGCGAGGCCGGCTGGCTGCCCATAGTATAGAGGGCCGATGCCCTTGGGGCCTCGTCTGGGCTGCCTGAGGCTTCGGGCTCAGGCCCGTTTTCAACTGCTAGCAGGCGGTTGGCATAGATATGCCCCTCCATATGGTTGACCCTGACCAAAGGCAGGTTAGTGGCCCAGGCCAGCCCCTTGGCAAAGGCCACCCCGACTACCAGCGCGCCGATCAGGCCGGGAGCATAGGTCACGGCAATCGCGTCAAGTCCCTCCCAGCCAGTGATCTTGGCCTGTTCGCAAGCCTCGTCGACCACGCCCACGATCGCTTCGGTATGCTTGCGGGAGGCGATTTCTGGAACCACGCCGCCGAAGCGGGCATGGTAGTCGACCTGCGAGGCAATGGCGTTGGCTATGATCTGTCCGTCTCCAGTGATGACGGCTGCAGCAGTCTCGTCGCAGGAAGTCTCTATCGCCAGAATCACAGGCCTTGCGTTTTGACTGGCAACAGCAGGTCCGGTGGGACTGCCGGCACGGTCATCGTCTTCAGGAGAGGCAGGCTGGGGCTTCTCCACATTATTTATAAAATACGGTGCTTGTTGCACTATCTTGCATTTGAGGATAAGAGCGTCCTCGCGTTGCCCTCCAGGGACAGGCGGCGAATAATAAGCCGGGCGGGTCCCGACTTGGGTAAAGCCGAAACGCGTGTAGAGCGCGATCGCTGCGTAGTTGGTCTTGCGAACCTCGAGGCTGGCGGTGGCCGCTCCAAGGGCTTTGGCGTCTTCCAGTATGTGGCTGAGCAAGGAGCTGGCCACGCCTTGCCGGCGCAGGCTGGGGTCGACTGCCAGGTCGAGGATATGCATGTCGTCGTCAATCAGCCAGCCGCCGATATAGCCGGC
>JGI24702J35022_10000016_pt1 | contig 65904 bp, 39 predicted proteins | sample TergutTh196P4_FD_35022 | JGI IMG/M metagenome (IMG submission 35022) | reverse complement strand
CAGCCCGCCGATATGGCAGGAAGCCCTAGCTTGCGCCACCCAGCTTTCAGGCAGCGCTGCCGGGCAACTATATGGCGAAGGGCTGACATTATCAGCGTCGCGGGTGGATATATATTACTCGTGTCCATTTCGCTTTTTTGCCCAAAGCGGGCTGAAACTTGACCCGCTCGAACCGGCGGAACTGGACGCACCGACTGCAGGGATATTTACGCATTACGTTCTCGAAGGTGTAGCTCGTGAAATAAAAGCAACCGTAGGCTTCAAAAACGCGGACGAGACTCTTTGCCGTGACTTGGCGACGGGGTACGCAAAGCGGTTTATAAGCGAATACCTATATGGTTTCGAAGGCAAAAACGCGCGTTTTGTTTATCTATTTCGCCGTCTTGAGGAAGCGGCGCGGCGAGTCGCGGTTGACATGCTGGAAGAGCTTGGGAGATCGGACTTTGAACCCATTGACTTCGAGCTTGATTTCTCGGAACTGTCAGGAAAAGAGGAAGGAGAGCGAGACCGGTTCCGTCTGGTTCTCAAGGGTATAATAGACCGGGTGGATGTGTATAGGCGAAACGATAATGTGTACCTTCGGGTCGTGGACTATAAGACGGGGGTAAAACAGTTCAGCCTCCCTGATATTTTACGTGGCAGGGATATGCAGATGCTTATATACCTGTTTGCGTTGCAAAAATACGGCAAGGAGCGTTATGGCGGTGATGTTAGGGCGGCGGGAGCGCTGTATTTTCCGGCAAGAGACGTGATTGTGAAAGCGCAGCGAAACGCGACGGACGACGAACTTGGCAACATGCGCGGAAAAGAGCTGAGGCGCGCGGGGCTTATACTAAACGACCCGGAAATAATAGAGGCGATGGAAAAGGGTGGAGAAAAGAAGTACATACCTGTGAAGTACGCTAAAGATGGCGCCGCCACAGGCGACAGTCTGGCGACTGCGGAGCAGGTCGCGTTATTGTCGAAGCATGTGGATTTCATGCTCGGGCGCGCCGCCGAGGAGATTCTTAGCGGCAACATCGAATGTAGGCCGTATTATAAGAGCGCCGAGGATAACGCGTGTTTGTACTGCGAATATGGCGCCGTGTGCGTTTTTGATATGGATACGCGGGACATACGGCGGTTTGCCCCGAAAATGAAAACCGCCGAAGTATGGGAAGCGCTTCAGATTTCCCGAGCAGGCACCAAATAAGTTGTGGAGTATACGCATGAGCGAAACAGAAGTAAAATTCACGCCGGAACAGGAAGCCGCTATCAAATACCGGGGCGGCGCGTTGCTTGTGTCGGCGGCTGCAGGGTCCGGGAAAACTAAAGTGCTTGTCGAGCGATTGCTAGGCTATGTTGAGCAGGGAAGCGATATCGACGAGTTTCTTGTAATTACGTATACACGCGCGGCGGCAGCCGAGCTGCGCGGGAAAATCTACGAAGAAATGACGAGCAGACTTGCCGTGAACCCGGAAAACAAGCATTTACGGCGGGTATCAATGCTTTGCGGGGGCGCGTCGATCGATACAATACATGGGTTTTGCGCGGATATCTTACGTGAAAACGCGCACCTGGCGCGACTGTCTGCGGATTTTCGGGTCGCGGACGATAGCGAAAGCGAAACGATTAGAGCTGAGGTTCTGGACACTGTTTTAAGCGAAGCTTATGAGACTGCGGAGATGTCAGACGACTTCCGCGATATGATCGATATGATCTCTACCGGGCGCGACGACAAGCGGCTGGTTATGATAATTCTCGATACTCACGCGAAATTGCGGAGCAATCCTGACCCCGACGCCTGGGTGGAAGAACAGGCGGAAAGGCTGTCGCTGGCTAACGTGGCGGATGTGTCCGAAACGATATGGGGAGCGCTGCTTTTAGACAAAACGCGCGCTCATGCGAGGCACTGGCTTGGAGTGATGTCGTCGGCAAAAAACGCAATGAAAGCCTCGCCTGATTTTGACTTGGCGTACGGTCCCAATTTCGACGCAGTAATAAGCGATATCCAGGCACTCGTTGATTCAATGGAAAATGGGTGGGACGAAGCCAGAAAACATTGCAATATCGATTTTTCGCGCGTTAAGCCAAAACGGATACAGGGCTTTGATGATCTTAAAGAAACCCGTTTGCGATGCAAAACAGCGATGAAAAAGCTCGCGCCGACCTTTGAGTGCTGTTCCAAGGACCATATAGACGATATGCGATCAATCGCCCCAGCGACGGTAGCGCTGTTACAATTTGTGCTTAAATTCGACCGCGCGTATTCGAAAGAAAAACGCAGTCGCGGAATAGTTGACTTTGCCGACTTGGAACATTTGACGCTATCATTGCTGATAAACAGGAAAACAGGGGAAAAAACTGGTATTGCGGGAACGATATCCCAACGGTTCAAAGAAATAATGGTAGATGAGTACCAAGATGTCAACGCCATTCAGGAAAGCATTTTCAACGCGATCTCACAAGATAGTAGGAATGTTTTCATGGTAGGCGACGTAAAGCAGTCGATCTACCGCTTTCGTTTAGCCGACCCATCTATCTTTCTTGATAAATATAAAAGATTTACGCCACAAAAAATGGGAATGCTGGATTGCGATAGTTGTCAGGAGAACGGGGGTATGGCGACCGATTACCTCGCGCCGATCACTCAAGCAGCGCAACCTATGGGAACTAAAATACTTCTTTCAAAAAACTTCCGCTCAAAAGCTGGTATACTCGAAACGGTCAACTTCATATTCCGTGAAATTATGTCGGTCGAATTCGGGGAGATGAATTATACAAAAGACGAATACCTCATCCCGGGAAGGGAAGATGCCAGTATTATACCCCGGACAATAGAACAAAAATTGGGGTCCGCCGTAGAATTTGATATAGTTGACATGAGCGAAACGCAGCAGGAAGAGGATGAGGAGAGTCCAGCCAAAACGCAGGTCGAAGCCAAGATGATAGCGGATCGTGTAGCTGAGCTTGTGGACGGGCAATTCATGATACCTGATGGGCAGGGAAACAGTCGACCCGTTAAATATTCGGACATTGTGATACTGCTGCGCTCCATACGGGACAAGGCAAAAAAATACTGTTCCGCATTGATGGAACTTGGAATTCCTGTAGATATGCCAGGAAGTGAAGGTGTACTGGAGAGTGCTGAAGTGTCCGCTGCCTTGTCGCTAATGTCGGTAATCGACAACCCTATGCAGGATATTCCGCTCGTCGCGGCGCTCCGGGGTCCAATCTATAGATTCACGGACGACGAGCTTGCCGAGATACGAGCGGGGACGCGCGGGGCTGACTTTTATAGGGCACTGATGAAAGCTGCGGAAACAAATGGGAAGAGCAAGGCTTTCCTTATGGATATAGACGCATTTCGGGAAGTTATGCCAGATATGCCCGCTGACAGGTTTATATGGCATATGTACAACAAAACAAGGTTACTTGAGTTGGTAGGCGCTATGCGAGGCGGAGAGAGACGTCGCGGTAACCTGATATTGCTTGCAGAGCGAGCGCGCGAATTCGAACAGAGCGGTTACAAAGGCCTGTTCGGATTTCTCACATATATTCGCAGCCTTAAGGAAAGAGGCGCGGATATCGCAAAAGGTTCGGCGGAGCCACTGTCTGGCGCGGCCGTTACAGACGCGGTGAGGATAATGAGTATACATAAGTCAAAAGGGCTTGAGTTTCCGATAGTAATACTCGCGGACACTACAAAACGGCTCAACAATAAAGACGCGAGACAACCGCTTGTACTCCATCCCGCGCTTGGTGTCGGTACGACAATGATAGATAGGCAGCGCCGGGCGGAATACACGACGCTTGCGCGAATGGCTATACAAAGCAAGCTGACTTCAGAGATGATGGCGGAGGAATTGCGCCTATTATACGTTGCGATGACACGGGCACGCGAGAAGCTGATCATAACAGCGGCATATAGGGACGCAGATAAAGAAATAGAAAAACTAATAAAGCTCTCAAGCGGGGGAATATCCGCGCAAGCGCTTGAGGAAACAAAGAATATGGCCGGATGGATACTCATGCCGGCCCTACACGAGCGATATACAAGCGACGATGATAAGGCATCAGCAGATGATATTATGTATTCAGCAGACGATATAATCTCGTCAAATAGCGAAACTTGTGAGGTTTTGGACATAAGGCGCGTAGCTGCGTCGGAGAGCGACGCAATGTCGGAATTAGAATATTTGAGGTTGAGAAACACAATGACTCCTGGCGATGCTATTACCGAGGAAGACGAACAGGAGGCTGCCGAGTCGCGTTATGAAGAAAACGAATTTATCTATCCGCACGAAAAAGCGCCAGATTTGCCGTCAAAACTGACTGTTACGGGGCTAAAAGGGAGATATTTTGATCAAGAGGCGAAACAATGGTTTCCTGAGGTTCCATCTGGTCGGGAACTCGCGTATACCCGGCCTACGTTTGTCACAAAGAGAACAGGGTTGACAGCGGCGGAGCGTGGCACGGCTCTTCATCTCGCGTTGCAGTATGTTGATTTCTCCATGTGCCAAAGCGTAGACGACGTTTCAGGCGAACTGAGGCGTTTGGTAGAGAAAGGATTTTTGACAAAAGAAAAGGCTGCTGAAATCGACGCGACAAAAATCACGCGTTTTTTCGAGTCTCGTATCGGACAACGCGCGGTAAGAGCTGAAAATATAAAAAAGGAATTTAAGTTTTCCCTTTTATACCCCGCAGAGAGGTTTTTCCCTGGCGGAGGTGAGGACAAAATACTGTTTCAAGGCGTAATAGACTGTTTTTTCGAAGAAGACGGCGAACTTGTTGTAATCGATTTTAAGACTGACCGGGTAACCAAGGACACGCTCATGGAAAAGAGCGACTTTTACGCGCCGCAATTAATGCTATATTCCGAAGCCCTTGAGCGCATTACGGGAAAGCGCGTAAAGGAAAGCATCATATATTATCTAGATATAGGCGAGTATGTATCAGTATAAAAGAAATTCTTCCGCCTGTAAATCTCCATACCAAGAAGCCGTTGATAGGCTTCCTGTGAATCCGGAGACAGTGTCCCTGTCATGACGCCATATTCCCTGAATGTGCCAAAGGGAGCATTGATGATGTCTACGCGCGTCTGAAGTTCCCTAAGAGCTTGCATGTATCCTTCACCTTCCCATGAACACAGGCGAAAAAGCTCCCCCATGAGGAAGCAGGGCGAAAAGCTCCCTCCATTCCCGTTGAAATCATTACCGAGCATGGTTTTCGCGGGATTGTTAGCCCATATGAAATACGGTGTGGAGTAATAGTTTAGATACCCATCCTGCGTATTTCTGTCGATGTTTATTCCAAGTTCCAAATACACCGAACTGAGATTGCCCAGCCAGGGCATATGGTCGCCAAAAACGACTACGACGACTGGGTCTGAATCGGCGCGAAGCGTGTCGATGAAACTCGCGAGACGCGAAGTAGTGTCGCGTATCCCGATCAGGTAATTATTGAGGATATTGAATGACTCGTCAGACAACCCATTCTTCGCTATTAGATAAGGCTCATGTGTTTTCGAGCTGTCGTATGGCCCGTGGTTTTGATACGAAAGGTTATAGCTGAAATAGGGATTTTTGGCATCGCGCTCCTTGTACAAAGAAGCGACGGTGGGGAAGAAGAACCAGTCGTATCTGTTACTGTCGTCGAAATCTTCAAGGAAATAGTAGTTGTCGAAACCTAAATAGGCGTTAATTGGGCGTCTGTCATAAAACCACATATCTCCCGCGTGAAACCCCTCGGTGTGGTAGCCTTGTGACCGCAAATAGTGGACATAGGAATTCGTCGGTGAGGAGAAGTTCGTAAAGCGCGTATTTCCGGTTAGAAACAAGCGTTCAGCGTCAGTGGTTCCGCCGCCGTAAGTGTTGGTCGTGAGCGTCCCGGAAAAGGATTCCTCCTCAAGTGCGTGAAGCGGTTCGTAAACTTCCGACTCGAAATCAAGCGCGCTAAGCAGCGAAAGATCGCAATAAGCCTCGAGCGTAATGGCGATGATATTGACCTTTTTGTCAGCCGGTATGGTAGGCTCGCCAAATGATCCCAGCATCAGAGCGGCTTCTTGGGCGTCGTACCAATCCGGCGTCGCCCCGCTTATGTCCGTCAGCGTGTCCTTGATGCTGTGGATAAACGGATAGACAAACCCCTTCGCTATATAGGTGTGTGTCGTCGACCACTCGTGAACGCTGAAGCTACCCTTGGTGTCAGCGTATATCTTCGTGTTTGTGTATACCGTAGTGTAAAGCGCGGCGGACAAAGCAATGATCACGAGGGAGGATATCGCGCGCAACTTTGCTTTTTTCGGTTTATATTTCAATATGAAAACAGAAAACGCGACCCCGCAAACGAACGCGAAGATCGCGAAATAGATTTTCCAGTTCATGACCAGTGTGTAAGGGGCGATGACTTTGTTCACTTCGCGGACTAGCAGAATATCGGAAAGTATAAACGGGTCGCCGCGTAACTGCACTTTAAAGAAATGGGTTACAGAGACAGTTAAAATCAATAACGATGGGAACGTGAACGCTATCCACGCCCTCCCGCTTATGAAATACACAAGGAATATCAGCAGGATTGGCGGCAGCAAGTTGAGCAATATGACCATCGGTGAAGAAAAATATGTCCAGAACATATTAAGCCCGAAGACTGTAGCACCCAATAAAAGCGATACCAACCCGACACAGATGCCGGCAAGAGCGAGCATCGCGTAATTAAATGTGGAACTTCGGCGTAAATCAGGCAATCCGTCGAACTTTTTCAAAAACCGCCTCATATTCTTACCTTTGTTTCGCATTCTTATCACCATTCCATTAGCGAGATATATAGAGCGCCAACTATATAAAACAGTTGGCTATTTGTTGATATCGCGTCGAAATCCGGGAAATGGGCAACAACACCCTCATCCAGTATGCCTAGGTTAACCAGATACGTCATTGCTTCGGCGGGATTCTCGAAAGCCATCGGTTCCGGTTGCTGACCAGTATTTGGATGACCTTGTGGGAACCGATTCCAATCCGCCAAAGAAGCGCACTCGGCCGTTTTTATAAGCACCAACCCTACCGGAACTTCGTCTGTGTCAAGCGAGATTTCCCACGCGGGGATCCTGAAATTGCCTCGATCCACTGTCCGCTCGTTCATAACCGCCATTACATGGTTGAGTCTGTTTTGCAGCGCCCAGCGGTGAGGGACCTCGTCGTCAAGCCGGTAATCGTTTGAGTAACCGCCATACGCTAGTCCAAGTTCCCTAATTGCCGCCAAACCGGGATATGCCCAGTGATCCATAGCCTCGATACGCGCGGGAGTGTATTCGGTTAAATAGGCGCCTTGTTTTTTAAGCTGCGTCTGGAGCCAAAGGATAGCCTCGGAGTCCACAGTCATTTGCCGAAATGTGACGCCGCTGTTCACGCTATACGCTGCAGCGACGCCGCAAGCTTCTCCCGCGACCATACCGATCGGTACGACTCGGGCGCTGCCGTGGGGGAGCGAATCGTACGACGCGCTTCTCCCAGCAATCAAAAGCTGATCGACTTTCAGCGGTACAAGACATCGGAAGGGGATACTGTACTTATCGGGCGCGCCGATGATGTTGCCGGAGTTGTCAGGGCTTGTGGGTTGGATGTCTACCGGATAATTGCCATGGCCGATCCTATCCCACTGATCTCTGTTTTCAAGCACATCCGTAATTGTCAGTCTGTATTCGCCGATGAAATGTCTCGTTTCCCTGACATATAGGCGTGGAGCGCGGCTGACGTAAGAGGCGTTTTCGAAACCAACAAAGTTGTTACGCATAAATTCAACTATATGGAGGATCTCCAGTTGCCCCCTTTCAATCCCTTCGGCGTATGATTTAGGATCGAGCGCGTCGACGCCGAATATGAGAAGTGCGTTGAGCAAAACGTCGCCATTTTTTTGTCGTGCAATATTCGGGCCGCGAAAACGCATGTTGCTATCCATGGGGACGTAGTTCGACGCTTCTTCCCCATACCCCCAGGCCGATACTGAGTCCGCGCCTGAAGAGGGGTTGCCATCGTTTTTTAGGTAATCGGAAACTGCGCCCCAGTCGACGCCCGAAACCTCGAAGACTAATGTAACTCCTTGCAAAACCCCGTGTTCACCATAGTCTTCGGCACCAATAGTGAAAGGCGCGCCTGCCGCCGCCGCTATGTCGCCATTAGGGGTGGCGTCAATGAACGTAAGGCCACGTAGTAAGGAAAACGAAGAATTCCCGGATTCCATTACTTCAAGACCTGTTATAGCATTTCCATCCATGAGCGGGGAGATGATTTTGGCGCCGAGCATGACAGTTAGGTTCGGTTCGTCGCGGCACTTTCGCAAAAACCACGCTTTTGCTTCTTCAATGTCAAAAGCGTTGCCAAGGGCATTGTAAAACTCCTTAAAAATCCCTTGGGTGAGCAAATGGTTGGTTGCGTCCTTGCTTTGATTCATATCAAGAAAATTGAGCATTCCAAGAGTGAATAGACCGCCCAGCGCGTCGCCTTCTTCGACAAGCAGCGTACTCATGCCATTTCTGGCTGCCGCAAGCGCCGCCGCGATGCCTTCCGGCTCTCCGCCCACGACAATCACATGATAACCCAGGGCACCGTCGATGACAGGCCGTTCTACAGGTTTCCCGCGAACTAAGCCGCAGTACAACAACCAACCGACGACGGCAAGGACAATCAGTACCACCACAAGAATCAGTCCCCAAATTCTTTTTATCACGGCTGTATTCATTAGATATACACCTTTCCAAACAGGGCTATAGTATTATTTTATCATCGACAGCAATTTGTCCGCCGTCATGTCGCCATAGACGTTATAACGCTTAAGCCTGAACAAGCTTTCCGGGGACCCAGCCTTAACGACGTTGAAGCCCTTAACTATTGTCAGCGTGGCCTTGACGCCGCAGTCCCTGAGCGTTTCTTCACTAAGTTTGCTATACCTTCCAAACGGGTATGAATAAACAAGGGGGCGAGTTCCAGTCATGTTTTCGATTTGAGCCGCCGAACGCTCAAAATCCGAGCGCAACGCTTCAATGTATTCTTCCCGGCTCTCGTCTTGTCTTTGCAGAACGCCGGATCGGTACGGCCCTGTCTCGTACGGCTCGAGCTGGTGCATGTCGAATGAATGACTTTGGATCGATATGACTCCGGATGCGTCCATTTCTATTCCTTCAGCGTCGCCGAAGTGCGGCGGGTCTATCGGATATTGGGTGTCTTTATACAGAGTTTCCCCATGCATGACCCCGATAATGAATACTGTGGCTTTCATGCCATATTTTTTAAGAAGGGGGTATGCTATTTCATAGACGCTAGTGTAGCCGTCGTCGATGGTAATAACGACCGGGCGTTGCGGTAATGGGGTTTCATTGTAGACAAAACTGCATAGTTCGTCGAACGTTATCGTTGTATATCCGGCTTTGCTTAGCGCCTCTATATGGCTTTCAAAAATGTCAGCCGCAATGGTAGTGCCAGTGGGGCCATCGTCCGAAAAATGATGGTACATCAACACGGGTACGCGAACGCTGTTTTCACTAAAAAGGAGCTTGAGCCTACCCATGAGATCGTAGCGGTAATTCAGTATGAACAGGCCGGCAAACAGCGAAATCAGCGAAGACGCCAAATATAAATAGGCTGCGTATCTTTTTAGTATAGCCACAGGTTACTGTTCCTCCTAAGGTTTGGGCAAGCTGTCGTCGAGTTGCAACGTGATTTCTATTTTGGACGATGTTATGCGGTGGTTGTATAAAGTATTTGAAAACTCTTTTCCCCACGAATCTACATGTATAGGCCAATTGCCGCCCGCGCTATACCTTGGCGCCCTCAGTTCAACCGTCGTTTCATTATTAAGATCCGCTTGCACGACCTTTTGGATAAATGACTCCACGAGCTGGGTTTGGGTATATGTACGATTATACGTATACGCGAACTGATTTCTTGAGTTTATCGCAACCATAACAACAACGATAGTTATAAGCGGAAAAAGCACGCGCATGACGCGGATTTTTTTGTTCAGGTATGTGGCAAGAATCGAAATAAACACAATTCCGAAAAAGAACACGCTGTAAGCGCTTCTGATATCCCTTGAGTATTGGGTTCCCCCTTTTGCCGACACAAGTGCTACGCATACTAAAGCTACGACGCAAGACAATAGGGCGGTTGGGGCGGCTTTGGCGTACGGATCGGGCAAAGGTTGTTCTTTTTTCCTTGAGTGGATATAAATGCCTACCGCCACTATGAATATGGCAAGCATGATAACAAAGACATGCCGGTTCATCGTAAGAACAAATCCAAACAGGCTTTTTACCGACTCGAACAAACGCGATATAAACCGGGCGTTAAGGACAGACCCTTGCAATGTACTCCCGTTGTTCCATTTAGCCCTTCCGCCAAAAGACTCGGCGATGATCGCGTAAACGACTCCAATAAACGCGGCGACCGCGATATTGGCGCGCTTGAAGCTGTCAAGCCCAAATTGTTTGAGGGCTTGCAGAAATTTCATTTCATGTCGCTTACGGTTGATAATTGTTTCGAGAAGGTTAAGTAGCAGGACTGAGACTGAGAAGGCAAGCAGTGTTATCGCGGAAAACAACATGGAGAAGATACAAAAATAGAGAAGCGTGACCAGCAGGGGCGCCTTGCGAGGGACGCGCCTGAACGACAGTTCGCTTTTGACACATAGCCGCAGCAACTGACATACAAGGATGGAATTTAGAATGTTTGGAATAGTATAAAAATAGTGAAGGTTCAAGCTATATACTATAAATAAATGCATGTTTTCCTTTGGCCTTCCCTTGAACAGGGCGAAGCAAAGCGCTATCGCGAATACCCCCGCTAGCGCGGAGTTGACCTTGTCATTGCTCAATGATAGAAACAAGCCGTACAGAGATATATATAATGTAGTGAGTAAAGCACTCAGAAGTAGCGCGGTAGTGACGGAAATAGAGAGGATATAGTCTCCTATTAGCGGGTAAACCACAAATGCGGAAAAATAGCCCGCTGCAGGCATGAGATATTCGGGAAGGATGCGGGTCGGGTTCCAAGTGTCAAAAGGCGGAACCGGTACTGGGGTCAATGAGAATGAGGATAGGTAATGCCAGTCATCCGAGTCGTAGGGGACGCTGGGGGAGATGATCGCAAAAAAAACGAACATTGCCGCGAATATCAACGCTGCGCCTATTGCCACGTGCCTATTGTCCAAAAGTTTTGATTTCATGCAGCCGCCTTTCATAAGAGTATCATTCAAGTATTGTTTCTATTATATACTTAGGCCTGTCCTTTATTTCGCTGTAAATCTTTCCAATATACTCGCCGATAACTCCTAACGCCAGAAGCTGAAGGCCGCCGAGCAGCCAAATAGAGATCATAAGGGTTGACCATCCCGGCACTGTCCTGCCAGGCAGTATTGCCATGATGAATGTGTATAGCATGAAACCCAGGCTGATGATGAAGGTTAGAATGCCCAGTATCGTGATAAACCGCATAGGAAGGACGCTGAAAGAGCTGACGCCTTCCCAGGCAAACGCAAGCATCTTTTTTAGAGGGTATTTAGACTCCCCAGCAAACCTCTCGCCCCTGGAGTATGTCACCGTCCCCGATTTATAGCCGATGAGCGGGACTATCCCCCGCAAAAATAGGTTGACTTCGCGGAAAGACGCAAGCCCTTCCATGGCGCGCTTGCTCATAAGCCTGTAATCGGCGTGGTTGAATACAACGTTGACGCCGAGTATTTTGAGCAGCCTATAATACGTCTGGGCGCTCGCTTTTTTAAATGCTGTGTCTTTGGGCCTGTCGCCCCTGACTCCGTAAACAATGTCGCAGCCGTCGTTGTATTGGCGTATGAATTCGTCCAGGCATTCGATATCGTCCTGGAGGTCGGCGTCTATGGAAATTGTGACGTCCGCGCGGCGCATCGCCGTCATGATCCCGGCCATCAGCGCGTTTTGGTGGCCTTTATTGCGCGAGAGTTTGACGGCGGAGTATAGCGCGTCTGAATCATGGAGGGCTTCTATGATTTCCCAGGTTTTGTCTTTGCTGCCGTCGTCGACAAACATGATTTTGCTGCTGTCGTCGACGATCCCCGCGCTTATCATGCGCAGGAGTTTGTCGCGGAGCCTGGATGATGTTTCGGGAAGCACAGCTTCTTCGTTATAGCACGGGACTACTATATATAATGTATCAGGCATCTATTCTCACTTCCAAGAATTAGATTGAACTAATCAAGTGTTGGCTGCCTTTGCCTCACGGTGGACTGCCTCATCAGCAATCAGACGATAACATAATTGAGCAATAAAGTCAACGATTGCTGCGTTGCTGTTCAGGTAGACTCCCTCCGTCGCTTTGCGGCACCTCCCTCCAAGAGGGAGGCTATGGCTTTGGTGTCGTCTCTACTCAAAGCGGGAGGCTTTGGTTTTACGTTGTCTCCCTCTCAGAGGGGGATGTCGGCGTAGCCGACAGGGGGAGTACTCCGGTTTCCTGCGCATTACCACACATGAATTGTTACTGACTACCCAGTGAATAGTAGCGACTACAGGAACAGCAACCGCCAACGGCCCTGCGGGGGAACAAATCACCCGGCCCTGCGGGGCCACCCTCTTTGCTAAAGAGGGCAGAGGGCCAGACTTCAGATGCTAATTAAATATTCGAATAATTCGAAATATAATATCAGTACACGCTAATTGCTACTGGATACTTTCTGAACAGTTGCTTGGAGTTATTGGATTGATAAATTGGCGCCTCTTCCGGCAGCTGAAACGCAATGGAAACAGGCAAATAAATTGTGAACAAATTGTTAATTTTTTGTATATCGAATATTTTTCGCAAAAAAAACTGTAAAGAAACTGTAAAACAAGAGTTTTCAAAAACTGTAACTTCTAGTAAATATATTTACGGAAAAGCTCTCAAACCATTGCAAAATAAGGGATTGAAAAAAACAGTTCAATATGTCTATTTACTGAGAAAAGTGCCAAAATTTGTTATATGAGCAAAAAACAGCATAAAACTGGAGCGAAATGAATTCAGTATTTTTCCAAAAAATAGCTTGACAAATGATGAAGGAGTATGCAATAATTCGAAATAATCACCATAGCACACTAAAATTGCCATGGGTTGCCAAAGGCAATAATCTTGAACATGTAGCATGTTTGTAATCTGTGTAACATAAACAGATTACTTTGGAGGGAAAATGTAGTAAAATGTAAGCATTACAGTAACATTCCTCTGTGTAGCATGTGAAAATAGCAGAAGAAGTAACAAAAAGTAACAAAAATAGCTTGTATTCTAATGAATTTTGAGAAAATAAAAGCATTTTAGCTACGAAAGAGCCTTTAACACAAAGCAAAAGCATGCGCGCAATTATCAAAGGCTCGAAGAGAGAAGCCTCAGAAAAACGGAGTAAGGGTATGAGCTTATGACTGACAAGCAGCTAAGGTCTCTTTCGAAAATGCAATTGTTAAGTCTGCTGCACAAACAGGAAGTCGAGCTTGAACGCCTGAGCGCGGACAACGCGAAACTATCCGAAAGGGCGCTCTGTTTGGAGCAAGCCGGTTCACTTGCGGAAGCGTCGATAATTGTAAGCGGGATCGTGGAAGCCACCCAGAAAGCCGCCGACGTGTATCTAGATAGCATACAAAAAGCAGAAGCGGACAAACTTGAATCAATTGCGAAGCTGGAAGAAGAAGCAAAAGAACGCGCGCTAAGGACACTGGAGCTAAAAAATGCGGAGACTAAAGCGCGACTGGAAAGATTGGTAACGGATATGCTCAGGATGTTTGATAATCAACTAAACAATTTAGCCGCGCTGAAAGACGAATTAATGGAACTGATCATGAAAAATGATATCGAGTATCTGATTCCGGGAAGTAGCCGCACAAATGAATGATAGTGATGAAACCGTAAAAATAGAACCGGCAAGAAAAGGGATTGGCTTGACGAGCGAGCAGATTGAAGTGGAATTAAGGCGAAGGGAACTTGCGGCGGAAGTAAGGGGCTCGATCTTCAAAGCGATAAGGACGTTGGTAGTATTCGCGGCAGCAGCGGTATTGTTGGTAACATTGTTGTTTCCAACTGTGCAGGTTCAAAGGGGAAGCATGTCGCCGACATTGCGCGACGGAGAACAGATCGTATTGTTCGCGCTTGGAAGCGTCAGGAGGGGAGACATCATAGCGTTCCACCTTGGCAACCAAACCCTGCTTAAAAGAGTAATCGCCACTGCCGGCGAATTTGTAGATATAGATCGGGATGGTTCGGTGTATGTAGATGGAACATTACTGGACGAACCGTATCTGGAAAACACGAGTTTTGGCGATTGTGATTTAGAGTTTCCTATCCAGGTGCCGGACAAACAGTTTTTTGTCATGGGAGATAACAGAGCCGCTTCGATGGACAGCCGCCTACTGGATTTTGGGACTGTCCATGGGGACGGGATCATAGGGAAAACGATAATCAGAATCTGGCCACTGGACAGGGTAGGCTTAGTAAAATAGGATCCGTGAGGTAGTTGCAATCATGAGAGTGTATAATTCGCGACAAACCATACGTTCCATACAGAGAGGCATGCTCCGCAAGAAAGGGAAGCGGAAGTTTGGCATGACGGTTCTGGTGGGGCTTATCGTCGCCGCCTCTGCCTACTTCGCTCTGTCTCAAATTGGGCTTTCATATGATAAACAATTGATTTGCGGCTTGCAGGAGCATATCCACGATGAATTATTATGTTACAGCCAACCTGAGCTTATATGCGGTTTAGAAGAAACCGAAGGGCATACGCACACAGTGGACTGCTATGACGGGGACGACAACCTGATATGCGACATAGCCGAAGCCGAACCCCATACGCATTCGGATGCGTGTTACTATACGGAGATGGAACTGACATGCGGCCTTGAAGAGACTGAAGGCGATGAAGAAGCGGGGATAGAAGCGCACTGGCACACGGATGAATGCTATTATCCGAAGCTCATATGCGGACTGGAAGAACACACGCACAGCGCGAGCTGCTATGAGAATACTAGCAGCAACAATAATAGTAATAATGTCGTTAGAAGCGACAATAACAATAGTAGAGGAAAGAGTGATAACAGCGGAGAACCTATTCTGGCACAGGATTCGAAGGATAACCAAAACGAACCTGCGGATTCCAGCAAAGAAACAGGTGAAGCGGTAGTGGACCCAGACACGCCGGTTGTTGACGCTGAGAAAACGACTGACGCCGAAGTGCCCGATTCCGAAATGACTGACGCCGAAACGCCCGATTCGGAAACCGACGTGGCTCAGGGCAACAAGAAACCCGCCGCCTCGAATGACGCGGACAACACGGAAGAGACGGATATAGAAGTCCCCGAAACGCCCGCTTCAGAAGCTCCGGACGAAGAAGAAGCCGCGATCGATACGGAAGAACCTTCAGAAGAAGAAATGGAGGAGGAACCCGCCGAAGAGGAGGAAGTCGAGGAAGAACCGGTCAATACCGTAAAACCATTCGGCGTCGGTAGAGGACCCAGCCCGAATGGGGACGCTCTTATTACTACCGTAACGATACCGATCACCAAATACATTGACGGCGAAGACGCTTTAGAAGCCCTGGGCAGAGCGAAAGCGGGCGGTGGAAATTACTTCTTCCAGTTCTTAGTAAAAGACTCGGATGGAGAAGATGTTGAGAGTGTTAATATAGAGTACGATGATTTTAATGGCGGAATCAGCGCCGAAGTCACAATAACAATACCGATTTACGAAAGCAGCGGCGCAAGCCCGTATGTATACACCATCGAAGAGGTATATAGCACCGCCGGTGAAGAGTGGATATACGACTCAAATAGGTATACGGTCACCGTAACGGTTGAATCAAACGGCGATGTTGTCGCGGAGATTAAGAAAGACGACGGATCGACGGAAGCGATCATAGTAAATGGCGTGGCTACGAAGTCATACCACGCGCGCAAACCGAATCCGAATCTGTACAGGCCGTTGGTGCCGGGGCCTCCCGGTTATATGGATTATAAAATTTTCTCGGTAGATAAAAATAGAGTACATTTTGATGATGCCCCTATATCAATATTTATCATGAATAGTTTAGACGAGACTTTTGGTGAATTTGATGCACTTTGCGCTGAAATGGATGGTATATTTCCTGATTCTGGCTATTATTATCATATGATTTTTGATGATGATGATGAATATGCTGAATTTGCATTACTGTTTTCTTTGTTTGATCAGGAAATAAGACACGGGGCGCAACTTAGTGATGATGAGTTTAACACTTTGTTTGGGTTTGAACCTGGCGAAATAACTGAAGACTTGCGTAGAGGCTTAATCCAGTATCTTATTTGGTTTGAAAATGCATCTGAAACGTTTATACAGGAATCTATTAGATATAATTTATTTAGGGCGAAAGCGGCAAACTACGACAGAGCACATGGTGGTTCTGGAAAGGATTATTTAGATCATTTCGATAGTGTACTTGATACAATAAAAAAATTGATGGCTGCGTATAGGCTTACCGAAGCCGGAAAGAGCATAACCGCGCTGGATTTGGTATACGATGCGGATAGCGCCACTTCAGGCAAGTTGGCAATTGGTTACTTGGGTTATGATCCAAAGTTGCCTGAATTACTACTCAATTGGGATAACAATGCTGTAAAGGTGTATAGACAGTACAGTGGTGGTGTGTATTCGCAAGAGATAACGTCGGGCGATTCAGTTGGTATGGGCGGCACGTTTTATGTCCAAATTGACCAAAACAATGTAAATCCGGTGACGTTTGAACTCTCGGACGAGCTGAATTACTTCCTCATAGGAGGAAGCATTAGAGGAGCGTATTTATCTGCCAATGATGATGAAAAAAACCCGGATTTAAAGATATTTCAGCATCTAATAACTGGCACTGCCGAGTTTGTAAAACTCAAGGCTTCGCTAACGGTTGGCAATGGTAAGCTGGGGTTTAGGAACTTATTCACTACGATCGAATTGCCGAGAACGTTTGGTTTCGGGAGCGATTTGTATCTGATCACAGGCGCTATGCTCATACTGGCCTCTTTGTCGCTGTTCTTCGCGCATAGCGTCAGACCGGTTCGGCAGGGCATAAACGACGAAAGCAGAGCGCGGCTTTTGTCTCTGATCGGAAAACGAACCAGAAAGAGGTGGTATATTTGCCGAAAGAGAGAATAAGCCGGATACTGGACCCCCCTCAACGCAACTAGCAACACCTCAGCTCAGAACCAGCGTTTGTTTAACTCGGCATTAAATTTTGTGTAATTATATTAAAGGAGGAATATATAGCAATGAAGAGGAGTAAAAGGATTTTAGCCATAATAATGGCGATTGCTGTTGCCGTGACCTTATCGGTAAGCTTAACGGCCAGCGCGGATGTAGGCAGATCAATCACCATAAACGCACCACCGGACCTTACACTAGAGGGACAGACATTCAGGTTGTACAAGGTTTTTAGTGTCAGCACGATATCAGGTGAAAACAGCCCGGAAGACGACAGATACGCATATATAATTGATCCTGCATTTAGTGGTTTTAGTGATAGCGCATTGGGAATAGGAACAGGAGCGGGACAAAAGTCGCTTCGTGACTACCTTGTTGGTCTCCCGAGCAACCCAGACCACTCACTGAATACACCATCAGCAGATGACATGATAAAGTTGACTGATTTATTAAGTCAGTATGTTGCGACTAATTCGATTACACCGGTTCCTACAAGCCCTATATACACAGGCACTCCACCGACACAAGTAAAATTTGAAGGACTCGATAATGGGTACTATTTGATAGTTGGAAGTGGATATTCAGCGGATGATAAAAGTGCGGTCAATCCCGTCCATATTCTTGCGACTATTACTGATTTGCTCCCTGGCGCTGTTATAAATCTAAAAGCAGATGTTCCGACTATTGACAAGGAAATCTGGAATCGCCATGAAGGTGAATGGATGAAGTGGGACGATACATCTATCGGCGACACTGTCGATTTCCGGATTGTATCCAAAGTACCGGAAATGCCTGGTTACAAAGTGCTTAAAGGCGGATATTTGTTTACGGTGCATGACGAAATGAGTAAGGGCTTAACTTTCAACAACGATATAGAGGTTTACCTTGGCGGCACAAAGGCAGATGATGGTAATGGTAATGGCAGAAAATTGACACTGGGTACCGACTATAACGTTACAGTTGGTGGTCCAGATGCTGATGGCAACGCTCTAATAGATATTGTGTTTGTACCAACAGTGTTTGTTGATTATACGCCTGGTGATGAAATCTATATATACTGTTCCGCTATACTCAACGAGGACGCGATAATCGAGGAAGATGGGAATCCCAATGACGTCTATCTGGAGTATAGTAATAACCCCTACGGTTGGGGTGATTATGAGAATAAGACTAATAGAACACCGAGGAAGAGAGTTAGAGCGTATACTGGTGTGCTTGAAATAGTAAAATATGAATTAGGCAAACCATCGGTACTACTAGCGAAAGCGAAATTTGAGTTGTATAATGATGACGGCACTGGTGGATTAGGCGATAAGATTTCACTTTTACCTATTGCTGGGCCTGTTGTAGGCGAAAGTGGCACAGGGCCAAATGTATACAAGGTTGTGCCCAGCGGTACTCCGGGTGCTATAGATCAATTTGTAACGCCGGAAAATGGAGAGGTGAGAATAGTAGGTCTCGGCGCTGGATTTGAGGCGTATCGTGGTAGGCCTACTCCAGTCAACGACAAACTTGGTATTTATTGGCTCGTAGAGCTTGAAGCTCCAGAAGGATTCTTCTTACCCGAAGAAGATATTAAAGTACAAGTAATGATTGAATGTGTATATGATGGAATAGATGATGGTACGCAGTTACCGGATTGGTATTTGAACGGGTATGATGTGATTGATCTTGATTGGCAGCCTTTGCCTGGCGCGTTTTGGGTTCCAAACAGTGGCGGGCCTGAGTTCCCGAAGACTGGTGGCGCTGGTCGCACGATCTTCTTCGTAGGTGGCGTGGCTTTGATGGGACTCGCTGTAGTTGGGTTAGTTGTCATATCCGCCCGCAAGAAAAGAAAGATCGTTATAGATTAAGCGCGGGAATCATTGCGCGCGCGTTATCTCAATTGGTATGCCGCAGCCCCGGAACATAGGCATCCCTACGCTCCGGGGTAGCGGCAGGGGGAATTAGATGAGCAGGGTACTGGCAATCGCGGTTTTCGTTGTGATTTTTATCGTAGGCTTATCTGTTCTCATTTATCCCGCTGTCAGCGACTACTATAACTCTCAAAGGCATGTGCGTACGGTCGAGCAGTATAGCAAGGCTGTTGAGAACCTAAGCGAACGGGACTATACCGGGTATCTCGAAGCCGCTCGCGAGTATAATGAAGGATTGTCGCGAAAACCTAATCGTTTCATAATGTCGCAAGAAGAGATGGATGAGTATATGGGACTGCTCGACCCAAGCGGGCTGGGCGTTATGGGGATGCTGGAGATCGAGGTAATAAACATTAGGCTCCCTATTTACCATGGAACCGGGGAAGGCTCACTGCAAGCGGGCCTTGGACATCTGGAAGGCTCGTCCCTCCCGGTCGGCGGCCCCGGGACGCACGCGGTGATCACCGGACATAGAGGGTTACCGTCGTCGACATTGCTGACGAACATGGATCGCGTTATCATCGGCGATAAGTTTTCAGTAACGGTCTTGAGTGAGAAGCTGACATATAGGGTCGATCAGATTGTGACCGTTTTGCCGAACGAGACTTCTGCTTTAGCCATTGTATCGGGCGCGGATTATTGTACGCTAGTCACATGCACGCCTATCGGGATCAACACACATAGGTTGCTTGTGCGAGGGCATCGAGTCGACAACGATGAAGACGATGCGTCATATAAAGGGCCTACGCGAATAATATCAGACGCGCGCGTCCTTAAAGGCGCAAGGGCATCGCTCCTGTTGATAGTACCAGCGATTTTGGTGATATTGGCGAAGCTGTTCATCCGACTCAGGAAGACCTACGGAAGAGGGAAGAAACTATGAAAAAGGCGATAAAAAAACCGCTTTCAATAGTATTGGTCATAATAGCTCTCGTGTGTTTAGCGACGCAGGTATTTAACGCTTTGGCATTAGACGACTTCGAGCATGGAGACCAACGGATGACGGTAATACTGGAGGATGATACAACTCCAATACGCGGTATGCAGATCGGCGTCTGCCGAGTAGCGACCATATATGTGCAAAGTGGCGGGCGGCTGAGGTTTGACCTTATATCTCCGGAGTTTGATGATTTTCCATATAACTGGCCCCAATATATGGACATATATGATGGTGAATTAAGGGAGCTTGCGAGGGCGCTTAGCGATTACGTAACAAACAGAGGCATCAGGAGGATTTACGGAACCTCGGACGATAATGGAAGAACGATATTTGATAATCTGGAACATGGGTATTACCTTGTAATGCAAATGAATCCTAGCAGTGGCGCTGGCAGTTATTATACTTTTTTACCTTCACTAGTAGCTATTGGAAGGGAAGGAGTCGAGACGACTGAAGTTTTGCCGAAAGTTGAACATCACACAATACAGCAGCGCCCTACGCCTACCCCGACGCCGTTGCCATCTCTAACGCCGACTCCCAGCGGTCCGCCGGCTTCTCCTACTCCAGGTGCAAATGTATCACCGACGCCGACTCCCAGCGGCCCGCCTACTTCTCCAACTCCAGGGGCAGATGTAACGCCGACTCCGTCGCTTGGCGCGTATCAGCCAACACTGACCCCAGGCGCGGGTGGGACGCCGACTCCTAGTGGTGATACAGATATTGATAATCCCGACGTCCCGACTACGGATTTTCCGCCAGATGGCGATAAGCCTGGACGATTGCCGCAAACAGGCGTTATTGATTGGAACCTCATCATCATTTTGCTGACATCCTTTGGCGTATTGCTCCTATTGATAGGCATTATCTTACAGAAAAGGCGCGATCAGAGGAGCTGATCGATGAAAAAAGCGACGCCTTGGGTATTGATATGTGCTGGAATTGTTCTTCTTCTTACAGCGGGCGGGTTGCTCATTTACAGCCGAGTAGACGATTTTCTAGCGGGCCAGCGGGCGGAAAGCGTCTTGCGGCAGGTGATGGATGATGTGTGGGATCTGACGGATATAAGCGATCCGGATTTGTACTTTCCCGCGCAGATACTGTCAGCTGAAGCGCTGGAAAACGAAGAAGAGGCGCGGAAATATAACAGCCAAATTGAAAACGAAGTTATAGATAATAATGGAAATATAGAAGAGATCGAAGAAGAGACCGAAGAAGCAACCAGTGAATCGGTAGTCACGCTTGAATATAGCGTTATTGGCGTGATTGAAATACCAAAACTAAATAAGAAACTGCCGGTATTGGACAGAAGCATAGCAGCGCTACTGAATATTTCGGTTTGCAGATATTCAGGACGCGTAGAAGAAAAACCCATTCGCCTGGTTATAGCCGGTCATAACCTGAAGAGCCATTTTGGGTTAATCAAATCCCTTGAAGAAGGCGACGAGATATTATTTACGACAAGGGAAGCAGAGACGTTCCGGTACAGGATGATCGGTTTCGATGAGTGCCACAAAAGCGAAGAGGAGGCTGTACAGGCTGGCGATGGGTGGGATATAACCTTACTTACATGTGAAAAAGATAGGACTAGGCGTAGGTTGGTGCGTTTCGCTGAAGTAAAATATTGAAGACTTAGTGGATAAAATTAATCCAAATAAATAACTAGTATGCTTATTCCCCCACTTTTAATAACCCCTTTCCCTATCCCTGCCCCCCTAACCCCTTGGGCTGCGAAAGCAGCCCAACTTTTATAGGTTTTACATTTTGTTCATTGACATTTTAATGATTGTCTGGTAAAGCATTATGTGGAAGAAATGTACAAGGAGCAGTGATTATGTTTAAACTATTAAAACGATTAGGAGCACAAGGGTGGTTTATGATATGCGCCAGCCTTGTTTTTGTCGTGGCGCAGGTATGGCTCGACCTGCGTGTCCCAGACTATATGGCGTCCGTTACCAGAATTGTTTCAAGTCCAGGCGGGACGGTTGGCGATGTCATGGTAGAGGGCGGAAAGATGATGCTTTGCGCGATTGGCAGCGTAGCGACGGCGGTAATCGTCGGTTATTTCGCGTCGAAAGTGGCTGCGGCGTTTTCCCACAGGCTGCGAGGCGATGTTTTCCGGCGCGTAGAGAGCTTTTCAATGGAGGAGATCAGCGGTTTCTCGACAGCCAGTCTGATAACACGCACTACAAACGACATAACGCAGATACAGCTAATTGTTGCGATTGGGTTGCAGGTAGTAATCAGAGCGCCAATCATGGCTGTGTGGGCAATCGGAAAGATATCAACGAAGAATTGGGAGTGGACGGTGCTGACGGGAGGGTTTGTAGCCTTCATTATAATAGTAATACTGACGCTCATGGCATACGCGATGCCTCGGTTTCGTAAGATACAAACGCTGACAGACAACCTTAATCGCGTGACGAGAGAAAACTTAACGGGCATACGCGTCGTCAGGGCATATAACGCGGAGAGTTACCAGGAAGCGAAGTTCGAAGAAGCAAATTCCGACTTCACCACTAACAGCCTCCAGGTAAACCGCGCTATGCAAATAATGAATCCTGTCATGCGGCTGGTAATGACCGGGTTGTCGCTCGGCATATTCTGGATCGGGGCGTTTCTCATCGACGCGGCTCAACTAATGGATAAAATTCAGATATTTTCTGATATGGTTGTATTCTCGCAATACGCTATGCAAGTCATCATGTCGCTAATGATGCTTACTATAGTATTCATCATGCTGCCGCGCGTAATGGTGTCTGTAAACCGCGTAAACGAAGTGCTAGATACAGAGCCTAAGATACTCGACGGGAAGGGACTCACGGGACCGGGGGGAAACGTCGCCGGGGAAGTAGAGTTCAGGCGCGTCAGCTTTAAATATCCAGACGCCGAGGAATACGTGCTGCGCGATATCAGCTTCAAAGCGAAGCGCGGCGAGACTGTAGCGTTCATTGGCTCGACAGGTAGTGGGAAATCGACGCTTATAAACCTCATACCGCGCTTTTATGATGCGACGGAAGGACAAGTACTCATTGACGGCGTCGACGTGAAGGATTACGCGCAGAGCGCGCTGCGTGACAGACTTGGATATATCCCGCAAAGAGCGGTGCTATTCAGGGGAACGGTGTCGTCAAATGTCGCCTTCGGGGAAAACGGCAAGCGTCCGGCGGATGAAAAGGACATAAAGCGCGCCGTCCGAGTAGCGCAGGCGGATGAATTTGTGGAGGAGATGGAAGACGGATACGGCGCCCATATAGCGCAGGGTGGCACAAACGTGTCCGGCGGCCAGAAGCAGCGTCTGGCGATTGCGCGCGCGATTTGCAGAAAACCTGAGATCTACATTTTTGATGATACATTTTCCGCACTGGACTTCAGAACCGACAGGGAACTCCGATCCGCGCTGAGGCGTGAGACGGCGGGCGCGACGAACCTGATCGTGGCGCAGCGTATCGGTACGATACGCGACGCGGATCGTATCGTCGTACTTGATGAAGGCGAGCTTGTCGGGATGGGTACGCACAGCGAGCTTATGGAAACTTGCGCGGTATATCAGGAAATTGCGTATTCTCAATTATCAAAGGAGGAGCTTGGTCATGAGTGACAGAAATCATAACGACGAACTTGGGCAAGCCGCCAAACAGCCCATACGCGGTAGGATGGGAGGAAGGGCGCGCGGTATGGATCCGGGGGCGGAAAAGCCGAAGGATTTTGCGGCATCGATAGGGAAACTCGCCAAACACGCGCGCAAGCACTTGCCGGCGCTCATTGTGGCTATGATATGCTCTATTATAGGCGCGGCGGCAGCTTTGGTGGGGCCATCACAACTTATGAAAATCACGGATATCATTACGGCTGGCTTTGAGCGGGGAATTGACCTTGACAGCATAGTAAGGATTTCCGTGACACTTCTCATCCTTTACTTGGGCGGCGCCCTGCTTACATACGCGCAAGGTTTCATAATGGCGACCTCAACTCAGCGATTTTCTCAAAAATTAAGGACAGAAATTTCGCAAAAAATCAATAGGCTTCCGCTGAAGTATTTCGACTCGACTGCTTACGGCGATATACTCAGCCGCGTAACGAACGATGTTGACACAATATCAGTGGCGATGAACCAAAGCGTCGGGTTGCTTGTCATGTCGATCACTTTACTCGTAGGCTCGCTTCTCCTGATGGTAATAACAAATATTACTATGGCCGCGACAGCCGTTGTGGCGACAGCGGCAGGGTTTGTGATGATGCGGTTTATAATGAAGCGCTCGCATATATTCTTTTCGAGTAATCAGAAGAACCTTGGCGAGATGAACGGCCACATTGAGGAAATCTACTCAGGCCATAACGTCGTAAAGGCGTATAACGGAGAGGGCGCGGCTCTACTAGAATTTGACAGGATAAACGAGGCGCTTTATGAAAGCAATTGGAAATCGCAATTCCTATCCGGGCTGATGATGCCCATTATGCATTTTATCGGTAATTTTGGGTACGTATCGGTCTGTATTGTTGGCGCGTTGCTGAGCATGAACGGGAAAATACTGTTTGGCGTCATCGTCGCGTTTATGATGTATATAAGGACCTTCACCCAACCGCTCAATCAGATAGCACAGGGAATGACGGCGCTGCAATCCGCCGCTGCAGCCGCCGAGCGCGTTTTCGAGTTCCTTGAGGAAAAGGATATGGCAAAAGAGGAAGGGTCACTAAGTGTTCTAAATAAGGTAAAGGGCGACGTCGAGTTTAGCAATGTCGTCTTTGGATACGACCCAGACAGGACGATCATCAAGAATTTTTCCGCGCTCATAGAGAAAGGGAAGAAAGTGGCGATCGTTGGGCCGACAGGCGCCGGAAAAACGACGATTGTTAATCTACTAATGCGTTTTTATGAAACCGGCGGCGGCGAAATCAGGATAGATGGCATACCAATATCGACGCTATCACGCGCTAACGTACATTCGCTGTTTTGCATGGTGTTACAGGATACGTGGCTTTTTGAGGGTACGATAAAGGAAAACGTCGCTTACAGCAAGAAAGGCGTCACGGACGAGGAAATTAAAAGCGCTTGCAAAGCCGTTGGGATGCATCATTTCATCAAGACGCTGCCGCACGGGTACGACACCGTATTGGGGGAAAACGTGAACCTGTCGGCTGGTCAAAAGCAATTGCTGACGATTGCCCGCGCAATGATTGAGAATTCTCCTTTGCTGATCCTCGACGAGGCGACAAGCTCAGTAGATACGCGCACGGAAGCATTGGTGCAGCGTGCCATGGACATGCTGACGGCTGGCAGGACTTCGTTCGTAATAGCGCACAGGCTATCGACAATAAGAAACGCCGACATCATCCTGGTGATGCGAGACGGCGATATAGTGGAAAGTGGAAACCACAGCGAGTTGATAGCAAAAGGCGGTTTCTACGCAGAGCTGTACAATAGTCAATTCGAGCCAGCTGCGGCAGTGTAGCTGATAGGTAAAAACAGATAAAAATTATCAAGAATAGAATTAAAACGGTGTGTTTTGATTGTAGAATATCATCACTAAAGTAAGAGGATTATGGATCAGTGCCTAAAATGCCTGACATATAGCGTGCAATAACACGAAAAATTGCACAATCAAATGTGTAATTACAAAAGCAGAAATATGTATTACTATACTAGGGTGGGTTTTACCAATGTCCCAATGCGCAGCGACAGTAAAAAGAAATCAGGAATTAGGAGTCGGAAGACAGGAATCAGAATAGGGGAGAGGGTTACAAGACTTCTCGTTTTTTTATGAACAGTTCCTTAATCAACCAATATAATCCGCGCGCCAGCCGAATATCATTACGGCGGCGTTTGAGTAAATCTGATCTAAAGTGTTTTGTAAATTATAAATGGACTAAATAAGTCTATATATTGATATAGCGTTTTGATGAGTCAGAACCCGCTGGAAGTCAAAACTCAAATATAAAAACTGCGTTGCGGAATGGAAAAAACAGGACTGAGCGTATTGAAGGAAAGGAGGGGTGATGGGAGACGTTTAAATGGACTAAAATAGTAGAATATCAACAACATGGAAGATAATACAAACAAAATTATAATTCCTGAATTTTAACTCTTGGCGCCGCGCGTCGGGTTGCAGGCGCAGCCCGCGTCAGATTTTTTATTTTCAATGACAAACGCGCGAAACGCGCTGTCCACCAGTCCGGTAACATCATCAAATGAGCTTTGGGAACTGACTCAGCCCTTGGCAATTATTCTATAAGAATGAATAGGCATGGAATTGTAGCGTCAAACCACAAAATATAATGAAAGAAAGTGAAAGAAATGCTGAAACACACAAGAAAACTGGTATCAATACTCTTGCTCATTGCTCTGTTCGTAACGGCACTGCCGCAGGCCAGCATGATAGTGGCGGCCAACGACCCTACCCCCGTAGCCGGTAGGACGCTAACAGCAGCAGAAGCCGGAGACTCATCAAACTGGATCGAAATCGCCCAATACGGAAACTATTCCCTGATTATCCGGCAAACGCCAATAACAAGCAGCCTCACTTGGTTCAACTCGGTACTTGACAACCAGTATTACAGCTCATTATTGCGTAGTGGGATCAACACATGGTACAACAGCACATTGGGAAGCTCGGCCAGGCTTCGTAGTTTCGCCGTTGGAAATAACGCGCTCAATAGTTTGGGCAGCTACGGGACGTCCTATGTGGATGGGATGAGCCTACCCAATGGGATTGCGGCGCCGACGGGCAATGACGTGGCCTTTGCCCTTAGCTTCTGCGAGGCAGCCTACTACTGCTCTACGCAGTATATGCCGAATAGCGCAACGGTTACCAATAGTTCCAACATAGCGTACAGCAACTACCACAAATTGTTGCCAAACACAAACAATAATCTCGATGCGGCTTACTGGCTCAGAACTCCGGGAAGTTCTTACCTTTATGCAGGCAGCGTTACCTTCCAAGGGGGCGCGGGTTGGACCGGCGCTCCTTACACGTACGCACAGGCTTGCGGCCGCGTGAACCAGGATACCACAATGGGCTGGTACGGCCACTACCGCCCGGCTATGTGGGTCGGCTCCGGCATATTTAGCTCAGGATCCACGTGCACGCTTTCATACGACGCCAATGGCGGCACAGGCGCGCCTCCGCCGCAATCGGTAGCCGCGAATACTTACGCCACCATCAGCAGCGTGATCCCCAGCCGTTCCTCATACACTTTCAAGGGTTGGGCGACGACATACTATGCGACTTCCGCGCAGTATCAGCCGGGCGCAAGCATTTACGTGAGCAGCAATATAACGCTGTACGCAGTGTGGGAGTACTGTCCAGTACCAACGCAGCCGCCACCGCCGCCACCGCCTCCAGGGTGTTCTGAAGGCGTGGTTGGTAGGGTGTTAACTCCGAATTTAAGCGGAGACTGTGTCAACTGGATCGAGATCGCGCGCTATGGCAACTATTCGCTGATATTCCGCACTAATTTCATCAATATTAATTCCAACAGCGTATACTATGGAAGCCCGACGTGGCAAATTGTCGATTTTGAAAAAGCAGCTGATAGAAGATGCTACTACGTGAACTCTTCAGCGCGCTTGAAACTCAACACTTGGTTCAATTCACTTGCACCCGGCGCGGCTGATAACCTGCCCCTTGGCGCCAGGATGCGCAGCTATACTATGATAAACGACGCGCTCTCTGTTGTTGGTACGTCCTCTAGTTGGAACACTCCTTCGATGACTGACGGTTTCAGCAAGCCGAGCGCCATACACGCTTCCACAGGGAACGACGTAGCTTTCCTGCTAAGCTTTAGCGAAGCGGCTAATTTCTGCTCCATAACGCATTTCAATAGAATCCCAGAAAACGCGCCTATTCCCAGTAACGCCATCGCACAGGCAAATTACAACAGGATAAATATCCCCAATATTGCTATATACGGCGCTTGGCTGCGCTCTCCTGGAGATTCTCTTGATACCGCAGGATTCCTTACCTATACGGGATACGGCAACGGATGCGCTTTCCAATGCGTAGTAGATAAAGACGTAACCGCTTGCCGCGGGCTTATTTACCCGGCGCTTTGGGTAGACTCCGCTATATTCGAAGCAACCCCGACCCCGACTCCGACTCCGACTCCTACCCCGACCCCTCCCCCGCAGACCCGGACAGTCCATGGATATGTTTACCCGATGCTCACTTATGATTTAGTGGCGGGATTCCGGCAAATGCATGGCATATCCGTCCAGCTAAGGCCAACGTTCAGAACCCCAGCCGCGCCTGGGATGAGCGTCAGCGCGCAATTGATCTCAGGAACCGGCAATGCGGGCCTTGGCGAATTCACTCTTACCAATGTCCCGTTTGGCACTTATGTGCTGTATATCAAGCGTCCTGGTTACCTGGTCAGGTGCTTGAGCGTAACGATATCGGCGTCCAGCCCGCCCACAGTGGAGCTAGTGCCGCCGGGAACCGACGATGGAGGAATATTCAATCTCATACCTGGCGATTGTACTGACGACTTACGGGTTGACAACGAGGATCAGTTGGCGATCCAGTATTTCATTGATCGCTCAGGCAGTATTTACAACGGGTATTATCTCCCTGAATGCGATCTCAATGCCGATGGATATATAACAAACGGTGTTGGAGATACGCTGATAGTTTTCGCGAACTGGAACAAAAGCGTTTTAGATTATGCAGGAGGGGATACAGTTAACTACAATTATTAGTTAACGCGTGGTTTAGCATTTGCTAACAAATGAAAGAACACGGAATGTAAGGAATACTCAAAACGATAATATTAAGTTATAGTATAAACTGACAAGAGCCGCGTTTGAGAATAATAACTCAACGCGGCTCTTCTCCCCTCAACAGTAACATGTAACGTAACTGTTCAGTGGGCATCCAAAAACACAGGTTGGTTACAGGCAACGCACTGGTACTGCGGTGGAAACTTGTACAATTGTCAAAACTTTTGTGCGGAGCCTGTAACCATTGCGAGTTTTTGGACACCCACTGAACAGTAGCCATGTAACATTAATATAATATTATTCAAAGATAAAAAGGCTTGAAATGGCGACGGGACTATACTATAATGGTCGTCGGTGCGCCGGTGTGATGGAATGGTAGACGTGCGTGACTCAAAATCACGTGTCCTCTGGACGTGTCGGTTCGAGTCCGACCACCGGCACCATGAATTTTCATTCATACACAAACCCAAATGGGGCGCCGTTTTATGCGCCCATTTGGGGGCGGTACACAGTGGACGCCATGGAAAAACTGAAAAATATTAACAAAATTCATCAAGATTAGTTTTTCAACGATGTGAGCTAAGTGTAGATTATCACTATAAAAGTGCGAGAAAATCGGATTGGAAAGCAAAAAGTATTACAATGTAAATGAATTAGCGCAAAAAATTGCATAATCAAATGTGTAATGACAGGACCAACAAAATGTATTAATATACCGTGTAAAAGGGGGAGTGTGGTTTTAGGTTTTTTTTGGGAGCTTACCTAGCCAACACGCCGACAGGGGGTCATTTTTCTGATCCTGGGGATTTTTATTTGTCGAATACAGTAATGGTTGCTGATATGAATATAAATATCGTATAAGTTAAAAATATACAAAATAGACCCACTTAACATTGCAAAACCATCATGGAGGATATATCGGTTCAATATCTAGGAGTTATCGCAAATTCCTTACCAGTTATGAAGTAGCGTTTTGGTGAGTCAGAACCCGCCGGAAGTCAAAGCTCGAATATAATTAGTACGTTGCGAAATGGAAAAGCAAAATTGGGCGTAAGGAAAACAAGGAAGGATAGCAAACGATAAGAAATGGACTGAAATAACAGGAAATCAGCAGTATACAAGATGGAAAAAACATGATGTCATTATTATCAGAGGTTCCCCAACGAATTCCAAACGATATAAGGATGTCCAGAAAATGCGCAACCACAGTCTTCTGGCCATAAACAGCTTAACAACCGGGTCAAAGAATGGAATTGAAGGCAGAAACGAATAAAACGAATAATTTATAAACATTATGTAGACTAAAATAGTCGAAAAAAACGTGTAAAACGTAATGCCAAAAGATCCGGAACTACAAACCAGCAGGCTTTGGGAACTGACTCAACCTTTATAATGGAGGCGATAAGTATAAGATAACCGGAAATGATAGAGAAATATAACGCAAGACCCAGAAAGAAAGTGAAAGAAATGCCGAAACAAACAGGAGAACTGATATCAATGAAAAAACGCATTAACGTGACGATATCGGAGTTCAACCCGGCCACAGTTGAGCTTGTGCCGCCGGGAACCACAGATGACGGAATATTCAATCTTACACCTGGCGATTTTAATGACGACTAACGGGTTGACAACGAGGAGTAGTTGTTAATCCAATATTTCATTGATCGCTCAGGTAGCGTTTATTGAAGGTTATATGTCCCAAAATGAAAACTTGATGCCAGCAGATATATAACCAATACGTTGGCGATACTAATTAAAGCGTTCATGAATTGAAATAAAAGCGTCAATGATTATCCCAGAGGTAATAAAGTCACTACAGTATATAACCGGCGCACGGCGATTATATAAAAAAGTATCTAAAAATAATAAAAATAGGAGTGAAATTAAATGCAAATGTTCAAGAAGTATAAGAAAGCTATGGTAGCCTTAGTATTGGCAGTTCTAATGATACTGGGTACAATTCCATTAGCGGAAGCAGCGCAGACATATTTCCCATTGTACGATGATACACATCTGGTCGCCAACGATAACACATTGTACATTACCGAATTATCGCAAGACCCAGTTTCGAAAATGATCACAGCCACATTGAAAGTATTCAATGGAAATCCAGCCGGCGGAGAGACTCTATATATAGGCGGCTTCGGATTTGAAGTAGCATTTGACGGAGCTAGAGTCGCGCCCTATAGATATGACCCTAGCAACACGTCGGATCCTCACGAATTTGACGTGAGCAGAATGTATCTCAATCAAGGCCCAAACGCGAATCTTGCTGATAACAGTCGGTACCTACACGCTTTTGGCGGACCGCTGAATAACTTCAATAACATAGGATCCGCCGTCATGTGCAACAATACGGCAAACGGATCATTTTTCGGCGGAAAGATTACCGCTTTCGTTGGTCAAAACAGCAACCCAGCCAATTCATCAATTCTGGTCGCCCCCGGCGCTACAGAACCAGTTCTAGAAATGTTCTTTATGCCGATTAGCACAGCAGACAACATATTGGACATAAATATGTTTAGGTACCAATTCGTAACTACGGTTAATTTCATTGAGATAAACACTTGGTTAGCAAACAATAAGTCAATGGTATACGCGAGTAATAAAGCTGTAGCGCTAAATTCGTACACATACGTAATCTCAGCCCCCACCTTTAAAATGCATTTCGTCAGGCCAGTACCAACAGGCGTAACAGCAGACCTGACTAACAGGGCTGTGGTCGGATATAACGCCACCCAAATGGAGTGGTCGTATGACGGCGTCACATATAGGAGCGACGTGCCGCCTATAGTGCTAGACGACGCGCACACCATCTATGTAAGGATGAGAGAAAGCGGATACAGCGGGATTGACGATGAATACGTTAACTACAAGAAGGAAATTGCCAGCGATCCGGTGGAGCTTGATTTCCCGCCGAACTTCTATCCATGCCTCGGCCTAACGGTTGTAACAAAGACATCGACACCGCTCGCGCCGTTACATCCGGACGGTAAAGTCCGCGTTGGCGACACTATTGAGTATACAATTATCGCCAGAAACGACGGGCATCCCAATTCAACATGGACAGACGCCGTCGTGACGGATACGATGCCCGTTGGCGTCACATTTGCCAACAATGTAAGGATTGACGGATTTTTACAGACACAGAATGTTGGATTCACGTTCCTTAGCGGCATATTGACAGTGCCTCTTGGCGATATTCCGGGCGGAACGCAAAAAAGAGTAACCTTCAACGCGACAGTGAATGAAAGCGCGTACGGGATAAAGATTGTCAACACCGCCAGAGTAGCGGGCAAAGATGGCAATACAAGCACCGACGTCATAGTGGACGCGGATGATGGCGACGGCCAAGGCGGCGGCGGTTTGGATATAGTGGATCGCTCGGCTGCCCCAACGATTGATCCCGTCACTGAAGGCGACGCGACCATCACCGGAACCGGTGTTATTGGAGCGGATGTAGTCGTCAATCCCGGCGACGGCGGAGCGAGCATTACAGTCGTAGTTGTCGACGACGGCAGTGGTAACGGTGTTTGGAGCGCTGATGTGTCAGGCAGAAGGCCTATTACTGGGCGGACGATCACAGCAGTACAGACAGAGCCAAACAAAGACCCAAGCCCACAAGCGTCAACTGTCACAGTTGCCAGACCACCTGTAATCAAGAATTCGGCAAAAACCTCGGAAAACCTTACACGGAGCGACGGAAGTAGGCGCGTGGGCGATATGCTCAGGTATACGATAACCGTAAAGAACGACGGTCTTCCTAAATCGCTTTGGCAAAACGTGATAATAATCGATACGGTTCCAACCGAGGTGAACTACGTTCCAGGCAGCGTGACCATCGACACACTTCCGGCAGGCTCGGCGGCAAACTACTCAAGTGGAGTGCTGACTGTGAACCTCGGTGATATCCCTGGCGGCGTCACCAAAGTAGTAACTTTCGACGCGGAAATCAATAATACCGCGTATGGTAAAACGTTTGTTAACACCGCTTTGATCGACGGAGATTCGATAATTGAAGGGCCCACAGTTCCGCCACCTGTTTATGGACAGACAGCTCAACCGGTTGTTGATGAAGTAAACGAAGGCGACAAGATAGTCGAAGGCGACGGGATCAATGGAGCGACGGTCACAGTCACGTTCCCGGACGGCGTCACAACGAGGACGGCTACTGTCTCTGGCGGCAGATGGAGCGTTACGGTTCCAAACAGCATCAACCTCATTGAAGGTAATATAATTAACGTAACCCAGGTGCTGGCCCCTGATAGCGCCAGCGACCCAGTTGTAGTGACAGTGAATGGCAAAAAACCTGTGATCTCAGATGTTGTTAAGGTTTCGCAGAACCTGACGAGTACTGACGGCAACTTCCGTACGGGCGACAGAATCCGATATACGATAACCTTATATAACAATGGCTCGCCAAAATCTTTCTGGACTGGCGCGGTTGTAACAGATGTTATTCCGCAGGGTATGACATTAGATCTTTCTTCAGTATTGCTCGACGGCACGCAACCGACGTTCTCGGATTACAATGCGACGACAAGAACACTGCGTGTGCAGGTGTGGCGCGGCCCGACCGACCAAGGGATACAAGGAGGCTTATCAGCTACGGTTGTATTCGAAGCTACTATTAATCCTAACGCGAATGGTACGCACATTATGAACTCCGTTACTGTAGCCGGCTTTGAAAATGGCGATTCAACAAAACCGGTTAATGACGGAGCTGATGAGGATGGCGGCGGATTTAACGTCGTTAACAAGTCCGCAGATCCGATCATCGACCCAATAACCAGGGGCGACAGAGCGATCACCGGTGAAGGAGAACCCGGAGCTACGGTAATCGTGACGCTTCCGGACAATACGCAGATTCCGGCAACAGTCGCGAATGATGGAACGTGGAGAGCGGATTTGCCAGTCGGCAAAGAAGTCACCACTGGTGATGTGATCAGTGCCGTTCAGACCGAAGTCGGTAAAGACCCCAGTGACGTGGTGTATGGGACGGCTGGGGATAAAACCGGCAGAGGGATCCATGGCCTCGTAAATCCGATAGTCACCGTTAATCCAGTACCAGGCTTTGCAAATATGCATGCAATAACTGTCGAACTGAGAACCACATTCCGGACGCCGGCGCCTTCCAGCCTGAGAGTAACTGCTACTCCGGCTGTAGGCGGATTGGGTGAATTCACATTTGAAAACGTCCCGTTTGGAGATTATGTATTGGTAATCCAGCGGCCCGGATTCTTGACAAGGTGCATGAATATCACCATTTCACCAACAGACCTGGATATGAGAGATATCGCGCCTCCCAATACGCAGAACGAAAATGGAGTGTTCGAACTCTGGGGCGGCGACTGTAACGGCGACTTCAGAATAGATAACGAGGATCAGTTGATGGTTCAGTACTACATGAACAGAGGAACCAGCGCATATGATTCCGACTATGATCCCGCCGCCGATGTTCTCACCGAAGGAGTAATAGATAACGAAGACTTGATGAGGATAATGTCAAACTGGAATCTAGACGCAAGCATGTACGCAGGCGCGGAAACCGTGAATTTCACTATTTGATATCCAGCGTCGAAGACGCAAAAACCGGGGGAGTCGATCCTCTAAAAAGGATCGACGCCCCTACCGGGTAACTACGGAAAGGATATACAAATGATGAAAACAAAAAAACGGATACCTGCTTTATTGCTGGCAATCCTTCTGGCGTGGTTGACGTTGCCTACTGCGGCGGCGTGGGTCTCGATAAAGATAGATAATTTTCCTATTGTTGTAGGAGACAGCAAGATTTTGCTAGCCGACGCGGATACAAGGGTTGTTACCGTCATCAAGCAGGATCCCACCACCAAACTTATTACCGCGACGGTACAAGCGCAAAATAACGGCGTCGGCACCGATAAACTGGAGATTGAAGGGTTTGGCGTTGAGATATCGTTCAACGGATCAGTCGCTCCGTATGCGTATAACCCACTCGAAACGACATTTGATCCAGCAAAACTGTGGTTTGGAGAGATTAGAAACGGATACCTCAATGGCATTGTCACCATTGATCCCCTCGACTATCTTTTCACAAATTACTGTAATACGTTATACAGTTCGGGTGGCTATGACTTTAGCTATCTTGGAAACGAGTGTATCAGCTCTGTCGCGGGATATGGAGGCTTGATCTCCACGCGGATTGCCAGTCCCGATCCTACTCATTTACAGTCTGTAGTAGTGCAACCTGGGGAATCAGTCAACATAGCAGAGTTCTACTTCATGCCTGTAGACGGTAGTTCTGAACTGAGTTTGGAGATGTTCACATTCAAGTACGAGTACATGATCCCTGGGTTTTACCGGTTTACAAATTACATTGCGAACGGTATGTACTTTGTTGAGTCTGTTGACGAGAATATGCCAGATAGCAGATACTACATAGTCAGCCCAAACACATTCAAGATGCATGTACAGCGAGCAAAGCCAAACGTATCCGCGAATAACAACGCCAAAACTGTTACAAACTATAACAGCGCCACGATGGAGTGGTCGTATGACGGTATCACTTACAGGAGCGACGTGTCGCCGATTATAAACGGCGGAGAGACAATATACGTCAGAGAAAAGGGCGACGCGGAATACAGCGGGAACGATGCTCTGTACGGCAATTACAAGAAATATATAGCCAGCGAGCCTGCAATCTTAGTCTTTGACGGCAATGGCAGTACCACATACATAGTCACGTTTTACGGCAACGGCGGAACACCCAACCAACAGACACGCAATGTCCTGGAAGGATCTGCTGTAGGGGCGAGCAATATGCCTCCCGTACCAAGTTGGGACGGCCATGACTTCGTTGAGTGGAATACGAAGCAGGACGGCACGGGCACAACATTTTCAGCAACAACGGTAGTAAATAGCAACATACAAGTATACGCCCAGTGGATTGATTCAACCAAGACGTCGGTAGAAGTAACGTTTGACCAGAATTGTGATGACGCGACTTTTAACGGCGCGACGAAAAAAATCGTCTACGTAGGCGAAGAATATGGCACTTTACCAAGGGACAATGGCGCTTGGAGTATAACTAGACCTGGAGGCTTTGGCTACAGGTACGAACTATACGGTTGGGACTTATTTGATGGTATTGGACCAATTAACCTAGTAATGGAAAATACGGTCGTGACTAAAACAACCGACCACTATCTCTACGCCAAATGGCAGCTCATTAATGTATTTAAGGTTTACACTGTCACTTTTGACGGCAACGGAGGTATTCCTGATGTACAGATTTGCAACGTAGAGGAAGGAAAAACGGTAGCGGCCGGTGGTGAAACGCAACCCGACGAAGACCTAAAACGCGCTGATTTAGCTACATTCGTAGGATGGAACACGCGTAGGGATGGATCGGGTATGGTATTCCAGGTTTCCACGACTACTGTGGATGATAATAAGAGGGTTTACGCTCAATACATACCGCCAATTGACTGTTGTACAGTGACGTTTGACAGCAACGGCGGCGAACCCCAGACGCCACAGGAGGTCATCGTAGAGAAAGGCTTAGCTGTAGGAGACGAGATGCCTGCCAATCCGACGTTTACAAACCGAACATTTTTGGGATGGAATACAGAGCAGGATGGCTCAGGCACACCATTTGACGAGACGACGCCTGTTTCAGTGAACATAACAGTTTACGCGCAATGGTCCGATGAACCGCCAGAAATGTGTATAGTTACATTTCACGGAAATCAAGGAATTCCCGAAACGCCGGTACAACGTGATGTCCAGAAAGGAAGCGCACTAGGATCTGCAATGCCACCAGATCCAGCTTCCGTGGACGACAGGTATGAATTTTGGGGATGGTGTACGACGCCGGACGGCAATGTTGCTGATTTTGACGCAGCGACAGCCGTTAACGAAGACATGGACGTTTATGCTCTGTGGGGCGAACGGCAGATCGAAAAGTGGATCGTTACGTTTGATGGAAATCAAGGAACACCTGATATACAAACACGCGAAGTAGTGGATGGAAACGCAATAGGAAACAACTATATGCCCGCCCAGCCTACACGTAGCGGATACAAATTTGTTCGTTGGGATACAAAACAAGACGGTACGGGAACAGCATTCCTAGCTTCGACAACTGTTAGCCATGATTATACTGTTTACGCTCAGTGGGAAGACGACATACCGCAGCCTGGGAAATATCGAGTAACGTTCGATTACAATTACGCTGGTAGCCCACCTCAATATTCGATCGATGTCGACGCGAATACATCAATTGGCGTGGACCGTATGCCAGCCATTCCGACTACTCGTACCGGGTATGATTTTGTACGTTGGGATACAATACAAGACGGTACGGGCTCAGAGTTGACAATTACGACACCTGTTACAAGTGATATTACAGTTTACGCGCAGTGGATAGAAATGTGTACTGTTACATTTGACGGGAATCAAGGAACTCCTGACGATATACAGACACGCAAAGTACAGAAAGGAAGCTCGATAGGAAACAACAATATGCCTGACCCGCCTACGCGTAGCGGATACAAATTTGTTCGTTGGGATACAAAACAAGATGGCACAGGATTTGAGTTTAAAGCTACGACAACTGTTGAAGTTGATTATACTGTTTACGCACAGTGGGATGAAGACACAACACAGAAGTATACAGTAACGTTCAATTACAATTTTGCTGGCGGGCCTAATGACGAAAAAGTTGAGGTAAATTCGAATTTAGCAATGGTAGGCGCCGCGAATATGCCGCCCCTGCCCACGCGCAGCGGGTACACATTTTCTGAGTGGAATACAAGTCAGTACGGCAATGGAACAACATTCAGAGCTACGACAGTTGTTGAGAAAGATATTACTGTTTACGCCATCTGGCAAACATCAGGAGTCGTCAATCCTCCTCCTGGCGGTGGCGGTCCGACGTACTACATAGTTACCTTTAACAACAATGACGGAACAACAGGATCGACGACACGAACAGTAGAAAGTGGTAGTATAGTTGGCAATAGCGCTATGCCGACTGATCCTACACGCAGCGGATACATATTCACAGGTTGGAACACCAATTCAGGTGGAACAGGTTCGCCATTTACAGGCGCCACTACCGTTAACGCAAATATTGTGGTCTACGCACAGTGGGCTACAGATAACACGGTTGTACCTGGGTTCATCACCGATCATATCCCATACATATTCGGTTACCCGGATAACACAGTAAGACCTGACAGCGCCATTACAAGGGCTGAGGCAGCGGCTATATTCTTCAGGCTGCTGAGCGACAGCAACAAGGACGCAGCGATGCCAGCCATTTTCAATGACGTAGCCGAAGGCCTATGGTATACGCAGGCTGTCAACTATCTAGCAAGTATAGGCATCATCACCGGATATCCAGACAGAACCTTCAAGCCGAACCAACCAATAACAAGAGCGGAATTCGCTACAATAGCTTCCAGATTTGATCACCTGGAAGTAACGGAAAGTAATGCGTTCTCGGATGTTGGAAATCACTGGGCAAAAGATTACATCAATTCAGCGGCAGTTAAAGGGTGGATTAACGGATACCCAGACGGGACTTTCATGCCACAACAAAGCATTACGCGAGCTGAAGTCGTGAAGATTGTTAACACCATGCTGGACAGAAGGGTAGCGCTGGAAGATATCCCACCAATAGGTACACCAGGTATAAGACAATATAGCGATATTGGTGAAGGTCATTGGGCTTACACCCATATCATGGAGGCTTCAACATATCATGATTTCATGAAAAAAGCCGATGGAAATGAAATTTGGACACTAAAGTGAGTGATAGAATAAGACATCGTACATAGCTGGATACGTCCCGAAAGCTCTGGAATATGCTTTCCATACACTGATCATCCTGGCCAGATGTGAATGTAAGTAAAGTATATGTGATGAGGAGCGGCGTATACTGGACAAAAAAGAACAACATTAAATAATGGTACAATTGTAATATAATAGCGCGTGGGGTTGGGCGGCGTCGAACGAGCTGCTCCCGCCTAACCTCACAACCTACTAAAACAACTGAACAACAACAAAAACACCATCCAACGAAACACAGGGAACCTTAGAAACGCACACACTCTCAATCTGGAATGACATTATGCATTTATAGGTATTGAGTTGTTCTGCTTGTCAGATTGAGAAGCAAAGCGAACAAGGAATACCTGGTATGTAAGGAAACACAAAATCACTAGCTGTTACTAATGCTTAAGATGATATTTGTATGGATTGCGCGAAAGTATTCTGTATGCGTGTAGCTGGAGATTGAGGATTTGTCGCCGCAAACGTTTTAATGGCGCTACAAAACGTTTGATATTGTAAAAGGTATGCGTAAATTCAGGCAAATCCACAACACCAGCTATGCGTGTACGGCAATGGGGTAGGTGTTGATGACGTCTGCTTTTTTTTGTTTGCTTTTAAAAGATGATACGTTGAGAACTTTGCACAAAACATGAAGATAAGTTTTCTGCAGGGGTAACTGAATAGTTACAAAAAAATTAATAAATTAATGTATAGATAGAGTAATGACATATGGAGAAAACAATGTATAAAATAGTCGGGTAAAATGCCCATTGACGGCTCATAGAGCAAATATTATGAATAAATAGTGTATCGTATATAAGAATAAGTAGTTTCAAATGTGTAATGACAATACTGTTAATTTATATTACACTAAATAGCGGGCATAAGTAGAATAAGTTTAATCTGTGTAAACATAGTGTCTATTGAAAGAAGATAGTAACCTTTATATCACAGAAATGATTGTTTAGTGCTTAAGCTCAGATTGAGATATTAATGTTAAGTGTTGGATGTGTAAGTTGAAAAACATGAGAAACTACTTTTCAGTAAAGCAAATTTGAAAAGAAGAAGTGTAGAAGCTAGTTAGAAGAATACTAAATAAGTCCAGATTAGATTGTTCTCGCGGAAAAAGGATCCTACGCGTAAGTAGGAAACATTACTTGATTTCGGAAGTGATTATTTTATAAGCCAATATATAGAAAGTAGGGATTATCGTGAGTCTAGGTGAGAAATTAAGGAGCTTGCGATTAAAAACAAAGAAGACGTTATATGAGCAAAGCCTGATTTTGGGAGTGTCGATGAATTCTGTGTACAGATGGGAGCACAACCTGGCTATTCCAAGGAAAGCGATGTTAAGGACGATGGCTGATTATTATGCCGTACCACTTGACTGGCTTTTATCAGAAAGCGCATCAGCCTCTCTGGTGAGCGACAATGAGCAAAAGCTGCTTGGAATGTTCAGAAAGCTGTCTGATAACAACAGATACAAAGTTTTGGGTTATATGGAGCACATGTGTGTTGAGGAATACAGATTTGACAGTCCGCAGTAAAACGCGAGTGAATGTCAATAGTGGCTCATAGGTTATTTTGGTTTTTAAGCGACAACAGATAAGAGTACAATAAACGTAACTGTTCAGGTGATACCGCAAATATCACAGTTTCGTCTTTGCAAGAAGCGCAGCGACGAGGCAATCCAGAAGAAAACATTGCGATCGACGCAAATCGACGCAATATAAACTGGATTGCCACGCCCACGGCTTGCAATGATGAGAGTACTGAACAGTCGCAAATAAACAGACATTGTGGAAAACGACCAACCATGAAAGGTAACAGGTCTGTTTTTCCGCATTGTTGAGCGCTACAGGCTATTGCGTATGCTAATGGATTGTGATATTATTGCGGGGCATTTATTAACACTATAACTATAATACAGCGTTCACATTTTAAATTTAAGGAGGAGAATAGTTTTGAGTCTGTTGAGCCTGAAAAAATTTAAATTTTCAGATGATATCTCACGTGTTATCGACAATTGCAAATCCGTTACCGTCCCTACAAGTAGGGAAGAACTTGTCTCCATGACGCTATACCCGCCTGGAGCGAACAGTTTTGACGTCCGATATGACGTGAACGGCAAGTTCGTCAAGGAGGCGACCGTCGTCCGATGCAAAAACGGCGTTGCCGTCAACTACATGGAAGACTATATGAGAAGAAGGGATCCGGACTGCACTATTGTCGCTGACGATATGCCAACCGATAAGCCCAGATTCATCGATCAGTTCAAGGAACCGTTCACATCACTAAGGCAGGATACTTTCGATTGGCTGATAAACCAGGAGTTGACGATAGTCCCGTTTTTGGCTGGAGGGACATTTGGAGGGTATCACTCGATCCTAATATCGCCTAAGAACGCTACCTTCTTTGCGTGCGGCCTTGCGGGGCTGCAGTATTTTATCAATATCGATGAATTCGAGGGTGTGTTTGAACCAAAGCTTGCGGTTTTTCTAGCGCCGCCTTTCAGGCACACATATTTCGATGGCAAGCAAATAATCGTGCATAACCGTACCCCGAATATCTACGAAATGTTTTCGTACAACCTATATCCAGGGCCGAGCGCCAAAAAGGGAGTTTACGGTTTTTTACTGGATGTCGGGGAGAGGGAAGGTTGGGTTACCGCGCACGCTTCAGCCGTCAAAATAACCACGCCATACGAAAACGAGATCATTCTTATGCATGAGGGCGCATCAGGCGGCGGTAAAAGCGAGATGGGTGAAAATATCCACCGCGAAATAGATAGGAAGATTCTTTACGCTCAACACCTTGAGACAAAAGAAAAATTCTATATCAACATTGAAGAAGAATGTCAGTTGGGCCCGATCGCGGACGACATGGTATTGTGTCATCCGAGCATCCAAAACGATAGCGGGAAACTTGTTATACGCGACGCGGAAGACGGCTGGTTCCTCAGACTCGACCATGTGAAGGAATATGGGACAGAACCGCTACGCGAGAAAATATTCACGCAACCTTCCGAACCATTAGTGTTTTTGAATATCCAGGCGGTGCCGACGGCGACATGCCTGGTATGGGAGCATACGATAGATTCGGATGGCAAGCCATGCCCAAACCCGAGGGTGATATTGCCGCGTAGGATGGTTCCGGACATTATATCAGACCCAATAGAGGTGGACGTGCGGAGCTTTGGGATACGCACCCCGCCTTGCACAAAAGAGCGCCCAAGCTACGGTATCCTGGGCATGCTACATGTGCTTCCGCCCGCGCTCGCGTGGCTTTGGAGGCTTGTCGCGCCAAGGGGCCACAACAATCCTAGCATCATCGAGACGAAGGGTATAACGAGCGAAGGCATAGGATCATACGGGCCGTTTCTGACAGGGAAAAGCGTGAACCACGCAAACCTGCTGCTCAAGCAAATACTCAATTCGCTCAATACAAGGTATGTCTTGATTCCGAACCAGCATATCGGTTGCTATAAAGTTGGGTTTATGCCGCAGTGGTTGATGCGCGAGTATCTGGCGCGGCGAGGCAGCGCGAACTTCAAGCCGAGCTGCTTATCGCCGGCGCGGCTACCTTTACTTGGGTATGGCCTTGAAAGCCTGAAAATCGATGGGCAATATATTAACAAAGCGTTCCTCAGGCCTGAGATGCAGCCGGAAGTCGGTTTAAGCGGCTATGACGATGGGGCTAAACAGCTCAGTGATTTCTGCAAGAGCGAGTTGTCCAAGTATAACGTTCCTGAACTGGAGCCGTTGGGTAAGGAAATCATTGAGTGCTGCATGAACGAAGCTCCACTGGAAGAGTACGTCAAGCTTATTCAGGTGAAATATTAATGCGCTCTGCGGAGCGCAAGGAGTCAGAAGTCAGGAGTCAGAAGTCAGAATACGGGATTAGACGAGGGGATTTTCTTGTTTTTATTTACTCTGATAATCCATAAGTGGCTAGAAAGCAGGCTCAAGCATAAGTTCGGGGCCTGGCCGACACAGGGCGTATTGCGCAAAATTACCGTCATTTAACCAATATTCGAGTTCGTCAGGCGCCAGTATAACCGGCATACGGTTGTGTATTGGCGCCACCGAACTGTTCGCGCAGGTGGTAAGTATGACAAACGCGCTGTAGTCACAACCAGAGGCGTCCAGAAACACGTCAACCACACCCGCCATGTAAACAGCCCGCTCGCCCGGGCGGCGTAGTAGGTGTTTGTCCTTCTTTTTCTTTCCGTCGACATGGCGCCACTCAAAAAAGCCACTCGACGTCACTACGCACCGCCGCTCTGCCAGCGGTTTGCGGAACAATGTTTTTTCCCGCGCGGTTTCGGCGCGAGCGTTAATGATGACGCCCGCGCCTTTCCAATGCGGGAATCCCCACTTTATGGTTTCCACTCCGCCGACAGTGACGACTGGCGCTATGTTTGTCGGGAAAACCTCTCCATGGACAAAGCCAGCGCTTAGCGCAGCGTACGGCGGTGCGTCAATTCTCGGCGATGCGCCAATACTCGGCAAATTCAGCGTTTCCCACATGTCGGAGTATGATTCTTCGTCAATAAGATAACGGCCGCACATATCAGCGCCTCCTATGATTTGTTGCTATTTGAGGGCAAAGCTAGCTTTAGGATACGATTTTGCCTATGGCTTTAAATCCGAAGTCTTCTTTTATCTCTATATCGCTGTATTTAGGGTTGAGCGACCTCAAGTACGCTTTGCCGCTCTCGACAACCAGCTTTTTAAGGTATACGTCGTCAAAATAAATGAAAATCCCTATTTCGCCGCCGCCCAAGGTTTCCTGTTCTTTTATCCAGATTACCTGCCCGTCCTGGAACAGCGGCTCCATGCTGTCGCCGCTGACGCGTAGCGCGAAGTCTGCGGAGGCCGGCACATATTCGGGCGCCTCTATCATTTCATATCCGCTGTCGTCGAGAAAAATACCGCTCCCTGCCGATACTGGGATGTCATACAGGCGCAAGAGGCGCGGGGGATCGTCGCTTTCTTTCGGGTCGTCTCTGTATTTGTCGATTTGAAACAATAGGTCAATAAGCTCGCGGGCTTTTTGACGTCCGGCCTGGTTCAAACCTGCGTATGGCCCTTTGTGGATGCCGGCAAAACGCCACAGCGCGTCGTCCACGCCCAAAATATCACATAATGCCAGGAAATATGGGATGTTGGGTTGGGAAAGCTCCTTTTCCCAATTGTATATAGTTTTGGCGTTTACAGAAAAGCCGTATCCGGACAATCTGGACGCCACTTCTTTTTGCGTGTGGTTTTTGGCCCGGCGAAGTTCGGCAAGCGTATTTCCGATAGATAAGTTCATATAGTTACCCCCAAATACGTGTATACCCATATAATAACCCATTTAATAACGCAATGCAAGTATAAAACACAAAAAATCTTAAAAATTAGTTATTTTAACATATTGAAATCTTAAAAACTAGTGATATAATAGTGAGAGTAGTGGAGGGGAAGTCCCGTGTTGAAGGAGGAGCCCGCAACGGAGACATGGATAGGCAGATACTTTTGAGCGACTTGAACGCTTGCTACGCGTCGATCGAAATAGCGCGCCGCCCGGAGCTGAGGGGGAAACCCGTGGCCGTTTGTGGGTCGGTCGAGCACAGGCACGGTATTATCCTCGCGAAATCCGAGCAGGCGAAAAAAGCCGGGGTCAAGACCGGCATGGCGAGGTGGCAGGCGCTCCAGCGCTGTCCGAACCTCATCACCGTCCCGCCAAATATAGACCTTTATATAAAGGTGACCGACAGGGTGCGAAAAATCTATTCGGAATATAGCGATTTGAGGGACGATTTTTCGATAGACGAATCCTGGCTCGACCTCACCGGAATCTATCGCGCCGACAGAGGAGCCTCCGTCGCCAACGAGATAAAAGAAAGGCTTAAAGCGGAAACCGGTTTGACCGCCAGCATCGGCGTGAGTTGGAACAAGATTTTTGCCAAAATCGGCAGCGATATCGCACCGCCTGACTCCGTCGTCGAAATCACCAGAGGCAACATGAAGGAAACTGTCTGGCCGCTTCCGGCGGAGACCTTGATGGGCGTGGGGTACGCAACGAAACGGAAACTCAACGACATGGGAATAGGCACAGTCGGGGAACTCGCGGCTGTGGCGCCGGACATTTTAAAACGCTGTTTCGGAAAAATCGGGCTTGTGCTATACGCTTTCGCCAATGGCCTTGACAGCACACCGGTAAGGAGCGAGAGCATGCAAGCGCCGGTGAAATCGATCGGGAATTCGACGACGGCGGCGCGGGACATGGTCTGCGACGAGGATGTGAGGATCGTTCTGACGACTTTGGCGGAAAGCGTAGGCTCGCGGCTCCGGGAGCATGGCTTCAAAAGTTTTGTTTTGGAGGTTTCGTTACGCTCAACGGACTTGCGGTGGATGAGCCATCAGCGAAAGCTGGAGCGGGCCACTGATATCACGCGGGAGATATTGGACTTGAGCTTTGAGCTGTACAGGGAGGCTAGGATGCTTCCGCTACGAAGCATAGGCGTGAGAGCGTCTGCGCTTGTACGCTCGGACGCGCCCGAGCAGCTCGATCTTTTCGTGAATGAAAGAATGCTTAATTGTCAAAGGGCGATCGACAGGGCGGTCGACGACATACGGCGGCAATATGGATTTCATAGCATATGGCGCGGGCTTACGGGGCTTGATGGCAAGCTGGGGAGGCTAAACGCGCGCGAGGAACACGTCGTCAATCCGGTAGGATATTACTAAATAGAAAGGCAAGATGGAGATGCATCCGCGAAGGGTTTATGTTGAGGCGCGCGTCAGTTTCAGCGCGGACGGGGATATGAGGCCGATCGAAATCACATGGGAAGACGGCCGGGTTTTTGAGATCGACAGGGTTGTCGACGCGCGTCGCGCCGCGTCGGCCGCAGGCAGCATGGGAGTGCGGTACACCGTGAAAATAATGGGGCAAACGAGGCTTCTGTTTTTCGAGGATACCTGGAGCGACACAGGGCAGCCACGCTGGTTTGTCGAGAGCGGGAGATGACGGCTTGTGTTCAGGGGGTATCAAAAAACACAGGCTGGTTACAGACAACGCACTGGTCCTGCGGCGGAAACTTGTACAATTGCTCAAACTTGTGTGCGGAGTCTGTAACCATTGCGAGTTTTTGGATACCCTCTGAACAGGTATACACCTTGGCTACATAAAATAATGATGATAAATATGTAGAAATACGGCGAGTGATGATGTATAATGTAGATATATTACTATAATTGGGAGCGATAAGTATGACTAAGACTTTTAAAAAAATCTATATTGTATTTCTTGCTGTAACGATGCTCTTCGGGATGATAAGCGTCGGCGAGTTAGCGAGCGCGGCTGATTTGGCTGCGGATATCAGCGCCCGGCCCGGCCTCGTTGCCACCGCCGACGGAAATACTGTAACCGTAACTAACGAAATTGTCGGCGACATCGCTTCCACAACGTCAAAACTCGAATTAGATATCACCGGGGTAACGGTCGAGTGGCAGGCGAACCTGTCAGGCGCAGTAGGGCCGGCGAGCGATTACCTCATAAAACTTCACGGGAACGGCGCATTCAATGTTAGCTCTTGTACTGTCAGCAACACCGGAACCGGCGGAGTCATTTGCGTCGCCGACGCCGGGACTTCTGTTTCCGTTGGAGACGCCGCGATCATTTCCGATAGAAGCGGTTGCGGGATCGTTATTGATGCGCCTGACGTCACTGTGGATATCATGCCGGGTGGGACTGTCATAAGCATGACCAACAATTCGAATGCGGCGATCCAGGTAAACAATTATTTGGGCGCCCAGATCAATCTGACCGGAGATGGCGCGATTATTTCATACAATAGCGGCTATGCCATAAACGACGGCGCCGGGGTAGGAACACGGGAGAACAATACCCGCATAGTGATAGACGGTGGCGTCATTATGTCCGGGAGCGCGTGTGCTATTAATTCAACGGGCATAAATTCGACCGTTGAGATAAGGGGCGGAGAAGTTTCGAATACCGCCAACAGCAACGCGAATCCGACAATATATATGAATGGGGGATTGGGCGACAACGTGATCATCAGCGGCGGGAGCGTCCAAAACCTGGCGACTAAATCCACAAGTTATACGATCCAGACTACAGGGAATGTAATAGTCAGCGGCGGTACAGTCTCCACGGTGGCAGGGCGGGCTATCAATCTGGTCGGAGAAAACTCGAACGTCACAGTCAGAGGCGACGGGGTTGTTCAAGCTTCGAATTTTGACGCATCTAGCGGCACAGCGATTTGCACGGCGACCGCCAATCCAGCAACGGTACAAAACGCCTCTGTGACAATCGAAGGGGGCGTGGTTTCCGCCACCAGCGGAAATGCGATCAGGATCACCGGCAGCAATTCCAAAGTAGCGGTAAGCGGCGGTATAGTTTCAGCCACCAGTGGCGTCGCGATCATAGCCGACGCCGGGATATCAGCGCTCAACGCGGCCGCAAAATACGAAATAATCGTCAGCGGCGGTTCGGTCATGGCGGACGACGGGCTGGCGATACAAAGCAGGGGCGTAGACTCCGTTGTCATAGTGAGCGACAAACCCGACGGTTCGGGCTACGGCGGCGGACGCGGCGGCCAGGTTTCGGTTTTGAATAATGGCGCCGCTATCAAATCCGATGGCGCCGTCACGGTTAACGGCGGCCTTGTATTCGCTTACGGCAGCGAAACAACGACGGTCATATCTGCCCCGGCGGAGCGGATCGTCTGGCCTACCAGTTTAGGCGGCATAGTAGGGGTGTGGAATGAGGCGGCAGGCGAAACGCTGTATCCGCAGACCACGACTCCAAATACGCATGACTTGAATTACTCGATCGGTAGCAACACGCTGTACTGGTATTTCGACCCAATGCTGGGTAGCGGGATCCAATACATCAGTGGCGTGACGGCCGGTTTTTTCCTGCTGACTCCAGTAACGGTTACTAATGAATATGGGCTTATTTTCGACGCATCCAGCGGCATGATGTATATTGACGTCGATCAAACGGGCGGACTTTCCGACATCAATCTGGCGGAGCCATATGCCGTTGGGATATTTGACGGATACTGGTCGGGGGAACCTGGAAAGCTTACGCTCAGAGGATTTTCATGGATAACGTCCGCACGAACCTCTCTGACAGTCGTAGGAGCGGATGTAGAGATCATTCTTGACGGGGACAGCACGTTTGAATCAACATCCAAGTCAGGCTATTCATGCGGGATCAGGTCAAACAGCTACAATCTGACCGTCAACGGTTCAGGGACGCTGACAGCCAAAGGGAGGAACGATACTGGTTCGGGAACATACTGCTATGGAATCGATATTGGTATAATGGATCTCACGATCAACGGCGGCGCGTTTATTGCCCAGGGAGGCAAGGCAGTCAACTTCGAAGGGCCTGACGATTCAGTCGGTCCGGGTACGACGTCCCAGTACTACAGATGGTCGTGGAGCATTGATTACGACGGCGGCGGCGGCTATGACGGCGGCGATTCGGACTCGGGGTACAGCCCGGAGGATCCATTTAAGTACTTTGTCAAGGATCAGTTTATAATGTTCCAGGCGCTAAAACCAATCAGTTTTAGTGCGGTTGAAAAAGGCGGCGTCCCAGGTATGGTCGATACGGCGGGCATCGCGCTGGTTTTCGACCAACCAGTAGACGGCTTATATATTGACAATATTGATATAACAGATGACACTGGAGCAGTGACGGTCGCGCCCGTTGGCGCGCTTACGGGATACGGCGACACATGGATGGTAGCGCTTGAGGGCGTGGTCGCGGAGGGGACGGTCAATGTCGAAATAGGGCATTTTGGAGACTTCTACGTTTTGCAACCAAGTAGCGTACCCGTGAATGTGTACAAAGCAATACTCTACAAACTGATTATTGGTTCCAGCGAAGGCGGCGGGACGTCCGGCACGGTTGCGGGCGATTATTTGGCGGGGACGCCTATCAACGTGACGGCTGTTGCCAACGTCGGCTATGAATTCAATCAATGGAACGTGGCGGGTGGCGTTGTGATTTCGGGCGGCAATGAAGAAAACCCGGCGGAGTTTGACATGCCGGATTGTGACGTAATATTAACACCTGAATTTACTGCTCTCAATGCCGACGTGCGCGGAGATTGCGGTCTGGTTTTTAACGCGGCGGAAGGAAAACTGTATTATGACATCGATGAAAGCGGAACACTGTCTGGCACTAATCTAGACGCTCCGTTCGATCCCTCCAACGACTGGCAGGGGACATTATGGGACGGGGAACCTGGAAAGCTGACATTGTATGAATTCTTTTGGACTACGAACGCGTCTACGGCGCTGACGCTTGTAGGCGACACGACGGTCATATCCTATGGCAACAGCGTCTTCGAAGGCAGAACAAACGGGCTGAAATCAGACAGTAATATCATAATTGAGGGCAGTGGCGAGCTGGCAGCAAAAGGCGAATTTGGCGTCGATCTCGGGAATTCGGGACGTTTGTCAATAATCGGCGGCTCGATCACAGCCCAAGGTAGCCAAACGGCGATACGCTGGATCGGCGGCGCTGGCGAAGGCCCGGCAAACGAATACTACCGCTGGGAGTACAGCGGCAGTTATGATGGCGACGACGCCACTACCGGCACATCAGACATACAGTTCGAATACTATGACGAGGATCGATTTATCAAACTCCAGGCGCTCAAGCCAATAAGTTTTACTGCCGAACAGACAGGAGGAATACCCGGAAAGGCTGACTCTGAGGGAATCGCGATCTCATTTGTCGAGCAAGACTCTAGCGCGCCGGTGATGATATCGGGCTTGACTGTTTATGACGTCACGATCCGCGATATGACAGGGACGGCGGAGAAAAGCGCGCTATCCCCTGGCTACGAAGCCGCCAGCAACGCTTGGACATTAGGCCTTAGCAGCGTGGGGACGGAGGGGACGGTTGAAGTTGAAATAAAACCGTTTGGAGAGTTCTTCGTAAGCCCCAGCAAACAAGTTATTGCTGTTTATAAAGCGGATACGTCGACCATAGAACCGCCGGAAGACCAAAACAAAAACCAGGGCAGGATATATGATCCTGGAAAAAATGATGTCGGCAACGGTAAAGAAACCAGAGAAACAAGCAGCGCATTAAACTTGCTGACAGTCGATGAGCATATACAATATATACGCGGGGTCGGCGGGGGTATCTTTGCGCCGGATAGGGATATGAAACGGGCGGAGGTTGCGCAGATGTTCTTCAACCTGCTTAGCAAACAAAACGTGGAGATATCGAAGCGGTTTCCAGACGTTCTGGTAGGCGCGTGGTACGAAAGGGCGGTACACACGCTAGCTTCAATAGGCATAGTCGAAGGATACCCAGACGGGCGCTTCCATCCTGAAGACAGCATCAGCCGCGCGGAATTTGTCGCTGTTCTGACGCGTTTCGCGAAATACGCGCCGGATACTTTGCCGGATGGTTCGTTCGACGACGTATCCGTGGAGCACTGGGCGTTTGAGCACATCGACGTAGCGATCCGGTTCGGATGGATTATCGGGTACAACGACGGGAGTTTCAAACCTGATCAACAGATCAGCCGCGCGGAAGTCGTAACGATCATGAACAGGGCGCTTGATCGTTTGGCGGACAAAGTGTACATTGACACTCATCTGGAACAGGAGCGTTTTTCTGACGTCGCGTCGTCGCATTGGGCGTTTTATGACATAATGGAAGCATATCACGCCCACGATTACTCAAGGCCAAATGGCGCCGGCTCCGAAGTATGGGCCGGCGAATGAAGCCACAATGGCTAGCGGCTTGATATACAGCCGCTAGCCATTCGTCAGTTCCGAAGCTGCCGACTCATTAAGTCCGGGTTTGAAGCGTTTCTCAAGGCTGTTTCAGCGGTGATATCGCCCTTGCGGTACAGCCTAAGTATGTACGCGTCCATACCAATCATACCGTCTTGCGCCGAAGTCTGGATAACGCTGTCGATCTGATGCGTTTTTGCTTCACGGATAATATTACTGATCGCGTTATTGACCCGCATGATCTCAAACGCTGGGATGGATTCGCCGTTTATGTTTGGCAGTAGTCGCTGTGAAACCACCATGCGCAGTACCATAGAGAGCTGGACGCGTATCTGCTGTTGCTGCTCCGACGGGAATATGTCGATGACGCGGTCAATTGTATTCGAAGCGCCAACTGTGTGTAGCGTCGAAATAACGAGATGTCCTGTTTCAGCGGCTGTTATCGCCGTCCTTATCGTATCATAGTCGCGCATTTCACCAAGCAGGATAATATCCGGCGCCTGCCTTAGGCAAGCTCGTAGCGCGACCTTGTACGATTCGGTGTCAGTGGACACCTCGCGTTGGCTGACAAGGCTCTGGTTGTCCCGGTGAAGAAATTCGATGGGGTCTTCCAAAGTTATGATATGGCAATTCCGGGATTTGTTAATCGCGTCGATGACGCAAGCGAGAGTCGTCGATTTCCCGCCACCGGCAGGTCCTGTAACAAGCACCAGTCCGTTATTCTCTCCTGCCACTGCCATAACTTCGTCGGGGATGAGCAGCGCCTTATAATCAGGGATGTTGAACATAACGACCCGTATAATAGCAGCCATCGTGCTACGCTGTTTGTACGTATTCACCCTGAAGCGGGCGAGGCCGGGGACGGTAACAGGGAAGTCGTCGTCCCCGCTTTCTATATATCTTTTTGTCGGTCTTTTCCCCAAAGTATACAGTTCAGTTATCAGTTCTTCCGCTTCGGCGGGGGAGATGAACCCACTGTCTTGGGAACTTATTATGCCATTCTTTTTAAACGCGACGCTGCGGCCCGCTCCAATGAAAATGTCTGAAGCGCCTTCATATACCGCCTTTTTTAGCCAATCAAGCACCATATGCCTATCCTTTCTCATTAACTCAATCCACTTTCAGTTTTGATAAAACATCCGTTGGGTCTCCGGTCTCGGATTCGTCCGGTCCTTGCCACACGTTCAGCTTGTCGTCGACGGCCCACTGCCCAATATCAAACATCCGCCAACTGAGTATGTCGTATGATTCCCCGCTTAGAGCTACGCTAACGTACAGTTCCTTCCGGCTGGAGATTGGGCATACAAAACTCGCTATTTTTTCGCCTGTCGAAAAATCCTGCTCATACGTTATGTCAATGCCGCCGACACTGTCAGGTATATCGTCGTCTCCAACGATTTCCGCGACGATGTTTTCGGCAAAGGCATCCGCTTCGTAGTAACCGGCCACCAGTTTCGCTTCGGCGTCAGTCAGAGCTTTGTCGTTTCCGGCAACCACGAACGTGATGAGGGAAAACACCGTCAGGCACAGTACCGCGAAAACAAGAACAAGCGAAGCGCTGCCGACGCCAATCCCACCATTTTTCATAGACGATCACCCCTATGCTACTGTTCAGACCGCGAGTATAATTACGGTGGGTTAGCGGCGACATTGAAGGTTATTAAGGTCTCGCCAGTGAGCTTTTCGACAAGGATTTTGTCTGTTATCAAAGACGTGGGCCGATTTTCAGGCCCATTGCGAATTATGCGGAAAGCATAGAACGCTTCATCTATTGCGCAGATATGCCACTGCCTGTCATAGTATATGATCGCTTCATATGCGCCGTCTGAGTTGCTGATAGCGCCGCCGCCCAGCATTTCTACTGCTTTGATCATATCGCCGCCAGTCGCCTTGTAACTTTCTGCGCCACTTTCGGCGACCGAAATCGCGTTTACTATGTCCTTGGAGTCCCTTGCCGTAAGATATGCAGAAGTTAGGATACTGACGCAAGCTGCCCCGCAAATCGCGAACACAGCGACGACGATCAACTGTTCTATCAAAAATAGAGTGGATCTCGAACGCTGGTTCATCCTGACGGCCCCCCTCCGATGGAAGCATCGCGAGCGTTAGCGCCGGTTACGTTGCCGCGTGGGAATATTAGCAGGTCTTTTGCGTAGGAAGATACCTTTATCAGCCCGTTTTCATACATATCAAACGTTAAGCTGCCATGCTCCGCTATCTGTACGCCGTCCTCCGGGAGAAAGTCAAGGCCAATTTCGCAAAACAGCTCGTAGATCCAGCCATTATACTCATAAATAGTTGTAATATACTGTATCTGACCATATTGCTCCTCAATAAAAAGAGCGGGCAATCCGGAGAATTCCCCGATATAGATACGCCCAGCGTCGTCGCTGTTTTTTATTTTAGTCCAAATATAAGAAAGTATCGAATGGTCAGCGTATCCGTCACGCGACATTGCAGTTACATTTTCATAAATCTTCGCGCCAAGCATCAACACCATAAGCACAGATACGGCGAATACACAGAATATTATCATAACGAAAATAGTATCAATACGACGTCGGCGGTTTTTATATTCCATATGGAACTCCCAAAGTTGTATCTACCCACAACTTAAGCTATACTAGCTCTATTACCGTTATGTCAGGGAAGAGATTTGAGGCGAAAATGCTGTAGTGTACGGCATATTTAGACCAATCTATACGTATCCCATAATTCTCTTCGAGGTATTTAATAGTATCAGGATATCGCCCCTCGACAGCGTAGCACATAACTGTGGCGCGGCGTATGCTGTCCTCAAGTATCCGCAAGCCTTCAACCCTGCTTGACCGCTCCGTCTGCGACAAACCATAGACGATCATAAGCATCACGGCGACTGTGAAGAGGATGGGGACTATCGCGCCACGAAGAAAATCCCAAGCGTTTGCTTTGTATATCCTTTTTCGCATATTAATCAATCAACCATCCAACCAACCAATCAACCAATCAACCAATCAACCAATAAATCAATCAACCTATAGCGGTCATAATACCCATTAGAGGCAACATGACCGAAAGCAAGATAACGCCAACTATTGCTGACGATATTATAACAAGCGTGGGCTCGATCTTACCGACGAGCCGGCCCACTCTGTCTTGTACATCAAGGTCGCTTCTACGCGCGATCTCAGCCATTGCGGCGTCCGCCTTGCCGCTACGGCTCCCGATAGACAGCATCTTGCCATCTTGTGGCGAGAGTATGCCAGCGCCGCACAACGCTTCGGAAAGCGTGCTGCCAGAGCTCAGCAAGCCCGAACACCGCTTGTGCTTATTGTCTATGGCTTTTGAACCGCCGCTGACAGCGGCCGCGATATCGATGGCTTCAGCCGTGTCCAGCCCGCTTGCCATCCCAAGCGTCATGGCAAATACGAATCGGGACGACGCTATTTTGCCAAAAACGCCTCTATCGCCCCACCTATCGGAAAACCCTTTTGTGAGACTTTTGCGAATGCTTGGCACAGCCCAAACGATAATAGCCAATATAAATATCGCGCCGAAAATAACCGCGATAACCGCTGAGGCGTTTCCAAGCCACCCACCGAACCGCATTAAGCTGTCGGCCAAGGGGGACATCTGCGCGCCGAGCCGGTTAAACACATCGTTGAATATTGGCAAGACCTGTACAATAAGGATCAATACCACAACTACCATCAGTGCGAGCAGCACCGCAGGGTACAGAACGGAACTCCTGATGGTAGACGATAGTCTGACTTGCCTTTCGTAGTATTCGGAAAGAGCGCCCAGCGTCTGTACTAAGCGACCTGTTTTTTCGCCGATTTCCACCATATGCGCCATATAACGGGGGAAAAGGCCTGAGCCTTTGAGCGCGGCGGACAATGGCTCGCCCATTTCAAGCGTGTCAATCAGGATTTGCATGATCGCTTTGCCTTCTTTACCCGGCTCGTCGTCTTGCAATATCTGAACGCTATCAATAGCAGTGAGTCCGGCGTCGAGCAGCATCGCGAGTTCAGAACATAGCGCGGACAGATATGAACTAGTCAATGTTTTATTTTTCATCGCGCGACCTCATTTCAATAGAGATACCGCAAGATATACTTTCGACCGCGAGTATAGATACTGTGCTATGCGTCAATAGAGGAATTTCGATGTATAGTTAGTACCGTCGCCTATGTAGTTCATTACGGTCGAGCTTTGTTTACCTGTGGACGCGAATGTGGGATCCATAAGCTTCCACGTTTTGCCATCGAAAAATATAACATTGTTTATCCAGCCTGTTTCGTCGGAATATACGTTTATCCACGCATGGTAGGCTTGACCGGCATATCCCACCACAAGTTTTGTTGGGATTCCCTGGCTGCGTAGCATCGACGTCATAACAGCCGCGTAGTCGAAACATATGCCTTTGCCCTTTTCCAAGATGACGTCTACGTCGGGCAGATAGCCGCTTTGGACGGTCGCGGCTAGTTCTCTGTCGTATGTCAAGTTTTTAATGACAAAATTGTAAATCGCGGAAATCTTTCCGGGTAAATCATCGACGTTCCCTATGAGTTCGGCAGCCTTCGCGACTGTTTTGCTGTCGGGTTTATAGTTTACGTATTGGTTTGGGCGTATGAACGGCGCGAATTCGTCATTTAGGGTCACGTCGAACGAAGCGGAGTTTGCTGTTGAGTACCTTGTACCTTCTATTTGCTCGTAAACAGTAGCCATGTAGCTCCCGTTGCCGTCAGAAAGTGGGTATACTTCGTAGTCCCCGTTAGTTTTCAAGGTGTACGTGTACTGTACCGCGCTTGGTCCCTTGATAATCACACGCAATTGTTTGCTGGTGCTTTGCAGAAACCTAACCATGATATATCCATCTTTTGTATTGGAATAGTCGATTTCCGCTTTGTTGTTTTTCTTTGTGTTGGTTCCCGGGGCTGTTGGCATTGATATGGTGAACATAGGAGGCGAGGACGATAACGGGATCATTTCCTGCTCCAAATCCGCTATGTCGCCTTCATATATGGGAGGAACCAGGTCTTCGGGGTTGTGGATATCAACTACTTCGTTTTGGGCGCACCCGACAAGCGCGCAAAGAAGCGAGCCGATAATCACGAGTGCCGCAAGCAATAGTAATGTTGTTTTAATGTTTGTTTTCATATCGTTCCTCCATACTATATATACATATTTTCGTTCTTTTTGGCAGATAACTTAACATTTAGAAAAACAAAAAGAGCGTGACAGTTACAGGTCTACAGTTCACGCCCTTACGTTTTGAAAGCTATTTCTATGCCTCTATCGTTCCACCTTCCTCCTTCTCATATCCCAAAGATGTTTCTCAGTCGATAAACTACTGCTAAACTATCCTCAACGTGATACTGTCCAGTAACTTATTCTCGGAGCTATAGAGCATCAATACCAATTGCCCTGTATATTTGTTTTTATTGACGCTGACTAACCCATAAGTGTTGACAGTAGCAAGTCGCGAATCCGCGATAACCCATTTGATACCACTTATAGTCAATGCTCCGTCTAACGTCGCGTAAAATTGCGCGGTACTACCTACGGACAGCGTTATGTTGTTTGGCGCGGGCTGGAAGTTTGAATCGTAAATTTTAAAACTACTAGGCCTGTGGATCGTAACCGTTCCGGGAGTCAAGCCAATAGTAAGCGGCTGCTCCGCAAGATTAACTGGAGCGCGCGGCCCTTGAGCGCCTTCAAAGGCAATATCTATCACATTTGCGCCAACAATAGCATCTTGTGTCACTTGAAAAGTAACTTCAAATAATGTAGCGGAAGCTGTATAATTGAATGAACGCCCCCATACCAAGTAAAATTTATCGGGAATAGGCGCGGGTAAAGCTCCGCTTCCGGAAACCCAGCCATCGGGTAACGTCAGCCCACTTATCAAATCCATCATTTCCCCCATATCTTGAGGATTTGAGCCAATCGGGCGAATGTGGGTCGCCTCAATACCTCTAGGGTAGCTGATTTTTAGTGCCATCCCTGCGAAGCCTGGATTATCGCTCATAACAATGTCGGCAGTGAAAGTCTCACCTGGAGCGTACAGCCCTGAATCGACTTGCAAAGTGAGCATCGCACCAGCGGCGTAAACGGACATAATAGTAGGGTATAGAGTTAATACAAGTAAACACGTAAGCACTGATGCAAGCATCCTACGAGCCCTAAATAGCTTGTTAATCTCCACTATTGACTACCTCCTGTATCTGGTCTTGTTCGTAATTCTTCAAGAGTCATATCGCCAAAATGTCCAGCTATCCATCGCGCAAGCCTAACGAGATCGGCAGGCCCAATTTCGCCGCGCCCTGTGATGTCAGCGGCAAATTCGTTGATATACACACCCTGATGACCGGCTATCCATCGCGCTAGTCTTACCAAGTCTGCCGGCCCAACTTCACCACTATCGGTTACGTTACCGAGAATGCACCGCAATGCGATAATCGTTCCGTCCATGATGTAAATATCGAGAGGGGTTTCTTGGAGATTAACAGGTGTTCGAGGACCGTTATGCTGTTCAAATGTGACAAGAACAGGGTATTCACCCGGTTGCGCGTCATTCGCTATTGAGAATGTCAGCGTTACAATCGTTCCATCCTGCGTGTAGTTTGAAGTTCGTCCCCAAACTAAGTAGAGTTGGTCTGATATGTCGCAAGCTGCGCCTGGCAAAACACCATCGGGACCAGTGAATCCGAAAATCAAGTCCATATCCCCAAGATCATATCGGGTTAAAGTCAATTCTTTCGGGAAACTCACCTTGAGTGTCATTCCGGCAAACCCCGGATTGTTTTCAATGTCAATATTTACTGTAACTGTTTTGTCACGTAAAGCCGTAGCGGAGGATACTGTGATGAGCGACGAGGTTTCCAAAACAACGTCTATCCTACAACTCGCGGAGAAGTCTCCTTCTATAGTTGTTGCTGTGATAATCGCCGTTCCTTCCGCCAATGCAGTTACAACACCAAATTCATCAACCGACGCAACCGTAAGATCATCACTGCTCCACGTCACCTTTTTATCAGCCGCGTTATCTGGAAGGACTGTCTCAAGTATTATCCCTGAGTATCCAACGAACAACGTGAGAGCTGTTCTGTTTAGCGTCACTCCAGTAGGCTTGACTGGCGTAACGGTGATAGGGATGTTAGTTGACTCCCCGCCATATGAAATAATAACTTCCGTATCCTCAACAATAAGCGGGCGATCTGGGTAGTAGTCGTAACCCATTACATTATAATCTATATACCCATTGTCATATGTTCCCTGAACCACCATTCCAGCTGGGTCGAAATATTCACCTTCTTCATATTCGGTTTTAGTGGGTAGTTGGGTGTATTCAAGCGTAGTTACGCGCTTTTCTCTAACAAACACTGGAATAAATTCTTCAAACCCATTATCTGTTATTGTGATGAAACTATCATTTAAACTTAATACACCGTGGGAAAGACCGTATCCAGAAATACCACTTTCCCGGTTTCCATTGTTAAACACACGGTCTACAATCATTCCTTCTGAGTCAAATGAATCCCCCTCAATATAGTTTTGCTTTGTGGGCATCTGAGAAATTTCAATGCCAATTTGTACAACAGGGCTAACGGTTATCGGCTCATGCAGAGTTATAAAATTTCCACCTATAGCATCGAAGTAAATGAAGGTGAGTTCATTGTCCGATTGCAGTAAGGTTCTATCCGGTTGGACGTCAATATCACTCCACGGCAAGACGGTTTTTCGCGAACTTTCACGCACAGCGCTGATAGTTAAGCCTACAGGATTAAAGATATCTCCAGCATATAAGCTTGGAACTAGAGTAGGACTAAGTTCGAGTCTAATTATTGGATCTCTCAAAACTTCTACTGTAAACGTACAACTGACAATTACCGATGTGCTATAAGTAGCTGTAATCGGGAAATTCGGGTTTGGAGAACTTAGCAAGCCATGAGAAAAAGTCAAGCTGGATGGGTAAATTGTATCTATAGCACCGCTCATATACTCGACCCTAAAGCTCATACCTGTTGAGTTAAATACATTGCCTTCCATCTGAATAACAGTAGGCTTGTTAATAACCTCAAGTTTAACCGGAAAATCATTTTCAACGGTTATTTGATACGAACTGGAAAACTCCGAAATGCCTGGATGGTTAAAGGTACCCTCATATGCCGGACGTGAAACAGAAACTGTTTTCGTACCTGCTGTAGATGTAACATCTTCTGGAGGAGTGACTGTAATCCCATCCGTAAGAATTATTGTGTGACCATCGCTATAATTTATATCTATCGCAATCCCTTGGGAATCAAAGTCTTGTCCTATATAGAATTGTGTTCTGGCGGGCTTAAACAGTTCTATGCTATCCACTGTGGGGCGCTCTACCTTAACAGGTATATACCGGACAATGGCAACGGAACCCACATAGTAGGTTGCAGTTACAAGGGTCTGCCCAAAACTAGAAAAATCATATTTGAAATCTATTGAGCTGTACGGTATTGTTGAACCGTTTTTATTCATAAATACAAAGCCCGAAGGATCAAATATGTCTCCAGGATAGTACGACAGTTTCACAAAGTTAGGACTACCGATGCCAATGGTGAACTGATTAAGTATTGTCGTCCACAAAGCGGTATTTAGGGTTATAGTTGACTTTTGCCCTAGTGTTTTCGTCAAGTAGGTAGCTTCATTAGTAAGCAGGGTGGATGCGCCAGAACTCGCGCGGGTCGAGGTATATGATATTCCATTAGGGAATCCGCCGCTTCCGCCATAACCGCCAGTACCACCAGCCGCTGTATAGTAATAACCAGTAGTTTCATTTATACCCCCGACAATATCAAGGAGACCATGGTATCCGCCCACGCCACCCGCGCCACCTCTGCCACCATCTCCACCTGAATTCCTTCTTAACACTGTCAAATAAAAATTAAGGGTAGCTCCACCTTGACCACCATAACCACCATAACCACCTGAACCGCCTACGCCTCCTTTGCCTACATTTAGGTTTAAATAGTATTGGAGAGGTGGTTCATTAAGGTTATGGCTTTCTGCTACTAGCGGAGTGCCGCCTTTACCTCCACGACCTCCTGTGCCGCCATAGCCACCAGCACCTCCAATACCACCATTTCCGGCCACCATTGCATCGCCACCTCTTCCTCCTTTTCCTCCAGTTCCTCCGTCTCCCCCGTTTCCAGCGTCCCCACCAGTAGCAATTATACTAGAGTTATTTAATATGTTGAGTTTATTCGTAGATATTCCATTTCCGCCATTTCCGCCACTGGAGCCATCGTATCCAGGCTTACCTGCTTCTCCATCTTTCCATCCATTGAAATTATCCGCTCCAGGACTGCCATTACTGCCATTAGAACCTCCACGACCATCACCGCCTTTAGCTGTCAATGCAGCTCCAAGAGCAATGTCCAATGTTTCGACAACACCAATAGCATTTTTCCCAAAGTCACCTGATGTTGAAGACGAATAAGTATTATCATGGACAACGGTAAAATCCGCGTTTCCACAAATATACAAATTGCCGTTAGCTTCGACTACAGAGCGAGAACCATTGCTGTTAGCATATCTTCCATACCCTGTTATCGTGTTACTTGTTCCGCGTAAAATTAATCCCGGATTGGAACCGGTAAAGTATAAGGCTGCTGTAGCCGTGCTGGAAGATGTACCTCTAAAGTTGAAATTCTCAAAAACGACATCAGTGTTATTACCTTGAATAGCAACGTTTAGTGATGTATATATTATCCCAACTCCGCGAAAAATCACTGTCTGCACCGTACTTGGAACTATTATCGACATATCGCTAAAACCTGATGTTGTTCTGTTTGTAAAATCTAATAAAACGGTGCTGTTTGCGACAGTTGCGAATGTCGGCATGATTGTTGTTGTATTTGTTATCTCAATAGTCTGTGTAGGTGATTTATGGGCAAACTCCGCATAGCAATCTGTGATAGTTCCGTTACTGGCACCTGCGACGCCTCCATATCGAGAGCTGTAGATTACGCTAAGATACCTAATAGTTCCGTTGTTATATCCAAATAATCCTGGAGCCGGACTATTCGGGGCAACTTGGACTCCACTTACTGTACACCCATTCCCTTCAAATCTTCCCGTAAATGGATCGCTCTGTGAACCGATGGGCGTCCAAAAAGCGCTGCCTGATAAGTCAATATCGTTTGTCAGAATGTAATTTCGCGAAAGCGTAGTGGCGTTAGAACCGATAGCAGCCAACTCTGCCGCAGTTGATATTGGATAGTAGCTGCTGTCGTACTGCGGCTTTTCCATGTCTTTTATGATATTCGCCACATTGTAAATGTAATTCTCGAAAAAGTTCATGTCATAGCTGCGGTATTTATCAAGGAAGGCTTTTTGAATTTCCGCTTGTCGAGCTTCGTTTCCAGGAGGAAGCAATTCCCATATTCCCACTAATTCAAGCTTATCATCAACAAATACTTCTGTTGTGTTTACGGGATCTGCTGGACTTATTGAGTTTAGCCAATTATCGAAATCCACAGGATCTGATTTTGGGTCAAGCGCGCTACCCAAGCTCATGTTGCCTCCGAAAACATAGCTTTTGACACTATATTCGTATCTCCCAGTAGCTGCGAGAGTTTCAGCCGTTTCGATGGTGGTTTTGTTTTTATCGACGCTTGCTTGCAGCCCTAAAATGTTTATTCCGCCTGAAGAACCGTTACCTGTGAGACTCATTATGCTTTCTTCGGACTGTGAAGCTGTTCTTATTATGGATGTGTAATGTTCCGTGCGACCCCCAAAGTTATATGAAGTAATAATGTGTGTACCATATGTGCTAAACAGCAGATCCATATTTGAACCACTAACACCTACACCCAATAAGGCATCTTTGGCGTCTTGTGAAAGCGCGTTCCAATATAACGCGTTGTTTGTACGTAAACTGTTAACGTCAATGATGTGGTTTCGCCCAAGTTCTCTACGGATTTCCATGACAGAAAAGAAGTTTTCGTATGAATTAGCATACGAGTAATTAGAGGTGTTTTGATTAGTTTGTGTGAATCCTGCTTTGGCGGAAGCTTTCAAAACCTGTTCGGCTGTGAATTTCGCTGGCCCATATTTCACTTCAGCCCCAACTTTGACTTCATTTTCATAACCAATCCCTCTTGAGACGCTTTCGAAAATATCCAGACCTTTACTTTTTGCCAAATATTCCATGTTACTCGCAGCGTAAAATTGATAAGACGCTCTGTTACCTCCTGTAAAATTCATAAATCCAACGTTATTGTTTACTTGCTCTAACGTTGCTCGTCCTACGGGAGTAACAAGCGCAATCGTATTATTTCGACAGAATTCTGTTCCACCAAACATATTATACCCAGCAAGCAAAAGGTCTAAGCCGGGATCCGCGCCTGACGATGATGCTTGAATACCAATAAAGCCTGTTTCCGCAAGACTTGGAGTTATCTCCACGTCAGAGGTTATTTCCGTATCAGACAAATCCGACTGCGACTCCATCGTATCCGGAAGCGGCTCGATAGCAATAGTCTCGCCCCCCAAGTATTCTGACTCGCCTTCCGCGACTGCCGCAAGCGGCGCCATACTGAGAATCATGATGAGTGATAGTAGCATCGCCAAAGATTTTTTGAACATCCTGTTTGTTTTCATGTTGCCCTCCTGATTCATATTTTTTTTGATTGAAAGATTTTGTGACACCGTTTACCCCTCCTGATTCCATTATTGCGCTTTGAGTTGTTCCATATATTAACTGACCAGAACACTAATCAGATTGTAAAGGATTTGGGCCATCTCGGCCCGGGTGGTTTCACCTTTCGGACTAAAGAGGTTGTTGCCCACTCCCGCTAGGGTTCCATAAGTACGCATATTGCGAATTGAGGAACGCGACCACTCACTGGCTTGCTCAATATCGGAAAACTCCAGAGCGTTACCTGTAACTTCCGGCACAGTCAAGTCTTTATATGTAATATAGTTATCGAGCAACACGGCTAGCTGCTCCCGCGTCATAAAACCGTTCGGATCAAACGTCCCGGGTTCGGTTCCGACAAGTATTCCGCCGTCAAGCAAACCATTTTCCATTGCCCACGTAACCTTTGTACCGTACCACGATTCGATATTTACATCAGTAAACGGTGAGTTTGTATACTTCGATACATCCTCACCGTCAAAATTCGCAAGTACTGTTATAAACATTGCCCTCGTCATCGTCCCTTGAGGCGCAAAGAGGTTGTTTCCTACTCCCTCAAACAATTTACGCGCAGCTCCAAATGAAACAGCGCGATAATACCAAGCGTTTTCAGCGACATCTGTGAAGCTAATTTTGCTTTCCCCTATCATGTATCTTTCTCCGACAGAGCCGATCATCTTCAGTCTCGAATCAGCTTCATCATATAGACACAGCTTTACAATACTTAAAGAATCAGACGAATCTATATGATAAACGAGTAGACTTTCAGGCATTTGCCCTACTTTTAAGGTGTAGGGTATGGATACTTTTGCAAGACTTCCGGTAGCATCCGCCTGTATTGAAAATACCGGACGGTCAGCAATCAACGCTCGGAAGTTGTCTGGCAGTGTTTTCACATCCTCAAATTGCACAACGGCATTTTCGATCAACTTGCTGAATTGTTCAATCGGCGTATTCGCGACTGGAGGCGGAGGTGTAGGTGGCGTGTTTTTTTGGGGGTCAGAAGTATCTCCACTGCCAGACGAAACATTCACGCTGCCTTGCATTATTGAAATCGGGATTTGTTCTTCATAAAGGTCTAATACATCGCCTGAATCGCAGTTAGCTCTAACATACGCCAAGCCACTTGGCGCATTAGCCAATACGGTGAATGTTACGTTCAGTAGTGTCCCTGTTGACGTCTCATTCATTGCGCCATACCATATGGCAGAAAATGGATTGTTGCCATAAGTAACTTCGTTTGCCCCAACAAACGTAAGAAATCCAAGCGCCGGCCCTCTTGCGATTGCGTTTTGGTTGTCTATGCGCAATCTTGTTGAGTCATACTCAATTTTGATATTCAATGCCGCAATTCCAGGGTTGCTGTCAAGAGATATTGAAATCGTTATACTTTCGCCGGGTTTAGCGGACGCTTGCCCCACGCTAATAGAGGCTGTATCCGCTGCTAAACTGAAAGGTCCGCAAAGCGAAGATAATACAGCTACGCAAAGTATGATCATAAGCGTTTTAGTAAACGACCAGTTTTCTTTCTTTTGACTCTGAAGCATGTATCTGCTTGTCATTCTCGTGATCCTCCTGTTTTATAATTTTATAAAGAATGCTCTCAGCTCTTCCCGCTGGCTTTGTCATGAACGTACGCTACGCCGCGCGCCGATCTCCCAATTGAAGCGAGTTGGATCAACTGGGGAGGGCACTATGTAACATGTTTCCTATTATGTTACATATGCAAATAATTCGCATATGTAACATAATAGGAACTATGTTACATGCAATAAATTACTAAAGGAGGAAATAGACAATGGCAACCACTCAACCAATTAGGAACAGGCAGGAAGTCCGCGCGCTAGCGGGGTTTTATCTACAGAAAGGGCAACGGCGAAACCATGTCCTCATCGTGCTCGGAGTCCACACCGCTCTCAGAATCAGCGACCTTCTTCGCTTGACTTGGGACGATGTATACGACTTCGATCTCAACCGTATCCGCAAAAGTATCAGCGTTACCGAGGTAAAAACACACAAGCAAAAAATCATAGCGCTCAACAGTGCTGCCAAACAGTCGCTCGCCGCGTTCGCCGAAGAAGCGGCGCTCAGTGGGCGTTTTCTGATTGAAAACCGTCAAACGGAAAAGGCTATCAGCAGAATCCAAGCTTACCGGCTTATACGCGCAGCTGCGGAAGCGCTGCAGCTTCAGTATCCGGTTTCTTGCCACTCATTGCGAAAGACTTTCGGCTACCACGCTTGGAAAAGCGGCGTGTCCCCGGCAGTCATTATGGAAATTTACAACCACAGCTCATTTGAGGTTACACGTAGATACTTGGGAGTGACGCAAGACGATAAAGACGCAGTATATTTAGGTCTGCAACTGACCATATAAGTTGAGACAGAACATCCAATTCCTGCTAACTATACTACAGTTTTAAACTTTGTCAAGTGTAAAAATACCAATATTTTATATTTTTGGTTCTTTTTTGCTAATTGTTGTGTAATTGAGTTGACATAATAAGGATTATCTTGTGCAATAAGGTCAGTATTACTTAAAAATGATAACCATATAACTATTTAGTTTTTGCTTTTTCAACTATTTTTACTCTTGTTTTTTATCAGTTTTTCCGACGCGCATTTTAGTGTCGAGACGAAGCATTCAGATTCTTCAACGGTGTTGAAACGCGAGAAGCTCACGCGCAGCGCCCCGTCGATCACTTCGTTTTTCAGGCACATAGCCTCAAGAACGCGGCTGCGCGCGCCCTTCTTGCACGCCGAGCTTTTTGATACGCAAATCCCCTCGCTATCCAGAAAACTCATCAAAACCTCGCTTTTATAGCCCGGAAGCGAAAGGTTAAGCAAAAACGGGGAGTCCCCGGCGCCAATTATCACGGCTTCGGGCAGTTGTTCGGATAGCAGGGTGATAGCGTGATCGCGGACTTTGCGTACGGCTTCCGACGTATCATGAAACTCAAGGCGACCGAGCCGCGCAGCCTCGCCGAAGCCCGCAATGGCCGGCAATGCTTCCGTGCCGGGACGTTTTCCTTTTTCCTGGCTTCCGCCAAAGATAAGAGGAGACAGTTTGACTCCTTCTTTGACATACAAAGCACCAACGCCTTTGGGGCCGTGTATCTTGTGGGCGCTAACGCTGACGATGTCGGCTCCGAGCGTCTTTACGTTAAGGGGAATTTTGCAAAAACCCTGCACCGCGTCGGTATGCAGCACGGTACGCAGTCCCCGGCGCTTGATCTCACGCGAATACTCGCTTACCGGGTTTATCGCGCCGGTTTCGTTATTGACTAGCATGACAGTCGCAAATACAGTGTCCTCACGAAGCGCGGCGGCAAAAGCATCAGCAGTGACGCGTCCAGCGCCATCGGGCGCGAGGTATGTCACGTCCCACCCCATGTTCCCAAGTTTTTTTAAGGGTTCCATGACCGCATCGTGCTCAATAGCGGAAGCCAGTATGTGTTTACCCGCGCGCGCGCGGGTTTCTGAGGCGTTAAGAACCGCCCAGTTGTCGGACTCAGTTCCCCCTGACGTAAAATACACATCGCGGGGCTGGGCGCCAAACGCGCCGGCGACGTTTTCGCGCGCAACCTCCAGTTCAGCAGCCGCTTGGCGACCCAAATGGTGGATAGACGAAGGGTTGCCGTAATTTTCGCGCATTACCCGGAGCATTACGTCCGCAACCTCGTCGCGAACCATAGTCGTCGCCGCGTTGTCAAAATAAATACTTTTCATAAGGGGTATATTACATTATAATTAAGCATATTTCAAGGAAAAAGGTTACTGTTCAGTTGGCATCCAAAATCACAGGTTAGTTACAGGCAACGCACTGGTACAGCGGTGAAAACTTGTATTATTGTCCAAAACTTGTGTGCGGAGCCTGTAACCATTGCGAGTTTTTGGATA
>JGI24702J35022_10000015_pt1 | contig 67739 bp, 51 predicted proteins | sample TergutTh196P4_FD_35022 | JGI IMG/M metagenome (IMG submission 35022) | reverse complement strand
GTGAAGATAAGGAGTTTTGCCGAAGGCAAAACATATAAATAGGTTTCGGCAGGGACTTTGTCCCCGCCGAAACACAATATCTCCACTCTTCACTCTCCACTCTCCACTCTGTCGTTAAAGGAGATGTTATATATGCCCAAAGTGTTTAAAGATGACGTAAGTATAGTTTTATGCGGCGAAGCAGGCGCAGGGATACAAACGGTTGAAAACGCAGTTTCAAAGATATTCAAAACTGCAGGGTTTAACCTGTTCACTTCAAAAGAGTATATGTCACGCATCCGCGGCGGCAGCAATTCGACGCAGCTTAGAGTTTCGGGCAAACCCATAGACTGTTATTGCGACAGGATGGATATTTTTGTTCCTTTGGATAAAGATGCGTATAAACATCTTTATCACAGGATAACGGAAAACACCGTAATCCTTGCCGATAAAAAAATAATCGGCGAAATTGACAAACCTTTTATAGACATACCTTTGTCGGAATCTGCGAAAGAGATCGGAGGCGCGATTTTTTCAAATATAATTGCCAGCGGCATTATATTGGGCATGTTTAAAGCCGATTTCGCAAGTCTTGAAAAAATAATAAGAGAAAGTTTTGCAAAAAAAGGCGAAGATACTATAAATAAAAATATAGCCGCCGGAAAAAAAGGCTATGAGATAGCTGAAAATATTTTAAAAGAAGTGCGGATAGAAGTAAAACGCGATTCAAACTCCGAAGGAAAAATTCTTTTAAGCGGCGCGGACGCAATAGGGCTTGGCGCTCTTGCGGCAGGCTGCGACTTTATTTCTTCTTATCCGATGACGCCCGGAACAAGCGTATTTATGTTTATGGCCAAAAACCAGAAAGAGTTTGGCATTGCCGTCGAGCAGGCTGAAGACGAAATTGCCGCGATAAATATGGCGGTCGGCGCGTCTTTTGCAGGCGCAAGAAGCATGGTTTCAACGTCCGGCGGAGGATTTTCGCTGATGTGCGAAGGCGTAAGTTTGTCAGCAATGACGGAAACGCCTGTCGTTATACATATTGCGCAAAGGCCGGGGCCCGCGACAGGTTTGCCGACAAGAACGGAACAGGCTGATTTAGAGCTTGCGTTATATTCCGGACACGGCGAATTTCCAAGGGCGATTTTTGCTCCGGGAACTCCGAAAGATTGTTTTGAGATGACTCAAAAAGCTTTTGATATCGCCGACAAATATCAAATTCCCGTTTTTATATTGAGCGACCAATATCTTGTCGATTCAATTTCAAACTGCAAAATATTTGATAGACCGGAAATACCGGTAAAACATATTGTTGAAACATCAGCGGATTATATGCGCTATTTAAACGCGCCCGACGGCGTGTCGCCCAGAGGCGTGCCGGGTTACGGAAAAGGTTTTGTCTGCGCGGACAGCGACGAGCACGATGAAAACGGCCGCATTACCGAAAGCGAAAATATGCGCGTGCTCATGCACAAAAAACGCATAAAAAAATACAGAGCCGTTTTAGAAGAAACGGTTGAGCCCGAACTTATAGGAAATCCGGATTATGAAAATCTTGTGATATGCTGGGGTTCTGCAAAGAATACGGTCAAAGAAGCTCTCGACATACTTAAGCATGAAAAAACTGCGGTTTTGTATTACAAGCAGGTTTATCCTGTCCACGTTAAAACAAACGATTATCTGCGTCAGGCCAGCAGGATAATATTTGTAGAAAACAATTTTTCAGGGCAGTTTGAAAATCTTATCAGAAAATTTACGAATATCAGGTCTACCGTGCACGTTCATAAATACGACGGTTTGCCGTTCAGCGCGGACAAAGTCGCGGTACAGTTAAAGAATATTTTAAATCTGGCAAAGGATTGAAGAAATAGTGTGGAGTTTGAAGGGTGGAGAGTGGAGTTAAAGACAACAATTACGAATCGGGTGTTTATAAAAACTGTCTATGTCATGTCATTCCCGTACTGCGATTTCACGCAGCATAAATTCCAACGGGAATCCATTTTGTCGTTGTCGTCTAAAAAAAGCAACTTGGATCCCCGATAACGGCCTTCGGGGATGACAAACGCGACCCAATTGTTAATTGCCTTTACTTAGACTCCGGACTTATTAAAACTGTTACAATTGAAGATGAGCAGTCAGATGTCATTCTGCGCCCTGCAGCTTCGTGCAGGGTAAACTCCGTCGCAGAATCTATTAATTTATAGACCCTGCGACTTCGCACAGGGTGACGACTAAGCGGTTCCATACAGCAAACTCGGTGTATTCTTAGACAATTAATGAGTCCTGAGCCTAGTTTCCAAGCTTTTGAAAAAAGGAGAGAAAAAATGGCTAACATTTACGATATGCACGGTATAGACATAGCATGGTGCCCCGGCTGCGGAAATTTTTCAATTTTGGATATTGTTAAAAATGCCGTTGCTGAGCTTGGGATTGCTCCGGATAAACTTTGTATGGTTTCAGGAATAGGGCAGGCCGCAAAACTTCCGCAATATATGAAAGCAAGCTATTTCAACGGACTTCACGGCCGCGCTTTGCCGGCAGCCGCGGCAATAAAAGTTTCTAATATGGATTTGACCGTCATTGCAGAAAGCGGCGAAGGCGACATGTACGGCGAGGGCGGAAATCATTTTATGGCAACGATCCGCCGCAATCCGAACATAACAAATATCGTGCATAATAATATGGTATACGGACTTACAAAAGGGCAGGCTTCTCCGACAAGCCAAGTCGGAATGAAAACAAATATACAGGTAGACGGCGTTTTTGAACAGCCCTTCAATCCTCTGGCCGTGGCAATAGCAATGAACGCGACTTTCGTTGCAAGAGCGTTCAGCGGCGACACGCAGCAAACAAAAGAGATCCTAAAACAAGCCATACAGCATAAAGGCTATGCGCTTGTAGACATTCTCCAGCCGTGCATAACTTTCAATAAAATAAATACTTTCCAATGGTTTAAAGACAATACTTATTATATTGAAAACCACAATGCGGCAGACAGAAACGCCGCCTTTGCCTTAGCAGCAAAAGAAGGAAAATTAGGTCTGGGAATTTATTATAAATACGAAAACAGACCTGTTTTTGAAGAACAGCTTGACGTAAACCAAACCGATAAAACCCCTCTGTACAAACGCAGCGCAGACAGACAGGCGAAGCTTGAAAGGTTGATAAGCAGCTATATTTAATATGTAAAAAACTTTGAATTTTTAAGTCAGCGCATTTAACTTGGGTGTAGCTACAGTACAACCGCGCAGCTTGCTGTGCGGAGTTAGAACGATTACCGTGAATTTATATTAAAAATATTGAATATTCACGCATAATATACTACAATTTTATCGTTATGATAAATCAATTGACTAAAAGTAAAATTAAAAAATTGTTTGCCCTTTACAAAAAGGCGGCAAATGGGCGTAAAACGGTTTTGGGTGAAATTGCCGCGGCTGAAATCCCTGAAATGGTGTATAACTCAAACGCAATAGAAAACTCTACTTTAACGCTTGAAGATACCGAAGATATTCTTTTACGCGGCCAAATAAGCAAAGACCATTCCCTGCGAGAAGTTTTTGAGGCAAAAAATCTCGCCGAAATAACAAAAATTTTATTAAAAAATCCAAATACGGATTTGACTATAAAAGGTATTTTATCTTTGCATAAAATTCTTTTAAGCAATATAAACGATAGCGCTGCGGGGCGTTTTAGAAGCGGCAAAGAATGGGTTCGTGTCGGAACTCATATCGGAGCAAATCCGTCTTTTACAAGCGTTCTGATGTCGGAGTTGGCGGATAAGTACAATAATACGGATAAAACTTATTTTTTAGATAAAATAGCGTATTTTCATGCCGAATTTGAAACAATACATCCTTTTGTCGACGGCAATGGCCGCATCGGGCGCGTTCTGATCAATCAGCAATTGATGAAGCTCGGTTATCCGCCTATAATCGTTCAAAATAAAAACAAACGCGAAGATTACTATAAATTGTTCGACGAGTACAAAAGTAAAAATAAATACACGGGTTTTGCGCAATTGTTTGCTTTGCTTTTAATGGAATCTTTGCATAAACGCATCGCTATATTAAACAGCCGTAAAATAATTCAGGTGTCTTTATGGGCTAAACAAAACAAAATCAGAACTAATGCGGCGTTAAACAAAGCCAAAAGACAAACAATCCCCGCATTTAGAATGCGTTCGGTATGGATGATAGCTGCAGATTATAAACAATCAGATGAGTAAAACATATTTATCGGGTATCGGGGGCAGCGGGAAAGCCCATTATTTATTTAAACGCATTTTGGAGCAACAAAGTTTCGATGGGGGGACAAATCCAAATTTGCGCGTATTTGCTTTTGTCAAAGACGAGGAGCTAAGCTCCTTTTATGATGATTTGAAAGTTTTTTTTGAACAGCAGCGTGGAGTTGGGAGTGTGGAGAGCGGAGTCAAAGATAATGGATCGCTTTCCCCGACTAAGACACTCGGGGACAGGCTTCCCCGTAATGACGGACAAAAGATGTCATTGCAAGGGAACGAAGTTCCCGAAGCAATCAAGGGCAGCTGCCGTATCTTCACTCCTCACTCTTCACTTTCCACTTTTTCCGTTCTGATGTTTCCTTCCGACGACGCGCAGCAAAGGGCTTTTTCCGCGGATAAAATCAAAAACTTAAATAATTTTATACTTTGCGCAAGCGATCTGTCTTTAAATTCTCCCGTTGCCGCGCCGGACTCGGACTGCGGAATTATTTTTAAACAGGGGCAGAAACATAAATTCGGAGAGCTTATCCATTCTCTTATCGGGCTTGGCTATACGAGAATGAATTTTGTTGAAGACAGACTTCAATTTGCCGTCAGGGGCGACATAATAGACATTTGGCCTGCCGCCGGCGAAGCGCCTGTCAGGATTCTTTTTGAGTACGATATTATAGAAGCTCTCAGGATATTTGATCCCGGAAGCCAGCTTTCCAATGCGTTTATCGAAGAAATAAAAATTTTGCCGGTAAATTCTAAAAATGATACGGCGACGATAAAAAAATACTTTGAAAGGCAGAGTGAAGAGTGGAGAGTGAAAAGTGGAGATAAAGATAATGGATTGCTTTCCCCGATTAAGACATTCGGGGACAGGCTTCCTCGCAATGACGGCCAAAAGATGTCATTGCGAGGGAACGAAGTTCCCGAAGCAATCCAGAGCAGTTGCCGTATCTTCACTCCTCACTCTCCACTCTCCACTCTTCTTTATTTTGACTATCCGATTTCCAAGGAAGAAGAACAGCTTTATTCTAAATTTGAGCTCATCATAAACGCTCCGTTGAATAAAAACGCGCAGTATCAAGGGTATAAAAGTTTTTCCGGTTTTCAGGGGGATATAAAATTTTTTATGAAATCGCTTGAAAATTTTGCGCGGGACGGCGTTAACATAAAAATATACTGCGCAAATGACGGAGAGAGGGAGAGGATACAGGATATTTTTCACGAAAACCGCTGGGATCATAAGTTTCCGGAATTTTTGTACGGAAATCTGTCGCAGGGATTTTATCTTGAAAAAGGGAACAAGGTTCCCGAAGTTTTCTTATCAAGCCGCGAGATGCTTTATAAAAAGAAGCCGGTAAGTTTTCCGAAAATAAAAGGCGGGCGGCGTCTTGAAGGTATTTGGGAAATTTCGTCGGGCGATTATATTGTCCACGAAAAATACGGCATAGGCCGTTATATCGGGCTGAAAACCATTTCACGCGAAGATAAAACTTCGGAATATTTATGTATAGAGTACAGAAAAGGCGATAAGCTTTATGTGCCGCCCGAAGAAATAAAAACCGTAAAAAAATATATCGGCGTTGAAGGCGTTAAACCTAAACTTTATTCCATGGATACCGGAGCGTGGGAAAGGATCAAGTCCCGCGCGCGCGAAGCCGCGGCAGAATTTGCAAAAGAACTTTTAAAACTTTACGCGCAAAGAAGCAAAGTTAACAGAGAGCCGTTTGTAAAAGAAACTGCGTGGGAAAAAGAGCTTGAAGACGCTTTTGCATATGAGGAAACTCCGGACCAGTCGAAAGCGATAGAAGACGTTAAAAACGATTTTTTAAAACCGTATCCTATGGAAAGATTGATCTGCGGCGACGTGGGTTACGGCAAAACGGAAATTGCGGTACGCGCGGCTTTTAAAGTCGTGCAGGACAGCATGCAGGCCGCGGTTTTAGTGCCTACGACGGTTTTGGCGCAGCAGCATTTTGATACTTTTTATAACAGGCTTTCGCTTTTCCCCACAAAAGTCGCGGTTTTAAGCAGATTTCAGAGCAAGGCAGATCAAAAGAAAATAATCGCGGAACTTGAAGAAGGTAAAATCGATATTGTGATAGGCACGCACAGGCTTTTGCAAAAAGACGTTAAATTTAAAAATCTCAGGCTTTTGATCATTGACGAAGAACATCGTTTCGGCGTCAAACAGAAAGAAAAAATCAAAAATATGAAAAAAAACATAGACATCTTAATGCTTTCGGCAACGCCCATACCGAGGACTTTGTCTTCGGCACTTTCGGGTTTCCGCGATTTATCGGTAATAGAAACGCCGCCTTTGGGCAGGCTTCCGATAGAAACGGCGCTTTCGCCGTACGACGAAAAGCTCGTCAAAAATATAATCGAAGCCGAACTTTCGCGCGGCGGGCAGGTCTTTTACGTTTATAATAAAGTCGAAACAATACTGACAAAAGCCGCGGAACTCAAAAAACTCGCTCCGGACATGAAGCTTGGAGTCATTCACGGGCAAATGCCCGCAAAAGACATTGAAAACGTCATGTGGAAATTTACAAATATGGAACTGGACATTTTGCTTGCCACGACGATCATAGAGTCGGGCCTTGATATACCGTCAGTCAACACTATGATCATTGAGGAAGCCGAAAACTTCGGCCTTGCCCAGCTGTACCAGCTGCGCGGAAGAATAGGAAGAGAGAAAAAGAAAGCTTACTGTTATCTGTTTTATAAAGACGAAACGCTCAGCGACGAAGCGATAAAAAGGCTTGAAGCAATGAAAGAGTTCAGCGAGCTGGGCTCGGGTTTCAGGCTTGCGCTTAAAGATTTGGAAATAAGAGGAGCCGGCGGGATATTAAGCGCAAACCAGCACGGTTTCGTAAGAGATATCGGCTATGACATGTTCGCCAAACTTCTTGAAGAAGAAGGCAAAAAAATAAAAGGCGAAACATTTGAAGCTCAAAAGCAGTCTAACAGTGAAATAGATCTGCAGGTCTCGGCTTTGATACCGCAAAGTTATATTGAAGACGATGACATAAGGATTTTATTTTACAGAAAACTTTCCGACGCGGAAAATGCCGGAGATATGGAAGAAGTGAAAAGCGAACTTTCGGACAGATTCGGAAAAATACCGGACGAGACGCAAAAGCTCTTTGAAATTACGGCTTTAAGGATCGAAGCGCAAAAACATAAAATAGAAAGAGTGTCCGAAGATAACAATTATATATACGTATATTTTTCGCAGGATGCCGATTTTTCAAAAGCGGACATACCTAAACTCATAAACGATCATGCGGATATGATAGAATTTATAGCTGGGAAACATTATGCGTTTAANTTAAAAAAAGATGTGATGCANGGCAGCGTTTTTGAATTTACAAAGGATTTTCTGCAAAAGATGCCGTTTTATCTGGAGCGTATGAAGCAATAAAAAAAGTTAAACATGCGTTTTTATTTTTATCTGAAGCGTCAACAGTATATAGTTTGACTAAATTTTTATAAAATAGTACTATTATAAAACATTTAGTTTTAGTAAAAGGAGAAGGTTTAATGAAGAAAGTATTGTTTTTATCAGCGCTTGCAGTGTTTGCTTTAGTCGCATGTAAAGAAAAAGGCGTCGTTGTGGCGAAAGTCGGCGGAAGCCAGATAACCGATATTACGCTTTCCGAAAAATTGCAGAATACGCCTCCCGCGTATCAAAGCTATGTTAATACGTCGCTCGGAAGAAAACAGTTTATTGAAGCTGTAGTGAGAGAAAATATAATGCTTGAAGCCGCGAAACAGGCGGGCGTTAACAAAAGAGCCGATTATACCGAAGCTTTGGCTGATTTTAAACGTGATCAGGAAAGGCAGTACAATGAATATAGAGACGGTCTTTTGATAGAGACTTATCTTAAAGAAGTTCACACGGGAATATCAGCCGGCGATTCCGATGTGGAAGAGTATTACAATGCGAACAGAGAGATGTTTGACGCTCCCGTTGCCTACACGGTAAGACATATTCTTCTTACCGACAAAGAGGAAGCGGAAGCTGTGTATGCCAGACTTCAGCAGGGTGAAAGGTTTGACGACACGGCAAAAGAAGTTTCGCAGGATTCCGGTTCTGCGGCGAACGGCGGTTTGATAGGGCCTTTCAAAAGAGGAGATCTTGTTCCAGAATTTGAAAAGGCTGCCTTGGCGCTTAATGATAATGAATTATCGGAAATAGTTAAAACGTCTTACGGATTCCATATAATTCTAAAAATTTCGGAACAGGCGCTGCCGGCAGTGACGCTTGAACAGGCTAAACCTGAAATAAAAAGAATTGTGGATAGAGAAAGGTTTGACAAATGGTTTGAAAGCACCAGACAGAAGCTCGGCGTTACGGTCGATTATGATAAAGCCGAGTCCGTAAATCTTACATCGACGTATGGTATGGGTATGATGAACGATGACGCTGTTTCCATGTCTGTGGACGAATCTTTGGAAATGTAAAAAGAAAAATAATTTAGGAGAATGTGACATGTTTAAGAAATTATCGGCAGTTTTAGTTTTTTCGTTTTTTGCGGTATGTAATGTTTTAGCGGCTGACGCTTATGCCGACAAAACTATCGCGGTAGTAAATAATGAGCCTATCATGGCTTCGGAATTCAATAAAGTGCTTACGCCTATGCTTGAGCAGTATAAACAAAGCGTTCCNATTTCCGAGCAGAGCGACGCGAAAATAAATGAATTTAAAGCGGCTTTGCTTAACCAAAAAATAGAAGACGTTCTTTTGAAACAGGAAGCGAAAAAGAAAAAAATTAAAGTGTCAAAAAAAGAACTTGACGACGGCATAGCGCAGATAAAGAAAAGATTCGCGAACGAAGCGGAGTTTAACGCCGAACTTAAAAAAGAAAACATAACAATGGCTGAATTCGAGAAGAAGCTTGACGAACAGATGTCCGTTATGCGGCTTGTCGAACAGACGATGAAGTCCAAGGTCAGAGTTCCGGATGAAAAACAGATAAAGACGTTTTTTGACCATGTTCAAATCAAAATGAAAGGCGGAGAGACCGGATTGCCGAAAGACGAAGACGAAATAGTGACCAACGTGGCAAATTTCCTTAAGAGAATGTCTTCGGAACAGATAAGGATCAGGCAGATTTTTGTAGCAAGCCCTAAAAGTTCTACGGCTGAAGAAAGCAAAGCGTCTTTGGCCAGAGTCGATTTAATAAAAAAAGCGCTTAGAGACAGCAATACGGCTTTCGCGGATGTCGCAGGTAAATATTCCGAAGATCCCGTTTCAAAAGAAAGAAACGGGGATATGGGGATCGTTGTTAAAGGCGATTTGCTTCCTGAAATAGATAAAATAGTTTTTAATATGAATGTAGGCGAATACACAAAAGAGCCCGTAAAAACGGATAACGGATATCATTTTATAAGAGTTGAAGAAAAGAGAGCGAGCAAAACGGTTGCTTTTGACGAAGTTAAAAACGATATAGGCGAATTACTGTACCAGAATGAAGCGAAAAAATCTTATGCCGAGTGGATGCAGGAACTTAAGTCGAAAGCTGACATAAAAAATAATGCCAGCTGGAATTAAAAATAATGTCTAAACCCCGTATCGCGGTTACATTGGGAGATCCTGCGGGAATAGGGCCGGAAATAGTTTACAGGGCTGTAAATTCTTTGAAAGTTCAAAGAGTTTGCAGCCCTGTAGTTTTTGGAGACGAAACGGCAATCAACAATAAAGACAAAAAAAATTACGAATGTATTAAGACTTCAAATGTAGGTAAAGTCGTAATCGGCAAACCGTCAAAAAGAGCCGGAATAGCCGCGTACAATGCTGTCAAGGCTGCAGTGCGGTTTTGTCTTGACGGCAAAGCCAAAGCATTGGTAACGGCGCCGGTTTCCAAAGAATCTTTAAAACTTGCCGGAGTAAATTATCCTGGACATACGGAGCTTCTTCAGGCTTTAACAAAAAGCAAAAAAGCTGCTATGATAATGGTTTGCGGAGATATTTTCGGAGTTATGGTTACGCGCCACATTCCTCTGGCGGAAGTTTCTTCAAATATTAAAATCAAAAATATCGTCGAAAGCGTAATGCTTGCGGTAAACTTTATAAGACAAAGCAATAAAAACTGCGAATCAACGGCAAAGACAAAGGCCGTTAACTCATTGGCGTTAAAGGTTGCTTTATGCGCCTTAAACCCCCATGCCGGAGATAACGGGATATTGGGGAAAGAAGAGAAAAAAATTATTTTGCCGGCTTATGAAATTTTAAAAAAGTCGGGAATAGATATATCAAAACCCATGCCCGCGGATTCCGCGTGGCTTAAAACAAAAAACGGCGAATATGATTTGATATGCGGCATGTATCACGACCAGATAATGATACCTTTAAAATGCATAAACGCAAAAAAAATAGTGAATGTTACCGCGGGGCTTCCTTTTGTGAGGACTTCGCCGGGACACGGCACGGCGTTTGATATCGCCGGCAAAGGCAAGGCTTGCGCGGACGCTATGACAGAAGCAATATTGTATGCCGCAAAATCATAAGAGTTATACAATGGAAATCAGAGATTTCTTAAAAGACGATATTGATGATATAATATTGATCGAAGAAAGATCGTTTAAACAGCCTTGGACAAAAGCCATGTTTGCGAGTTCGGCGTTAAATGAAAAAGTGCGTTTTAAAGTAGCTCTGGAAGAAGGACAAATCGCGGCATTTTGCATATACCTGACAATAGAAGGTGAAACTGAAATTTTGAGCATTGCGGTAGATCCGCAGTTTAGAAGGCGTTCGATCGCAAAAAAAATGCTTGAGTATATGCAAAATGACGTGAAAACAGAAAACCCCGGCAATATTTTTCTTGAAGTCAGAGAAAGCAATGACGCGGCGCAAAAGCTGTATTTGTCTTTCGGGTTTGAAAAAATAGGCATAAGAAAAGCATACTATACGGATGAAGACGCTATAGTTTTAAGGAAGATAATATGAAGAAAAAGATTATTTTTGTTTTATGTTTTATTTTAGTTATGCAGACGGGTTTTGCTTATGCGGCAAATTATGAAGCGTACAGAGCTTATCTTAAAGGGGTTCTTGCTTATAAAGCCAACGCGTTTGATGCGGCGCGAAAAGATTATGAAAAAGTTGTCGCGCTTGATCCCGACGCTCTCGCCGCCCGTAAAGAACTTATGCATTTATACTGGCGGTCCGGCAATCAGCAGAAAGCGTTTGACGCCGCTGAAAAAATAGAAAATCTTGACGGAGAAAATCCCGCGACCACGATGCTTTTGGCAAATTTTTATATCGGCGCAGAACAGCCGGAAAAAGCAAGAAAATTTTGGGAAAAGACTTTGGAACTTGAACCCGATAATGAAATTGCGATATTGTGTTTAGCCGCATATTATGATTCCGACAATAAACTTGAAAAATCTGCGGAATACTGGAATGAGTTTTTAAAAAACCAGCCTGATTCGGCCGCAGGTTATTTTCAGTTGGGCATGATTCAGGAAAAGCTGGATATGACGCAGGAAGCTCTAAACTCATATGATAAAGTTTTAGAGCTCAAACCGGAATCGCTGGAAGTGTATCTTTCAAAAGCAAGAATTTATGAGAATATAAACAATTTCCCGCTTGCCGTTTCCGAATATGCGAAAGCGCGCGACGCTTTTATAAAAGCAAAAAAAGAGCTGAAGGGAGCCGATAATGAAATAGCCTCTTACTGGCTTGGCGTGATTTATCAAAAAATGGGAAATATAGATAAAGCGGCCGCGGAATTTGAATATTTGTCTTCGAAGCAGCCGGACAATGTTGCCGTTATCGCGCGGCTCGGATATTATTACTCACTCTTAAAACAGTACGCAAAGGCGGAAAAAAAGCTTAAAATAGCGCTGTCCAAGGACCCTTTGAACTATGAAATTTCATATTTGCTGGGGTTGAATTATATAGATTGGCAAAAATACGATAAAGCGATAAAATCATTTGAAAAAGTTGTAAGCCTAAATCCGGATTTTGCGGACGCGTATTATTTTATGGGAAACGCGATGGACAAAAACGGAGATTTTGAAAACGCAGAAAAAGCCTTTTTGCAAACTCTGGCAATAAGCCCCGAACATACGCGGGCAATGAACTATCTCGGATATACGTATGCGGATAAAAACATAAAACTTAAAGAAGCTGAAATTCTTTTAGACAAAGCCGTTGCTTTGGAACCCCAAAACGGCGCTTATCTGGATTCTTTAGGCTGGCTCTATTACAGACAAGAGAAATATGAGCTTGCTGAAAAATTTATAGTAACGGCTGCGAATATCACGAGGGATGCCGTTATTTATGAACATCTCGGCGACGTGTACGTTGAACTGGCTAAAATAAACGACGCGTGGATCGCCTATGCTTTGGCGCGTGACGCCGGCGCGCAAAAAAGCGCCAAGCGGAAACTCGAACTTGTGCAAAAAAAAATATCGCCGGCTGATTTTTATAATGTAAATTTGTTCAGGGCTGGCAGCAATTATCAAAAACTTTTTTCGCTGAAGACAGGATATAAAATGAAAATAAGCGTTAAAAGTTATTATAGCGTTAAAGGATATCTGCCTTTCAATTATGTAAAAGGCGAAGGCGTCTCAATAGGCATGCCGGCAAAGTTTTTTATGGGCAACGCTACGGTGTACATTAAAGACGGAAACGCGACATTCGATCCTAAAGCGGCTGAAGATGAAATTCCTCAGGAATTTAGAGGGATTTTGGATTTTGCTTCCGGCATTTTCTCTCAGGGCTTTTTTAAACAGTTTGAAAACAGCGCGGTTGATCAAAGCGGTAAAAAAATCACATATGCGTCAAACGGTACGGAAATGATGCTGGATTCCGAAACGGGTCTTGTCGAAAAAATTACAAAAGACGGAATTGTTATCGAACCCGTGAAATATAAACGTTTTTTCAACAGCATGATCCCGTCTCTTATAAATGTGTCGTCAAAGCAATATAAATTTAAAGGTTCTTTTGAAGCCGGAAACATTGCCTTATCCGATAAACACGTGCGCGACGCTGCGAATGAAGAATAAAAATAATGTTGATAAGTAATATGAGGATAGGAAGATAAGAAAAATATGACGGTAAAGTTTTTTTGCAGCTGTTTATCATCTTTTCAGGCAGGCAATAAGAATGATTATAATCAAAGCCCCCGCAAAAGTTAATTTTTTCCTTGAAATAACGGGCAAAAGGCCTGACGGTTACCATAATCTGGAATCAATAATGCAGACCGTCAGTCTTTATGACGAAATAACGGCTGAAGCTGTTCCTTCGGGAATAAATCTTGAATGCAATAATGAAAATCTTCCGTCGGGCAGCTCAAATATAGTATATAAAGCCGCTGCTGCGGTTCAAAAACGTTTCAATATACAAAAAGGCGTAAAGATCACGCTAAAAAAAGAAATCCCTGTTGGCGCGGGTCTTGGCGGCGGCTCTTCGGATGCCGCGGCAGCCATAAAAGCTTTGGTCAAACTTTGGAATATAAACGCCCAAAAAACCGAGCTTGAACAAATTGCCGCAAACCTCGGAGCGGATGTCCCGTTTTTTCTCACCGGCGGCACGGCTTTGTGCGAAGGGATCGGGGATATCGTAAGGCAATTACGAATTACGAATTACGAATTACGAATGAACGACTTCTCTCTGCCGTTAGTTTTAGTCAATCCCGGCTTTGGCGTTTCAACGCCTTCGGTGTATAAAAAGGTCAGACTCCCGTTTACAAACCCACGGAAAATTGATAAAATTAAAAAATTGATCGAACAAGGGGCTTTTAATATTGAAACAGCCCGGCAATATTGTTTTAACAGGCTTGAGGATTTTGTCTTTAACGATCATCCGGAAATAAAAAAAATAAAAGACGTTTTATCGTCTTTAAACTGCGCAAGCCTTATGTCCGGCTCAGGCGCGACGGTTTTTGGAATATACGATAGACCGGATGAGCATAAAATTAAAACCGAACTTGAAAAATACAATTGGAAATTTTGGTTTGTAAAAACAGTTAACAGCATATAATAAATAAAATATAAAATATAAAAATAACGGTTGGCCATAAACTTTTTACATTTTATATTTTATTTATTATATGCCGTTTAAGTTCCGGGATTGTGTAATGGTAGCACAAGGGATTTTGGATCCCTTTGTCTAGGTTCGAATCCTAGTCCCGGAGTACATTACTCTTATGACACGGACATAAAAAATATGAAAAATTTTTCGGTCGTAATACTTGCCGCGGGCGCGGGGACCAGAATGAAATCGTCTTTGCCGAAAGTTATGCATAAACTTTCCGGAAAGCCTTTGATAAACTGGGTCATTGATTCGGTTCAAAGTTTAAAACCGGACAATATTGTCGTTGTTTTGGGGCACAAATCCGAAATTGTTGAAGAAAATCTTGATAAAAAAATAAAAGCGGTGTATCAGAAGGAGCAGCTCGGTTCAGCGCACGCTTTGATGCAGGCGGCGAAAGTTCTTAAAAATTATAAAGGCGATGTGTTGGTGATGTGCGGGGATGTTCCTCTCGTAAAAACTTCCGCATTGTCTTCTCTTTTAAAATACAATGCAAAAAATAAAGCTTCCGCAACCGTTTTAGCCGCGAAAGTCGAAGACCCTTTCGGATACGGACGCATAGTGAAGTCGGGAGCCGCCCTTGAAAAGATAGTTGAAGAAAAAGACGCGTCGCCGCAAGAAAAACTTATAAACGAAATAAACAGCGGCATTTACTGTTTTGATAACAATATATGGAAAGCTCTTTTAAAAGTAAAGCCGGATAATGCGAAAAAAGAATATTATCTTACGGACACGATAGAAATTCTAAAAAAATCCGGCAAAAAAACGCTTTCGCTTACCGCGGAAAACGCCTCCGGTTTAAAAGGCATAAATAATCGTTTTGAACTGCATGAAGCTGAAATGGCATTGCAGGAATTAAAGATTTCCGAGCTTTTTGAAAAAGGCGTAACTGTTATTGACGCGAACAATACGTATATTTCATACGATGCCCAAATAGGACGGGATACTGTAATTTATCCGGGAACTTTTATTGATGCCGGAGTTAAAATAGGACGCAATTGCGTCATTAAAGGAACGAGTTATATCAAAAACTCTGTACTTGCCGACAATGTCTCGATTTTGTATTCTTATGTTGACGGCGCGGATATAGGCAAAGGTTCAAAGATAGGCCCGTTTTCGCATATACGTCCCGGCTCTGTTTTAAAAGATAATGTAAAAGTCGGAAATTTCAGCGAAACAAAAAAAGCCGTAATATCAAAAAATTCAAAAGTTAATCATCTTTCTTACATAGGCGATGCCGAAATAGGGGAGAACGTAAATATAGGGGCAGGCACCATAACGTGCAATTATGACGGAAAAAATAAGCATAAGACGGTGATAGGTGCGGATTCTTTTGTCGGTTCAAACGTTAACATTGTCGCTCCGGTAAATATAGGAAAGGGCGTTCTGGTTGCCGCGGGTTCGACGATAACGCATGATATTCCTTCCGGCAAACTTGCCATAGCAAGAGCCAGACAGGAAGTAAAACAAAGAAAAGGCAGGTAAGAGGTAAAAGGTAACGGGTAATGGGTAATATGTTTCGGCGCAGCTGAAACATAAACCTTTTACCTATTACCTATTAACTTTTACCTGTCGTTAAAAAGGATTTTTATGAAACTCAAAATTATTTCCGGCAATGCCAATATCGAGCTTTCAAAACAAATCGTGCAAAAACTGGGCGTTGAGCTGAGCGAAGCTAAAGTAGGGCATTTCAGCGACGGCGAAATACAGGTCAAAATTGTAGATAATGTCAGAGGCGCTGACTGCTACATAATCCAGCCCACATGTTCTCCCGTGAACGAAAATCTTATGGAACTTTTGATAATAACCGACGCTTTAAAAAGAGCTTCCGCAAAAAGAATTACGGCGGTCATGCCTTATTACGGTTACGGCAGACAGGACAGAAAAGCGGAGCCGAGAGTTCCGATAACCGCAAGGCTCGTCGCCAATCTTTTGGCGACTTCCGGCATTACGAGAGTTTTGACTATGGATCTGCACGCCGGACAGATACAGGGATTTTTTGATATTCCCGTAGACCATCTCTACGGCACTCCTGTAATTTTGAATTATTTTCAGGAAAAAAAGCTTTCGGATACGGTTGTTGTTTCTCCGGATGCCGGCGGCGTGGAAAGAGCAAGATCTTTCGCAAAACATTTTAACGCCGATTTGGCTATCGTGGATAAAAGAAGGCCGCGTCCGAACGAAGCGGCGATCATGAATATTATCGGTGAAGTAAAAGATAAAACTTGTATAATTTTGGATGATCTTGTGGATACGGCCGGAACGCTTACAAAAGTCGCCGAAGCGATAAAAGGAAAAGGCGCTTCAAGAGTTTTCGCGACGGCCTCGCACGGGGTATTATCCGGGACCGCGAAACAGAAAATTCAGGATTCATGCATAGAAGAGCTTGTAATAACGGATTCGATTCCCTTAGCGCAGGACGGACCGACGGGAAAGATCGTAGTTCTCAGCATTGCGTCCATTTTGGCGGAAGCGATCATGAGAATTTCAAATGACGAATCCATAAGCGCGCTGTTTGTATAATCGTATTGTTTTCGATTTCGCGGAGGTGTCATCGCAAGCAACAACGGCAATCCGTGTTATGGTTTTAAAACGGATTGCTTCAAGGCTCTGCCTTTTGCAATGACGACAAATACGGAGCATGGCTGGATGTTTTGAGAATGGGTCATCAAATGCAGCAAAGCGGCATATAAAACGGAGGAAGGAAATGAAGGAAGTAATTTTAGACGCAGAAACCAGAGAGATCGGTTCAAAAAGCAGTTTGGAAGGTTTTAGAAAACAGGGTAAAATACCGGGGGTAGTCTACGGAAAAGATATAAAGCCGGCGGCAATATCGGTTGATTCAAAAGCTTTTATGTCTATCATAGAAGCGAACGGCGCAAACGTAGTTATTAACCTTAAAATGAAAAGCGGGAATCAGGCGGCGCTTGTGAAAGAGCTTCAAAGAAACGTTTTGACGCAGGCTCCGATGCACATAGATTTTCAGGTGATTTCATTAAAAGATGAGATCGAAGTTATGGTTCCGATCCATATTGACGGAGTTGCCGACGGCGTTAAAAATTTCGGCGGCCTCATGGAATTTATCGTAAGAGAAGTAAAGGTTTCATGCTTGCCTACAAAAATTCCGCAGAAGATAAGCGTTGACGTTTCGTCTTTAGGCTTGGGACAGGGAGTTACAATTGCCGATTTGCCGAAATTTGACGGAGTCGCTTATTTGCAGGAACCTTCAACATTGATAGTTCACGTCGTTACGGTAACGGTTGAAGAAGAAAAACCCGCTGAGCCCGTCGTAGGAGCGGAAGCGGCGCAGCCTGAAGTTATTTCAAAAGGCAAGAAAGATAAAGAAGGCGAAGGCGCAGCGGCGCCGGCAGCCGGAGCAAAAAAATAATATAAAGGATGCGGAGATGCAGGGATACAAAGACGCAGAGTAATGACTGAAGGATCAAGTCGGGGAGCGGCTGTCGCTTTTGCCTTGCATTTTCGCCTCTCTGCATCCCTGCCTCTTTTTTTAACTGATGATTAAACTTTTTGCCGGACTTGGAAATCCCGGAGACAAGTATAAAAATACCCGCCATAACTTCGGTTTCATGGCTTTGGATGCGATAGCAAATGCGAAACATCTTGAGTTTAAAAATTGGGAGAATATGGCGGATATTTCTTTTTATGATACGGAAGAAGGAAAAATACTCCTCGTAAAACCTATGACTTTTATGAATCTTTCCGGAGATCCGATTTCTTCCGCAGCAAGATATTATAAAATAAAGCCGGAAGAAATATTTGTTTTTTACGATGATTTTGCGATACCGCTGGGAGAGTTTCGGGTCAGGCTTTCAGGTTCGTCCGGAGGCCACAACGGCATAAGTTCCATGATACAATATTTAAATACGGATAATTTTTCCAGAATGAAACTCGGCATAGGTCCGCTGCCGAAATTTATCAAAATGCCGGATTTTGTGCTTTCAAAATTTCATGAAGAAGATAAAGAAAAAATAAAGTTCGTAACCGGCAAAGCCGTAGAGTTTTTTGACGAAATAATTAAAAACGGACTTGAAAAGGCAATTTCAAAGACAGGTAATAGGTAACAGGTAATAGGTATTGTAAAACCTATTATAGGTTTTCGCTCCCGATTTAGGCACTCGATGGTAAACTCCGCGAAAACGCCAAAACCTTTTACATATTATCTGTCGTTAAAACTATGATAATAACTTCAAAAAAAACCAGCGAAGAAATATTAAACAAGCTTGAAGGCAGGCAGACTGTTTTTATAGTCGGCTGCGGAAGCTGCGCGTCAAAGTGCGGCACGGGCGATGAAAAGGCCGTTGCCGAAATGAAAGATTTTCTTGAGAAAAACGGCAAAACGGTTTCGGGAAGTATGATTCTTGATTCCGCCTGCGATATGAGGCTTGCTAAAAGAAATTTATTGAAGGATGAATTATTTTTGTCAGCTTCGATTATTGTTATGCTTTCCTGCGGAGCCGGCAGCCAGTCTGTAGGAAAAGTGAGCGGTAAAATTATAGTTCCGGCTTTAGAATCGAAATTTGTGGGAAGCACGGAAAGAATAGGCATTTATCATCAGTTTTGCAGTATATGCGGAACGTGCATACTTTCCGAAACCGAAGGAATATGTCCCCGCACCAGATGCGCGAAAGGGCTCGTTAACGGCCCGTGCGGCGGTTTTGTAAACGGAAAATGCGAAACGGATCAAACCAAAGACTGCGTATGGGTACTCATATTTGAAAAATTAAAAAATAACGGAAAACTTGATAAATTTTTGGACAGCTATATAAAACCAAAGTAAATTATCGCCTGATATGCCGCCGCCTGCGCGAAGCTGAAGAATCTATTCGACAAGCGTCCGTGATCTGCTGAAATTAATTAACACGGATCCCCGATAAAATACTTGGGAACACGGCAAAGCGTGAAGAAGCCGTTTAAGGATTTTTAGCGCATATTTAGCGGCTAAGAAGCTTTGAAAGATTTTAACGGCGAAGAAATGAAAGCTTTTCAACATTCCGCGCCGGAAGTTAAAAAATTATTAAAGAAACAGGTTTTTAAGAATGCGCAGAGGCATGGTAATGACAAAGGCGAAAAGCAGTTGCTATGCGTCCATGCTTCTAAAACGGAGGGTTCATGTCAAAAGTTGACAGCAAATTAAGACCGGAAAGTATTTTAATTCACGGAGCGCAGGAGCCGGACCCTATTACGGGTTCAAGGGCGGTTCCCGTTTATTTGACAACGGCTTACCAGTTTAACGATACCGAACATGCCGCCGGATTGTTTGAGCTCAATATTCCGGGCAATATATACACAAGACTTCAAAACCCTACAAGCGATATTTTTGAAAGAAGAATGGCTATGATGGACGGCGGAGCAGGCGCGCTGGCTTTTGCTACGGGAATGTCGGCGATATTGGTCGGGATAATGCTGATCGCTAAATGCGGCGACGAGATTATAACCTGCGACAATCTTTACGGCGGCACCTACAGCTTGTTCGTCAACACTTTCAAAAAGATGGGCATAGGCGTTAAATTCGTGAAGTCAAATGATGTTGACGCGATACAGAAAGCGATAACCGATAAAACCAAATGCGTGTACGCTGAAACCATAGGAAATCCTAAACTTGATATAGCCGATTTGGAAGCTCTTTCAAATGCCGCGCACAAAAACGGCATTCCTTTGATTGTTGACAATACCGTTGCGCCTTATATTTTGAGGCCTATGGATTTCGGCGCAGACATCGTCGTTTATTCGGCGACAAAGTATATAGGCGGCCACGGAAACGTTATGGGCGGAGTTTTGGTTGATTCCGGAAAATTTGACTGGTCAAGCGGAAAATTTCCTCTTATTTCTGATCCGGAGCCGAGTTATCACAATAAAGATTTTATAAAAGCATTCGGCAATCTTGCATATATAGCGAAAGCCAGAACAACTTTGATGAGAGATATGGGGCCGGCGATTTCTCCTTTCAACTCTTTTATGATGCTTAACGGCATGGAAACGCTTCATTTGAGAATGAAAAAGCATTGCGATAATGCTTTTGAGATAGCAAAATTTTTGCAGAAACATCCGAAAGTTTCCTGGGTCAATTATCCCGGTCTTGAAGACAGCCCTGAAAAAGAAAGAGTAAAAAAATATTTGCCTGACGGTGCCGGCGCTATGATAGGTTTTGGCGTTAAAGGAAATAAAGTTTCCGGAAAAGAAGCCGGAAGAAGTTTTATAAATTCGCTTGAACTCATATCTCATTTAACAAATATAGGCGATACAAGAACTCTTGCGACTCATCCAGCGACAACGACCCACCAGCAGCTGTCCGAAGAAGCGCAGGCAGCCAACGGAGTTACTCCGGATTACATAAGGCTTTCCGTCGGAATTGAAGACGCGCAAGATATTATGGAAGATATAGATCAGGCTCTGTCAAAAGTAAAATAAATAATGCTAAGCCTTGTAAGAAAAGCCGGCAGTTTTATCTGCCGGCTTTTCTTATGCAAAAATATAAAAAACAGATAAATTTTTCTTTGACAGCTAATTATAAAAGGACTATAATGATTTGAATTGACAGATAAACAAGGGCTATGATAGAGCTTGCCAAAAATCGCGAGATGAAGGTTTCTCTCGTTTAAAGACGGCTGAAAGGTAATTAAAATGAATAAAGTTTACAATAATATAATCGAAACTATAGGAAATACGCCTCTTATAAAAATTAATAAACTTGCAAACGGGCTGTACGGAAATGTTTACGCAAAAGCTGAATTTTTCAATCCGCTTTCAAGCGTTAAAGACAGAGTCGGCATTGCGATGATAGAAGACGCGGAACGCAAAGGTATAATAAATAAAGATACTTTGATAATAGAGCCTACAAGCGGGAATACCGGAATAGCGCTTGCTTTTGTGTGCGCGCAGAAAGGATATAAGCTTATTCTTACGATGCCTGAAACGATGAGCGAAGAAAGAAGAGCGCTTTTAAAAATGTTAGGCGCAGGCATTGTTTTGACCGAAGGAAAAAAAGGAATGACGGGCGCGGTTTTAAAAGCGGAAGATCTTGCGAGAAATAACCCGAACAGCTTTATTCCGCAGCAGTTTAAAAATAAAGCAAATTCCGCCGTTCATAAAAAAACTACCGCCGTTGAAATATGGGAAGCGTTAAACGGGAATATTGATTATTTTGTCGCCGGAGTAGGTACCGGCGGAACTCTTACGGGCGTGGGAGAATATTTAAAAGAGCGCAGACCGGGCGTCAAGATTATTGCCGTAGAGCCTAAAGATTCGGCGGTTTTATCCGGAAAAAAATCTTCTTCACATGCGATACAGGGAATCGGCGCGGGTTTTATTCCGGAAGTATTAAATGTGTCAATAATAGACGCAATAATGGAAGTTGATTCGGAAAACGCCGGCGTGACGGCAAGAAAGCTTGCCGGAGAAGAAGGTATTTTAGCGGGAATCTCTTCCGGCGGAAATGTCTGGGCTGCATTGCAGATTGCGGCGCAGCCGGAAGCCGAAGGTAAAAACATTGTAACCGTTCTCTGCGATAGCGGCGAGAGATATGTGTCGACATGGCTTTTTAAAAACTTATAGCAATAAAAGCGGCAGCTGCTTAGCAGCTCGGAAGTTCAGTAAAAACTTATGATTCGCTGCCGGACAGCCGGATTTCCGGACTGCCGTTTGCAATATGTGCGTCATAAATCGGAAAAAATAAAATGGATCGCTTCACAAACAGTTTCATCGCCGGCATAAACTTTAAACATGCGTTGTACGGACGCATGCGCTTTTCTATTTCCGCAGCACGAATGTGAACCGAAATTTACTCTCCAGTTAGAAACAATCAATACATCTATGCCTTAATATTGCCGTAAAAAGGAGAAATATCATGTCAAAAATAGATAATAAATTAGAGGTAGAAAGTCTTTTGGTACACGGCGGTCAGGAACCGGATCCCGCAACCGGCGCGGTCGCCGTGCCGGTTTACCAGACGACTTCATATAAGTTTAACAGCGCCGAACACGCGGAAAAAATTTTTATGCTTCGGGAATCCGGAAATATTTACAGCAGATTAACAAATCCTACAAACGAGGTTTTTGAAAAGAGGCTTGCGCTTATGGACGGTGGCGCCGCGGCTCTGGCATTTGCGAGCGGCGCAGCCGCGGTTACGAACGCAATACTTAATATCGCGCAATCGGGCGACGAGATAGTGTCAGCCGATAATCTTTACGGCGGAACTTACAGTTTATTTGCCAATACTTTCAAAAAATTCGGTATAGGCGTTAAATTCGTAAAGTCAAATGATGCAGGCATGATACGGAAAGCCATAACCGATAAAACTAAATGCATATATGCGGAAACGATAGGAAATCCTAAGCTTGATATAGCCGATTTGGAAGAACTTTCAAAAGTCGCGCATAAAAACGATATTCCTTTAATTGTTGACAATACGGTTGCTCCTTACATTTTAAGGCCGATAGATTTCGGGGCGGACATTGTCGTATATTCGGCGACTAAATTTATAGGCGGTCACGGCGCAACTCTCGGGGGAGCAGTCGTGGACAGCGGAAAGTTTAACTGGGATAACGGGAAATTCCCTTTGATTTCAGAACCGGATCCCGCTTACCACGGGTTAAAATTTACCGAAACTTTCGGAAAACTTGCGTATATAGTAAAAGCCCGGGCGGGACTTTTAAGGGACACGGGCGCATCCCTTGCTCCGTTTAATGCTTTTCTGCTTTTGCAGGGTCTTGAATCTTTACATGTAAGAATTGAAAGACACTGTGAAAACGCTTTAAAGGTGGCGGAATTTCTCAAAAAACATCCTTTGGTTGAATGGGTAAATTATCCCGGTCTTGAAAGCAGCCCTGAAAACGCGAAAGCAAAAAAATATCTTAAAGGATACGGCGGGGGAATAATCGGGTTTGGGATCAAAGGCGGGCTTAAGGCGGGAAAAAAGTTCATAGAATCCGTAGAGCTTGCAATACATCTGGCAAACATATGCGACGCAAAAACGCTCGTTATCCATCCGGCGACAACGACGCATTCGCAGCTTAGCGAAAAAGAACTTGCGGATACAGGCGTAACGCCGGATTATATAAGACTTTCCGTAGGGATAGAAAACGTAAATGACATTATAAAAGATATGGATAATGCTTTAAAAAAATCGCAGGGATAACTGTCAGGAAAAAATTGGCCGGAGGCGCGGCAATCGCATGAAAAAAGGGAATACTCCGTTAACTTTGGGAACTGCCGATATCGGCAAACTTCTTATGCAATACGCGGCGCCTGCCGTTGCGGCTATGACGGCTACGTCACTTTATAATATAACCGACAGCATATTTATAGGCCGCGGCGTCGGGCCGATGGCTTTATCCGGATTAACCGTGTCGTTTCCGCTTATGAATTTTGCCGCCGCTTTCGGGGCGCTTGTCGGCATGGGCGGCGCCTCTCTTTTGTCTTTGCGCCTCGGGCAGAAAGATTATGATTCCGCCAACAGGATTTTAGGAAACGTTCTGGCGCTTAACGTGATTATCGGACTGTTATTTTCGGCGGTTTCGTTTTTATTTCTTGAACAGATGCTTTATTTTTTCGGGGCGACGGAACAAACAATCGGTTATGCTCATGACTTTATGGTTATCATTCTTGCCGGCAATGTCATAACTCACATATATATGGGGCTGAATGCCCTTTTACGCTCTTCGGGAAACCCGAAAAAAGCGATGTACGCGACTATTTTTACGGTAATAATAAATGTCATATTGAACCCTTTGTTCATTTTTGGTTTCGGATGGGGGGTCCGCGGAAGCGCTTTGGCGACGGTAATATCGCAGATTATCGTTTTGATATGGCAGATCAAGTTTTTCAGCAATAAAGAAAATTTCATACATCTGCGCAAAGGCATTTATAAATTAACAAGCGCAACGGTAAAAGGAATAATCGCCATAGGGCTTGCGCCTTTTCTGTTAAATGCCGCCGCATGCGTAATAGTCGTTATCATAAACAGACAGTTTTTGTTTTACGGCGGAGAATCGGGAGAGCTTGCCGTCGGAGCCTATGGAATAGTAAACAGAGCCGCTTTTTTATTTGCGATGATTGTGTTCGGCATAAATCAGGGAATGCAGCCTATAGCCGGATATAATTACGGCGCCGCGCTTTATGACCGCGTTGCAGAAGTTCTCAAAAAAGCCGTTATTCTTTCGACAATCGTGATGACGTCGGGATTTCTGACAGTTCAATTGTTCGCTCATGCCGTCGCTTCTGTTTTTACCGCCGACAAACAGCTTGTCGATTTAACCGTTGTCGGACTGCGTTATGTTTTTGCCGTGTTTCCGCTGGTCGGATTTCAGATGGTTGTAAGCACATTTTTCCAAAGCATCGGAAAAGCCGCGAAAACTATTTTTCTATCCGTTACGAGGCAAGTTTTATTTCTTATTCCCATGGTAATAATACTGCCTAAATATTTCGGGATAACCGGCATATGGATGAGCATGCCGGGTTCGGATTTAATTTCAGCTTTTACGGCATGCATTCTGCTGCGGATGCAGTTTCGCGAATTTAAAAAACAAAAACGGGAGATCGTATAATGAATGAAAAATATGTAATCAATATCGGAAGGCAGTGCGGCGCAGGCGGGCTTAAAATAGCGGAAATTTTGTCGAAAAAACTCGGAATAAATTATTATGATAAAAATCTTATTGAAATCGCGGCAAAAAAAAGCGGGATCGGAAAAGAATTTTTTGAAAAAAACGAAGATAATTCTCCGGCGGGGATTACGGGAGATTTATCCGGTTTTTTTTCAAATGCCGTCACTGGCGGATATTACGGGGGAAGTCTTTTGCTAAACGAATCTTTGTTTAAAATACAAAGCGATATTATACGCCAGCTTGCAAGAAAGGAATCCTGTATTTTTGTCGGGCGCTGCGCGGATTATATTTTAAGAGACAGCTCTCATTGCCTGAACGTTTTTATTTGCGGCGGCATTGATGAAAGAGCCGAAAGGATAATGAAAGAACGGAATGAAGAAACCGATATTGAAAAAGTTAAAAAGAAAATCGAAAAGACGGACAAAAACCGCGCCAAATATTATACTTTTTACACAAACAAAACATGGGGCATTGCGGCATCATATCATCTTTGCATAAATTCTTCGGCTCTCGGTTTTGACGGGACAGCGGCATTTATCGAGTCTTTTGCGAAAAAGAAATTCGGGCTGGAATAAAAAACAATCGGCCGTTAAATCAGGCACGATCCAATTAAGAAACACTTTAAAAAATGATATAATGACAAAATCACAAAAAAATTTAAATTTTACGGTTTTACTTACTTAAATTTTAACGGAGCGGTTATGGACAAAATTTATGAAGCGCTGGAAAAAGTAAGAAAGCAGTCTCCTTTGATACACCACATAACAAACTGGGTGACTATTTCGGACTGCGCGGACATAGTTAAAGTTTTCGGCGGTTCTCCCGTGATGGCTCATGCGAAAGAAGAAGCCGCTGATATGGCTTCAATATCGGACGCCGTAGTAATCAATATAGGAACTCTCAATACTTTTACCGTTGACGCGATGAAGCTTGCGATAACCGCAGCCAACAAAAAAGGAATACCGGTTATCCTTGACGCGGTCGGAGTCGGTTCTACAAAATTCAGAAACGAAGCGGTTAAAGAACTTCTAAAATTTAAAATAGACGTTATCAAAGGAAACGCTTCCGAGATTGCGGCTACGGCGGGAATAAACGTTACCACAAAGGGAGTGGATAGCGGTAATGTCTCGGGAAATATGGTAGAAATCGCCGAACATTTTGCCGACGAAAGAGAATGCGTTGTCGTTGTGACCGGCAAAGAAGATATTTGCACTAACGGCGCAATTACCCATATAATTAAAAACGGCACTCCAATGATGTCGAAAATTGTAGGCACGGGCTGTATGGCGGGTTCCGTTATAGCGGCTTTCTGCGCAGTTGAAAAAGATTATCTTTTTGCTTCCGCGGCTGCGCTTGTCTGTTTTGGGATAGCCGCGGAAAACGCCGATAAAACTTCGGAAGGCCCAGGAACGTTTAAAAATAAACTTTTTGATAAAATAAGTACGCTTAGCGACATATCCATAAATAAAATGAAAAGAGTGGAAGACGTAAAACAATGCAGGAAATAAAAGAAAAATTAAACAAACTGAAAAAAGAAAAAAATGCCGTGATCCTGGCGCATATATATCAGCTGCCGGAAATACAGGATATCGCCGATTTTGTAGGCGACTCTTTGGATTTAAGCAGAAAAGCCGCCGAAACCGGCGCCGACGCGATAGTTTTTTGCGGCGTTCATTTTATGGCGGAAACCGCCGCGATACTCAGTCCGCAAAAAAAAATTTTAATTCCGGACGCCAATGCGGGATGTCCTATGGCGGATATGATTACGGCGGAAAAACTCAGAGAATATAAAAAACGGTACGATAATCCTTTTACGGTTGCCTATGTTAATACTTCCGCCGGCGTAAAAGCCGAGAGCGACATATGCTGCACTTCTTCAAATGCGGTCAATGTTTTAAAGAGCGTCGAATCGGAAACAAAGGATTCGGATATAATTTTTGTTCCCGACAGAAATTTGGGTTCCTACGCTGAAAAAATGTCCGGCAGAAAAATCGTCGTCTGGAACGGTTTTTGTCCGACTCACAACAATATGCTTCCGGAAATGCTTTTGAAAGCAAAAAAAGAGCATCCCGAAGCTGAAGTTTTGGTTCATCCCGAATGCCGCCCGGAAGTTGTCGGTTTGGCGGATTTCGCGCTGTCAACCGGCGGGATGTGTAAATATGTTCGCGCAAGCTCGAAAAAGGAATTCATTATAGGCACCGAAACCGGGATTTTGTATAAGCTTCAGAAAGAAAATCCGGATAAAAAATTTTATCCGGTCTCTTCTCTTGCCGTTTGCCCGAACATGAAAAAAATTACGCTTGCCAAAGTTTTAGACGTTCTTGACAATATGAAAAACATTGTCACCGTTCCCGATGATATAAGAGAAAAGGCTTACGCGCCGATAAAACGCATGCTTGAAGTGAATGCCTGATGCGGCATCAAATGCCGCTTTGAAAAAACTATTTTGATTTTTGGAGTTCCCGCTTTTTATTCCTCTTTCACGACCGCTTTTACTGCTTTTATTATTTTGCCTTTATCGTCTATATAAAAACGTCTGTTATCTTTCATGCAGGCAACTCTTCCTTCTTCGGTCTTTATTATTTTTATGAACCGCTGTCCGTATTTATTTATATATCCCGTTTCGGCGGCGCCTGTCCATGCCCAGTGCTCATTCAGATGATCGTATTCGCTGTGTCCTCCGTAGGCATATTCCGCAAGCCCGTCCTGAAACGGTTCAACAAAATCAAATTCCGCGGGAATAATTTTATCTCCGTCCAGATTCGCAAATCCGATTTTATCGTTGTCGACAAACCTGAACAGTCCTTCAAAAACGTAATCCGGGCCGTTATCGTAAATGAAAGGATAAAGAATTACATTATCATTCCTGTCTATGCCGATCCACTGCCCGTCATCCCTCATCACTATTGCCATTTTATGCATCTTATCCGTGTACGCGATCCTGTACTTGGCTTTAATAATTTCATTTCTATCGCAGGTTTCATATCCGAAATACTGCGTGTCGCCTCTCATTTCGGCAAAAGGAATAAGATAATCGCCGTCGTCCTGCGGATAAAGCGGCGCGTTTGCGCAAATAAATAATGTAATAATAAAAATAATTTTTTTCATTGCAATTTTTGATTTATCGTAAAAATTTATTCTTCAAAAGAAAATACGGTGAATATAAAAAGTTCGGCGGAGCCGTCTTTCCAGCAGTTTCGCGGAAGTCCGGCCTTTTGCAAACACAGTTCGTCCATAAAATCTTCTTTACTTCCAAAATGTTCCCAAACCTGAGGAAGAAATAATCCGCTCCGGCCGTTTTTTTGTATGAGAACGCCGTGCTTTCCTTGTATTATTTCGTCATGAGCGCGTATTTTATTCATCGGAGAAAGCACCGATATTTCTATTTTTGTTTCCGGAAGTTCTTCGAGAATAAGAGGATAAAATCTTGAATCATTAAACGCGGCCGCAAGCGCCATCCTTATAACCGCTTCGCATAAAGGATATTCGGGTTCTATGGTGCCTACGCATCCGCGTAAACTGCCGTGCCTGGTGAGCGTCACAAAAACAGCCGCAAGCTGCAGCAGTTCATCGTTTCCCTCTACGGAAAAGTCTATAACTTCGCGGCTTTTAAGATACTCTTCTATCGCTTTTCCGGCAAGCGATAAAAGTTCTTTTTGAGACGGTTTTGATATGGAAAAATCAATCATGGTTTCACCATAAAAATTTCATTGGGTCTATTGCTTTATCGCCTTTCTTTACCGTAAAATGAAGATGCGGGCCGGTAACTCTTCCCGTCGCCCCGCTTTTTCCGATAAGCTGCCCCGTTCTGACTTTCTGGCCTACTTTTACATTGTATGAAGAAAGATGCCCGTAGTGCGTGACATATCCGTTTTTATGGTCAATAAATACCGCCGTGCCGTAATGCCCGACTTCGGAGCTTGCCAATATTACCACGCCGTCCGCTGCTGCGGCAACCGAAGTCCCCGCCGGAACAGCGATATCCGTTCCGCCGTGCATGCTTTTTGTGCCGGTGACCGGATGTTTTTTTCTGATCCCGAAAGTTCCGGATATTCTTCCGCCTATGCTTAAAGGCCATGAAAACAATTCGCGCAAAGCGTATTTTTCCTGAATTTTTTCATTCATTAAATCGACTGCCGGACGCTTTCCGGGTATAAAAACGTATTCTCCTTGGATCAATTCGGCGTTTCCGAAATTCGCAAGCCGCAAACTTTGGGCTTCAACGTCATACCTTGCCGCAATAGTTTCCCACGTATCCTTTTCCTGAATAGGATGCAAAGAACCTCCGGATGAGGGGATCATTACGGTTTGCCCGACGAAAACATCATATGTTTCAAGCTGGGGATTGCATCCCAAAATGGTGTGCACGGAATATTTTGCTTTCGGCTTGCCGTCAATCGTATCCATTGCCGCGACTTTCCATAAATTGTCGTTTCTTTTTATTTTATACAAATAAAATCTGACGCCGTTTATTCTGTAATCAAGGAATTTTTTTCTGGCTTCCAAATCGTTTAAAAGCGCCTCCGGAGGAAACGCAGGTATCGCTATTACCGGCACTGCCGCAAGCGTCGCCGCAGCCGTTTTTTGCACCCATATCTGCGCCGCGATGAGTATCAAAAATATAAAGGCAAAAAACGCCGCCCACCGGATGATAAGCTTTATTATAAAATCGGCTTTTGTGTAAGTTTTTTTTATTTCAATATCGCTGTTTTCCATAATATTAATATTCTATTAAAAAGCGAAGAATTTTTAAAGAAGGCAATTGCCGTTTAAAACCGCTTGTAAATAAGAAATATTAATAATATCATATATGCTATGAAAATTTCTAAAATCTTATCCGATATTTTTTGGAGTATTGACAGTAAAAAATATTTTTTTCTTATTGCCGCTTTTTCAATACTTTTGAATTGGGCGGGAAACACTTTCGTATACGAGAACAGCTATAAATTTCTTTATTTTGACATGCTCGGCACTTTTGTCGCGGCAATAGTTTTGGGAAGCGCGTGGGGAATGCTTGTCGCTCTTTCAACGGCAATCCTGCTTTCCAATATTACGTCGCCGCATTTTATTTATCTTGCCGTTGTGAATGTTTCGGGGGCGCTTTACTGGGGAATGCTGAGCGAAAGCGGCATTCTTGAAATACTGAAAACTTCAAATCATAGTTTTAAAACAAATCTCAAAACAAATTTTATGTCCGCCGTCAGGTTTATTCTTTTTGCCGGCATAGGCGCCGGCCTTTTGACTGCGGTGTTTTCTTCGGTAGTGAGAGGTTTTATTTTTCAGGATTTTTCTTTTGACAGGCCTTACTCGATATATTTTTCACAATTGTTCCGCGAAGTTTTCGGGGTTATGGATACGGGAAGGATCGGGCTTTTTGCAAACTATGTCGCCGATACTTTTATAGAAATTCCCGATAAAGCGCTCACTGCTTTTTTCGGTACGGCAATATGCCTGACCATATTCAAGTTTAATATTAAAACCCTGACGGCTGAATACGGAAATAAAGTTGAAAATCTGAGAATTCCGTGGCATAAAATAATGCTTCAAAATTTCGGCGGGATCGAAATATCCATTTTTGCCGCATTGGGCGCGGTTTATCTTTTTAAAATAAAAGAAATCTCATTGCAGATTTTTACGGGAGTTATGGAAAATATTTCTCTGTATTCGCTGAGGGATTATGTTTTTCTTGAAATGATATTGTTTCCGCTCGCGCTTATTTTGTTGTTTATCGTGCTTAAGATATTTTTCCAAAAGACCGACGGCAACAGTATGCCCGACGTTTATTTGAATCTCAAGGATAATTTTTATATCAAGAATATGGATGAAGGAATAAAATATTTCCTCGCTGATATTTTCATTATTTCAATTTCCGTATCGGCCGTATACATACATATTCTCGTAAAAATTACGGGAGTAACTCCGGTAGCTTATCATAAATTGCTGTCGGACAGCAAAGCCAGCCCGGAGACCCTCGCGTGGCTTTTTATTATGCTGATAATATTTATTCTTATCGACCGCAGAAATAATAAAACTACCGAAATGCTTACTTTAAACGATGAGCTTATAAAAAAACAGGCAGTCGAACAAATATCCGAATCTTTTGACGCCCAAAGGCAGAAACTTCAGGTTTTGGAGCTGAGCTGGTCGGACAATACCATAGAATTTTTAAGAAGCGCGCGCCATGATCTTATAAACCAGCTTGAAAAATCTAAAACCGGCATGGATGAGCTGCTGATAGAAGTTTATGATAAAGTGGTAAAGCCTTACAACAGCTCCATCCTCGAAAGCCAGAAAGCGATGCGCGCATATGTCGAAGAGATTACAAGCGGAAAGCTGAGCGATTACGCTTTGGAAGATATAGAGCGGACGATCTCGGAAACAATTGAAGAGGTTAAACAAAAAGCGGCTTCGTATATAAATTTTGAGTTTGAAAAGCCGGCGCAGGTAAAAGGAAAATACTGCAGGATAAACAAATTGTTTTTTGTGGCATTCAATAATATTCTTGATAATTCCGTTTATGCTTTGCAGAAGAAAGTTTTAACTCCGCATTTTAAAGCCGTTTTAGGCGTAAAGATTGCGGTTAAAGACGATACGCTTGCGGTTGCCGTTTATGATAATGCCGGCGGGCTTTCAAAAGATAAAATTACAAAAATATATAAAGTTTCAATGGAGAGTTCAAAAGGAGACAGGATGGGCGAAGGAACAATGATCGCAAGAAACTTTATTAAAGTGCTTGACGGATATATCGCCGTCAGAAATATAAGGCTGTTCGGAGAAAACGGGCTTGAGACCGAAATACATATACCTGTTTATTTTAAATGACAGCGAGCGGTGAGCAGTTAAAAGGAGGAACTATGTCTGAAAATAAAAAAATAATCGCTTTGACCGACGACGATTCCGGAGTGCGTTCTTCGCTTGAAAGAACCGTATTAAAACATTTTAAAGATGTTGAGATCCTCCAGTTTTCAAATACGATAGAAATAAAAAAATTTCTTTTAAACAATCCGCAAAAACTTGATCTGCTTATTTTGGATATTCATTTCGGGCTCGGAGAAACCGGATTGGATATTCTTCCGGATATAAAAAAATACGCTCCGGGACTTCCCGTCATTCTTTTAAGCGCTATGGAAAAAACTTACGGGAATGCCGTAACCGAATCTGCCGGAGAATATATAATTGATTTTATGTCTAAGCCCGTTACGGAAACGGAGCTTGTTATAAAAGTAAAAAAAGCTTTGAATTCAAAAGACGATAACGCTAAAAAACTTCAGCAATTGCAGTCCGAAAACACTCTTTTATCCGAGATGCTTTCAGCGGAAGACGATAAGGGCGCGGGCAGACTTTTTGAAGATGAGGTGCAGTCGAAACTGAAATCCATGACAAAAGTGTTTTTACAGGCTCCGTACGAACCTAAAGAAAATATAATTATCAACGGTCAGGAGATAGATTCAATAGCGTTTACTGCCGCGCCGCTGCCTTTTGCAATTATGGTTTTTGAAACAAAATATTTTCCTAATGCGAAAATTTTAGGAAGCGTTAACGAGCCTATGAGGGTGATGGTCAACGGCATTGAAAAAGTTTCCACAAAAAGAAGAAATCTTTTCGAGCAGTCTGAAAACCAGTTTAAGCAGGTCAGCAAGAGAATGGAGAAAATTTTGAAAGAAGCAGGATATCCGAAACATGAGGAAGTCTATAGGCCTTTCATACAAAGTTTTATCGTTTTTACCGACACCACGGACATTTCAGAAATAAAAACTTCAAATGCCAACAAATACACGAAAATCTGCAAATTAAAAGATTTGACTCCGGATTTTATCGTCAAAACCGCTTTTGCCATGCCGAAAAGACAGGTTGACGAAACCGTAAAAAAGACTGTCCTTGAAAAATTGTTTTAACGGCAGAGAAAAAATGACGGCAAATATATAACACAAATTGGAATACAAGGCTGTTCTTCCTCTTTGCCCGGACGGATGCGGCGCAGACAAGGCAGGCGCGGTTAAAATACAAAATCAAGGCAGCAGATCTTCCTCTTCGGCGGCTGGAATATCCTGCGGGTTTTTCGAAAGTTCTCTTATCATAAGAGCTCTTTCCTTTTCTTTTTGCTTTCTCTCGTCTTTTTCTTTTTTCAAAAATTTTATATAGTCGGGAAACGGGACTATTTTTTTTGTTTTTTCAATCCACACAAACGCGCTTGAATTATCGCCGTACTTTATTTTTTCCGCGTTTTCAGCGGTTTCGTCCGGACTGAACCATACGGAACCGATAATGTTTTTATATTTTTCTTCCGCAGCGTCTTCCTCTTCAAAGAAGGCCTTAAGTTCGTCCGGATTTTTGATATCCTGGATTTCTTTGGATTTGCCTTTTTCTTTCGGCTTAGGCTTATTTTTCTTTTTATTTTTTTCTTTTTCCAATTCCAGTTCTTCTTTCACTTTTTTTAAATTTTCTTTCTCCGTCTCAAGAATTTGGGCATAAACTTTCAGCTGGTCTTTGAGAACCGCTTCCGCTTCCGCGGGGTCAGGCATCAGATCTACGAAATTTATACGGAGAATTGCGGCTATGTTGTTATCTTCATTTTGTTTAAAAGACACTTCATAATCTACGCCTTCCAAAAATTGTCTTGCAGAAAAAGACGCCGCTGCGAAGAAGAAAATTAACAGCATTGATAAAATAATTTTTTTCATTTAATGCCTCACATAAATAATAGTTTATACAGCAAGTACAGTAAAATCATAAAAAGAATTAATGCCGCCGCCGCTGCGCAGAGTAAAGCGATAATGTTTCTGTTAACGGCTTTGTTTGTTCTGCGCGCTTTTTCGCGGGATTCGGTCAAAACGTCATGCGGCAGACGTTTGTAAATAAAATAAAACAATGACGGAACAACCGCCAAATCGTCTAAAAATCCTGCCGGAAAGAAAGTGTCCGGTATCAGATCTACAGGAGATACAAGATATGCCGCCGCGATAAAAATTACCGTTTTTGAAAAAAGCGGAGTTCTTTTATCTCTGAACGCATAAAAAAGAATAAACAAACCTTCTTTTGCGTTTGAAAAAAAATTCTTAATAAAATTCATAATAAGTATTGTACAAATTCCGGCGCTTTTTTGGAAATGCCCCAGGGTGTGTGCACGGCGAACGCATGAAAAAAATATCTCGACCACAACGCCCTCACCCCTCTCTCCCTGACAAGGGAGAGGGAGAACAGCTTCGACGGAGAGCAGATCTCATTTTAGCTTTCCTGCGTTTGTCGTAGGGTGCGTGGACACATATTACGCGCATGCGCGTAATAACGCCATGGCGGCAGAAGCAGAGTAAAGGCAAATTGTTTTTGTCTTTCAATAACATCATTGAGAAATCGGGCGGTTTTTAGTATATTTTACGAATAAAGGAAAAACAAATGTGGAAATATTATGCCTTATTATCGGCTTTTTTTGCGGCGGTTACGGCCATACTTGCAAAAGCCGGCGTAAAAGGAATTAGCGGCAATGTCGCTACCGCGGTGCGTACTTTTATCGTCCTGATTATGGCGTGGTTTATTGTCATTTTCGCAGGACAGCTGAAAGAAGTAAAGTCCATCGGCAGGGAAAATCTTATATTTCTTGTTTTGTCCGGGCTTGCCGCAGGCTTGTCTTGGCTTTTTTATTTTAAAGCGCTTGAGACGGGCGACGTTTCAAAAGTCGCTCCGATAGATAAAATCAGCATAGTTTTGGTAATGATTTTTGCTTTTATATTTTTAAATGAACCGATGAGCTTAAAGACTGTTCTCGGCGGAACTTTAATTGCGGCCGGCGCGATTCTGCTTGCTTTATAAAAAGGAATCGGAATTATCGCTTAATTTGTTGCAGCTGCACGCAGACCGGCATACAATACCTCACATTGCGCCGGAAGATATTTGGCAAAGGAATAAAAATGGGCATTATAGGCGCGGCAAACATGGTAAAACTTTTCTGCGGGATAATATCCGCGGATGATGAAATAACAAAAAAAGCTTTTGAAGAACTTGAAACAAAGTTCGGAAAAATAGATATCAAAAGCGAAACGGTTCCGTTTGATTTCACTTCTTACTACAATTCGGAAATGGGCGGCGATCTTAAACGTTTCTGGGTGTCGTTTGAGTCTCTTATTTTTGCGGATGAGCTTGCCGAGATCAAAATTTTTACAAATGCCGTCGAAGACGGCTTTGCCGTCAATAATAAAAGGCGCGTAAACATTGATCCGGGTTATTTAAATCCGGCTAATGTTATTCTTGCTTCTACAAAAGATTTCAGCCACAGAATATATCTTTCGAAAGGCATATACGGCGAAGTGACTGTGATGTATCAAAAAAAAGATTTTATCAAACTGCCGTGGTCTTATCCGGATTATTTGTCCGCGCCAGCAAAAAAATTTCTTCTTGAGGCAAGAGCAAAGCTTATGCGGCAGCTGGCAAAGAAGGCGGAAAGATAAGATGGTAAGCATCCGCAAATGTTTACCGTTTATCTTCCTATCTTCACGGAGAGTATTATGAGAGAATGGGGATACTTTTTATTTTTTCTTTCGTTTTTTTGTTTTTATTTCGCGGGCAGCATGTATGCGGCCTGGAGGGTGAACGCGGGGCTTAAATTAATCGCGCCTTACAAGCATTATATTTATATCGCTGCGGCTCTGATGGCGGCCGTTTCGGCTATCGCATATGCGTTCAGCAAATATAATATAGAACCGTTTGCCGTTTATCTTGGCGTGCCGGGCGGGATATGGATGGGTATTGTCGGGATTTCGGCAACCGTTTTCATTCTGAATGATTTGATAAATTGCGTGAATTTAATTTTTAAAATAAAAAAATTCAGATACTATTCAACGGTCGTCTCGCTTGTTTTTATAGCCGCGCTTGTCGTTTGGTCATTGATGAACGCGGCGTTTATTTTGAAAGTTAAGGAAGTAAAAATAAAAGTTCCCGATTTAAAAACCGACAGCCTCAGCATCACTCTTCTCTCCGATATTCATATAGACAAACATGTTTCTTTCAGGTCAGTGCAAAAAATTGTCGATATGGCAAACAGCCTGAATTCCGATATTATTGCAATAACCGGAGATATTGCGGATTCGGATCTTTCCGAAACATACGCAAAATACGGATTGGATAAACTTCATGCCAGATACGGTATTTTTGCCGTTACGGGAAACCATGAATATTATACGGGAGCCGGATACTATATAAAACTTTGCGAAGAGCTCGGCATTGTTTTGCTTAGAAATGAAAATATTATGCTGAAAGACGGAGACAAAGAGATAATCGCGATTGCCGGAATAAATGATAAGAAAGGCAAAGCGCATAAAGTTGACGACGTGGATATTGAAGCGGCATTTGAAGGAATAGAAAACAATGTCCCGGTGCTTTTTTTAAGCCACAGGCCGGAGTATTTTGATTTTGTAAAAAATAAAGAAATGTCCGCAGTGCAGCTTTCCGGACATACCCACGCGGGGCAGATCCCTCCGCTTGAGTTTATAAGAAAGCTGATGAAATATAATTACGGCGTATACGAAAGCGGAGCTGCAAAAATGTACGTAACTTCCGGAAACCGCTGGTGGCGCATCCCGATGAGGACTTTTAACGCAAGCGAAATAGTAAAAATCACGCTTGAAAAACAGGAATAGCCGATGAGGCTCGGCAATACGGGAGAAATCGCCGTCGTCATATTAGGGTGTGTTGACGCATATTACGCATGCGCGTAATATGCGTCAACACACCCTAAAAAAATGAAAATATGCTGCGGGTATTTTGATTATAGAGCATTCTGCGGATTTTTAAGCTATAATAATGGTGTTTATTTAAGAAATATAAAAAGGAAAAATTATGTTAAAACCGGCTAAAATTATTATTTCAGTTTTGATCGCAGGCTTTTTGTGCGTTCCCTGTATTGCGGACAGAGGCGGTTCCGATACAAAAAAAATGAAGGCGGCAAAAAAAGATTACGCGGATTTTGATTTGTATCCGGCCGAAAGTTTAAAAAACAAAGGCGTCTTATACATGAGCAGGGAAGAATTTTTCAAAAAACAAATGGCTATGTATGTAGTCGGTAAAAACGGAGAATCCCGCGGGATATGGTATGTCGGCGGAGATAATGTTTCTATTTATGACGCTTCTAAGGATGCGGCAATGGTTCCTAAATGGATAAAAATCGCTTCGATAGATCCGAGAGATATTTATATCGCCGCAAAAGAGTTTTTTAACGCCATAGACGCAGGAGAATTTTATATTGTTTCGGCGCGGGTTGTTTCTTCGGAAGGCTATTATGCAATACCTTTAAGGATCAGCAAAAAGTACATAGACGCTTACAGGTTTAAATTCATACCGCTTGAAAGCATTGTTGAAATCTGCAAGAAAAATCTTGATATGGCAAAAGATATGGTCGGCGCGGAAATAACTCCTTCTGAAGCAGATATTGAAAAAATGCTAAAGAATGCAAAAAATGAAATCAAGCCGGAAATTGTCGGCGAGCCCGGAGAGGAAATTATTTTAGTCGGCGCGGACGGATTGCCTGAACCGCCCAAACGTTTGATATATCTTATCAGAAAGAAGCCTTCTCTTTCCGCTCCGTTTGTGTACGTCAAAGAACCGGAGATAAACCAAAAAAAAATATTGTTTAAAAAAAATTACTGGTATGAGCTTGAAGTTTCGGTCGATATGAATTATGCGCCGGATTTGCAGACTGATAAAAAGTATACCGGAGGCAAATACCGCGGTTTCTGGCAGGCGCCTTATGACAGCAGCGGTTTTCCGTATTTACTGACCGAGATGGTTCAGGACAGCTGGGAAAAACTTGCCGAAGAATATTTTTCAGATTTAGAGACTCATTGACCGGAAGGCAGAAGGGTAAGAAGGTAAACAGCGGTAAGGGTTTTTGTATCTGCAACTGCCAATCTTCCTGTCGTCTTCACGTCTTATCATCTAACTATCAGCAGCCGCGCTGCGCAAAATAAAAATTAATTAAAAGGAAAATATGAATTCAAAATGGGGGATGATTATGTTCGCGGTAATTTCTTTATCTATTTATTTCGGAGGCTATGCGTATATAGCGTGGCGCATAAATTCCGGTTTTAATCTTCAGGCTCCGTACAAATGGTATCTTTTTGCGGGCATTATTATTCTCGGATTTTTCAGCATAATTGCGTTTATAGGGAGCCGTTTTGATATGCCGGGCATATCTTTTATCGGGCCTTTTGGATATATATGCACGGGAATATGGGGAATTTCCATAACGTTTTTTATTTTAAACGATGCTGTAAACGCTTTTAATCTCATATTTAAAATAAAAGATTTCAGATATTATTCAACTCTTTTAACTCTCGGGGTTTCAACGCTGGGGTGTATGTGGGCGCTTATCAATGTGGCGTTTTTTCTTAATATTAAAGAAGTAAAAATAAAAATGCCGGATCTTCCTACGGATTCTTTAAAAATCGTCCAGCTTTCGGATTTGCATATAAACAATTTTACGACTCACGCAAGCATCAAAAAGATTTTCGATAAAGTTATGGCTTTAAATCCGGACTTGATTGTGCTGACCGGCGATATTATTGACACGGATATAAACAAAGGCGATAAGTTTTTGGATTACGGATTCGGACAGCTTCGCGCAAAGCACGGCATTTACGCGGTAACCGGCAACCACGAATATTATGCCAGCTTGGAGTCATATCTTGAAAAGTCGAGAAAACTGAATATATTGGTGCTTCAAAATGAAAACGCGCAGATTGAAAATATTGTCAATATAGCTGGAATAAATGACATCGATTTCAGAGATGCCTCAAGCATTAAAAAAGCGTTTAAAAATATAAATCCTTCTCTGCCTACAATTTTTTTGAGCCATCGTCCGGAATCTTTTGACATAACGTCCGAGCAGGGACACGGCATTATACAGCTTTCCGGCCATACGCACGCGGGACAGATTCCGCCGATAGAAATAATAAGAAGACTTATGAAATATAATTACGGTTTATACGAAAACAAAGGTTCTAAAATGTATGTTACTTCCGGAACGCGCTGGTGGGGACCGCCGATGAGGCTGTTCAATTTCAGCGAGATTGCCGTAATTATTCTTGAAAAAGAGTAATAACGTATTAACAGCATCTATGCGATTTTGCCGTGCCGTTATTTGTAGTAATTTCTTCCCGGGCGGACAATGATAATCTGCCCGATTTGTAAATATTTTTTCTTGGAAAGTCCGGGGTTGTCTTTATAAACTTCTTTGACCGTCGTTTTATACTTTGCGGCGATTTTTTCAATATATTCGCCTTTAGCGACTTTATGTTTTATAAATCCGGGCGACGGATTAAGGTCTTTGACTTTAGATATGTTTTCAAGAAATTTCTCTTTTGTGCCGTAAGGTATTTTAAGTTCAAATCCCGGATATCCTTGCGGCGTACACCACGCATTCAAGGCAGGATTAAGTTTTTTGATCTCTTCAACCGTAGTTTCGGCGCATTGCGCGGCTATCTTCAGGTCTATGACTTTATCCGTTTTGATTTTGTCATATCTTAGAGGCGGTGCAAAATTAACGTCGTCAAAACCGTATTTTTCAAGATTGTTCGCGATTATTACCGCCGCAATGAACTGCGGAACATATTTTTGCGTTTCTCTCGGGATTGCGTTTCTGTCTGTCATCTCTGTTATATTTGAAGCGTTTGAAAATTTCATGTCGCGCAAAAGACCGAATTCTCCCCTGTTATAACCGGCAAGCACAAGATGCCAGTCATTAAGCATCACGTACAATTCCTTTAAATATAAACACGCGGCCCTGGTAGCTTTTTCGGGATCTCTTCTTTCGTCTATCCAATAGTTGATCTGAAGGCCGAGTCCTCTTCCTCTGTGCGCCATGATCTGCCATATCCCTACGGCTCCCGCTGTGGACACTACTTTATTATTGTATAAGCTTTCAACAACGGGAAGCCAGAGAAGTTCTTCCGGAAGGTTAAAATTCTGAAGCGTTCTTAAAATTATTTCCCTGTGAGCGCCGCTTCTTTCGATCGCGGCTTTAACTCTTTCTTTTGTTTTTCCGGTTGAATAGAGCTCTATGTATTTTTCCACAAGAGAATTATCTTCGCACTCCATAGGGATGGAAAGTTTGTAAGGCTCAAGAACCGGAGCCGGCATGTCTATCGCGTAAATTCTTTTAAGTTTTGTGATAATGTTGTCAAAATCGTCAAAAAGAAAAAAATAAAGCCCAGGATCAATTCCCGCTTTTTCAAGTTTGTCCACAAAAAGAGTAAAATATCTTTTCGCGTTTTCGGATTTTCCGTTTTTAAAAGCGTCGACCGCTCTTTTATACAGGGCTTCCGCTTCCAAAATTGCGCCTTTAGTTTCGTTGTTTGACGGCGCCGATGAAATAGCGTTCGCGACAAAGTTAATAATGGGATCGGTTTCTTCTTCGGGGATTTGCGGGATGGTAACTTCGATCGGATAATTTATTTCTTTTTCCGAGATATCGCTTTTAGCGGTTTTGTCCGGCAGAACGGGTATATTTGCTTTTCCCGCGGCATAAGACAGCTGGACCGCGAAAAATAAAGAAAATAACGCCGATAATGTTTTTTTGCCGCAATTCATAACTTAATATTATATAAATTTAGAAAAAATTTCAAACCTTTTTTTACGCGAAATTTTTATTGCAACTGCCAATTCATTTTTGTATAATTCATTATTGTTTTAAAGAGGTAAGGATATGATAAAAGAAGAACTTGAAAAAACTGCTTTTTTAGCAAGGATTGAAGTAAGAGAAGAGGAAAAAGAGAAGTATGTTAAAGATTTGAGTCAAATGCTTGAACTTGCCGAGATTCTTCAGGAGCCTGACGTTTCCGGTTTAAAACCTACGACTCACGTTACATCGCTCAGAAATGTCTGGAGGGATGATATCGTAAAGCCGTGCCCTAAAGAAATTATTGAGCAGATGATCAATGCCGCCCCGCAAAAAGAAGGTTCTTTTTACAAAGTTGCAAAGGTCATAGAGGCGGAATAATTAAATGATCAAGGCTATCTACTCATTCAACGGCGAGTTCCATACTGAAAATGACGCCGCCGCCATAGCTGAAATCGTCAATAAAAAGCCGAAGTTTATTTGGGCTGATATTTTTTTGGACAATAGCGGTTTAAGCCATGAAGAAACCGTGCTTTTGACGGAAGCTTTTAAATTTCACGAACTGTCGCTTGAAGACTGTTTGTTTCCGCAGTATTATCCTAAAATGGAGGAGTTTGAGAACTATGTTTTCGGAGCCGTGCACGGTATCCAGCTTAAACCGAACTATCTCCAGGAATTTGACGAAAGCATTTACGAACTGAATATTTTTGCCGGCAAAGATTTTATCGTTACCGTGCATACCGAAGAGCTTTTTTTTATAGAAACGATTTATGAAAAAGCAAAAGCAAGGCCGCAGATAGAGCTTAAAAGCAATTCCAACCTTATGTACAACATTTTTAATAAAGTCGTCTCAAGTTATGAGTTTACGATGGAAAAAATCGACGATAAAATGGATGCTTTGGAAGACGCTATTCTTGAAGAGCCCGAAAAGAAGCACATGGAAGAGATCTTGGATATTAAAAAGGTTATACTGGCGATAAAAAAAATAGCGGAATCTCAGCAGGCGGCATATTTGTATTTTACCCGTTCAAACAACAGCGTCGTCGCCAAAGAATATACGGCGTATTTCCGCGACATTTTTTTTCAATGCGCGAGAATAAGCCAGTCTATAGCAATGCGAAGCCAGATGGTAGTCGGACTGCTGGAAGTTTACATGTCGAATGTTACGCTTAAACTTACGGAAGTGATGAAATTTTTGACGATAATCGCCACGGTAATCATGCCGGCGCTTCTGATATCGGGATATTTCGGGATGAATGTGACTTTTCCGGAATATTCGCTTTTCGGCGAAGCCGGTTCATGGTTTTTTGCCGTCGCTCTTATGCTTGTTGCAATTTTGGCGCTGCTGGTGTATTTTAAAAAGAAAAAGTGGTTTTGAGGGATATAATTTATGAACGAAATTTTAAAGAATACGGTAAATGATTTGCGGAAAAAGATTTGCTCCGGCGAAATAAAAAGCGTTGACGCGGTTAATGCGTGTTATGAACGCATAAATGAAATCGAACCGAAAGTGAAAGCTTTTCTGAAACTTAACAAAGAGCAGGCGTTAAAACAAGCCGCCGAGTCCGACAATAAAATCAAAACCGGCGCGAAATGCGGAATGCTTGAAGGCGTTCCGATAGCCGTTAAAGACAATATAATGATAAAAGGCGAAAGCATGACTTCCGCTTCAAAATATTTTGAAAATTATATTTCGCCTTATGACGCGGCCGTCATAGAAAAACTTAAAGAAGCCGGCGCTGTTTTTATAGGAAGAACAAACATGGACGAACTTGCCATGGGCGGAACTACGGAAACGTCCGCTTTTCAAAAAACGGCAAACCCGTGTAATTTTGATTATGTTCCTGGCGGCTCGTCCGGCGGAAGCGCGGCGGCGGTAAGCGCCGGAATGGTTCCTTTTGCTCTCGGGTCGGATACGGGCGGTTCAATAAGGCAGCCTGCGGCTTTTTGCGGAGTAGTCGGATTTAAACCTTCTTACGGAGTTGTAAGCAGATACGGCGCGTGCGCGCTGGCTTCGTCTTTTGACCAGATAGGCACTTTATCAAAAAACGTTAAAGATACGGCTATGTTGCTTAGCGTTATAGCCGGAAAAGATTACAGAGATCCTGTTTGCGAGCCTGCGGAAATGACAGATTATACTCAAGGTCTTGATGATTATACTCTGAAAAAAACAAAAATAGGCGTCCCGAAACAGCTGAAAGATTATTCGGCTGACCTTGAAATTATAAAATCTTTTGAAAACGCTTTGCGCGGCTTGGAACTCGGCGGCGCGGAAATTATAGAAATAGATATTCCCGCGTATAAATACGCTCCGTCTGTATATGACGTTATTATGTGCGCGGAAGTTTCTGCAAATATCGCGGCGTTTGACGGGATTCGTTACGGGCACGGTTCCCCTAACGGAGCCGGGCTTAATGATACGTATATGAAATCAAGGGGCGAATCTTTCGGGTATGAAGTTAAAAAAAGAGTTATTTTCGGAACATATGCGTTAAGCGCGAAAAATTATAATAGATATTTTCATACTGCCCAGAAAGTGCGCACTTTGCTTATAAACCAGCTTAACGCGGCTTTTGAAAAATGCGACGCGATTTTTTCTCCGACTACCCTTCATATGCCGGTAAAATTCGGCGAGTCCGTTTCCAGAGAGTGCGATATATTTACCATGGTTTCAAATCTCGGAGGTCTTCCGGGAATAAGCGTTCCGTGCGGGATGTCAAAATCCGGCATGCCGATCGGCGTTCATTTTACAGGGCCGAGGCTTTCGGATGCAAGGATTCTCAAAATCGCGAATGCGTACGAGAAAACGGCAATGATGAATAAATAAAACAGCGGAAGTAACAGCAAAGGCAGCTGTTAAGTTTCCAAACTTCCAAGCTTCTAAAAAAAGGTGTAAAAAATGGCTTCTTATGAAACGGTTATAGGACTTGAAGTGCACGCGCAGATAAACACAAAATCAAAAGTTTTTTGCGAGTGCTCCACGGAGTTCGGCAAAGAGCCGAATTCCAATTCATGCTGCATTTGCAGTTCGCAGCCCGGAGCGCTTCCGATTTTAAATAAAAAAGCGGTGGAAGCAATGGTGAAAACCGGTCTGGCTCTTGATTTTACGATCAATCAACAGTGCATGTTTTCCAGAAAACAGTATTTTTATCCCGATATTCCGAAAAATTATCAGGTAACTCAGTTTGAGCCGCCTTTGTGTTCCAAAGGAAAACTTGCGATCAATATAGACGGCAAAGAAAAAATTATCAATATAACCAGAATACATCTTGAGGAAGATGCCGCAAAGCTTGTCCATGAGATCGGAAACAGAAAACTGGACTATTCCCTTCTGGATCTAAACAGGGGAAGCATAGGTCTTATGGAGATAGTATCGGAGCCGGAAATGAGTTCTCCGGAAGAAGCTTTTCAATATTTAACGGAACTTAAAAATATTCTTGAATATTTGGGCACTTCGGAATGCAATATGGAAGAAGGAAAAATGCGCTGCGACGCGAATGTAAGCATACGTCCCGTAGGGCAGAAAGAGCTCGGCACGAGAATTGAAATTAAAAACATGAACTCTATTTCCGGAGTGAGAGACGCTATAGCTTATGAAGTTGAAAGGCAGAAAGAAGTTCTTTCCGCAGGCAGGAAACTTGTTCAGGAAACGCGTTTGTGGGAAGCCGAAGAAGGAATAACAAAATCCATGCGTTCAAAAGAAGGCGCGCTGGATTACAGATATTTTCCGGAGCCGAATCTGGTTCCTTTTGACCTTCCGGACTCTTTTATCGAGGAAATGCGCACACAGCTCCCCGAGCTTCCGAAAAAAAGAAAAACAAGATTCATGAAGGAGTACGGTTTATCGGAGTACGACGCTGATTATTTGACTTCCGCAAGAACGATCGCGGATTATTATGAAAACGCGTTAAACGCTTCAAAAGATAAAAAATCCGCCGCAAAACCCATAGCGAACTGGATTTCGACGGAACTTAACGGAAAACTTAATGCCTCAAAAATAGAAATTGCAGACTCTCCCGTATCTTGCGAAAATATCGCAAAACTGGTAAATTTAATTTTGAGCGGCGCGATTTCGGGCAAAATAGCAAAAGCGGTTTTCGAAGAAATGTATGAAAAATCGGCGGATCCCGAAACGATAGTTAAAGAAAAAGGTTTGGTTCAGATTTCCGATGAGAGCGCGATTATTAAAATATGCGAAGAAGCTATCGCTGAAAGCCCGAAAGCGGTTGAAGAGTTTAAAGCCGGAAAAGAAAGAGCTGTCGGCGCGATCGTCGGCCTTGTGATGAAAAAGTCCAAAGGACAGGCAAATCCGCAGCTTGTAAATAAAATCCTGTTGGAAAAACTTAAACAATAACAAAACATATAAAAATAATTAAAAATGCTGCATAAAAAGTGTAAAATCTATAGCGGCCTTAAGATTATTATTACCCGTATTTGGAATTTCATTGAAAAACCCACGAAAAGTGTTATACTATTATATAGAGTATGGATACATATAAACTCATTTTTAACGGAATTTTATTAAAGAAAGCGGCGGCTTTGGCTTTTGCGGTTTTGGTTTTTGCTAATTTTTCATATATAAATAAGGAAAATTTGAAAACTGCCGCTGAAAGTTTTAAATTTTCAAAAAGCGCGGTAAGCCAGAATGCTTTTAATGTTTCTGCGCATATAAATAAAGCGGCAAACATTATAAGCGGATTGTTTGGCGCTAAAAAATCCGGAACAGTTACTTCAGCGGACAATAATAAAAAGGCTGGAGAAGATAAGAATAACGGTTTCTTAAATTATTCCGTTACGCCGCTGGCGGTTTCAACTGTAAATTCCAAGTTACAGAATTCGGCTGAACTTTCATATTTAAGCGGGTTCAATCTTTTTAAAATGTACATAGATCCCGGAGGCGGAGGCTGGCGTCCGGACGGACTATATCCGTTTATGTCATATTTTCTGATCATGCTTCTTTTCTTTGCTTCTTCAAGAAAAGTGTTTAGCAATATTTTTTTATACAAAACGAAAAATACCGGCTTATGATTTAATCAAGCCGGTATTTTTTTGCGTCCGTTTTATTCGTAATTGCTTTTAAGGAATTTTATGAAGATAAAAGTTACCGCTTTATTTACGCTGGTTTGCTTTTTTGTTTCGTCCGTTTTCGGGCAGGCGGCTTATGCATCCTACGAAACCGACAGTTTTGCCGCCGGGGCTGCCGATATTGTAAAAGCTTCGGATTCTTTTATTCCTTTTTCCGCAGGCAAAGTTTCGTATGCCAAAAATTTTAACAGTAAGGATATAGTTATAAATATTCAGGATCTGCACTGTCACGGCGAATCCCAAAAAAATATTGCCGCAATTTTAAAAAGTCTTGAAAAATACGGTTTTGACAAAATATATCTTGAAGGGGCAGTAAACGACGTTTCAACCGGCCGGTTCATAAATTTGAGGGCAAGCAGTCTCGGCAAGCTGGTTGTAGACGATTTGCTTGCCGGCGGAATGCTCAGCGGCGCGGAATATTATTCAATAAAAGCGGAAAAACCGGACATAATAAAAGCTTTGGACCAAGCGGATCTCTATTTTGAAAATATGTTTCTTTTGGGAAATATTCTCGGCAGCCAGGATGAAATAAAAGCGGATATTGACGCTCTTAAAAGCAGTATAAAAGCCGTGAAGGATGAATATTATAATTCGGATTTACTCCGCCTGGACAAGTTTAACGGCGATTTTATCAAAGGTAAAATATCCGCCAAAAAGTATTATTTAATTTTAAGCAAGCTTGCAGCCAAAGCGGGAATAAATATCAACGCTTATACGGACATATGCAAATATATAACTTTAATAAATGAGAAAGGCATAAATTATGAAAAAGTTACCGACGAACTCCGCGTATTTATAAATGTTTTAAAAGAAAATCTTCCGTACGTAATTTATAACGAACTGTCGGAAAAGAGTAATAATTTTTCAAGCACGGATGAATTGCTTCCGGTATTTTCGGCTTTGTCGGACAGTTACGGAATTTGCGCGCGGTATAATCTTAAGCATCTCAAAACTTTCTTCAAATATATCAAAACAAATGAAAATTTAAATCTTTTAAATTTTATAGCCGAAGAAGACATGCTTATCCACGATATCGGTATTTCTTTGTCGCAGACTCCGTATGAAAGAGACATTGTGTTTTTAGACAGGTTCATTAAAGTATTGGACGGTTTTTTCACCGCGAAAATCACTTCCGGAGATTACGATTACTATCTGAAAAACCGTAAAAATTTTGATGAAACGGTATCAAAATATCTCGGTGAAAACGCCAGTCTCGCGAATCTGAAAGCGAAATTTTCCGATTATGAAAAATACCATTTAAACAATATAAAAAGAGACGGAGTTTTTCTGTCGTCATTGGCGTGTTCAAAAAATAATTCCGCGGCGGAATCCGTTGGTTCCGACAATTTTACGGATCTAAGAGATCTTATGGATCATGCCGGCAAAGGAGCCGGCGTTAAAATCGTTATAACCGGCGGCTTCCACAGCGAAGGCCTGCGCAAACGTCTTTCGGAACAAAAAACGTCTTTTATTATTATTACGCCGAATGTTACAGGCGGCGTTGAAAAAGCCGAAAATACGTATTTTTCTTCGGTTTCCGAATATTTTCAGGTTTTTACAAGCGCGTTAAATAAAATGCCCTTTTCCGAAGATCCTCTTCAGATCGCGCTGCCGAAAATCATTGCTTCAGCCATAAACCGCGCGAAAATAAACCAGATGCCTTTAAGAGAAATTCAGGATTTGATCAATGACGTTTTTGCGCAGAAAAAGTCCGGAGAAGATATTGCTTCGGCAAGATCTTTGTACGAACCCGTACAAGGCGCCGAAGTCACAATAGATTCCATAACAGGCGACTCCGTGAAATTTACGGTCATGTACGATTACGGATACGGAAAACATCCCGCTTATTATGTTTATGACTTTAAAACGAAAAACGTATCTTTAAGCATTGATTCAGGGAAAGTGCAAAAAATGCAAGACAGTTTTTTTCATAACGGAAAAGAAGGGTATTCATCCGTATGTTTGCTTGTGCAGTACGGGCAATCGCTTGCGCAGCCCGCGGCCGGATTGTTTAATGAGCTTTCGGAGTCCGCCGGCAGCGCTTTATCTCTTATGGATCCTCAATATCTGCATTCCTCAGTTACGGCGTACAACGGCATTATCAAAGAAAAAAATTCTCCCATGGAAAGGGCGCTTGAAGAGCCTTTAAGCGATGAAGAAATAGCCGCGTCAAAAAACGCGATACCGGACTCATTTTACGGAATGTCCTTTAAAGGTTTTCTTACAGGGCATTTTAAGCTGATGCCCGACGGCGCAATAATCTATCAGTTCGACGATCCGAAAGTTATTGAAGGGTTTTCCGGCATGAGAAAAACTTTCGATGAAAACTACTGGTATTCGTCTAAAATAGCGCATATCACGATAGGAAGGCTTGTTCCGGGAAAATACGCGCAAAGCGACATAGATAAAATAAATAAAGTTTTGGATAAGTACAATAAACATAACCCTTTTGCTTCCGTTGAATTTAATTTTGATTCCGTGACTTTCGGGATATTCAGCTCAACGGGAAATGAAAATATTAAAACCGAAAAAATTAAATTCGAAAATCCCGCTGAAAGCAAAAAAATTCTTCAGGACGCGCTTCCGGAAATCGTGCTTGATGAAATAAGAGCTGGCATTGAAAAAGGACGGTCCGGAGAAGTTATTGAAAATAATATCACGGAGATAATTGAGAATGAAGTTTCAATGGAAAGATTTATAAGCAATACCGAAAAAATTACAAGAGTTGAAGTAAAAGTAAATGCCGCGGATAAGGATAAAATTGAATTTACAATAAAATATTTTGCCGAAATCGGAGGATTTGTCGAGTTTATGTACGGATACGACGCTGACGAAGGCAGAATTTACCGCATTATAGATGAAAACGCCGTCCGTGAAACCGTCAATGTTTTTTTTGGCAGGACTGAAACGGGGGGATATAAAGAGAGATATTCTGACGCTACGATAGTGGTAAACAACCGAAGCATAGCCGATAAATTTTCGGCATTTTATGCAGAATTGAGCGCTATACTGACTCCGGAAAAAGCTTACCTTTTGTCGCCTGAATTTTACCATTTTACCGTTATCGCCAACAGCAGCATAATGTCCGGCGGGCGGCTTCCCGATACCGCCGTAAGCAAAGAAATTTTGAATGATATTGCCGGCAGTATACCCGGCGAAGCAATTAAAGCCGTCAAAAACATAAAAGGAAAACTTAGCGGATATTTTTTTCTTTCGTCAAACGGCACAATAGCTTACAGGGTGACAAATCCCGAGATAATAAATCCGATGAACGAGGCGAGATCCATGTTTGACAAAGGGAAAAGCTGGGGATATCCTCCTATAGTCCATTCGGCGATCGCCAGACTTATGCCCGGACAATATACACGGGAAGACATAAATAAAATAAACGCTTTGCTTGACAGATATAACAGAGAAAATTTTTTAGCCGATGTCGAATATTCGTTTGACAATATTGTTTTCGGGCAGACAATGTCGACAGGAAACGGTTTTGTTAATGTCGAACGTCTTGATCCGCAGGCAAAAGAAGAAATAGCCCGCGGGCTGTCATTTTTTGACAACTCTTCGAGATTATTTGCGGCAAAGCCCGGACAATACGAAGAAGCGTCAAACGTTGAAGAAATGCTGAAATCGATTGAAAATATCGCGGCGCACGGATTGAGCGGATACGAATTTACGTTTGACATGCTGCTTCCGGATAATTATGCAGACAGAAGCGAAGTAGAAAAAAATAATTTTAAAAGAAAATTCATTTCTTCCGAAGAATTGTACGAAGGCACAAGAAACGTAAGGGATTATCTTATCGCGAATGCCGGACAGATAAAGCAAAAAGCAAAAGAAAATAATATAGCTCTTTCAATGCATTCGTTTTCTATTGTTTGCAGCGCCGCAGATAAAAACGACAGAGAAGTAGCTATCAACCCTCATCCTGGATTTAATGAACGGATAAGAGAGATGTTTGACTGGCAGCTTGAAATAGCGGAGGCGCTGGGAATAGAAAATATTACCGTTCATATTGAAGATTTTGATATTGACGGTTATGTCGAATTCATAAAAAAAGCCGCCGCGAAAAAAATAAAAGTCAATTTTGAAAATCATCTGCTTCACTCCGATAAAGCAGCCGAAAATCTTGAAGAGTTCTACGTTCACACTCTTATGCGCGGTTTTATGGGTAAAGAAAAATTTATCGCAACAATGCTGGCAATTAAAAATAATCTTACCGAAGAAGAACAAAAATATCTCGGAGTCACTTTTGACACGTCGAAAGCTCTAAATTCATATTTAAAATCGCTTCCTGCGGATGCCGACGCCGAAGCCGTAAAAACCGAGCTGGCAAAAGTTAATTTAGAGAATCTTATTGATTATTATGACGCTATTGCGGACGCCGGCCTTACGATAAACAATATACTTCTCGCGCAATTCAGCGGAAATATCGCCGATATCAGAGAAAGAGGGACGGATGAAACGGGAACGGTGCAGGTGATTTATAATAAATCCGAAGTCGACGCGTTAAATAATCCGAATCTTGATATGGCCGCCTTCCTGAGACATATAAGGGAACGCGGTTATGCGGGAGCGCTGCAGCAGGAAACTCACGGTATTGTTATGCCGTCAAAAAATAAAAAAGCGTCGATTTTAGATGCTCTGTTTAAGAACAAAAACACGGTTTGGTACAAGGTATACTCATTTGTTCTTGCTCCTCTTTGGGAAGGAGGTGTTTTCCATTTTCTTCCTTTTACGGCCGCCGCTTTTTTTGCGGTCAATCCTTTGGCTTTTGGCGCAATTGTATTGGCAAGCGCGACGGCATTTGCATTTTCGCATGTGATTGCGGATTCGATCATCAAAAAGGAAAGGCCTAAGCTTGACGGAGAAGTTCTGAGGAATTTCGGACTGTCCGTACTTTTTTCCCTTCCTTTTGCCGTTTCATATTTTTTGACTCCTTTCGCTCCGGTATTAATGAATATTTTTGCATTTGTTTTAAGCATGATAATGCACGGCATATATAATTATACGGACCTGCCTTTAGGCAAAGCCGTCCGCAGTAACGATACTAAAGAATTTAAAAAAATAATTTATTCCCCGATCAAAGGCATGCCTTTGATCGCCGCTGCGTTTATGGATTTGTTTATGCCGCCGCTGTCAATGTTTACGGGCAGGATCGTGCAGGAAGAAAAGTTTGATATTGGGATCGAAAGCGAAACGTATATTCCGCAAGAGGGCAGTAAACCGGTTATCAATAACGGCGGATTTATAGGCAAGTTTTGGGCTCCCTTCGTGTATAATATAAAACATGAAACCGGAAAATCCGACGCGGCATCGCTTTCGGTTTTTATGCTTGCCGGCGAAGACGATGTGTATAACGCGGAATTTAAAGGAAAATTTGTCGAACGGGAAAGCCTGAAAAAAATCACGGAAGATTTGGCATTGCAAAACGACGGCAGGGGATTCCAAAGAATAATGAAAGCCGTTTTGAAAGCTCTTGACGGCAAAGCCGGCGCGGCCATAAGAATTTTCGAAATAGATTCTGCTTATACCTATAGGGAAGGGTTTAGGGAGAACATAATATCGGAAACCGGCGGTTTTTCGGTCAATGAAGTTATGAACCGCAAAAACGGCATAATCGCCATGAGGAAAGAACTTTTAGAAAATAAGTTTGCAGTGTTTCACGAGCTTATGCATTGGGCTTTGGCTGAAAAGATTATAACATTTGAACAGCTTGAATCCGCCGTTACGGACACTGAAATAAGAGAAAGATTTTTTACTTATGCTCCGCTTGATCTTAAAGCCGCAGAAGAGAAGGTGAAAGACAGTAAATATAAAGAGCTTGAATATAACGATATAGTAAACCGTTACAATTCGCAAAGAGGCCATGATGCTATAAGAGCTTTTCAGAGGCAGTATTTTGCGCAAGAGGACAAAGAACTCACCGATTTGATCAGATCGTCTTCGGAAAAGTATGCCGCTGAATCGGCCGCGGAAAATGAGAAGCCGAAACAGGAAAGCTTCAAAGAAGCGGTTTTAGAAATAATAGCGCTTGTTAAAAAGATTGCCGTAAATAAAGAAAAAGAAGAAGCCGCGATAAAACGTAAGCGTGAAGAGGAAGAGAGGAAGCGGCTGCTGCTGGCCGCCGAGATCGAGAAAAGCGTTAAAGAGAAGAAAAAACCGGCCGCAAAACCCAAAGCAAAGCCTGAAAAGAAAGTCCGTCTCCACGATCAAACCCGCGTTTACGGCAAGGCCAAACTAAGAGACAAAAAAACTCTTAAACTTGACCCTGACGCTCTTAAATATTTGAATTATTCTCCGGGAAAAGAAGTTTATCTCACAAGTCTCCCTGGAGGAATCGTTTGTCTTTTTGTTCAGCCGGAAGCTTTGGAAGCGTTTGAAGAGGGAGTTTATAAAAATTTCCCATACCGATTGGACTTGATCAGAAGAAAGATATACCCAAACACTCTTGGCGGGGTCATAGATGAAAAAGGCATTCTTAAACTGAGCCTTTCAAAAGACCAGATAAATACGTTTATTGATTCAATAAAAGACGAAACGGAATTCGTAGTTTTGGGCGCAAAATACGGCGCGGTGCGCATAATACCCTACAAAAAATACGTTGAAGATATTTCTGAAGAAAATAACGGCGCTAAAAAAGTTTCCGACGAATATGTGCGTATGATTGAAGAAATAATAAGAGCAACCGAAACAAGCGCGGATTTTACGCACGACAGAATGGGTATCGCTTTAAGATTTCTTAATGAAGATCAGAAGCATATTACGCCGCAGCTTAAAAAAATTCTGGAAGAGATGGTGCGGGAAAAAGGACTGAATAAAGATCAGAAAGCTTTTGCCGTTTTGATCCTTGCGGCAATATCCGCGGCTGAAAATCCCGATTTACCTTATATAAAGGAGCAGATAAAAAATGCAGGGACCATAAATGCCGATTCTCTTATTGAGTGGCTTGATATGATTAATAACCAGAACAGCGGCGGCTTATTTTCCGGAATTATCGGGCACTTGCGAAGCAAGGCTGCTGCAAACGTCTATAACAGAACAGTGGCAAATGCTTTGGGAACTTTGACCGTACAAGAACAGCTGAAAAAAGCTTTGTTAGTATCTGAAAATGAGCGGTGGCTTTTGGAAACCGAAAGGGCGGAGTCCCCGGGCGAGCATATGCTTTACGGCAAAGTTTTTGTTGACGCCGAAATGTCCGACGGCAATATAGATTTCGATAAACTTGAAAAATTACGCGGTTTCGGCATAAAGCCGGCGGTTTTGACGTTTAGCAAAGAACGCCTTGAAAGATATGTAAAAACGCTGTGTTATGTTGATGTGAATATAGACGGAAAAACGGTTGTCGTTGAAGCGTATCTGCGCATGGAAAATAATATTCCCGTGATCACGATGACTCCGCTAAGCGCAGAAAGCGGGATTGACGGCAAGGATATTTATGTTAAAGCTTCGGGAGAGGTTTTAAATAGGCTTAAAAACGATTATGCGGTTAAAGGAAGATTCGCGTATTTTACGCGCGATATTTCCTTATTTGAAAAGATAATTAATTTTATATCAAATGAAAGTTTGTTCAGAATGGCCGGAAAACAATATAACTTTGATTTAAAAGCTTTTTCTTTTGACAGCAAAGAACTTCCCGGATTTGCCGGCGAAATTGCCAAAACATTTCCCGACGCGCTTGATATACAAAAATCAGACGGCAATATGGAAAGAGACGAAGAAGAACTTAATTTTTACGATATATCCGATAATGCCGCTAAAACAAAAGATTTTATGCTGAAAATTTTAAAACGCCTTGTGCTGAAAAATAAAGAATTGAAAAGCAGTTCGGAAATTATCGTGGGAGAAAAGATAAATTCGAAATTTTTTACTCTTTCCGATTCTTCGGCTTCTCCGGTAGGCTCATATGGAATAAACTGGCTTTCGTCATATTTTGAAAAGCGCATGAAACAGTCCGGCTCGCCCATAATGCTGCTTGAAGACGCCGTAATGCAGGACAATCCGGCGCTGGCGGACATTGCTCTTATTGACTGGGCGTCGGTGCCGTTTGTGCGCCGGATGATTGCCGACGGTAAAATGAACGAAAATGACATAAGCATATACGGAGGCGATATAAATGCCGTCAGAGAAAAATCGCTTGCGGCTGCCGGAAATGTATTGAAAGAGATCGGACCGGAAATGAGATCGTCTTTTGAGAAATTTATTGATTCGCAAAAACATTTAAAAAATATTTCTCCGGCGGAACGGTTTGCCCAGTTTGTTTTGGCGGAGCAAATAAGAGAAAATCTTGAAAAAATACATAATAACGGCGGAAAAGTCATACTGTCTTTAAATATTCCGGATAAAATGACAAGAGAGGATATTATCCAGACGGCGCTTTTCTGGCAGAGTATCGGTTTTGACGGAATCAGAATGAACTTTGTTTCGGAAAAAATGATAAGCGATAAATCTTTTTTCAGCGCCGTTTCGGCCCGAATGAGAAAAGTTAAGGGCGATTCGATTATCATGGCCGCGATACCTTCTTCTTTTTCTCCTGCGCAAACCGGAGATTTTGTCGAATACGCGGCAGGACTGGATATAATAACGGCTTTGGGAGTCGAGAGCCTTAACAGTAGTCTTGAAGAGTTTAAACAAAAGATCTGGGCGGATATAAATCCTCTGAACGAAGAATATAAATCCGATACCGGAAAATATTTTTCGGATATACAAAAAGCTGTCGCGTTCGGGGCGGGTTATATAGGGGTGTCCGCGGGAACTAATATCATAAGCGCCGACGGCAGGAGCGTTCAAATAGAAATAATGGGCAGAATAACGGAAATGCTTTCTCTGGGTAAATCTTCCGCTCCGGACCGGATGTATATTAAAGGATACAAAACGGGTCTGCAAAGCAAAGATGAACTTAAGACCGGAATAGAAACAAAGAAACTTATTGTTCGGGAACTGATAAGATTGCAAAACGGCAAATCTTTGAAGCAGGGAACAGGGATAGATGAAGAATCGGCAAAACGTTTTTCCGATTTTTTGAGAGCGGAACCCGGAATAATAAAATTACGCTTTATACGCGACTCGCTTGCGGAAAATAATGAAAACGGCATTTACGCCGCGGCCGGATATTTGCGCGGAATTATAGAAGCGTCTCTGCTGTCGTCTTTTAAAAATGACAATGCGCTGAGCGGTACGTCGTCGGATCTTCTCAGAACGCTTCTGCTTCTTGATTTTTCAATGCCGGCCGGCGCCGAGGCTTACAATGAAAAAGAGATTATTGCCAAATTTGCCGCGTCTTTAAGCGATATGTCTCCGGACGCGATGCTTCAGAAGATGCTTGAAGAAGAATACGGAGGAGAAGCAGCCCGGAGTTTTATTAATCATGCTCTTTACATATACATGCTTAAAAATAACGGCGCGTCAATAGGAGAAATAATAAGAAATACTGAGACGCTGATGAGAGCGTATCTTTCGGAAATAAACTTCGGTTACGGAATGCCAATAAACGATAATCCGCAATCAATCGACGAAAAATGGGCTTTGGGACAGATTATAGAAATTCTTGATCTGGACGAACGGAAACCCGTGATAAACAAATCCGTGAAAGACGCCGTGGCAGGCTCTGTAAACGCGGCAGCCGTAAGTACAATGCTAAAAGCCGCATAATTGAAAAATCCCACGCAAAAAGTTAAAATCTGTAATGACCTTAAAGCCTTTAAGGTCATTATGCATTCTTGGTAAAGGATACAATAATGAAAATAGTGATAAAAGTCGGCACAAGCACGCTTACCGATAAGGAAGGTCTTCTCAATAAAAAGTATATTGCGGATTTTGCCGCCGCCGTAAGCGAAATGGCAAAAAACGGGCATGATATAATAATTGTCAGTTCGGGAGCAATCGGCGCCGGCTTAGGTCATTTAAGGCAAAAAACCAAGCCTAAAACATTAAGGGAAAAACAGGCTCTTGCCGCGATAGGACAGCCGCTGGTTATGAATGCCTATAACGAGGCGTTTGCCGAATACGGCATTACCGCGGCGCAGCTTCTTTTAACCAGAGACGATTTTGACAGCAGGACAAAGTATATCAATGCAAGAAACACAATGTCCGAGCTTGTTGAAAAGAAAATTATTCCGATAATAAACGAAAACGACACTATAGCCGTAGAAGAAATAAATTTCGGCGATAATGATACGCTTGGAGCTCTTGCGGCTTTGGCAGTTGACGCCGATACTTTAATAATACTTACGGACGTTGACGGATTGTACGACGGTTTTGGCGGCGGCTCCGGCGGAAAACTTATCGGTAAAGTTGAAAATATAACCGAAGAGATCGAATCGCTTGCGTCTTCAAAATCTTCAAGCGGGAAAGGCGCCGGAGGCATGAAAACAAAAATCACGGCCGCTAAAATCGCTTCCGCTTCCGGAATAAATACAATAATAATTAACGGGATGAAATTAAAACTTCTGAAAGATATAATAGAGCGTAAAGAAGTCGGCACGGAGTTTGCGGCGGGAAAAAAGCCTCTTGAAGCAAAAAAAAGCTGGATAGCGTTCGGCAAAAAAGCCAAAGGTTATGTTTTTGTCGATAAAAAAGCAGCCGAAGCGCTTACCTCAAGAGGAAAAAGTCTTCTGGCTGCGGGAGTAACCGGCGTTTGCGGAAATTTTAAGAGAGGAGATACCGTAATAGTCGCCGAAAAAGATACAAAAAAAGATTTCGCGAGAGGACTGATAAATTACGGCTGCGAAGATATGCTTAAAATAAAAGGGAAAAACACTAAAGAAATTAAAAAAATTATCACGGCCGGAGAGGACGAGGTAATTCACAGGGATAATCTTGTAATATTATGACAAAACGCTTTCTTATATTATTTCTTTCATCGCTTTTCTTTTACTGTGCCGCGCATGCCGCCGTTACCAAAAAGAAATACTCGACAGACAAAGAACGCGGGTATATTTATTACGATAATAAAAATGCGGAAATAGCCAGAGAAAAAATAACTAAAAACGGAAAGCCGGAATTTTCAGGAAGTTTTAAAATAGACGGAGAAGTCAGGGAAGTTGACGATAACGGCAGGCTTTTGTATATCTGGACATATAAGGATAATGTAAAAGACGGTAAAGCTTTCGGCTTTCATCCCGGCGGGCAAAAGATGTACGAGCTGTTTTATTCAGACGGTCTTTTGGAAGGCATAGGAGTAAAATACTATGAAAACGGAGAAATTTCCGAAAGAGTGTTTTATATAAACGGTAAAGTCGAAGGACCCGCGCATGTATATCTTGAAAACGGAAACTACTATAAATATAACTACGTGAACAATAAATTGAACGGCGCCGCTTTCCTTTACGACAGAGAACGCAGACTTTTGGAAATGGCTACATATAAAGATAATGTTTTGGAAGGCGACAGCGTAAAATATTATCTTTCCGGATCGGTAAAGTCGGAGATGAAATACAGCCGCGGCAAGCTTGAAGGTTACGTGAAATATTATGACGAAAAGGGCAGGGAAGTAACCACGCTTCTTTATAAAAACGGAAAAGAAATAGGTAAAATACAGCATGTTGACGAAGATCTTTATGATCCCAAATCGTCCGTGCTTTTGAAAAAGCAGGGAACCGAAAGCATTATCTGGCAGGGTCCTGCCATGATGCATTTGAATGAATCAAGAAAAATGATCAATGAAATCAGATTTTTTGAAAAAAGTAAAAATCTTAACGGAACATATAAAACTTATTATAAAAACGGAAAAATAAGATACGACGGAAAATTTTCAAATAATGCGCCTTACGGCATTTTTAAAACATATTCTCTTGAAGGCAAACTTGTAGGCAAGGATAATTATTCCGGAGGCAGACTTAACGGCATATCTGAAATGTATTATGTTACGGGGGAAAAACTTGCCGAATACCGCTATAAAAACGGCAGGCTTGAAGGCGTTTCTTCGGTATACGCTAAAGACGGCGGGCTTATCACTGAAGTAAGCTATAGAAATAATCTTTTGCACGGCTCTTTGAGGAGTTTTTATGAGAACGGGCGGCTTTGCTTTGAAAGTTATTTTTCAAACGGCGAGCCGGTAGGCCAGCTCAGATATTATTCTCCGGCAAAAGAGCACAAACTTTTATATCTTATAGAATTTAAGAACGGCAGAATATATAAAAGCACCGCTTTTTCAGACGATGAGTTCGTTGAATTTATCGCGGAATACTAAGCTGCTATGACCGTCAAAGCTGTTGACATTGCGGTTGTTTTTGCCGAGGCTGCCGTCATGCGTCTATGCGTCCGCGCATCCGCTTTTCTTCCAGACTTCGCTTTCTTCCATACACAGATATACAGCGGCTTTTGATTTTTTTGATTTTATGAGCTTATTTAAAAAGCCGTAAATTTCCGCTCTTGTATCGGCGTCATATCTGAGTTTGTAATCTTTGCCTAAAAGCAGCTCTCCGTCCAGAATTTTATTTTCCGGAAATCTGTTTTCTATAACGGTCTTAAGACGGGCAGGCATACGCAATGTTCCCAGGCTTATCCACTTAATGCTGTCGTTAGGGACAATATCAAATATCATGTCTGCCGTTTCTTTGTATCCTTGTTTCCAGCCATCGTACAGTATTGCCGGATCAAAATGGAACGCGGTTGAGAATCCCGCTTTTGAACATTTTGCCGCGGCGTCGAGCCTTTGTTTTATTCCGGGAGTTTTAAATTCGTTTTCTTCCTGCATTTTTAAAGAGTTTACGCTCCATGCGGCAACAATATTTTCTTTGCCGCCGCAATTTAACAAATTTTCTATATTCAGGCTTTTTGTTTTAAATTCAAACGATATATCGCCGTGTTTTTTAAAATAATCGATTATCGGGACCGAAAATTCCGTTATATCGTCAAAAACCAGAGAGTCGGTAAATTCGCCGCTGCCTATTCTTTTATAATTAAAAAATTCTTTCGTATTTGAAACGATTTTTTCTTCTTTTAAATAGTCGGAAATATTATAAGGCAAAACTATGCCCGGAACGTTTTGGTATCCCTGAAGAAAACAGTAATTGCATTCATACGGACATCCCATTCCGAGATTCATTATCGAGTATCCGCAATTTACGACATTAGACGTGCACGGACATTTTTTGAAGAAATCGTATTTTTCTTCCGTCAAAAATAAATTATCCGCGCGGCCGTTATAATCTTCAATGGAGAAAGTTTTATTTTTTAAAAAAGATTTTAAAGATTCTATTTCGCAATAGTTTGCTTCGGGAAATGCCGCTTTTACATTTTCAAATAAACGCGAATTTAAAGCGTTTTCAGTATAAAATATATTTCGGGGATCAAATTTTGAGTTTGAAACGTCTGCCTTAAAAGTTTCATTAAAACCGTATTTCGGAAGATAAAAAGAGTTTAAGGATGTATTGCCGAAAGATTTCGGATATCTTTTTTTAAGCAGCGCGGTTTTAACGGTTTCATAGTTTGTTTCTTTAATGCCGTCAATAACGCTGTTCGGTAAAATGCGTTCCCTTTTTGATATTTCAAAGACAAGCCTCGCAATTTCGCGGGTTTTATTGATTCCGAATTTTGGAAAGCGGGATGCCGTAAGACGTTCAATATTATTTTGCATTTATGAAATCCGTGACCATGCGGGCAAGTTTTTTTCTGCCGGAAGATATTTTTTTCTTTAAATTGTCTTCGGAAATTTCTCCGTAAGGATTTTTTTCTATGTGATCCGCCGCATACATAAAACATGCCGCTTCAACTCCGATTTCTTTTGCCGCGGAAAAAACTACGGAAGATTCCATGTCTACGGCGCACACTCCGTTTTCTTTAAACCATTTTACGTATTTTGATTCCAGCAGGAGCGAACTTACGCAGGCGGAGTTGGTTTTTATCAAATCTTCATAAAGATTTTTTTTATAAAAAGCCGAAGTAAGCTTTTCCGAAGAAAGAAAATATCCGGGATTTGTGTCGAAAGAAACCATTTTTGAAAAGCTTTCAAAATTGTAAGCCTTGTCGATTATAAGCAAATCGCCGGATTCGATATCGCCGCAGCCGCCGCAGCCGCCGAAAAGAAAAATATTTTTACACGCGGTTTTTTTTAAATAAAGAACGGCGTCGCCCGCGAGAAAATTGTTTTTCAAGGCTATGATCGTGGCATTTGCAGCGTCCGCGGTTTTAACGAAAAATCCGTTTGCCGCGTTATTTGAAAATAATGAAAGATCGCAACTCTGACAGATTATGCAGTTTTGTTTTATATTGCCGGATAATGTTCCGAAAAAATTTTTAAATTCCATATCTGTTTTTATTGTATAAAATAAAGAAGAGGCATGGAAGCGCAGAGCGGCTATTGAAATGATTTTTGACGCGGGGGACGTTATTATGTATCCAATCTTTTGCCGCTTTATTGTATAATATAAGGTATTGGTTTGCAAAGAGAGGTATTATGAAAAAATTTGATTTGATATTAACCGTTACTTTGTCATGCGGACTGCTGTTTTCCGCTTGTTTTAAAAGTGAAGATAAAAATAAAAAAAGTATAGCTGATGCTGTCGTCATAGACAGTATAAAATCCGACGTAAAGTGGGATATCGTTTATCCGGCGAAAGTTACGGGGGTTCAGGTAAAAGCCAAAGTCAGCGGTACTTTAAACGAAATTCTCTATAAAGAAGGCGAACATATAGAAAAAGGCGCGCCTATGTTTGTAGTTGACAAACACGCTTACAAAGCCGCTTACGACAGGGCAAGCGTTGTTTTAAACAAGGCAAAGCAGGAGTACGGAAAAAGTAAAGCAAACTTCACAAAATCTAAATCTCTTTACGAAAAAAAATCAATGAAAAAGAATGACTTTGACGCTGTTTCTGCAGCGTATAAAAAAGCTGAGACTGAATATAAGGAAGCGCAGGCTGCCATGAAAGATGCCGAAACGCAGCTTAAAAACACAAAAGTGACGGCTCCTATTTCAGGGATAGCGGGTTCTTCCATATACCCTAAAGGAACTTCAATTTCCGCCGAGGAAGGAACGGAAATTCTTACTTACATATCCGAGAAGGGTCCTCTAAAAGTAACTTTCTATATTCCTTCCGTTGAGATTGACAATTTTCGCGAAGGTTTTTTACGCGGAAAAATTAAATTTGATTCCAAAATAGGAAAAGGGTCCATACCGGTTGAAGCTTTGCTTGACAATAATGCCGTTTATCCGGAAACCGGCGGGATAGTTTTGTTTAGCGATAAAGAAAGATCCGAACGGGGATTTGTAAAAGTTGAGGCTGAATTTCCGAATCCGGAAAATAAAAAAAATATAATTCCCGGAGAAGATATAAAGGTTAGAATAAAACGCGCGTATTATACCGACGCGGTAGTAATTTTGAAAACATGTCTGTTTAGGACAGGCAGCGAAACTTTCGTTTTTGCGGTGCGGCCGGACAATACCGCGGAGACCGTCCCTGTAACTTATGCAACTGAGGGAGATTTTGCTTTTATTACTTCGGGACTTCAGGGAGGAGAGACGGTTGTTTCGTATGTGTCGGGCGGTATTGAATCCGGCAAACCCGTTAATCCGAGGAAAATAGATTTTCTTGTTCCCGAAAGGTATGTCGCGAAAATCGTTCCCGAGCCTGAAGAAGAACCTGTAACAAGCGCCGCAGCCCCGGCTAAAACAAAAAAAGAAGTTAAAAAAACGGCCGCTGCGGCTAATCAAAAATCCAGTTCAAAACAAAATGCAAATAAAAAAAACGCGCCTAAAAGCGGAACCGCTTCCCAGGTTAAAAAATAAAGACGTCGAAAAGCAATAAACGGCAGATGATAAGAAGGCAGGAGGATAAGTAAAAATAAAGTTTTTTGTATTTGCATTTGCGCAGCATGCTTTATTATCATCTGATTTCAAGGAGAAAAAAATGCACGGCAGCCACAAACTTTGGATAACCATTGCTGTATTTTTAGTAGTTATCGGGCTTCTTTTAGGGATGTACTTCACAGCTACGCCGGATAAAGTCGGCGCAGTAATGAAAAATAAGCAGTCCGGAAAAATGAACTCCCCCGCGGATAATAAAAATGAGCCGGTGGAAGTTACGTATGAAGACATGAATTTGCAGGAAGTATATCGGGATGAGAATGCTCCCGCGGAAGAGCCTGAATTCGAGGAACAGTGGACAGAGAACGCAGAGAGTAAAGAGTAATTATCGTTCTCTGCTCTCTGACGTTAAATTCGCGACTCTTGCGAGAAGCTTTTTCCATTGGCCGTTTTCAAACAATACTACAAGTTTTAAATCGTCGCAGACTCCGGATTTTTCTATAATTTTGCCTTTTCCAAAAACCGGATGTGAAACAATATCTCCGATTTTAAACGGACTGTTGTCCGCGGCCGGCGTATAAAGCGGTTCATCTTTAATTATTTCGTCATCCGAAGGAATGTAATCGTAAGAATCGTCATTTTTATATTTGTATTCGGCATTAGTTTTATTAAAGGAGCTGAATTTTGAGTTTTGCTCCAAGCTTTTGGACCATTTTGTTTTGCTGAATCCGCGGTTAAAACCGTTTTGATCGGGAATTCTTTCGGAGAATTCATCTTTAAACCCTGCTTCGGCGATAAAACGCGAAGGCATATTCCATCTGGTTTTTCCGTAAACCGTTCTTTCCGATGCCCAGCAAAGATGCAGATTCTTTTTCGCTCTTGTCATGCCTACGTACATAAGCCTTCTTTCTTCTTCAAGTTCTTCGGGAATAAATGCCGACTCGCCTATAGGAAATAAACCTTCTTCAAGCCCGCAAATAAAAACGTTTTCGAACTCAAGTCCTTTTGCCAAATGCAGAGTCATAAGAGTTATTTTTCCCTGCGATTCATCCAGCGTGTCTATATCGCTTACCAAGGCTATCTGCGTTAAGTATCCGGAAAGAGTTTTGTCCGGCGAACGATGTTCAAAATCGTCTATGGCCGAAATCAATTCCTTGATGTTTTCTATTTTAGTTTCAGCTTCCGGAGTTTTTTCATCTTCCAGATCTTTTAAGTAGCCGGAATGCGTTATAACTTTTTCGGCTATATATTTTACGCTTTCATTTTCTTTCAAACTCATAAAACCTTTTATCAAAGCGGCAAAAGAGTTAAACGCCGTAATTGCTCCTCTGTTTAATCCCGCTTCTGCCGCAAAAGGTATTGTCTGCCAAATGGACAAATCTCTTTTTGCAGCCTCTTTTTCAAGGTTTTCTATTGATGTTTTTCCGATTCCTCTTCTGGGAATGTTTATTATTCTTTTTAAACTCACATTATCGTTCGGGTTATGTATAAGCTTAAGATAGGCCATAATATCTTTAATTTCGGCGCGGTCATAAAATCTTAAAGTTCCTATAACGGCATAAGGCATTCCCGCCCTTCTAAAAGAGTCTTCAAAAGCGCGCGACTGCGCGTTTGTGCGGTAAAAAACAGCAAAGTCCGAAAGTTTATATTTGCCGTCATTAGTCTTTAAAGATATCATATCCGCAACTTTCGCGGCTTCGTCGTTTTCATTCGCGTTTTTCACCGCAGCCACTGAACCGCTGTCGGTATTTTCCGTCCAAAGTTTTTTTTCAGTTCTTTTTGAATTGTTTTTAACAACATTGTATGCCGCGGATAATATTTTTGGCGTGGAGCGGTAGTTTTGTTCAAGCTTTACGGATTTTGCTTCCGGATAATCTTTTTCAAAATCCATAATGTTCGCAATGTCCGCGCCGCGCCATGAGTACACCGACTGGTCATCATCCCCAACCACGCATATATTATGGTATTTTGCAGCCAAAAGTTTGGCAAGCATGTATTGCGCGTGGTTTGTGTCCTGATATTCATCTACCAAAATGTATTTAAATTTTTGTTGGTAACGGTCAAGCAGCGCAGGATACTGCTGCAAAGCCGTTACGGTTCTCATTATGAGATCGCCGAAATCAAGAGCCTGCGCCATTTCAAGCTTTTTTTGGTACAGCCGGTAAACTTTCGCGACAGTTGTTCCGAAAAAGTCGCCTATGTGTTCGGCGTCTGAAGCCATATCTGAAGGATACTTCAAATCGTCTTTTGCTCTGCTTATTCTGTCGGCTATTGTGGAAGGTTTAAATTTTTTATCATCAAGGCCAAGCTCTTTTATGCAGTCTTTTATGACATTTTTCTGGTCAGCAAAATCGTATATCAAAAAATCGGGGCTAAGATTTATTTTCGAAGCTTCAACACGCAGAAAATAAGCGCAAAAAGAATGAAAAGTGGAGACAAAGACGTTTGGACCTCCGGGATACAAAGCGTGAATTCTTTTTTTCATTTCTTCAGCGGCTTTATTTGTGAAAGTCACCGCCAAAATTGACCATGGCGCAACGCCCTGCGAGAGCAAATAAGCGATCCTGTGCGTTATTACTCTTGTTTTGCCGGTTCCGGCGCCTGCAAAAATAATCAGAGGCCCTTCCGTACACAAGACTGCGTCTTTTTGAGATTGGTTTAATTTTTCTGTCAATGAGTTTGTCATTTTAAGGATGTATTATATCAAAGTTTGTCATTTCATGCCAAACGCATGCGCATAATATGCTAGTCAAGTTATAAAATTCTTCAGAATTAAGTATAATTAACGGCAGCGCTTGTATCGGAAAAACAAATGAAAAAAATAATAATAGTCTTTTTTGCGAGCATATTCTTTTCAGCCGGCGCTTTTTGCGCCGATAAATATGCGGAAATAAAAGCCGAAGCTGTCGGATACGTAAATACAGCGAACCGTTTTGCCGAATCCGGCGATTATATAAACGCAAAGAAAAATCTTGATAAAGCCGTTGAGCTTCAGCAGGATTACGCCGAACTGTACGCTATGCGGGCTTATATGAAATCGGAACTGCGTGATTATTCAGGCGCGCTGAAAGATTATAAAGCCGCGATAAAACTGGATAAAAAGAACGCGGACTTGTATGTGAACAGAGCCGCAGTAAAATACGCTTTGGGCAACTATAAAAGCGCCGTGACAGACTGTAAAAAAGCGATAAAATATAATCCGCGGATCGGCGCAGCGTATCTTACGAGAGGAAATGCTAAAATGAATATGCGGAGGCTGAAGTCCGCGTTAAGAGATTTTAATAGAGCCCTTGAGCTTGAACCGGAGAACGCCGATATTTATTTCAGCAGAGGTTTTACGAAGGAACAGCGTAAAAAATATGCTGAAGCGGTAAAAGATTATTTAACGGCCGTAGATATGAATCCGGATTTTGACGAGGCTTATAAAAACTGTGAAATTGTTCAGAGAAAGCTGAAAAGCGGCGGTTTTACGCAAGAGGACAGAGATATTGAAAATTATGCTTTTAAGTCGCAGAAATCATATTTGAAACGTTCCGAAATAAGATATAAAATGAAGCGTTATGACGCTGCTTTGATCGATTTAAAAAAATTTGCAGGAATGAATCCCGATGATTACAGGGCTTATTATTATATGGCGGCGATAGAGTATAATTTGGGAAATTTTAAAAGCGCCGTAAAATATTTTTCAAGGGCGTTAGATCTTGCTCCAAAAAATCCGGAGCTGTATTTTTACCGCGCTATTGCCGAAAACAGGGTTGCAGATTATGACGCCGCGGAAAAAGATTTGGATAAAGTGATAGAAATACAGCCTAAAAACGGTAAAGCTTATCTTGCCAGAGGGCTTGTCAAAGAAGCCCGGAAAGATTTCAAAAGCGCGCGCAAAGATTTAAATAAAGCCGATTCTCTCGGCGTTAATCTGGCGCATGTAGATATTTATGAGATACCGTTTGAGATAAAATAAAGAAGATGGGATGATGAGAAGGTGAGACAAAGACAATGCGGTTGCCCAATGTCTCACCTTTCTGTCCTCTCGTCTTCCGATAAAAAAGGAAAAAGTTATGAGCGTTTTATTTGACAGGATCAGCGTTAGGAAATATGCAGCAGACGCGGTTGCGGAAGAGGATTTGAATTTTATATTGAAAGCGGCGATGTCGGCTCCGACGGCAAGAGATACGCGCTGCTGGAGTTTTATCGTCATAAAAGACAAAGAAATGCATAAAAAAATAGCGCAGATACACAGAGCCGCGCAAATGGTTTTGGATGCGCCTTTGGCGATACTTGCCGTAGGCGATGAAAACCTTGCGTATGAAAACTATCTTCCGCAGGACTGCGCCGCGGCTGTGCAAAATATGCTTCTTGCGGCTACGGAAAAAGGTTACGGATCGGTTTGGTGCGGAATATACGGCAACAAAGAAAGAATGGAAAGTTTTGTAAAATTATTCGACCTTCCGGATAATATACGGCCTTTTGCTCTTGCGGTTATAGGCAAACCGGCGTCAAAGCCTGCGCAAAAAGAAAGATGGTATCCGGAAAAAATTAAATATGAGAAATGGTAACAAATAGAGCGCGGAGCGGAAAAGGCAGAAGTTCGGAAGCTGATAGAAACTGTGGCCGTTACACTTTTTCAAGGACGGGAAATAAAATGATTAAGCGGCAAATTACGGAAAAACTGTGCGGCATAGTTGAAAAGTATGCCAAAGAAAAAGGATTGGCTGAAAATATTGTTTTCGCGGTAGAGATCCCGCCGAAAAATATTGATGCGGATTTTGCGGTAAATGCCGCAATGGTTATGGCAAAAAAGATGAAAATAAATCCAAGGACCGCCGCGCAGGAACTTATAGATATAATTTTGCGCGATATGGCCGATCTTGTCGAAAAGGCGGACATAGCCGGAGCCGGATTTATAAATTTACGTATAAAAAATGAGGTCCTTTACGGAGAACTTAACGCGATTTTGGATCAAAAAGAAAAATACGGCAGTTCGGAACTGAACAATAAAGAAAAGATCATGGTCGAATTTGTTTCCGCTAATCCGACCGGGCCTTTGCATATAGGCCACGGCAGAGGGGCTGCGATCGGCGATTCTTTATCCAGAGTTTTAAAACATCTCGGATATAATGTCACGAAAGAATATTATCTTAACGATGTCGGCAACCAGATGCTGGTATTGGCCGAGTCGGTGAAAGTAAGGTACGCGCAGCTAAAGGGAGAGGAACTCCCGTTTTTAGAGGACGGTTATAAAGGCGAATATATAATCGATATAGCTAAAAGGCTTATCGCGGAAGGTAAAAATATTGACGATATAGATTTTAAAAAAGAAGCCGTAAAAGATATTTTGGCGACGATCGAAAGCGATTTGAAAGATTTCGGAGTCGTTTTTGACAGCTGGTTTTCCGAAAGCGTTATCGCGCTTGATAAAGATGCGCAGAAAAAAACCGCGGTTGACAAGGCTTGCGAATATTTGCAAAGTAAAGGCGGCGCTTATTTTCAGGATGAGGCTTTGTGGCTTGCTTCTACAAAGTTCGGCGACGATAAGGACAGGGTTTTGAAGCGTTCCGACGGAAGATACACTTACCTTGCTTCCGATGCGGCGTATCATAAGAATAAGTTTGAAAGAGGATTTACAAAACTTGTTAATCTTTGGGGCGCGGATCATCACGGTTATGTCGCAAGAATGCAGGCATGCGTGCAGATGCTGGGTTTTTCAAAAGAAGCTTTGAAAGTTCTTTTATACCAGCTTGTTTCTCTTGTAAGAAACGGACAGCCGGCTGCCATGTCTACAAGGAGCGGCGAATTTATAACTTTGAAAGAAGTCGTAGATGAAGTAGGAAAAGACGCCTGCAGATTTTTCTTTTTGCTGCGTGCGCCGGATTCGCAGCTTGATTTTGATTTGGAGCTCGCCAAAAAGCAGTCAAGCGAAAATCCGGTTTTTTACGTTCAGTATGTGAATGCCAGATGTCATTCTATTTTCAGGGAAAGCAAGACCATAACCGATTTGGACGCGAAATCCGACTTTTCGCTTTTGGACACAAAAGAAGAAAGAGATTTGATAAAACAGCTTGCGGCTTTCTGCGATACTTTGGTTCTTTGCGAAAAAACAATGAGCCCTCATCATTTAACGGCATATTTAATCGAGCTTGCCGACATATATCATAAATTTTATGAAAAGCGCCGCGTTTTGGGAGACGATCCTAAACTTACGGCATCCAGATTAAAGCTTATTGAAGCCGTAATTATCATTATAAAAAACGGTTTGGATTTGCTGGGCGTTTCCGCTCCGGAAAAAATGTAGTAACGGCAATTACGAATTGAGTTTCTCTAAAGACCCAATTTTGTCATACCCGTGAAAACGGGTATCCATGCTGCTTTTAAATGTGTCCGACGATAACGACAAAAATGGATTCCCGTTTTCACGGGAATGACAC